>Ga0081606_1000845_pt1 | contig 10928 bp, 7 predicted proteins | sample EareggfetidaYelm_FD_71127 | JGI IMG/M metagenome (GOLD analysis project Ga0081606, IMG submission 71127) | Earthworm egg capsule microbial community from the University of Washington, USA - E. fetida Yelm (SPADES assembly) (version 2) | ecosystem: Host-associated > Annelida > Reproductive system...
GCTTTCGAACTCGAAGGCAGATATCATATGAAAAAATGGTTTGCCACTGCTGGTTTTGAACACTTGAAAATAGGTTCGCCAACCTATACTTTTATAGCCGTTGGTGGCGGAATTTATCTGAATTAATTATGGAAATACAACCAATTTTAATGGGTTTCGCTGTCGCAGCAGCGCTGGTTTTTCTGATCCGGAAGTTTTTCTGGAAAAAGAAGTCGAAAAAAAATTGTGGCGAAGACGATTGCGGTTGCCACTAAACCAACTTCACGTAAAGATTGTTTGCGATGATATTGGAAACGGTAACTGATTTATCTTCCACTTTTATCCTAAGCGACAAATCGAATTCTTCTTTGGACAAAACTTCTATTTTAGAACCTAAAGTGATTTGGTTTTTATCCAGATATTTCAAAAACTGTGTCGACGAATCTTTCACTCCTGTACAGATTCCAATCTGGTTTTCATTGAGCTCAGCCAATAGAATTTTCTCTATCTTATTGATTTTTCCATTAGCGTCAGGAATTGGATCTCCATGAGGATCTTCGGTCGGATTACCCAAAAAATCATCCAGTTTATTGATTAGCTTTTCCGATTTGATGTGTTCCAACTGTTCGGCAATATCGTGAACCTCATCCCATGGAAACTGTAATTTATCTACTAAAAAAACTTCCCATAAACGATGCTTCCTTACAATCATTTTGGCCAGATGACTTCCTTCTTTCGTCAATAAAACACCTTTGTATTTTTGGTAAACAATCAGTTCTTTTTCAGCCAGTTTTTTCAGCATATCCGTTACTGAAGAAGCTTTGGTTTCCATTTTTTCAGCAATCGCGTTGGTACTTACTTCCGCTCCTGTGGATGATGTAATGTGGTAAATGGTCTTTAAATAATTCTCTTCTGAAAAAGTCATTTTCTAATTTTTTACGAGAAACAAAGGTATGTCAATTTTGTGACGAACATGGTCAACGGTAGTCCCAAAAATCAGATCTTTGAAGCCGGTATGACCATGTGTTCCCATAATCAGCAAATCAAAGTTGCCTTCATTTACGATCTTCGCAATACTTTTTCCGGGTTTTCCGAAACCTAGCTTTACATCAATCTGATAACCTTTTTCTTCGAGCAGTTTTTTATAATCCATCAGGAATTTTTTGTCTACGGATGTTTCATGGTCGCTCGTATCATTGCCGTACATCATTGCTCCAACTGTTTCTACAATATGAATCAAAGTATAATTGGCATCTTTCCCTCCAAAATCAAAAGCATGATTCAGCGCTTTTTCATCCGCATCTGAAAAATCAACGGAAATCGCGATGTTTTTCTTCAGATAGCTATCCTGAGTGTTGAGTTTTACCACAATATTATGCGGCGAATGATTACTGATGACACTTTTCGCCTCGCTGAAAAATGGTTTGAAAATGATGTAAAGCAGCAAGATCAAAAAACCAAAAGCCAGCGGAACAACCGTACACCACAGGATTATAGGATTTTCGGAAACTTCGAGCCAGCCCTGGATTTCGTTGAAAACCAATTTGGCATTCAGCGAAACTATGATGGTAGCGATAATCCAGGAGGCAACTTGAGTAGTTCTGCTGATTTCGAAACCTTTCATTTTGGTTTTATCGCTAACAAAATGAATCAGTGGAATGATAGCAAAACCGAGCTGTAAACTCAAAATCACCTGACTCAATATCAGCATTTTGCCAGTCACGCTTTCGCCAAAAACCGAAATTACAATCACCGCCGGAACAATGGCAATCAATCGTGTAATAATACGTCGTACCCAAGGTTGGATTCTTAGGTTCAGATATCCTTCCATGATGATCTGTCCGGCTAAAGTACCCGTAATTGTTGAACTTTGTCCAGCTGCTATCAAAGCTACAGCGAATAAAATCGGAGCCCATTTTGTTCCTAACATTGGAGCCAGAAGCTGGTGTGCATCCTGTATTTCAGCAATATGGAACAATCCGGCTTTATGGAAAGTAGCCGCTGCCAAAATCAGAATCGCGGCATTTACAAAGAACGCCAGGTTCAGGGCAATCGTGGAATCGATAAAATTATATTTCAGAGCCTGTTTGATTCCTTCTTTGCTTCGGTCGAATTTTCGGGTCTGCACCAAAGAGGAATGCAGGTATAAATTGTGTGGCATGACCGTTGCGCCAATTATTCCGATAGCAATATACAAAGCGGCTTCACTCGGCATAGACGGGATTAATCCGCTTAAGATTTTAGGAACATCAGGCTGGGCAAAAATCATTTCGAAAACAAAGGAGAATCCAATAATGGCAACCAATGCAATGATGAAAGCTTCCATTTTTCGCATTCCTTTATTGATTAAAAACAGTAGCAGGAAAGTATCGAGAACGGTTATCAGTACACCTTCAATCAGCGAAATATCAAATAACAGGTTCAAACCGATCGCCATTCCGAGAACTTCGGCCAGGTCACAGGCAGCTATGGCAATTTCGGCCAAAAAGTATAAAATATAATTTATGGGTTTCGAATAGGTTTCGCGCGAAGCCTGTGCCAAATCCCGTTGGGTAACGATTCCTAAACGTGCGCTCAAGCTTTGCAGCAGCAATGCCATAATGTTACTCATCAGCAAAACCCAAAGCAGCGAATACCCAAACTGACTTCCGCCGGCGATATCAGTAGCCCAGTTTCCCGGATCCATATAACCAACGCTGATTAGGTAAGCCGGCCCAAGAAATGCGAGTATTTTTCTAAAACCTGTTGCTTTATTCTGGGTCGAAACCGACTCGTGTACTTCTTCTAAAGATTTTCCCATTCTTAAATATTTGAAACAAATATAGATAACATTTTTTGTTTTGTAAAAACTATTTTTTAGTTTTGTCTAAATTTATATTTTGTCTAATGAAAAATTATTTATGGATTCTGTTGCTTATCTGTTTTTATTCGAATGCACAGCAAGTGGATAGCCTTTCAAAACCTAAACCCGAAAATAATTTAGACGAAGTAGTGATTTCCGGAACTTTAAAACCGGTTTCGCGCCTTGAAACTCCGGTTCCCGTTGAAGTGTATACGAGTGCATTTCTGAAAAAGAATCCAACCTCAAATGTATTTGAAGCACTGCAAAACGTAAACGGCGTAAGGCCTCAGCTGAATTGCAACATCTGCAATACGGGCGACATCCACATCAACGGACTGGAAGGTCCTTACACGATGGTCACCATTGACGGAATGCCTATTGTGAGCGCTTTATCAACGGTTTACGGTTTGTCGGGAATTCCGAATTCGCTTATCGACCGGATAGAAATCATCAAAGGCCCGGCATCGAGTCTGTACGGAAGCGAAGCGGTTGGTGGGCTGATCAACATCATTACAAAACGGACGAAAAATGCTCCGTTATTTACCGCAGATATTTTTACAACTTCGTGGTTCGAGAACAATATCGATTTGGGTTTCAAGGCCAATGTTGGAAAAAACGCAGAATCTTTGATTGGTTTGAATTACTACAATTACAATTATGCCATCGACAACAATCACGATAATTTTACCGATGTGACGCTTCAGGATCGTATTTCGGTTTTTAATAAGTGGAACTTCATCCGCAAAAGCAAAAAGGAATTTACCCTTGCCGGACGATTTTTTTACGAAGACCGCTGGGGCGGCGAAATGCAGTGGAACAAGAACTACCGTGGCGGAAATGAAGTTTACGGTGAAAGCATCTACACCACCCGATTTGAACTTTTGGGTAAATACCAGCTTCCGGTTAAGGAAGATATGTCGCTCTCGTTTTCGGTGACATCGCACGACCAGAATTCGGTTTACGGAACGACTTTGTACCTCGCGCAGCAGAAAATCGCGTTCGGGCAATACCTTTGGGATAAAAAACTGAAAAATCACAACCTGCTTTTTGGAACGGCTGTACGTCATCAATATTATAACGACAATACGACCGCCACAATGGAAGCAGAAAAGACGTTCATTTACAGCGGATTTGTACAGGATGAGATCACATTGGCCGAGAAACACCATATTTTATTAGGTTCCAGATACGATTACAACAACAATCACGGCAGCATTTTTACACCTCGGATTGCCTATAAATGGAATCCAACCAAGAATGATGTCTTCAGAATAAATGCCGGAACCGGATTCCGGATTGTGAATTTATTTACGGAAGAACACGCTGCATTGACCGGTTCACGCGATGTTATCATCACAGAAAATCTGAAGCCTGAGAAATCGTATAACATTAATTTCAATTATCTGAAAAAAATCAGGTTTGAGGACGGTAGTTTTTTAGGTCTTGAAGGATCATCGTGGTATACTTATTTCACTAACCAGATTATCCCGGACTATGATACGAACCCGAATCAGATTATTTATGAAAATCTTAAAGGCTATTCTGAAACCGTCGGGATAAGCGGAAACATCGATTTGGTAACGCCATACGGAATCAAAGCGTTAATAGGTTTTACCTATATGGATTCCAAAAATGTACGGGACGGAATCGCAAGCCGACCGGTTTTGACCGAAAAATTCAGCATGAACTGGGCCATAACTTATGATATCCCCGAATGGTTTTTGTCTATTGATTATACCGGAAATCTTTACGGGCCGATGCGTTTGCCCTTACTTGGGCCACTTGATCCTAGGAAGGAATATTCAAAACCATGGAGCGTTCAGAACATTCAATTTACCTATAAGCGATTTCGGAATTTTGAAATTTATGCCGGAATCAAGAACCTTTTGAACTGGACTCCCAATAAAGGAAATCCGTTTTTGATTGCCCGAGCCAATGATCCTTTTGACCAAAATGTAGAATACGATCCTAACGGAAATGTACTCGCAACACCTTCAAATCCGTACGCTTTGACCTTTGACCCGACCTATGTTTATGCGCCCAATCAGGGAATCCGCGGATTTTTAGGAATGCGATATACTTTATTTTAACAGCCTGAAAAATTTAGTTTTAGTATTTTTACGGCTATGAAACTATTGCTTTTAGAGGACGATTTTATTTTATCTAAGGAAATCAAAGAATTTTTTGGTTCTAAAAACCTGGCTATTGATACGGTTTTCGATGGCGATTTATTCTTTAAGCAAATCAAGAACAATCTATACGATGTGTATCTTTTAGACATCAATGTGCCGAAAATAAACGGTCTGGACGTCTGTAAAAAAATCCGGGAAACCGATAAGAATACACCTATTCTGATGCTGACGGCTTTCGGTGAAATTGAAGACAAAGTCGATGCTTTCCAGAAAGGTGCCGATGATTATTTGGTAAAACCCTTCCATCTCGAAGAACTATACATCCGAAGTTTAGCCTTATTCCGCCGCAAGGAAACACCTCAGAATCGCCAGGAAATTGTTGAAATTGCTGATTTGATTATCAATCTCACGGAAAAATCGGTGATCCGGAATAATGAAAAGATCAGCCTTACACCAAAGGAATTTAAGTTGCTTCAGATACTTTCCAATGCTAACGGAAGAGTCGTTTCCAAACAGCAGATTGCCGATGAACTTTGGGACTACCATATCGAAACCAACCAAAATACGATTGAGGTCTACATTAATTTCCTTCGGGCGAAAATCGACAAGAAATTTGACCACAAACTGATCCATACCAAAATTGGCTACGGCTATTATTTAAAGGAAGAAGATGACCATTAAATCGAAAATATCGCTTTATATCAGCTTGCTTTTTACGGTTCTTTTTGGCGTAATCTGTATTGCTTTGATCAGTTTATTCTCCAATTTCAGGAAACAGGAATTTGAGGAACGTCTTAACGAAAAAGCGGTAAACACAATAAAACTGCTCATTGAAGTAAAGGAATTCGACAGCAAACTTCTAAAGATCATCGACCGGAATTCCATCAACCAACTCTATGACGAAAAAACGCTGATTTTCGACCAGAATTACAAACTAATCTACAGCAGTTTAGACGATACCAAAATAAAATGGACGACTAATGATTTGGATTACCTCAAGAAAAACAAATCCTTTTTCAAGAAAGATAATACCAATGAAATCTACGGATTTTTCTACGACACCAACGAAAAGGATTATTACGCACTGATTTCCGCGAACGACAATTACGGAAAACGAACCCTGAATTTCCTGATTTATTTATTGATTGGCGCATATGTATTCTTTACAACAATCACTTGGCTGCTGACGCTTTACATCATCAAAAAACAATTGAATCCATTACAGCTTTTCCACAAAAGAATCAGTACCATCAACGATTTGAATCTGGATGTTACTTTGGAAACCAGCAAAAACAGCAAAAACGAAATCAGCCTTTTGAGTACCGAATTCAACTTTATGATGAACCGCATCAGCGATGCCTATCAGAAACAGAAGGAATTTACGGCTCAGGCTTCACACGAATTACGGACTCCGATTGCAAGGATTTCTGCCCAACTCGAAAACCAGATTCAGAATGCCGACGAAAAAAACAAGGCTGTTTTAAAAACCATTTTTTCAGACATCGATCAGCTGAATGAATTGATCAATTCGCTGTTGATTCTTTCGAAAATCGAATCCAATAATTCGGCTGCGATAGAAAAGACAAGGGTTGACGAAGCTTTATATGACAGCATCCAGAAAATAAATTCACAATTTAAGGATTTCAAAATCAATCTGTCTCTGGAAGAAAGCGATACTTTATTTGACTTGCTCGAAATCAACGGAAACCAGAAATTGCTCGAAATCGCCTTTTCCAACCTGCTTAAAAATGCCTATTTGTATTCGGATGAAAAATGGGTAAATGTGGAAATCAAAACACAGGACGATAAACTTATCCTAGAAATTTCCAATGCCGGAAAAACACTTAGCGAAACGGAAAGAATCAATTTATTCCAGCCTTTCATGCGTGGCGAAAATGCCAGAAACACCAGTGGTTTAGGGCTAGGACTGCGCATCGTCAACCGGATTTTAAACGCCTATGGCTATTCCATCTCTTACATTCCGAATGACCATCTTAATAAATTCCGAATTACTTTTTAAGGTGTTTTTAAGTTCGGGCTTAAGTTGATTTAAAGACTACTGCAACAATTTTGTAAGCAATTTAAAAGCTCACAACTATGTTCAAGTCTTTTTTTACGATACTTCTGTTTATCGGTTTTACGAATTCTTTCGGGCAGAAAAACCTCTCGCTTCAGGATTGCGAAAATCTATTTCAGAAAAACAATCTTCTTTTACTTGCCGAGCAGTACACCATTTCGGCTTCCCGGGCTGCCGTTATTCAGGCCAGGATTTGGGAACATCCGTATTTTGAAGCGGATATGAACCTTTACAATCCTAGCAACAATCAGTATTTTGATATTGGCGAAAAGGGACAAAAGCAATTTACCGTTCAGCAGCTGATTTATCTTGGCGGAAAAAAGCGGAACGAGATCAGCCTTGCCAAAAACAATGTTGCACTGGCTGAACTTCAGTACGAACAACTGCTCCGAAACCTGATCCTCGAAACCCGCAGGAATTTTTACGGATTGTATTTTGATTCCAAAAAATATCAAAGTATCGAAAGCCAACTGTCGTATCTCGAATCTTTGATTACTTCGTATACCACCCAGACAGAGAAAGGAAATATCGCGCTGAAAGATTTGGTCCGACTGCAATCATTGGCACTTTCCTTAAAAAGCGATCAGCTCGAAATCAAGAAAAACATTCTGGAAAATCAGGAAAATCTAAAAATCCTGACGAATTCCGAAGAAGCCATTATTCCTAGTATTGACGATGCTACATTGACCGAAAAACTGAATAAAACCATCAATTATCTGGAACCTCAGCTTCAGGAAATTGCCTTGCAAAAAAATCCGGAATTCCGGTCTTCCTTAAAGTTAATCGAAAACAGCGAACTGATGGTGAAATGGCAGAAGGCACTTTCGGTTCCCGATGTTACGCTTGGCGCAAATTACGATCAGCGAAGCGGTGCTTTTGACAATCAGCTGAATTTTTCGGTTGGGATTCCGCTTCCGTTATGGAACAAAAATAAGGGTGCCATCAAAGTTGCCAAAGCCGAACTACAGCAGGACCAAACCCTGAAAGACCAGAAAAGCATTGAGCTCAAAGCTAAAATTTCATCGGCACTTCAAACGTTTTTATTCCAGCAGAAACAATACAAACAGAGTGAAACCGGTTTCGACAATTTAGAGGTTGTAAATAAAGGAATGCTGTCCAATTTTCTCAAGAAAAACATCTCGCTGATTGAGTTTACAGACTTTATGGAAAGCTACAACCAGAGCACGCTGTACATCAACCAGATCAAAAAAGAAGTAATCATCAGCGGCGAATCCATAAACTGTCTTACCAATGAAAATGTATTCTAATATTCCCAACTTAAAAATATCCAATATGCTAAATAGAAAGAACCCGGTTTTTGTTTTACTGATAGGCACTTTAAGCTTATTTACTTCCTGCAAAAAAGAAGAAGGAAGCCACGAAACGAAGCAAACATTTGTAATGAGCGACAAAATGCTATCCACCACAAAAACGGCTACAGCCCAATTGGAACCGCTGAAAAACCAACTTAACTTTTACGGAAAAATCACTACGGATAACAATAAGTTCATCGAAATTTTCCCGGTTGTGGGCGGAAATGTAATTAAAGTGAATGTCGAATTGGGCGATTACGTGCAGAAAGGACAACTGCTCGCGACCATACGAAGCACTGAAGTGGCAGGTTACGAAAAAGAACTCGACGATGCGAAAAATGATTTACTCGTAGCCAAAAACAATTATAAGGTTGCTAAAGAATTATTCGAAGGAAAACTCAACACTGACCAGGAAGTGATTGAGGCGAAAGGCGAAGTCGAAAAAGCAGAATCGCAACTCAACCGAATCAAGCAGACGTATCAGATTTACAACATCAAGATGGGTGCAATTTATGAAGTCCGCGCGCCGCTGAACGGGTTCATCATCCAGAAAACCATCAACGAAGGCATGCTTTTGCGAAGCGATAAAACAGAAAATATCTTTGACATAGCCGAAATTACCAATGTATGGGCGATTGCAAACATCAACGAAGCCGACATCAGTCAGGTGAATATGGGCAATGATGCTGAAATCACAACACTTTCCTACCCGGATAAAAAATTCTATGGCAAAGTCGACAAGATTTACAACATTATCGATCCGGAAACCAAAGCAATGAAAGCCAGGGTAAAACTCGAAAACAAAGATTTCCTTCTGAAGCCTGAAATGCGTGCCAACATTAAAATTTCCTATACCGAAAACCAGCAGATGATTGCCGTTCCGTCTGATGCGATTGTGTTCGACAGAAGCAAAAATTTCGTCCTGATCTTTAAGGACAAAAACAATATCCAAACCCGTCAGGTTGAAGTATTCCGTCAGATTGGCGAAATCACTTACATATCTTCAGGCCTCGACGTAGGCGAAAAAGTGCTGACCACCAACCAGCTTTTAATTTATGATGCCCTAAACGATTAAGCCATGAACAAACTCATCAAAAATATCATAGCATTTTCGCTAAAGAATAAACCGTTTACCTTTTTCTGGGTCGGGATTCTGGTCATTTCCGGATTTGTGGCTTTCAAAAACATGCCCATTGAAGCATTCCCCGACGTAACCAATACGCAAATCATCATCGTAACCGAATGGAACGGAAGAAGTGCCGAAGAGATTGAACGTTTCGTAACAACGCCGATTGAAATTTCGATGAATTCGGTACAGAAAAAAACGAGCGTCCGAAGCATTACCATGTTTGGGCTGTCCGTAATAAAAATCATTTTTGAAGATGGTGTCGACGACTTTTTTGCCCGACAGCAAGTCAATAATTTACTGCGAAATGTGTCGCTGCCTGATGATGTTTCTCCCGATGTCCAACCGCCTTATGGGCCTACGGGAGAAGTCTTCAGGTATGTTTTAAAAAGCAGCAAAAGGGATTCCCGGGAACTGCTTACAATTCAAAACTGGACGATCGACAGACAATTGAGAGCTGTTTCGGGCGTTGCCGATGTGGTGGCTTTTGGTGGACAGGAAAAAACGTATGAAGTCAGTGTCGATCCAAGCCGACTCTCTAAATATGATGTTACGCCGCTTGAGGTTTTTGAAGCCGTCAATAAAAGTAATCTGAATGTGGGTGGCGACATTATAGAAAAAAACAAGCAGGCTTACGTGGTTCGTGGCGTTGGGCTTTTAGGCTCAATTTCCGATATCGAGAATATTATCGTGAAAGAAGCCGGAGGAAATCCGATCCTGGTAAAAAATCTTGCCGATGTTTCAGAATCCGCGATGCCTCGTGTTGGACAGGTGGGTTTAAACGACCGAGACGATGTGGTGGAAGGAATTGTCGTAATGCGGAAAGATGAAAATCCGAAGGAAGTTTTGGGAAGAATTAAGGAACGGATTGCCGAACTAAACGAAAACATACTCCCAAGCGACGTTAAAATGGAAACGTTCTACGACCGCGACAATTTAATGGAATACACGACAACAACCGTAATGCACAACATGCTCGAAGGAATTTTGTTCGTTACCGTAATCGTATTCCTTTTCATGGCCGACTGGCGCACCACCGTTACCGTTTCAATCATTATTCCGCTTTCATTGCTATTCGCATTTTTATGTTTGAGGATGATGGGAATGAGCGCCAATCTGATCTCCCTCGGAGCAGTTGATTTTGGGATTATCATTGATGGTGCCGTCGTAATGGTGGAAGGTATTTTCGTAACGCTCGATCATCTGGCCAACAAAAAAGGAATGGATAAATTCAACAAACTTGCCATCGGAAGTGTCATCAAAAAAACCGGAACGCAATTGGGGAAAGCCATTTTCTTTTCCAAATTAATCATAATCACCGCGTTGCTTCCCATCTTTGCTTTCCAGAAAGTAGAAGGAAAAATGTTCTCTCCACTGGCATTTACTCTAGGTTTTGCGCTGCTTGGCGCGTTACTTTTCACGTTGACTCTGGTACCCGTCCTGTGCCATATCTTTCTAA
>Ga0081606_1000846_pt1 | contig 10927 bp, 7 predicted proteins | sample EareggfetidaYelm_FD_71127 | JGI IMG/M metagenome (GOLD analysis project Ga0081606, IMG submission 71127) | Earthworm egg capsule microbial community from the University of Washington, USA - E. fetida Yelm (SPADES assembly) (version 2) | ecosystem: Host-associated > Annelida > Reproductive system...
TATATATATATATATATATATATATATATATATATATACTCACTCGGTGTGAATGGAGTCAGATTTAGATGTCAAAGCCAGTGCGAATATATCTGTCTGTGTATGAATGTAACTATGGATGGATGTATGTATGTGCATGTATATATAGATATGTAATCATGTATGCATGCAATTGCATGTATGTATGATTGTATGTATATATGCTGCTTTCAAATTTCTTCACATTTCCTCCTGTGTTAGGGGTCATCCATCTATGATGTCCACAAGGAAATTTGGTTTTTGATCACTCCTCTCCAGAAGAGACCGACAGCTCCCCCTTGTGGACGTTCACATTTCGTTGACTTGAAATATACATAACTCTTTTGGAACGGCTAGTACAATGACCTTCTGGGCATAACGGTGACATTCCAATATAATAATCATAATTTATTTTAAACTGTACTATTAGTAATTTATATTACTGATTGATATTGAAGATAAATTTCTACTTTTTATTCCACCAAAGACGAAATTGTGGTTAGAAACGCCAACTTCTTTGCAGGATGAGAAGACAGGAGCAGTAGGCTCAATGTGGACGTCGAGATAGGGCCTACCCCTCCCCCGTCAGCATGCGTCCACCTGAGCCCGACCCCCTTCGTGTGGACGTCATATATGGATGGCCCCATATAGGGTATTTGGCCTGAGGCCCCAATTTATTGTGTATAGGGCTGCTGGTATTGTTTAGGTGGGAAAAGTTAAATGTTTCTTTACAAAACCAAGCTGCTAGGTGCTAAAAAGTTCACTGTTTCATATGTTTAACATTTTCAGGCTATCTTGACTACATAGTATGTATTTCTTTTATTTTATGGACCAGGCAATGCCATTGCACGCGCCAGCCGCTCGCCAATAGTTGCTCTCCACACTCTCCTGTCCTGCATGTGGCCTCTTATAGTGTCAAATGTAGTTCTCTGCAGTCCGCTCTTATCATGTTGATCCATCATTTCTTTTTTCTTCCCCTCTTCCTGGTTCCATGTACACAGCCATTGTATGCTATTTTGGGGTATCATTCATTCTTCTTCCAATTCAAGTGTCCAAAGTATCGTAGCCGCTTGTTCCGTATTCTGTCTATTATTCCGAATCTGATATTTAGTCTGATGAATATTTCTTCGTTTCTTATTCTGTCTTTTCTCGCGACTCCCTTTATCTTGTGTAAGCATGCCATTTCAAATACTCTTTAATTCTCTGTTTCTGCTTCTGTCTCAGAGTCCACGTTTTTGCGATATACAGTAGGGTGCTCAATACCAGCACCTCATACACATGTGTTTTTATGGCCTTGCTCTGATCCTTGTCTCCTTCTTCTTGTGTATGGGTACAATGATGGACCACTTCCACTCCGCTGATAGTTCTTTATCCCAAACCGCTTGGCATAGTCTATGCATGACCCTTATGCCAACCCCATCTGTTCCTACATGAAGCTCCTCTGTTTTAATGTTGTCGGGTCCTGCTGCTTTCCTCTGTTTCAGTTTTCGTATGGCAGCCTCCACCTCGTCATCCACCATAGTATGTTTACATAACAGTAAAAAAATTCATTCATTCGTTGTTAAAGACTAAGTCGATTATAACATGTTCTACAGCACTACGACTTAATTTATGGAAGTCATAATTATAAGAAGTATTTCATTTTGGTCAAATGTGTGCAAATCCCATGCCCTCCTGTGGGGGCCCATGTGTACATGTTGAGGCTGAACACGTATCTTTTTGTGCAATGAGTACAATATAAAATTATGTGCTATTGTGCATTTTTGTAGGTCTTGGTCAATCCATGTGGAACAAATTAATAGAAATACAGCAACAGACGCTGTATTTGACGCAACTTGTCAACAGACACTTAAGCGCATCAGGGCCTGAATGTTACAATAGCAAGTCACATTCTTTGCCAGACGATGTCGACCTGCCGTTGAACTCTGTAAAAGGCCTTGAAAGTTTGGAAGAGAAGCTCAAAACAATGGCGGTCAGAAAATCAGTGGTAACAATTTCAGCTCTTCTTAGTGTTACTCAATAGTTTAATATTGTTGCCTAGTAAATCATGGATGCATGACCTGGGGAACAGTACCAAATTGCTAGAAAAATCTTACTAAAAATTTTACGTAATACTAATTAGAGAAATATAATGACCAGGGAGAGATGTCTTGAAATAAGTTTAAACATGACTTGTTAGCGGGCCTTTATCCCGAAATGATGAGTATGGTGTCCAAATGCATGGAAACTTCAAGTGAGTGGACTATGCATTGCATAACATTTGACACACTCTATGGCTGTCTAAATTGTGTATTACCTGTCCAAAAGATGGGTGGAGGGGTGGCTGACTTTGCTTGTGAAATACTTAGGGCTGTGGAAATTAACAACTAATTGATCTATTAATCCAGTGCTGTCCAACCTTTTTGACCCCGCGGGCCGCACATAACATAATCATGAAGCCGCGGGCCGCACCAGTAAACTCAAAAGTAACGACTAACATTTTTTTAACATTAACATATTGTATTTGTGTAATTGTAATGTTTTGAAATCAGAGGTTGTCCATAACGTATGCACACGATACTTTTGACAAATTTTACCCCTCCTCTGTCAAAAACTGTCACAAATCTCGGACCCCGTATCCTTAAGTATGTCACGCTTTCTACTTACAAATTAGAAATAGCCAAGTATAATTTGAATTTTAAATTGATGTATAATCATTCATTTATGCCACTGAATCTTTGATTTTTTTTAACCGAAGCTTACTATAATTTTGAATTTTTTGGAATCATGTACAACACATTAAACTATTGACATGGACGAAAGTAAATAAGGAGTGACATTGACGATCTGCTGAATACTTGCATCACAACAGAAAGTTAAACATCACAACAGAAGTCTAAATTTAAGATTTTATATGCGTAATAAAAAATATCAAAATAATATGTGCGACGTCACGGGTGATCTTCAGACTCCTTTTACAAACTGCCACATTTTCTTAGACTCCTCCCTCCCTGCAGCGTGAAGTACTTTATCCAGGGCAGTAAAACATTTATAACGCGCCATTCAGTGATTCAGAGGCGCTCTCGACCTGATTATTCCGCTCATGGGGACTGCCATAGTCCAACTCAAGAGCTGTGCTTACATGTAGGCTATGTTGGCCCCTCAGATTGGACACCCCGTGCACCTGGAATTACTATCCCTCTCACCTATCCAGCCACAGAGATGACCTAAGACTGCCCTGTTTGCTAACCTAAGCACTGATACCGTTGAAGAGCATTGCTAACTTGGATACCGCTATATAGTTACTGGATTTCAGTACATTATAATTATTTTCTCTTACTTGTTTGTGGGTTGAGAACCGTATATTTAATAAATTTAAATAATTTGATTTTTGTTGATATTATCAATTGTCAAGTCAAGTTTTGACTTTTACTTGATTTTTTACACATAATATTATTTATAATAAATTTAGCCAGAACTGGCGGGCCGCATGAAATCAGTCGGCGGGCCGAATGCGGGCCGCGGGTTGGACAGCATTGTATTAATCGTTAACTTATTTTAACGATTAAAAATAATTTAACGATTAATCGAAGAAGCAATAAATGTGATTTCTGTGGATCTTATTTGTTTGCTATTTGAAACAAACACTGTTAATATTCTCGTGTGCTTGGCTATTCGACCACATTTGAGCGAGAAATCACTTGTGGTATTTATTGTTTTTAAACTGAAATTTAGGTAAAATTGTGTATCTTAGTCAATACAAGTAAGAATAGAAATTTTTTTGTTTAATTGAAATTAACGATTAAGTAATCGTTAATTTTTCCAAAGTTAACTATTAAAATAAAATTAATCGTTACCAGCCCTAGAAATATTACCACGGTAAGATGTTGGACATCGTAGCAGGTTAGCTTTCAACATTAGGATAGGATAGGAAATCGGGTTTTATTTAGCGACATCTTAATTAGCCTCACCATGAAGGGTGACACGCCTTCACCACCACTGGGGTGCGCCTGAAGCAGAAATTTGCGTTCTCAAATTTCTGCCCTGGCCGGGGTTTGAACCCGGACCTTGCAGTCTAATGGTCGTGAACGTAACCACTCGACTACGGCGACACCCACATTGACATAGTGATCCAATGCAATAAACGCAACTGATGAAGAGTAGCAAAAGAATGACTCCATGATTTGGGACAGACTGCCTGAAATCTTCTGTTGGGAATTACTTTAGTGAGGAAGCAAGAGTCAGTGAATGGATGGATCGTCTTGCCCACATTTCTGGGCTATTATTCATTTGTTTTCTTAGTGCTCTTTTAAGCACATGCAGTGATGAATGGAAATCGTAATTTTGTGCATTCAAAAGCCTATGTTGGTTTAGAAGTTCCTCAAAAAGAATATGTTGTGTGCATAGAATTTGCAATTCTCTCTTGATGATTCTTGTGCCTTTTCTTTTGTGTTATATTTCAGACAAACTATTTAAGTCAGATTGGTGGTTTGTCGGTTGGCGATAATACCAGAAGAGTATTGTCAGCGCTTTTCACTTCAGATCTGGCGAGACAAATGACTATGCATGGCAGTTCCCAAAAGTATGCATTCAAGGAGACACATTTGTATGGGATTCTTCTTGGTAAGAGATCACTGATTTAACAGAACAAACTGAATTATTAGTTTGTAATGATAAATGATTATAAGCTTCATTTTTAGCTATTATGCAGCGCAGGCCCTTTTCGGTTGTGGGTCCATCAGCATGGAATGATCTCCCCTGTCAACTGTGTTCCCTTCTGATGGCCCACCCTTCAAAATTTTACATCTTCCTAAAGTCCTTTGTCCCTGACTGGGCTGGTAGTTCCTCTGAGTAGTAGTCTCTTGAAGAGGTGCTATACAAGTCTAATGAATGGTTTTTTTTATTATTATTGATGTCTCTTTCTGATATGGCATTTGTTTAGGGTACGTTACTTTTGGGCGCCGGCCGTTTCGATAAAATGCTGGTGGAAGGTAGATGAATGAAAAAATCATAATGTAACTGAAATGGAAGCTGGATTTACCCTTGGCTAGGATGCAATGAATTCTTTCTAAGCGTATGTTGTTTTGATGAGAATAAGAAATCCTTTCTTAACGGAAATGGAGGCTGGGTCAATGCAAAAAATTCTTAGTAGGTAGATTTTCTCTGGATGAAAATGACGAGGCTTAAAGTAGAAGTTGGATTGATGAAAATAACATGTTCCTGTAATAGCATGTACATTTTATGACTGTCCTACGCCAAGGAGGGCGCCCAAATGTCCCGGCGCCCAAACATTCTGCTACGTTTGTTTATACTCAGAAAGTATTGTCTTGAAGACACATCTCCTAAATCAAGATTATTCAATTAGCGGGATTTGTGAGTCAAATCTGGTCCTTGAAGGCTTATAAGTGACGTCCTCTCCTCCTCTTTCCATCTTCGTGTGCCAGCATCATTCCTTTTTACAATCGATCTGATTGCGTGACATGTCCAAACAATCCTAGCTTCCTTCTTAGCGCTGTTTGTTGTAGCGTTTCATCTTCTTCTATTCCAATCTCCATGCGCATTAGTCTTCTTCTCTGTCCATGATATTCTTTGCATCTTCCTCCATATCCACATCTCACATGCGTTGATCTTTTTTCGCAAAGGTTCAGTAGCCTGGGTAAAACGGGAAGGCGACCTGACCTTCCGCCCATTGGGCGAAGACTCGGACCCGGCCTGGGCTACTGAATCAAAGACCTCCGTGCCCACCTTCACGTGGTGCGAACTGTTATAACCCTCTCCACTGGGAAGGCGAACATACGGGCATGGAAGGCAAAACCAGGGGAAGGCAATGGCAAACCACCCCTGTCGACGTGCCAATAAAACAGTATGAAACAGTGGCATTACTAAGTTAACAAAATTACAAATGTTAATTATCTATAGGCCTACAGCCTAACACTAGCCTTCATCAGGTTTATATCAACTAAAAATAGTTTTGCTTTGTAGTTTAACAGTAAAATATGTTTTTCAGCTTCAGCTCGAACCTAGGACCTGTCACCATCCGTATTGACTAAGTTTTCAAACCCATTGTTAAATGTAAATTTATGCCCCTATGTCCTATATGGATTAAACACTTTTTAACAGATGTTGAAGACATGTTGCATTCCTGATCGTTCATGCATTTCAGTGCAAAAATAAATCTCTATTTTATTATTTTCGGCCTATTGTCAAGATTTCCCACCTTTTCAATAGTCTTCGAACACAAAGAATTCCTTATATTCTATTTTTTTGTTTTTGCAAAGCCAATATCGCTTCACATTGATAATTTTACATTCGTGATCCGCTTCTCATTTCTATTTTCATTCATTCGAATACCGAGTCCTGTACACCTCTGCCTGATCAAACAGAAGTAAGAAAGACAATGTTTCTTAGGGCCTACTAATATTTCTGGCTGCTGATATATTATGCATGACTGTTTATACTTGGGTCTTCCTCTTGAGAGTATAAGTAGGCTTTTGTAACATTTGATACTTAGCATGCTTTTGCATGCGTGAGTACGATGTGTGTTTTGATGCCCCAGATGATTTCACCATTTACACAGCCCATTTTCAGATCCAACCGAGACCATTTCGCAATGTGTTCTAGCCACTGAGTACACTAGCCGACATAATTATGCTAATGTTATTTGGAATACCATATGGCATAATATGATTGATAGATAACAAGGCATGCAAGAAGGATCATAACGGCAAGGGGCCATCCATTTATGACGTCCACACTGAAGGGGTGAGCTCCTTGAGGTCGCCCACACAGAAAATTAGAGCCCACTTCGTCAACATAAATTTGTTATATAAATTACTAAAAGTAAAGTTTTACATAAATTAGAATTATATTAAGTCGATTTTCACCTTTATGCCTGCAAGGTCATTGTACTTGCTGTTTCAAGAGAGCAATATGTATTTCAAGTGGATGTCCACAAAGAGGAGGGGTCCGTTTCATGTGGACACAGGGGAGGAGGTCAAAATGGATGACCCCTACCCATTATAAAATATACCTATATACTTTGCAGGCATGAACTTATTCAGCACCGTTCTGTTCCTTATTTCATTTTTTACAGTGTTTCACATTTGATTTCCTCATTTGGGTTGATCTTGTTATTCATATTGCTTTAATGCTGTTTAACATATTGGTTTTCAGATGCAGTTAGAAAGAATCCTCTTTTCAAGCCAGAGATTGCAACAGATTCGGCTATTCAAAAAACAGCTGGTAGTTGGTTCTATAATGCAAGAGATCGCAAAGGTGGTCGTTTCGCGAGGGCAAGCCTGTTGGTCAAAAAGAACATAAGGAAAGATTAGCACACGTCGTTAGGTGCACTAGCCTAACATATGGCTAAATAGAATTGCAACGTTTAGTTTTTTTATACAGCGCCCGAAATCTTGTACAGCATGTGTGAAAGTGAATTTTTTAGTCTTTAGGTTTACATGCACATTCAAGTTGTTCAAACGAATTGTGTTTTTGTAGTATTTCTATTATCACGTGATAACAGTAAGAGCTACTTTTTGTGTAGTTGCTTGTGATCCATTAACTTTTCTGCAGTACTTGTGTAGTAGTAATTTTTTTAATTGAAGGAATTGCAAAATTTGGTAGGTCATAGACTTACTTTCATTAATGAACGTGGAATAAAGTAGGCCCTATCCACCGAAGGTGAAAGCTAGTCCTTCATTCCGGATATTTCTTTAGCGCTTCAAGTCCATTACTACTTGAAGGCACTCCTGACTACAGCATCAATGCTGTGCCAAAGCACTACAGGCAACTGTGAGTAAGGACTGCCAAGGTCTCTACTTAGCGGCTAGAGTGGGATTCGAAGCTGCGCCGCTCCAGACAAAAGACACTAAAGTTGCCACTAATCCACCATGCCCCACAGTATTCAGAAGTTGCGGCAGGAATATCATCGGGTCCACTATAGCCCAACTTGTGGGTAAACAGAATGCTTTATTGATGTCCGTTTTGCAACTTTTAGTTTTTTATACAGTTCCTCTGATATCGTACAGCATGTGTGAAATTTTTTAATAGTTATGTTTACAGACACATTCAAGTGTGGACAAAAGAATTGTGTTTTGTCACATTGCGCTGTCAGTTCATGGCAAGCCTTCTCTATTGTTTCCTTTGTGCTGTCACGTCTCTTAGTTCCGCCAGCTTCATTAGTTACTTCATGTATCTCATCTATCTTCTCCTTGTCGCCCTTCCCTCTTTCTTCCCTCCGTATGCCAGCATCATTCCTTTTTCCATTCCATCTGATCGCATAACATGTCCAAAGAATCCTAGCTTCCTTCTTTGAAGTGCAGCAGTACAGTACTGGCAACCAGAAAATATTCTTTGAAGGAAGTTATAAGTTTCGTAGGTTATATGTACAGTGGCCCTGATATCTCCTACAGCATGTGTGAAATCAAATTTTTTAAATATTAAAATGTGTACAGACGCATTCAAGTTTGGACAAGCGAATTGTGTTTTTGCAGTATTTCTATTATCACGTGCTAACAGTAAGAGTTATTTTTGCATAGTTTGTTGTGATCCATTAACATGTATTCTGTTGTATTGTAGTCATTTTTCATTTTCGTTTAGTAGTAAATTTTTTCATTGAAGTGCACCAGTATGGGAATGGCAATAAAAAATATTCTTTGATGGAAATGAACAGTTTTGTAGTCCATAAACTTTTTTTCACCAGTGAACATGGAATAAAGTAGGCTTTGCTCACCGAAGGACAAAGCTAGTATTGAGAAGCCACGGTAGGAATAGCACCGGTCATCAGGTCCACTAGCCCGGCTTGTGGGCAGACAGAATTCTTTCTTGATGTCCATTTTCTATATTTTAGTGGCCCTGATATCTCGTACTGCATGTTTACAGACACATTCAAGTTTGGACAAACGAATTGTATTTTTGTAGTGTTTCTATTGTCACATGATAACAGTAAGCTACTTTTTGCGTAGTTGCTATAGTGTTCCATTAACTTTTATTCTGTTTTACTGTAGTCATTATTTTCATTTTCGTTTGTAGTCATTTTTAAATTTTTACAATGTCAGTGTGATTTTGTGTTTGACATTTAGCTGTGAGCTGTTTTCAGTTTGGTTTGTTATTTGTGGTGTTCCAAGTTTGAGGGTGACAAATTTAGCAGAAACAGTTTCCTGCAAGTAATAATTGACATTTTGTTTCGAGCTATTTATTCGTCCTTCTACCTTCACATTTTTCTAAAAACCATCAAGTGATTTATCTCACATCCTGTCCTGTTAACGGGCGACTTCAAGCATAATTATACCATAATTATGCTTGAAGTTAGCAATGTCTGCTAATTTTTTCCGAACTGTCCTATTTATCCGTCCGTGTCCGTGTATGTTGAAAGTCTGTATATCAATCAATCAAAATTTGTATAGCACCCCCTCAGAAGCGCTCTCGACCCAGGCCAAGAGGAAAAGAACAGTCTTGAGAAGGTGTTGGAATTGAGATCATCTGAGAGTTTTTGTTGCTTTTTCCATGTATTTTAGAAATGACATTTAACTGTATTTACTTCATTGTAATAAATTACTGATACAGCAAGACTTCGGTATTTCGAACTTCCAATATTATCGAACGGTTACAATCAATGCTAATAAATGTATATGGCTTTTTTAAACCTCGGATTTATCAAGCCCTTAACGCCGGTCCCTTGATGTTCGATATAATGAAGTTTTGCTGTGTTATAATAATTCATATTCCGTGTTAGATGAAACGTGTCTTAGCAAATTGAGATGTTAAATAACTAGGATAGCTTAAAAAATGTAAGCAGTTGAATTTTTCTGATTTCTTATATTTTTCTTGTTATTTTGTAATACATGCAGAATTGAGTTCTAATAAAAAAACGACTTTTGCTTGTGATATAAGTGATGGGCACATGAATTCAATTACAATATGCTCTAGGATTATTTTAACCTTTTATGACTTTCTTTAACTTAATTTTACCAAATACATGTATCCAAATTAGATAAATGTCTTCCATAATTCAGTTACTTTCTAAAATTGAGTTACTTCTTACAGAGACATTCATAATTGTTTCAAATTTTACTTTATCAATTTCCTGAAACCAAACTTCATTTTTGGTTATTCCATTTAATGAAGTTATATTACAGCCCGGGCTGGGCGCGCCTCTGAGTTGTTACCTTAAAGGGGTGTTATATAAATTAGATGGCCCTTTTAGGTACATATTTAACCCTTTGGGGCAGACTTCCTTTCCCCCGAATGGGCCCCAATAGTGGTAGCCATTAGGGCAAACGTCCTGTTAACCTAATGGGCCCCAAATCTTGTCCCCATTAGGGCAAATAGCCTCTTACCCTAACGGGCACCGATTTTGGTAACCGTTAGGGCAAACATCATCTTTCCCTAACGGGCCCCAAATCTGGTCACCATTAGGGCAAATATCCTCTCACCCTAGCAGGCGCCGATTTTGGTAACCGTTAGGGCAAACATCCTCTTTCCTTAACGGGCCCCAAATCTGGTCACCATTAGGGCAAATATCCTCTTACCCTAACGGGCACCGATTTTGGTATCCGTTAGGGCTGGAGGGTGTTTGCCCTAAAGGGCCCCAAATTTAGTTCCCAATAGGGCAATGAATTGGGTGCCCAGCTGGGGCCAATGAGCATAACCAAGCTCGCCCCTAATTGGGCTTGCCGAATGGGCCCCATTCATTCCCCTAAAATTTTGCTGTCTGGGGTAGCGAAACTATGCCCTCGTATCGCTAATAGGGCATTCGCTGCCTCCTGTTCTTCACTGAATTGATCCATGATCAATTAAAATGTATCTGGTGTGAAATAACTATATTCATTGCAGACATTTGTATAGCGCCTCTTCAAGTGGGGCTACTCAGAAGCGCTCCCAACCCCAGCGCGGCCGAATAATGTTGTTTTAAGTTGCTGAAGGAATTTCT
>Ga0081606_1000847_pt1 | contig 10927 bp, 7 predicted proteins | sample EareggfetidaYelm_FD_71127 | JGI IMG/M metagenome (GOLD analysis project Ga0081606, IMG submission 71127) | Earthworm egg capsule microbial community from the University of Washington, USA - E. fetida Yelm (SPADES assembly) (version 2) | ecosystem: Host-associated > Annelida > Reproductive system...
TCTCATCCCCAATCGCACTACTTCGGCCTCGGAAAAATCACCGACGACCAAGTGAAAGATTACGCCCGACGCAAAGGCCAAACAGAGGAATATGTGAGGAAGTGGCTGGGACCGAATATTGAGGGGTAGCCTCAAAACTTTCACAGCGATTCAGCGAGTAATGGCAGGTCAAGCCGGATAAGGAGTTTGGGAGAGGGGCGGAAGATATTTTTCGGGCTAATGGCGGATTGAACACATCTTGCGCGGGCAAAATCCGGCGTACTTTTCATCCTCAAGAATGAAATTTATGGATCGGTTACGAAGAAAAATTCTAACTTTGCGACAAGCAGTTATAAAACAATGAGCGCCAAGTACGTCAACCCGTTTATCGACTATCGAAAAATATGCCCCCGAAAAAAATTGTTTGGGGGGATTGAAAGAGGGGTTTTAAGGCTCGGCTAATTAACAACTGAAATATGAAAACTAAATTTACTGAAAATAAGTCGAAGAAGATTCTTTTATTAGAATACTTTAAATAAAATTATGATTAGAAAATATACGCAAGAAGACCTAAATAAAATCCTCTGGGATGCCGCAGATTCTTCTCGTACGCAGGTGGACGCAGGGATTTATAAAGATTATGTTCTTGTGATTCTATTCTTTAAATACTTGAGCGACCTTTCTAAGAAAAAGCGAAATGAGTACAAAGAACGCTTTGGCAATGATGAAAAACGTATCGAAGAAAAAATGAAACTCGATCGTTTCTATCTCCCCCAAAAATCTTCATTCGATTATATTTACTCTATTATTGAACAAGATAATCTTGGCGAAGAAATAAACAAAGCGCTTCATCGCATTGAAGATGCGAACAAAGAAAAACTTGACGGCGTATTTTCTGTAGATTTCAATTCCGAATCAACGCTTGGAAAACTTGCGGAACGAAACAAGATGCTCCGTCATCTCATACAAGACTTTGCCAAAATAGATCTCACGGATGTAAACGACGACGTCATTGGAAATTCATATATGTATATGATTGAACGCTTTGGAGCGGATGCAGGCAAAAAAGCGGGCGAATTTTTCACGGTGAGAAATGTGGCAAAGCTTGTGGCTAAACTTGCGGAGCCAAAGTCAGGCGCTCGTATTTGCGATCCATGTTGCGGCTCGGGCGGGCTTTTGCTTCTGGCCGGCGAAGAAGTGGAGAATCAAAACTCAAAAAATTATGCCCTCTATGGTCAAGAATCAACGGGTTCTACATACCAACTGGCTCGCATGAATATGTTCTTGCACGTGAAAGATGGGGCAAAGCTTGAATGGGGCGATACGCTGAATAATCCGCTTTTTACAGAAGATGATCATTTGACGAAGTTTGACACGATTGTTGCCAATCCGCCGTTCTCTCTTAAAAAATGGGGCGCTGAACATGCCGAGGCGGATAAATACAAACGGTTTTGGCGCGGGATTCCGCCAAAAGACAAAGGAGATTTTGCTTTTATCACGCATATGGTCGAGACGGCGAAGCCTAAAACAGGACGCATCGCTGTTATTGTTCCTCACGGTGTTCTTTTCCGAGGCGGGGCTGAGGGTAAAATCCGCGAGCAGCTTCTCAAAGAAAATATTGTGGAAGCAGTGATTGGGCTTCCTGCGGGGTTATTTCAAACCACCGGAATTCCTGTCGCCGTTCTTGTGATGGATCGCTCAAGAGAAAAAGGCGGGAAAAATGAAAATAGAAAAGATGTTTTCTTCATTGAGGCTTCAAAAGAATTCAAAGCAAACAAAGCTCAAAATATTCTTGCGGATGAGAATATTGAGAAGATTTATTCTGCTTACAAAAATCATAAGGATATAGAAAAATTTGCCAGAAAAGTTTCCTTTAAAGAAATAGAAGAAAATGATTTTAATCTGAACATTACCCGCTATGTGGATACATTTACAGAAGAAGCCCCTGTTGATATTAAAGCAAATCTAAAAGAGCTTGCTGAGCTTGAGCCAGAGCTTGAGAAATTAGAAAAACAAATGGTAGAATATTTAAAAGAATTAGGAATCAAATAATTTATGAGTAAACTAAAAATTGCTATATTTAACGTGGGGGCTGGACAATCAATATTAATTTACCCAGTTGATCAAATAAGCCACGCTAGTCTCATAGATTGCGGAGGAGAGGCAGACGGTTTTTCACCTGTTGATTTTTTAATTTCAAAAAATATTCTTCCCAAAAATGCTTCTGGTAGACCTTATCTAGGTAATCTCACTCTAACAAACTATGATCAAGACCATTTTTCATGGTTACCTGATTTACGAAAAAAAATTGATATCTGGACGATCAGCTTTGCTAAAAATATCTCAAGTAAAGAACTAAAAGAACACAAAGGCCAAGTTACAGATGCTCTTAATCATGTGTGTTATCTAAAAGACACATATACAGGCCCCGCTAATGATTTCGTTCCTATCTATACAACACATTCTTATTGTTTGAAACAATCAGATTTAGATGGAGAGATTAATACAAACCATTTAAGCCAGATAATATTTATAGATTTTGAAGGATCAAAATTATGTGTACCTGGGGATTTAGAAAGAGCTGCTTGGGAAAAAATTCTTAAGATAGAAGGCGTAAAAGAACATTTGCTTACAACAAATGTTCTCATTGCCCCTCATCATGGAAGAGATAATGGATATCATGAAGATATTTTTAATAATTGTTTTCCTGAAGCAATAATAATTTCAGATAAAGATATAATGCATGGTACCCAAGGAGGTATGGCTCAAAAATATTCCCGCCACATATTAGGAGAAGGTATTAATTTTGGGGGAACAAAACGAAAAGTGCTGACAACACGCAGTGACGGACATATTTTAGTTGAATTTGAAACAAGAGGTGTTCGTTCTTATCAAGGCATTATCACTCTAATTTAAAATATAAAACTAAACTTATGCAATACGAAATCGATTACATTCCTGTGGGCACAGGAGAAAAAGGAGGAGATGCTATAGCTATACGTTATGGTGACTTTAGTAGTCCTTCAACACAGAAAGTGATTGTCATTGACGGCGGAACCAAAGACTCAGGAAAAAAGTTAGTGGAGCATATTAAAAAATACTACAATACATCTTTCGTAGATGTAGTCATTGCATCCCATCTTCATAATGATCATATTTCTGGTTTAACAGAAGTTGTTGATAATTTAACCGTGGGGCAACTTGTAGTTCATTGTCCATGGGAGCACACAGCCACAATTAAAAAAATGACTAAAACCGATAGTAGTGTAGCAAGGTTGCAGAGCAAACTTGAAAAATCAGTTTCTGGTTTATCAGGATTAATTGAACTTGCGACAGAAAAAAAAATACGAATAGTAAGTCCATTCCAGGGTGAATACATTATTCAAAATGAGTTAATTGTGTTGGGACCATCAAAAGATTACTACCAACAATTATTAGCCAACTTTGGAATTACTCCTGAAGCAAAAGAAGGATATAAAATTGATAGCATAATTTCTTTTAGCAAAAGCCTAATTAATTGGATTACTGAATCACCCAATATTGAGACTCTTAGAGATGATCACCCAGACACAGATGCTGAAAATAATTCAAGTTTGGTGTTACTTCTAGCTCTTGTTGAAGACAACGGAATGCCTGTTAAATTTTTATTTACAGGTGACGCTGGTAAGGATGCGCTTACTAAAGTAATTGAATATTGTGATCGTCAAAATTATTCGCTAGAAGGAGTAGATTTCTTTGATGTACCACACCACGGAAGTAAAAGAAATATTGGTCCCACTATTCTTAATCGGATTAACCCAAAAGTTGCATTTATCTCGTGTCCTCCCGAAGGTGATCCAAAACATCCATCTCGAAAGGTTGTAAATGCCTTAATTCGTCGTGGATGTAGTGTGCTAAAAAACGATAGGTTTGCTATAAGTCATAGGTCTGCTAATGCTCCAGTAAGAGCTGGGTGGAGTTGGGCGAGTCCAGAATCATTTAATAACGAGGTTGAAGAATAATTTTATGAAAATATTAACTGATAAATACACAATGGTAGCAAGAATATTACCAGCAGTGCTAGGTGTTATTCCTTTTGTTTTAACTTTAAAGTTTGTACCAATTGAGCCAATTATTTTAAAAATTTTAACAGCAGGGATATTCTCAACTGCACTGGTTTATGTAACAGCACAATTCATCATAAGAATTCCTGCAAAAATGTTTGAGGATTGGTTATTTTCAAATGGATTACATATGCCTACTACAAATCTATTATTATATAAGGATTTAGAATATCAAGATCAATTTAAAGATAACATTAGACTTCAAATCCAAAAAGATTTTAAAATAACTTTATCATCAAAGACCGAGGAAGAAATAGATGAAATTGTTGCTAGGCGAAAAATAAAAGATGTGGTCAGGCTAATGATAAGTAAAGTTAAGAGGGGGTATCTGCTTCTTAAACATAACTACGAATATGGTTTTTCAAGGAATATGTGGTCATCATCGATATTAGGAACCACTGGATCTTTAGTTTTGTTATACTTTTCCGTAATTAATAAGGAAAAAACACTAATAATCATTTCATTAATTTTGCTAGTTGTATATCTGCTTTATGTTTCATTTGGTTACTTGCTAATCAAGTACGTGGGTAAATTATATGCCCGTAAATTGATTGAAGAATACTATGAAAGCTAATAAACCACAAAAAAATAATTCTTCAAATTGGCAGTTAATACCTACTGGAGAAATTTTCATGTTTGTTAAATCATATGCGTTTCCTCGAGAAAATTTATCTAATGGAATTCTGTCGCCAGATAAAATCGGGAATGTACACTATGGCGATATACACGCGACGTTTACCTCAAAGAATATAGACCTCTCTAAGATTGAAATACCTATTGTAAAAGAAGCTGAATTTAGTCCTAAAAAAGAAGACTTACTTAAGGATGGTGATTTGATAATGGCTGACGTTTCAGAAGATTATGATGGCATAGGTGCAACTGTTTTAGTTCATGGTATTGGTAAAAATAAAGTTGTTGGTGGTTTACACACTTTCGTACTTAGAGACAAAAAAGGTTTAACTAGTGAATATTATCGACAATATATTTTTTTAAATAAAGATATCAGAAATAAACTTCAAAAAGTTGCTAATGGCGTATCTGTGTACGGGATTTCAAAAACAACATTATCTAAAATAGGTTTACCATTACCACCCCTCCCCGAACAAAACCGCATCGTCTCAATCCTTGAAACATGGGACAAATCAATTGAAAAACTCGCAAAAAAAATTGATGCAAAGAAGCAAATTAAAAAAGGATTGATGCAGGATTTGTTGACCAATAATAAGAGATTGAAAGGATTCAATGATGGGTTGGAGATTATAGAGATTGGCAATTTAGGGGAATATTATTCTGGCATATCTGGCAAGGACAAAGAAGATTTTGGTTTTGGCAAACCTTTTATTTCATACATGAATATATATCTTAATTCAAAAATAGACATCAACATAAAAGATTTAGTTAATATTATGGATGGTGAAAAACAAAATAAAGTAAAATATGGTGATTTATTTTTTACTACTTCTTCAGAAACTTCCGAAGAAGTTGGTGTTGCCTCCGTTCTTTTAGATAAGAACGTAGGAGAAATTTACTTAAATAGCTTTTGTTTTGGATTTCGATTACATGATTTTAATAAACTTATTCCTGAATTTGCACAATATTATTTTAGATCTAGACCATTTAGAAAATCAATGTTTGAAATAGCTCAAGGGGCTACCAGATTCAATTTGTCTAAAAAGTATTTTGTACAAACCAAAATTAAAATACCTAGAGACATCAGGGAACAAAAAGCTATTGCTGATATCCTCACAACGGCCGACAAAGAAATCGCCAAACTAGAAAATAAATTACAAATCTTTAAAGAGCAAAAAAGATACCTCCTCAACAATCTCATCACCGGCACAATTCGCACACCGGAAACATTATCGGCCAAAATAGTTAAATAAACATTATGCTAGAAAAAGTAAATTTTGACGAAGCACGGCAATCACAGCTCCCTTTTGTAGAGCTTCTCTTGAACATGGGCTACACCTATATTTCTATTTCTGAAGCAATGAGACAACGAGGCAATACTTCCAGCTTCATTCTTACTGACATTGCCGCAGAAAGGTTGATGGAAATAAACAGTTATGAAGCGGATGGCGCTGAACACAAATTCAGCGAGAAAGACGTGCGAGATGCAATTGACGGGCTTGAGCATATTCAGTACGAAGGGCTTATAGATACCGCACAGGAGATATACAATACCGTCATGCCGACTAGCGGAGGCAAAACTATTCAGGTTAATCACGGAGGCAAGAAAATGTCTTGTAATTTTAAGTTTATAGACTTCAAGAATATCAGGAATAATGCTTTCCATGTGTCAGTAGAATATACTGCCAGCGGCAAACAAAATATCCGCTCGGATATTGTGTGTTTTGTAAATGGCATTCCTTTGGCTATTGTTGAGAATAAAAAATCGAGCGTCTCTGTAAGCGAAGCCATTAATCAGATGAAGCGCAATCAGAGTCCTGAATATTGCCCTAAACTTTTTATTTATGCACAATTACTGGTTGCTGCCAATGGCAAAGAATTGCAATATGGGACTACAGCCACCCCAAACAAATTCTATGCTATATGGAAGGAAAAGGGGACAAATCCAGAGGCTTTGAATCATAAAGTATCTGCTCTCATTAAAAATGAGATTGACAGGGATGTATATGCTCAGATATTAAAAGATCTCAATATAGATATTGACGGGCATGGGCAAAGGACTGATAGACTTCCCACAGAACAAGATCGCGGAGTGTTTTCACTTTTTGAGCCAAAAAGACTTTTAGATTTAACCAAAAATCATATTCTCTTTGATGCAGGAGTAAAGAAACTATCGCGCTACCAACAGTATTTCGCTATTCATAAAATGCTTAAGCGCGTAGAGGAGGAAGAGCTGACCAACCGCGGCACTACTCGTCGCAAGGGCGGTCTCGTCTGGCATACTCAAGGATCCGGCAAATCGCTCACTATGGTGATGTTTGTAAAAGCTCTTATTGAAGATCCTCATATTTCGAACCCTCGCGTGATTATCGTTACTGATCGCAGAGATCTGGATAGGCAAATCAGAGATACCTTCAAGAATTGTAATCTTAAGAAAGAGGTTGTTCAGGCTATCGGCGGGCAACACCTTATTGATCTCATTCGGGAAAAAAATTTATCCGTTGTCACCACTCTTGTCCATAAATTTGATTCAGCCGCAAAAAAGAATGTGGGATTTATTGATGAGGACAAAAATATTTTTGTCCTTATTGACGAGGCGCATAGGACTCAAAATGGCAAAGCTAATTTTGAAATGAATAGAATTATTCCAAATGCTTGCTATATTGGATTCACCGGTACGCCTCTCATGAAGAAAGAGAGGGAGAGTTGGAGGAAATTTGGCGATTATATTGACAAATATACAATCGACGACGCTCTCGCGGACAAGATTATTCTTCCGCTTATTTATGAAGGTCGCTATGTGGATCTTGTCCAGAATGCCGAGCAAATTGATCGTCAGGTTGAGCGAATCACAGAAGAGCTTAATGAAAAGCAAAAGAAAGAGCTGCAACGATATATTGGAACTAAAATCATAAAAGATAATCCTCACCGTATTGAGGAGATCAAGTATGACATAGAAAAACATTTTATAAAGAGTTTGAAAAACACGGGACTCAAAGCCCAGATTGTTGCTCCGTCTAAATACTCGGCAGTGCTTTTTCAGAAATTCTTTGAAGGAAGCGGAAAGATCCGTACCGCGGTAATTATCTCAGATGAGCATGAAGACGGCAACGAAGAAGATTCGCATAAAAGAGAAGTGGCTTTGTATCTGGAAAGCGTTCGCCAAAATCATGGCAACATAGATAAATACGAGAGGGATGTTGTTGAAAGTTTTAAAAATAACGAGGATGGAATTGAGATTATCATTGTGGTGGATAAACTGCTCACAGGTTTTGATGCGCCCAGAAACACGGTGCTCTATCTTGCCAAAGACTTAAAAGATCATAATTTGCTTCAAGCCATTGCTCGCGTGAATCGCCTTTATGAAAACCAAAAAAAGAGACCAAAGACTGCCGGATACATTATAGATTATTCTGAAAATGCCAAGAGCATCCGCGTTGCGATGAAGCTTTTCGGCAATTATGATGAGGATGACGTCAAAGGGACTCTTATTGACGTCGCCGATAAGATACAAGATCTGGAACAAAGCTATTCTGTCGTCCATGACTTGTTCAATGAGATCAAAGGCTCGAATGACGATGAGGCGTATTTGCAATTCCTCTCCGATAAGCCAAAACGGGAGATATTTTATAAAACACTCAATGAATTTATCAAAAACTTTAATGATTGCTTTGTGTTTCATGAATTTGCTCATGAATTTAAACATATTGATCTTTACAGGCGAGAACTTAAAAAATTCTTGGCGCTTCGCAAATCTGCAAGCTTCAAATATGCCGAACGTGTTAATCTTTCTGAATACAAGCAATCGCTTGTCAACATACTTGATAAATATGTTGATGCTCGCGGGATTGAGTTGCTTACTAAGCAAGTAACTATCACCAGCAGACAATTTGAAGAGGAGGTGGCTAATCTTGGATCTGATAAATCAAAAGCAGAAGCGATAGCCGCACACACTGAAAGAACTATCACAGAAAAGATGGACACAGATCCTGAGTTCTATGAGAAATTTTCAAAGAAGATTTCAGAGATTCTTGAAAAAATGAGAGAAGGCAAACTCGCTGATGCGGAAGCATTGAAACAGATGAGGCTTATCAGCAATGATATTATAAACAAGAAAGACGAAAATCTTCCGGAAGAGATAGAGTTCAACACAGGCTCAGATGTATTTTATCGTAACCTTAGACCGCCGTTTGGAAATCTAAGCGAAGATATGTATATAACTGCTATTCTTCGTATTTTTGCAATTATCAAAGATAAAGCGATTGTCGATTGGCATAAGAATATGGATGTTAAACGAGAGATACGAAACAGTATTTATGATTACCTCTACGATGAAGTTAAGAAAGGCGCAGAACTTAATAGTGACCAAACTAATGCAATCATTGATATAGCTATACAATTAGCAGAAAATAACCTTGACACTTTTCTTATAAAAATATGAGGGAATTCATCTTTGGAACATTTACATATGAATATGAGCTTATAAAGCAAGAGCGCAAAACATTGAGCCTCACTGTCACCCCGGACCTGCGTATTATTGTTAAATGCCCATCTAATGCAGACAGCGAAAGGATAGAATCTTTCTTGCAAAAGAAATGGTTTTGGTTGGAGAAACAACTTTCATTCTTTAAGAAATATCAAAGAAAAACATATGAGAAAGAATATGTTTCGGGCGAAGCGTATCTATACCTTGGCAGACAATACAAGCTTGTAGTTAAAGAAGGCAAAGAAGACTCTGTTTCTCTCACCAGAGGACAGCTAGTAGTTCACACAACAAAGTCTGTTGCCGATGGTCGCAATAATAAAAAACTTATGGATAGTTGGTTCACTGAAAAAGTTGGCCGTACCTTTCAAGACAGATTTGCCGAGATGTTGCCTTTGTTTGATTTCAAACATACGCCTAAGTTATTTATCAGAGAAATGAAGAAGCGTTGGGGCAGTTTTTTAAATCAAGATAAGATATTCCTCAATCCTAAATTAATTCACGCTTCAAAGGATTGCATTGATTATGTAATAGTCCATGAACTGTGTCATTTTAAACATAAAAACCACAGTAAAACATTCTGGCAATTATTAGATCGGAAATATCCCAAATGGAAAAAGGTAAAGGAAAAACTTGAGACAATTGGGGCTAGTATTTGTTAGTCACATATTTGCAATCATTGTTCAGCCTAAAGTTTTCTCCCCAAAAATGTTATAATACCCCTTAAGTTGCCAGACGAATACCCCCCCCATTCCGCTAATCATTTGACCCCCTCTTTAGGCGGTTGAATTTGATGCCGCAAGTGTAAGAGTTTGCTAAAATTTTTATTCTTGAACACCAGGGCGCATCTCAAAATTTCTGCCCCCATTTTCAAATAGGGGCGGAAATCTTAGCGAGAGAAAACAGAGGATTTTCAGTTTGAAGGCGAATTGTCCAAAAAAACCGCCCTGCAAGAGTTCTGCTTTGAAGCGGCTAAAAAAGGATTCCGCAAAAGCGCATCCGTTGTCTTACGGATTATCTGACATGCTTTGGCAGTACTTTCCCGCTATGCTTTTAAAGGCTTTTCCCGCACATATTGACCGCCCCTGTCCGAGTGGATAATCAATGGTCTGCCGCAGTCATTTTTATTCAAGGCGCTGCACAGTGAATCAACTGCTAAACTTTCTTCCGCCCTTTCATCAATTTTCCGCCCGAGAATCTCCCAGGTGAATAAATCCATCCATGTACCGAGGTAAAGCCACGTGCCATTGACCGAGGGCAGACAGGTGATGTCTCACACGTATGCCTGATTAGGAGCAACCGGGGTCACCGTCATTTTCAACCCGTTGGGAGCGTAACCAAGCGTGTGCCTGCTATTCGTTGTTTTCGGCACAAAACTCTTCGGCTGAATCGCCTGCAACTCTTTTTGTTTTAACAGTTTACGCACTTTGACTCCTAAGGTTTTACACACCTGTTGAATAGGAAATTGACCCTTCATTTCATCGGTTATATAAGGCGTATATCCTTTTCAATTCGGGCGGCCGAAGACGGTCAAAGCTTTTTTTAAAATGTCCCGCTCCAACTCAAGCTGCTTGACTTGCTTGAGGAGATCTTTGACTTGGTCGCTTGCCCCGTGGCTGCCCGCAGACTGCCGGCGTTGCCGCCATTGGTACAATAAAGCCTCGCTAATGCCTAGTGCACGGGCTACGGAGCTGACGCTTTGACCATGCTCTATTTGCTTTAACGCCCCCTC
>Ga0081606_1000848_pt1 | contig 10918 bp, 6 predicted proteins | sample EareggfetidaYelm_FD_71127 | JGI IMG/M metagenome (GOLD analysis project Ga0081606, IMG submission 71127) | Earthworm egg capsule microbial community from the University of Washington, USA - E. fetida Yelm (SPADES assembly) (version 2) | ecosystem: Host-associated > Annelida > Reproductive system...
TTCTTTACGGGCTTTTACTAACTACATTCCTTGTGTCCTCTCGCACAAGAAGTAGTTAGAAAAACCAAAAAGAACCGATATTACAATATTCGAACGATTGGGTACCTTTTCACCAACTTCACTAAAATCAAAATTTACCTCGCATAGCATCATAATTGCTATAAAATAAACATTGGACTAGTCACATAAGATATTTATCTTGCTAATTTCAATTTTTTGTCTTTAGTCAATTTTCGACCCCTGCATGCTTAGAAGTGAATTTGCGGCGAAACTAGAAATGACGATTGGGTACTTTTTCATACGCGGCGTCACATATGTTTGTGTATGGATGTATATACACTCACAATTGGTACAAGAAAAAAGAAGTCTTATGGATTTGATCTGCAGAAGGAAGAAAAACTGGATCGGTCAAATACTCAGTGGTGAAACCCTGCTAAGGGAGTTGATAGAGGGTCGGATGATAGGAAAAAGACCAAGGGGAAGAAAACTATTGGGTATACTAAATGAGTTTCTGAAAGAAGCGTCGTATGCGGAATTACCTAAAGAGAAAGGCAGAAAACAGGAAAGAATGGATAGCATGGAAGCCAAGAACTTGCCTAATGGCAGAACACTAACGACGACAGGTGTATAACCATAACTGAGTTTTTATTATATATGAATGTATACATGCCTGTATGTATTTATAAAGACTTGTATGTGTATATTTAAATTTTACTGTTAGTTAAGGTTTCTGTTAGATAGGACTATGTTTAAATTTAATATTGTTCAAATGTCATCTGTACCGCCTGCAATTTTCGTTGTTCTCCCTAGGTAGCAGGACTCGCCCATTTGGGGTTTCCTATTATCAGCCTGTTTGATTCTACTGTTTTGCTCAATTTTCCTCATTGCTGTCTCTTAATGGACGGATTTTGATATGACTGATTTCATTTGTGCAGGTATACATATGTACAAGTAGGCCTATATATCAAGGCACAGCATAATATGTTTTAAGTACTTCAGCAATAATCTACACGTGTATAGATATGCATGTACCATGTATCGGTATACAGAAGGCATGTATGAATTTTGTTATCTATGCATGTATTTTTATTATTTTATATCTGTGTATAATGTATGTATGTCTGTACGTTTTCATATTATTGTATCTATTCAATGTTGTGTAATTGGGAACAGGAGAACTGTACCTGACACTTGTTTCGAGTACAAAAGCAAATGCCAAGATCATAAGCATTGATTCATCAGCTGCATTGGCAATGCAAGGCGTTGTCTGCTTCCTTGATCACACGTCTGTCATCAAGACCAACTTGGTAGAAAGGAGGAACGCAGAAGAGGAAATCTTTGCTAGTAAGGAGGTCCGTATTTCTTCATATTATTCAATTTCCTGTTACTGTTGCTGTCTTGTTGTAGTTGTTAGTGTTTTTATTGCTGTCAATACATCAATGGTCAACCATTTTTATTATGATTTATTGTTGCCCATGGTAGGAATAATCTCTCTGGCTCTAAGAAAATGAACTAAAGTGTGTTGAGGCTAGTGTTCCTCATCCCTGGTAGATTGTATAAACGTGGCTCTAAATCAGTGGTTCTCAACCTTTTGAGACTTGAGGACCACTTACAAATTTTGTCCTTCAGTCGTAGACCACCACTGTTAATTGTGCTAAGGAAATTTGCCAAAATTGGTCTGTTTGTGTGTTGATATCCTTAAAATATAAATAAATACACTTTGCTCGCGGACCACCAGGCAGATCTGCGGACCACAGGTTGAAAACCGCTGCTCTAAAGGCAATGTCGGTGAATCTCTGAGTCATCACATCTTCGTTTATTCAGAAAAAGCGGGACGACAGACCGCATCGCTGCAAAAGACAGTTATAATATAGCACAAAAGATAACAGACATTTGATAAAATGTAATGTTAATGTTTTGCAGTCCCTGAAGTGTTAAGGATTAATCGAGAGCTGGTATAGATAGCGCGGGACAAAGTTTTTGAGTGGATACAGAAAATCACTGAAGAGGTGAACGGTCTCCAGATGATCTCTTTAGATGATGGTAGTGCAGCACCACAGCTCCATCAGGAATTTGCATCCTCTTCCATCGATTTGACAGTCACTGGATCGAAATCATGAGTGCTGGAGACGAATGAGTGTTTAGCACACTTCCTGTCCGCAGCATGTTCATCAGATGGATGTAGGAGACAGCGCACGTGTGGATGGTTGGTGCATCCCATGTGACATACTTACCCCTTACCCAGTGTTCCTTCATCTGGTTGCTCCTTTGAGCTTGGGACGCCAGCTTTCATAAGGGCTTTCAAATATGTAATTCACGGCCAAGTGGCAGGCTGTTCTCCCCATCGATTGATTACATACAGGCTAGCCCTTGGTGATATCCTGGATCAGCGATCTAACTGCACTGTCATTGATGAGACTCACAGAGTTTGAGTCCCATGTGGTAATCAACCTCCATTCGTACGGCCAGTCTCCAACATGGTGCAACGTTGAGTGGGTTATTGTTGAAAAATTAAGCTGAAGCATTATTTTTGGTAAACACTTATTTTAGCTTTGTAAATTATCTAGTATCTGTAATGCTAAAAACGTGTCTGGACGAAATCATTTTGTGAGTTGATGCTAGATTTATGAAACTATTTTATAGTGTATCCAGAAGCGGGAACGATTCAACCATTTTATAGTGTAAGCAGAAGCTGGATTGATGAAACTGCTCTATGGTGGAAGTGGAAGCTGGATCAATGAAAATTCATTTCTTGAGTGGAAGCTGGATTGATACAAATAATGCTTTCCAAAGTTGGATTGATGGCAGTTATTGTGGACAGTTGGAAGGATGAAAGGAATCATTGTGTAAGCAGAATCTGGAAAAATTAATTTATGTTACGGTGCAAATAGAAGCTATACTGATGAAAATCATTTTGTGAGTTGAAGCTGGATTTATGAAACTATTTTATAGAGTATCCAGAAGAGGGAATGATTCAACCATTTTATAGTTTAAGCAGAAGCTGGATTGATGAAACTGCTTTATGGTGGAAGTAGAAGCTGGATCAATGAAAATTCATTTCTTGAGTGGAAGCTGGATTGATACAAGTAATGCTTTCCAAATGAAAGTTGGATTGATGGCAGTTATAGTTATTGTGGACAGTTTTTCTATTTAATAATTTAAGCATTAGAATAATTTATGACACTAAAATAAGTGTTTTGCTTATTATTATGCGTATTGTTATCATCATCAATATGTAAAACTTCATTTGGTGACAAGACACGAAAATGCTGCCATTGCTATATCTACTCTTGCCCACCTGTTGAGTTTGTTTTGGACTTACTGCTTAATTGCTTATGAGTATTGTATTGTATTTATCCATTTTTATAGCTCTTGTCTCAGCATGAACCATTCAGAAGCAATCCCAACTAAAGCATTGATACTATATCGGAGTTAATACGCTGAAGTGCTGCAGGCAACTGCGAGTGAAGGACTTGCCCAGGGTCCTTACATGGCGGCTAGAGTGGGATTCGAACCTGCGACCTTCCAGATGGAAGGCACCAAACCTCACCACTGAGCCACCACGCCCCACAGTTGGTTCCCACAACTTTGCCTTCAATAGACATTGAATTAATTATATGTAGCTTATAATTTCTCCTAACTACGTCACAGTCGTCACATCTGTTGCACTACACGTGTTCATGATTCCAAAGGTGCACTGGGTTGGCCAGACGATTGGAGCAATCGTAGCCGAGTCACACGTCCTTGCAAGAAGAGCAGCACGAGCTGTTGTTGTCCAATATGAAGAATTTGAGCCAATCATCACCATTGAGGTCAGTTTGCTTCTGCCATCAACTCAAAGTTTTCTATTCATGTTTCTGACGGTTCTTTAGCTCATTGGGTTTGAGTAACTGAAAGATGTTTAACCTGACTGCGAGCTTGTTTCTAACTGGTTGGCTTCACTATTGCAGTGTTGACTGAAGTGCGCTATTTGTGATATGTCTTTCTGACTTGATTTCTCTTATACTTGTGGTTAACTAACTTTACAAATACACTGTTGTCATCATACAGAAAGCAGGAATGCATTTGTGGTTATGTTTAAACTAACCTTGTAAATTGAATCTCGTGACTCTCATGATATAGCTTATGCCCTGTAATGTAAAAAAACATAGAGTTGTTTTCTATCTATAAGTGCTGCAAGAAAAACGCCTTAGAAGATTATTATTATTAATAAAAGTGTTAGTAATTAGTAATATGTGTCTTTTACTGTTCAAACTGACAGACTGTATAATGTTTACAAGTGCAGTATGAATGAAAGGTCACAAGTTATTACAGGAATCGAATTCAACTGTGCAGTAGTCATGCAAGGCACCCATCACGTTCTACATCTAATTAAGAAATGCCACTTAGCTAGAGAAAGACTTGCCAATCTTACGGGGGCTATGAGAATCGAACTCTGATTCTTCACGCCAGTGTCTTATCCATTGTTCTATGCCCTATACCCCAAACTAGGCCTACTGTCTTCGTTGTTATGCCTGTACTAGCAAAGCATTATTATTATGTTATAGTGCCAATTAGTGCATAACAATGGGATGCAGGGGTGTAGGGGTATGTTCTGTGCCTTGCAACCAGATGGTCGCAGGTTTGAATATGCCTCAAGTTACTAAGTAGCGACCTTGAACGAGTTGCTCTCCAAAATAATTGTCTGTGAGAAAGGCAATGGGAAACCACCTCACTCATCTCATCCCCAGGTGGCGTGAAAGCGAATGAACTTGCCTTCGAGCAGAGAATCATCATCATCGTCATTATCATCAGAGCATACCAGAGCGTGAATCACACCAACTGATGCATGGAAGGGTAAAACCCTCCCACTACAATTTACATGTCATATGAAGTTCACGAACCTGATTAATCAACTACCATGACACATCCAATATGGTATACTGATTTAAAATCTGCTGATATTATTGATGCCACAGGATGCCATTTCTAAGAAGTCTTTTCATCCATGGGATGGGGAGGCTCACGTCATCAACTATGGAGATGTAAACGCTGCATTTGGTTCTTGTGATCACGTGATCGAGGGCGAGGTGAGGGTTGCCGGGCAGGAGCACTTCTACATGGAGACACACAGCGTCCGCGTTGTACCAAGGGGAGAGGATGGAGAGTTAGACATCTACGTTGGTGCTCAGTTTGGTGCCGATATACAGGTTCGAAAGTTCCATGAACTTTGTGTTTGTTTGCCTTAGTCACATGCGCCTCTTTGTTTCAGCAATTGGGTCCTCTGCTGTGCATAGTTGGAAAAGGAATCTTTTACACCATCCAAGATTTATTCCATTCCTACATATGTGTGTGAGTGTTTGTGTTTGTCTGTGTGTGTGTACGTTTGTGTGTGTATGTGTAGATGTGTGTGTGTATGTACATGTAGGTGTGTATGTGTGTGCGTGTGTACGTGTGTGTGTTCGTAAACTTCAGGCTATTTATTTCCTACAGGATGTGTTTCATAGTAAGCCTACAATCGATTTCTGTTGTCATTAGATGTATAGTTTGTTTTCTCTGCCTGCTGCTGCCCAACCACTTCTTCACAGTTTCATTATTTGATGATTCAATCACAATATTCCTGTTAAGAAATTAATTAAATTTTTTTAAATATAGTTTTTATTATCAGGCTCTTGCAATTAAAATTTAGGTGTATACTTTTCTTAAATTACCATTAAGCTGGTGATAATGAAAATCTGAACTTTCTGGTTTCACATAGTAGTTTGTAAAACTTTGACTTTATTAACTGTTTATTCTCTCTTTATTAATTGTCTACTCTCTGTTCTCGTAATTAGCATTTACATTTGGTTGTTGCAGTAAGTACAGATTTTTGTAGATGTGTATCGCATCAGCATTGGATGTGGCATATAACAAGATTGTCATACACACCAAGAGAATGGGTCTGTTCCATTGTTCTTAGTTTTGAAGAAATTCTTCAAATGGTCATATTTTTATTATTTCACAGGACCAAATTTTGTGCTGAAAGAACTGGCTTACTCTGCCAGCATTCCCACATGAAGCACTATATGTATCTCCTTCCTTTCGGCTAAAATTAATCCCTCCTAGGGGATTAATTCAAGCCGGAACCACTGTATGGGACCCGTTTAATGTCCATAGAGATGCTGGCAGAGTAGTAGGTTACTCGGAAAGCACTTTATTCATTGCTGACAATGTAACAGTGATGATTGTGATTTACATCATCATAATCAAGGTACCGTAATTATTATCATCAGTATCTTAATGAAACACATCATGAATCATCCTCATGAATATTCACTGGACTTTTGCATGGTGTTAATGGGCATTTGGATTCGAGAATAGCTTAGTATGATAACCTCAAAATATATTTTAACTTCTATTTTGTTATGCATTCTCATTTATTCTAATTTATATGGATACTTATTCATGCATTAATTTAGTTGATAATTATTTACTTAAACGATTTATTGTTATAGGTGGTGCTTTTGGTGGCAAAGAAGACCGAATGTTTCTTGTTTCGGTTCCGACAGCGATAGCAGCTCACAAGTAAAAATATTTATTTGCGATTTTTTCATGGTAATCATTGTTATTTCCTTTTAATTTTGATTAAGTTATTATCACGTTTGACCTAAGATAAGATCTATGACTCAGTCTAGAAGTTTTGCTATTGTGGGCCCATCGAACTGGAACAAGTTACCTCAGTTCCTTGAAGACCTTTTGCCAATATCATCAGATCAGTTCTATAAGCACCTGAAAACCTCACTATTTGTCAGTGAAGTCACTGACCCGGGTCAAGAGCACCTCTGATTTAAGTGGCGCTATATAATGATTATGATTACGATAAGTGTAATTTCTGTAGGCGTATAATTTATTATGGTTAAAGGAGTCATTAGCAATCAAACGAGTGTACCGAATACGAAAGAGTAACCATGTTGAGTCCAAGCTATGGTTTTAACCCATAGCTAGTAGGGTCCTATTGTTGATAGATAACATCGGAGCCTTTGGACCAAGCTGTGTCGTCAGTGTAGAGGGACGGTGGGTAGTAACGGTCACAGCGCACTTTATGCCTCATTGTTGGAAGATGACTCAGACCAGCTACCACCCAAATTATAATCTGTTCGGTAGATGGAATCACCATGAGTGCAAAGAAAACATTGTCCAAAACACAAAATCTGTTGTCAAAACGAGAATCAGACGTATAAAAGTACAGTCCCATGTATAAAAATACAGGACAGTAAAATTCAACATGCTAGTAATAAGTGATCAAATTCTGCATTTAGACAAACAATGGTTGAACAATGACCGACGTTGTCAGTGACATCTGTTATTTTATATATATATATATATATATATATATATATATACATGACTTGTGGACTTCCTTTTGAGACACTAAGCCTATTCATGGTTGGTGCATTTGCAGGCTAAATCGTCCTGTTCGCTGTGTTTTGGAAAGGCGCCAAGATATGCAAATGACAGGGATAAGACGGCCTTACCTTGCCAAGTACAAGGTAAACATTATTGTTAATTTTGCAGGTGAGTTTTTATTAATGGATAGCTTTGACCATAAATATTGCCCTAATGAGGGGGCTGGCTATATTAACACTTTAGCGATGAGCTGCATCGGTTGCCTGGTCCCTTCTAGCACACTCGTGTCAATATAGTCAATATAGTGTTACCTTAATTTATAATAGAACTGTTACCGATGCATCGGTAATACTCATGATTGGGCCGATTATTAGAGGTATCGGTTGTAATCTGTACCGGTGAGAATAATCGGCACCGCCGATACCGATTATCATATAAAAAATTCAATTTTTTTAATTTTAGGGGCCCAATGACAATTTTGGGTGATTTTTTGTCAAAACATCTGCTTTTAATCGGCTTCTCATAATCGGTGTCATAATCGGCCGCATAATCGGTATCGGCTGTTTGAATCATCGGTTCCACTCGGTATCGGTATAATCGGCAAAAGGCGATATCAGTAGAGCTCTAATTTGTAATATACTCAGTTAATCCCACATATTAAGTTCTTTCATATATGCATTCCTTAAATACATGCCTGTATGTGTGTGCATGTGTAAGTATGTATATATACAGTTGTACACAAGCATAATTATAATATACATGTACTTGCATGTATAAGCAACATGTTTGCAGAAAGGTCAATAATATAGTTCATATTTCAATGGTCTGGCCATAAATCCAGGCAAGTTTGAGGCAATCCTGTTCAGTTCCTGGTAATGCCTGCATGCTTTCCCTCTGCTCTCTAGCATCGACCTCGCAGGCACTGCTGTGCCACTTTCAGATACTGTCAACTCTGGACAGTTAGCTCGCATTCTGATCGCACATTACAAACCTATGTAAATTTTATTTCTATCACATTATAGCAATACGTCACATCAGGTTGGCTCTTACTAAGGATATCGTAAACCTTAGCCTGATCACTTGTCTCCTCTAGCCTTTTTTATGCTAATTCGCTTTTTGTGGGTCTCTCTGACCTAGAAGTCAAAAGGCTTCAACACATCCAAAACTCCTTAGCTCGCGTAGTGTTGTGTGTCCCTCTACGCACATGCTCATTAGTCCTACTACATCAGCTGAACTTTCTTCCTTTTGAATTAGATTAAAATTGGCCTGTTTGACTTACAAAGCCCTCAGTACTAGCACACCTACCTCTTTTCATGCACTTCTAACTCCTTACACCCCTCCACATTGCCTGCGATCATCAGGTGCACGACTTTTAGCTGAGCCACAGTATAGAACAGTTATGGGCTCTCGTGCATTTCATTTCTCTGCTCCCAAGGAATGGAATCGACTGCCACTCCCTATTCGCAGCTCAAATTCTCTACGATCCTTCAAAAAGTGGCTAAAAACTCACTATTTCTCCTTGGCTTTCAAGGAATTGGAAAGCTAAATGGATCTTCACCTGGTGGCCGACTATATCTGCGCTTGAGATTCACATTTTGGTGTGATCTTGCGCACGTTATAAATTTAATTTGTATTTAATTTGTATTGTACCTACTTTTGTACTTACACTTGTACAAGCATGCATGTTTAGTTTTTTTTAAATAACTGCATACTCCTATACATACATGTGCAGGGGTGTGTAGTTATACACAAAAGTCATAGAAACATGCTTGTAACTTGTTGTGGTTTGACAATAGGCTTGATTCGATAATAAGCGAAGATGCAACAGACGGTTTATTCTGACTTAAAATCAGTATTAATTCCACAGCCCAGACTGTTTGCATTGATTTTGAGTGCTGTTCTAAATATTGAACCGCAGTGAATTGTTTAAATTTCTGGTTGGAGAGAATTATAATATCTGTCAATTACCTAGGTTGGATTTAACAAAGATGGAAAACTCCAAGCCCTTGACCTTGACATGTACTCCAACGATGGATTCTGGCCGGAGATTTCCCATGCAGTAAGTTTTGTTCTCCATGTAGTGCCTTGTAAATTAGGTGTTTCTGATATGCTATTCCCTCTGAGTAATCTTTCTGTCAATTGCAGCTACGCTTTTCACCTCTGCATCCACAGTTTGGTTCATGATATTTCAGATGAATCGGATATAGCATCAAGTTCAAACTCTGCATCCTGGTGCATAATTGTCTGAACAGCAGTGCTCACGCTATCTTGCAGACAAGATGACCTCTATGTAGTTTGGCATTTCACATTGACCTGTGCTGTACACCAAGTTTACAGAAAGAATGCAGAAAGTCCTGTGTTGTTTTTTTTCTCCCATTCGCGTGATGACTTATTCCGTGGAGGACATTTATCTCAGAGTCTCCGCCTATTCTCATCAGTGACAAAGCTGCCTGGTAAACAGCTGAGCTGTTTTGAAATGGGTACTGCAAATGCATATACCGGTATGTATTTTTATACATGTATGTGTATAAAAGCTGAGCTGTTTACCAGGCCCCCCAAAGACCGACCTGCACCTCACCATGGTGGGGTGAACAGCCAAGTAGGGCAATGCGTGTAGGGGCTATGATATCAGAGGTGAAAACCATAGGCCGATGAGCCTCCTAGGGCGCTACGCGAGGTGGAAAGGCTCACCAGGAACCCTGAAAAGCTGGCTAACGTAGACGGCAGGTGTTGGAATCGAAATCGTAAACTAGAGATTTCTACAGCACCCACAAAAGCGAAGTCGTGGGAACCAGCTTATTCACAGGCATTTGTCCAGCTTGTTCCATGAACTAGACTTGTTTGGAAAGACACTTTAGGTCGAAAGAAGTCTTTTAAGACCCACCGGCCTCCTTACCCTACCAGGAGAGGACTGGTCACTGCCTGGAAAGAGACCAAGAAACTCTTACATGACAATCTGGCTAACATCAGAAATCTGTTTCCTAACACACAGTATAATGTAGTCAGTGAGTCACAATTTTTCACAGATCGAACTCTGCTTTCTTGTGTCTTTTCTTAGTTCATGGAACAGTCCATGTTCTATACTGACAACTGTTATTCCATTCCTAACATCTCTGTCCGTGGCCAGCTCTGTAAGACGAATCTGGCTCCTAACACTGCAATGAGAGGAGCCGGAACTCCACAGATCATCCTAATATGTGAACACTGGATGACCAAAGTGGCTGATTTCCTCAAACAGCCTCCCCACAAGGTAATGCAACTATTATGACTTTCTCGTCTAAAGACTGTTTGTGTGTATGTATGCATGTATTTTTGTGTGACCGATTGATTAGAGCACTTCCCTTGTGAGTTGTGACTTGTATTGTATTGTATCTAAATTTATATAGCGACACTCCCAGTTCTACACCAATCAGAGGCACTCTAGAAAATAAGGCTGTCTATATATGTCCTCCCATTATAGAAGCCAATACGCTCGGATTAATACTAGACTCTTTTCATTCGTCTGTACTGGACCAATCCTATGGAATAGACTGCCTAATACTTTAAAAAATCC
>Ga0081606_1000097_pt2 | contig 10917 bp, 12 predicted proteins | sample EareggfetidaYelm_FD_71127 | JGI IMG/M metagenome (GOLD analysis project Ga0081606, IMG submission 71127) | Earthworm egg capsule microbial community from the University of Washington, USA - E. fetida Yelm (SPADES assembly) (version 2) | ecosystem: Host-associated > Annelida > Reproductive system...
TGGCCCGGAGGAATTCGAACAAACCTATGGAAGCCGCATGGAGCCTCGGTTTTCTGTGTTCGGTTTTTCGCGTGTTCCCCTACTCGTTCCCCCACGTGTCTTAAGCACAGTCGGTGCGAGCATTCTTCAAAGAGACATCTGTCCCGGAAAACCCACTTCGCTGCGCTGAAGCCCTACATGCGTGAGTCACGCTTTCTTCATTCGCCGAGGTTTTTGCTCGGAGGCAGGCAAGTCCTTGGTCGGCGTGACACACCAGTGTTCCTTGCTGTTCCAGTCCGGCCCATGGGCGCAGAGCTTGCGCAGCAAACCTTCAAAGGTTCTCCGCTCTGTCTCTGACAGGCAGGCCATCATGTCCTGTTCGCGCTGCTGGAGCGCCGGCATGAACTTGTCGTGCAGGCGCCGGCCGGCCGCCGTGATGTAGAGGATGAGCCGGCGTTGGTCCTGCGGATCGGGCTCGCGCCGCACCAGCCCCTTGCCCTCCAGCGCCGTGATGGCCCGGCTGATGTTGTTCTTGAGGTGGCCGGAAAAATCGCAGATGTCCGCCGCCGAGATGCCGTCCCTGAAGTACAGAAAGATGAGCGAAAGGATCTCGGGGCGCGTCAGTCCGTGCGTCGCCTCGATGGCTCGAAACGAAGGCTCCCGGTACGAGTTGATCATGTACCCGAGCTTGTAGGCGAAGGGGATGGAGACGCCGTCGAGGATGTCGTTGAGCGGACGTTTCATGGTGCGATGGAGCTGGGCATGCGTTCAAGTATAGGAACGTCGATGGCCTTCCAGCCATCGGGGGCGGCGTGCCACCGTGCCCTCCAAGGGAAAACCCTTTGCGTTTAAATAGTTCTATATGGGACTATTTGGGCATGCGGTTTTCTGACGACGTCGGACCCGCCAGCGAAGGAACCAGCAACCATGAAGCAGCGATTTATCTACTCCGGCACGGCAGATCACCCCGTCTATGTGGACGTGCTGGTCGCTGAGGAGAAGACCGAGAAACGGCCCATCGTCATGCTTCACGGCGGGTTCCACAACGGAACCGGCTACCTGGCCACACCCGATGGCCGTGAAGGCTGGGCGGCTTTGTTCTGCCGCCGGGGACACGACGTTCATGTGATGGACTGGCCAGGGCACGGCCGTTCGCCGACCTCCGCCCGTTTCCTGGAGCTGTCGATGGCCGATGTGGGCCGCTCGCTGGCCGCCTTGCTGCACGACATCGGCCCTTCCATCGTGTTCGCACACTCGGCGGGCGGACCCATTGTTTGGTGGGTCGCGGAAAACCACCGCTCGCACGTCAAAGCGATTGTCGGCATTGCGCCGGGAGCGCCCGCGAACCTGGTCCCGGAACTTCCGACCGAGCCAGACACGGCGGGTGACGGCGATGCTGGAAGTCACGCCATCTATGCGCCCACCGATCGCCCGGCCTTCGTGGACCGGTCGTTCATCCAGACCTACTGGGCCAACAGCCCGCGCTTTCCTCATGGCGCATTCGAGGCCTACGCCCGCTCCATCGGTCACGAGAGCCCGCGGATCCTGAACGAGCGCTTCAACATCGGAGGCAGCGGTCTGCGCCTGGAGCGCCCCGAACAGCTGGGCACCCTGCCGATCCTGGTCATGACCGGCGACGCCGACCCCCGCCATCCGAAGGAAGTGGATGGCGCCCTGGCGACGTTCCTGGGCGCCGATTTCATCTGGCTCCCCGACATCGGCATCACCGGCAACGGCCACATGCTGATGCTGGAAGACAACCACGAGCAGCTGGCGGCCCACATCGGCCACTGGCTCGATCAGAGAAGCCTTTGACCCCCACCCCACGAAGGAGACCCCATGAACACCAACCTGAACCGGCGCAAGGCGCTGCGCCTGCTTTCGCTGCCCGTCATCGGCGGCACGGCGCTCACTTCCCTGGCGCAGGGCAACGCCTACCCGTCGCGCCCGATCAAGATCATCGTGCCCTGGGCGGCCGGCGGCGGCGGCGATGCCCTGGTGCGGGAGATGGCGCCGGTGCTGTCCCAGCGCCTGGGGCAACCCGTGGTCGTCGACAACCGTCCCGGGGCGATTGGCACGATCGGTAGCTTGCTGGGCGCCAGAAGCCCTGCCGACGGCTACACCTTGATCTATGGGGCGGCCGACTCGCATTCCATCGCGCCGCACATCATCAAGCCCACGCCCTACGATTCAAAGAAGGACTTCCTCGCGGTGGCTCCGATCGGGTTCACCCCGCTGACCGTGATGGTGCATGCCTCCCATCCGGCCAAGACGCTGACCGAGTTTCTGCAGATGGCCAAGCAAGCGAAGGACGCTCCGACCTACGGCTCCTGGGGCCAGGGCAGCTCGGGCCAGATCATCATGGAAGTGCTGAAGAAGAGCACAGGTTCCCCGCTGCTGCATGTGCCGTACAACAGCACCGCGCCGTTGATGCAGGCCCAGCTTGCCAAGCAGATCGACTGTTCCGTCATCCCCTCGCTGGTGGCGGAACAGCATGTGGCGGCCGGTGCGATCCGCATGTTGGCGGTCACCGCCCCCGAGCGTCTGGCCGGACACCCCAATGTGCCGACCCTCAAGGAGTTTGGCGTCGACATCGACATCGGTCCCTGGCTCGGCTTCGTGGCACCCGCGAACACACCGGCCGAGATCGTCACGCGCCTGCACGACGCCATCGAAGGCTCTCTGGCCGATGCACAGGTGGCAGAAACCATGCGCAAGATGTCCATGGTGATGACGCCCATGAGCACGTCGTCCTACCAGCAGTTCTACAACCGAGAGTTTGATCGCTGGGGCAGCTACATCCGGGCGGCCAATATCACATTGAACTGAGACATTCTTCTGAGATCTGGGAGGCACTTGAGTCCTCCCGTTCGCACAATCTGCCGCTTCGATGCGGAGTGCTCACAGCCTAACCGTCTCCCCCGTCAGAAACGACCGCTGGAGCGCGTGCGCGATGCGGGTGGCCTCGATGGCGTCGCTCAGGTCCCCCGGCAGGGTGCCGGTGCCCCGACAGGCGGCCACGAATGCCCGCATCTCCTGTTGAAACGCCTGTTCGAAGCGCGCGTAGAAGTCGGGCAGCGCCGGGTGGTGCACGCCCTGCGCCGAGCGGAAGGTGGTGGCACCCAGCTGGGCGCCGAAACCCACCTGCACCGTGCCCGCGGTGCCGATCACCTCCAGCGTGGTCTCGTGGCCGTGGGGCATGGTGCGGCTGGCGTACAGCACGGCGCGGGCGCCGCCCTCGAACTCGATGATCGCCAGGCCGTTGTCCACGTCGTCGTGCTGCGCCAGCTCCGGGTGGACCGCGTTGGTGCCGCTGGCGAACACCTTGGTGGCCTTGGGGTTGCCCAGCATCCAGCGGGCCAGGTCGATGTCGTGCACGCTGCAGTCATTGAAGATGCCACCCGAGGTGGGGGCGAACTTCACGAAAAATCCGTCTGGGTCGATCCTGTCGCAGGTCTGCGAGCGCACCAGGAAGGGCCGGCCCAGCTCGCCGCGTTCGATGGCCGCGCGGGCGCGCACCAGATCGGGGTCGAAGCGCCGTTCGAAACCGACCATCACCACCTGTGCCGGGTGCGCGGCCGCGAGAGCGGCCAGCGCTTCGCAGGTGGCGACATCGAGCGACAGGGGTTTCTCCACGAACACGTGTTTGCCGGCGCGCAGCGCGGCCTCGAACTGGTGGGCGTGTTCGGTGGTGGGGCTGGCCAGCACCACGGCGTCGATGTCGGCGGTGGTGATGAAGTGGTTGAAATCCTGGTGGAGCTGCGTCACGCCCAGCTGGTCACGGGCCCAGTCGAGGGCGCCCGCGCTGGGGTTGCAGGCGGCGACGAGCCGGGCACCGGGCACGTGGTGGGCCAGGCATTCAGCGTGGCGGCGGCCCAGGCGACCGAGGCCGACGATGCCGACGTTCAAGGGGGTGGCGGATGTCATGACGGTCTCCTGGGTTCAGCTGAGGCGGCGTTCGGCCAGCGTGTCCATGTGGCGCTGGAACTGTTCGGGTGGCCAGGCTTCGTGCAGCGCGCGCTGCATCACCGCCTGCGGGCTTTCGGGGGCCAGGCCGCCCAGCGGCGGGTCGCGGTCGAGGTTGGTCGGGAAGGCGTAACCCTCGGCGCTGGCGGCCACGGCGCGCCTTGCGGCTCCCGGGTCGAGCTGGCCGTCCCGCAGCAGGGTCAGCAGCGGCGGGTACAGGGTCAGCGCCATGCGGTGCCGGTCCACGGTCTCCATCGCGCGACCGAAGGCCGCCGACACTTGCAGCAGGTTGGCCATGCGCTGAATGTCCGCCGAGCGGTTTTCGCCCGCCGCGTGCAGCAGGGCCGGGTTGAAGAACACCGCGTCTCCCTTGGCCAGCGGCAGTTGCACACGGTGCTGCTCGAAATAGGTCCGGAAGTCGGCGCGCTCGGCCACCAGGTAGCCGTGGCTGAACTTCTGTGAATGGGGCAGGTAGAGCGTGGGCCCGCTCTCCAGAGGCATGTCCACGTGCGCCACCGCGCCCTGCAGGGTCAGCATGGGCGAGAGGCGGTGGGCGTGCGCCGGGTAGGCCTCGGCCTGCGTGGCGGTGCAGAAGCCCAGGTGGTAGTCGCGGTGGGGCATCTGCGCCGCGCCACCGGGCCGCACGTTGTTGACCTGCGAGGTGACCTGGTAGCCCGGGCCCAGCCAGGCGTGGCTGGCCAGCGCAATCATGTCGCTGGCGTAGTAGCGGGCAAACAGGGCCGGGTCGAGCAGGCAGAGTTTTTCCAGCGCGTTCCACACCCGGTCGTTCGCTCCGGCCTTGGCGAAATGGTCACCGCCGCTTTGGCCGTGGCGCTCGGATTCGATGATGGCCTGGAAGCGCTGCGTGACGGCATCGACCAGCGCATGGTCGGGCAGGGCGCCCTTGAGCACCAGGATGCCGGGGCCATGCTCCCACACCCTGGCCCATTCGGCCATCAGCGCCGAGCGGAAGCCGTCATCGCCGTGCAGCTGTGTGCGCAAGGCCGCGCAGTCGTAGACCGGCACGTCGTGGGTGGTGTGCGCGGCGTTAGGGCAGTCCCGCGGGTCGGTCTTCTGGGCGAGAACGGCTTGCAGATCGTCGAGGCGCGCCTCGTTGGCGCGCAGGCCGTGCCGGTGAAGGGGCTGGGTCATGTTGTCTCCTGGTGTTTGTGGGGCCAGTCTAGGCAGCGGAGCGCTTTTCCGGGGCTGACAAACACCTCAAAAACACCTCAGAATTCACCACCGAATCACCATCAAATCCACCTCCATTTCCACGCGCATTTGCGCACCCACAGACGGACACACCTTGGCCCATGACTTCGCGATGAAAGAGCTGGCCTTGCAGGCCGGCGTGAGCCTGGCCACGGTGGACCGCGTGTTGCACCAGCGGCCCGGCGTGCGCGCGGCCACGCAGCGGCGCGTGCAGCAGGCCTGGGCCGAGCTGGAGCGGCAGCAGCAACAGGTGGGCTTGCGGGGGCAGCGCTTGCTGATCGACCTGGTGATGGAGGCACCCACCCGGTTTTCGCGCATGGTGCGCGGCGCGCTGGACGAGGCCATGCGGCGCACGCAGCCGGCGGTGTTCCGCGCCCGCGATCACCTGGCCGAAACCCGGAGCGCCGAACAATGGGTGGCGGTGCTGGACGGGATTGCCCGCCGCGGCAGCCACGGTGTGCTGCTCAAGGCACCAGACCTGCCGGTGGTGGCGGATGCGGTGGCGCGGCTGCAGGCGCGCCGCATTCCCGTCGTCACCCTGGTCACCGATATGCCGTCGGCGCCCCGGCTGTCCTATGTCGGGCTGGACAACCGCTGCGCCGGCCAGACGGCGGCCTACCTGATGGACCAGTGGCTGGGCGCGCATTGCTGTGATGTGCTGGTGTCCAGCAGCGGGCAGCGCTTTCAGGGCGAAGGCGAACGCATCGAGGCGTTCCGTGTAGCGCTGGCCGCTGCACGCTCCGACTGTGGCGTCCAGGTGCTGGACGCGGGGCAGGGCTTGCACGCGCCCACGGTGGCGGCAGTGGGGCGCCTGCTGACGCGTCAGCCGTGGATCGCGGCCGTGTACTCGGTGGGCGGTGCCAACGCGGCGATTCGCGCGGCCTTCGAGCAGGCGGGCCGTGCCTGTCGGGTGTTCATCGGGCACGACCTGGACGACGACAACCTGGCCCTGCTGCGGAAACGGCAGCTGTCGGCGGTGCTCCACCACGATCTGCACCACGACTTGCACCTGGCCTGCCACCTGCTGATGCAGCACCACGGCGCGGCGCCCAGTGCGGCGGCACCGAAGCGCTCGAACGTGGAGGTGATCACGCCCTTCAACCTGCCGGCGAACCTGTCGCGTTGAGACACGGTGCCGGTGGGGTTCGTCCCGATGTTGGTCGGCCCCATTCTTCTTCGCAGTCCTGTGTTCACCGAACCCAGATCATGACCACGACCAGCCAGGTCAGCGCGGCGCCGGTGACAAAGGCACCGCCATGCGTCAGCCATGGCAGCCAGGGGTTACGGTCGGGTTGAAACAGTCGCGCCAATTGCTCCAGTTGGGACACCACCCGGTTCACCACGGGGAGGAACTCTTTGTTGAACATTTCTCGCGCCGCAGACTGCATGGCCGCGATCTGGGTGTTCTGTGTGTTGGCGCAGACACCGCTGGCCTTTTGGTTGATCTGACTGACGCAAAGGTCCACGGCATTCTCGGAGAGCTTGGCAATACGGCCTTCGAATCCCGACATCTGGAATGCGAGGTGGTTGCTGGCCTTGAGCAGTTCCCTGCGCGAGACTTCCATATCAGGTCCGAGCTTCTCGATCCGCTCAATCAGGGATGCCATGTCACCCAGCACTTCGGCGATGAGCGCCTCCTTGGCGTTGCTCATGCCGTTCATGGCTCGAACTCCAGCGCCGCGAAGCAGGCATCGAGCTCCGGCACCACGCCGAAGGCCAGACGCCGCGTGGCCAGCTTCTGGGCCAGTGCCAGCTTCTCGCTGGTGCCTTTGGCTTGGGCGATCAGCGCCTTGTAGTCTGTGGGATCGGTTGCCAGTGTGGTCAGATCGGTCTTTGTTCCCTTGATGCGCCCATAGATTTCGTTCGCCCCCAGCTTGCAGTCCAGGTTCACCCGGGCGATCGGCTGCTGCTTGAGGAACGCCAGCAGGGGATCAAAGGCCTGGGCCACCGCGATTCCGGTCTCGACCATGTTGAACACCAGCTTCAGGCGCGAAGCCGCTACACCGAGCCGGCTCAGCTCGATGAGGGTGGCGATGGTGTCCTGCTGCTGTTTGATCGCCGGCACCGTGGGCACCACGAAGGCATCGAAGTCCTCGTGGCTGCCGCGGTAGCGCTGCATCTGGCCCATCAGTTCCTCCACGTTGCTCGCCCCGATGTCCACCACCACGCTGAAGACGGTCTGCAGGTACTCCTGCAGCTCGCCGAACTGGCGACCTCGCAGGGCCTGACCCTGGCCCTCGTCGGCGTTCAGGCTCTCGATGGCGATGAGGTCGGCGCCTGGGATGCGGGGCAGCAGCAGATGGCGGGCGACGGTGGACTTGCCCACGTTGCCGGAGAAGTTGATGACGGCGATCTTCATTCGGAGCTCCTTGGGCGGAAGAGGGGGTTGGCGTTCTGGGTGGCGGTGAAGGCTTCGGCGATTTCTTTGGCGCTGCGCAGGTCCGTCTCTCTAGTGATTCCAGAAGTGACTGGTGCCTGCACCGGTTCAGCGCTCGGGAACTCGCCAGTCACCCCACGTCCGGACTCCACCGCCTGCACAACGACTAGCCCTTTGGAGGCCCTGGCCACCTCGCGCTGAACGGTCGCGTTGCTGACGTGCACACCAACCGCCGCCAGAGCCATCCGGATTGCCTCGAAGGTGTAGCCCTGGGCGCGCAGCACACGCATGTCCTGTGCAAAGCGCCTGGCCTTGCGTGAGCTTCTGCCCGGTGGATCGGTCGGCACCAGTTTCATTGATCGGTTTCTGTTCAGGGACTGTTCGGCTGTTCGTCACCCGTTGCTCAGTTCGTGCAGTGGCTGTACGCATGCTGATCGCTAGCAGTTCTGTTTGTGCAGGCACTGTGCGGAGCTGTTCGGTATGTGTTCATCTTCAGCCCTTCAGAGGCCATTTCAGCTGCTGGATTCAGGCTCAAATCCAGCGAATCAAGACAGTCGAACTGGGAACAGACTGCCTCCATGGATGAGTGCAGAGATAGGCGCGGTGGCGCCGGTTGTCCGACACGCTCACCCAGAGGTGATCACGTGTCTGGAGGCCGTCATGGAAACCCAATCTCGCGAGCGCATCAGCATCGATCTGCAGGGCCTGAAGCCGGCCTTGCTGGCGCGATCACAGGCCCAGGGTGTGTCACCCTCGGAGCTGGTGCGAAAAGCCCTGGAGCAGGCATTGGGCGCACCAGCAGAGGCTGAACAGGGTGCCGATCACAGGCCTCATCTGAAGCGCTCTGGCGACAGGGCGCGCCTTTGCCTGCGCATGGAGCGCGATGGCGCCATGGCCGTGCTGGCGGCGGCCAAGCGGTCCGGATTGAGCCCGGGCGACTACGTGGCAGGTCTGGTCGCGGGTGTTCCCGTGCTGCTGAACGGAGGAAGCCGGTCAGAGCACATCGAGGCTCTCACGGCGTCGAGCCTCCATCTGTCCAGCCTCAGCCGGAATATCCATGCCCTCACACGCCTCCTGACCCAGGCCAACGTACAGCAGGCCCGGGCCCACCGGGACATGCTCGATACGCTGGAGGGGGATGTGCGGCGGCACCTGGTGTTCGCCGCGGGAGCGCTCGCTGAACTGGGAAAGCATGGCAGAACAATTCGAGGTCGTGGACTTCGAGGCGCCACTTCAAGCTGAATGCAGGAGCCTTTCGTTCCTGCTGGGCAACTGTTCTGCAGCGATAGCCGTCATCAACTCCCCCACGCCTACTTACGGTCGTGACAACTTGGCGGTCATCGAGAGGCAGTCGCTGTGCTGTTTGCCAGACACCCCCTCACAACCTGTTTACCTCAGCACCTCTCAACAACCACCGCAATCCCCTGCCCGACGCCGATGCACATGGTGCACAGCGCGTAGCGGCCGCCGGTCGCGTGCAGGCGGTTCACGGCGGTGGTCACCAGCCGTGCGCCGCTGGCGCCCAGTGGGTGGCCTAGCGCGATGGCGCCGCCCCAGGCGTTCACGCGTTCATCGTCGTCCTGCAGACCCAGCTGGCGCAGCACGGCCAGGCCTTGTGCGGCGAAGGCTTCGTTGAGTTCGATCACGTCGAGTTGTTCGAGCGTGAGGCCGGTGAGCGCCAGCACCTTCTGCGTGGCGGGTGCCGGGCCAATGCCCATGATGCGCGGTGCCACGCCCGCCGTGGCCATGCCGACGATACGTGCCTTGGGTGTCAGACCGTTCTTCGCGGCGGTGGCTTCGTCGGCCAGCAGCAGGGCACAGGCGCCGTCGTTCACGCCGCTGGCGTTGCCCGCCGTCACGGTGCCGTCGGGGCGCACCACGCCCTTGAGTTTGGCCAGGGCTTCCAGGCTGGTTTCGCGCGGGTGTTCGTCGGTGTCCACCAACAGCGGATCGCCCTTCTTCTGCGGGATGCTCACCGCGCAGATCTCACGTGCCAGGTGACCGGCCTTGATGGCGGCCACGGCCTTCATCTGGCTCGCCAGTGCCATGCGGTCCTGGGCTTCGCGCTCGATCTTGAAGTCGGTCGCCACGTTCTCGGCGGTTTCGGGCATAGAGTCCACGCCGTACTGCGCTTTCATCAGCTTGTTGACGAAGCGCCAGCCGATGGTGGTGTCGTACACGGCGTTGTTGCGGCTGAAGGCGCTCTCTGCTTTGGGCATGACGAAAGGCGCACGGCTCATGCTCTCCACGCCGCCCGCGATCATCAACCCCGCTTCACCGGCCTTGATGGCGCGCGCCGCGGTGCCGATGGCATCGAGCCCCGAGCCACACAGGCGGTTGATGGTGCCGCCCGGAACCTCCAGCGGCAGGCCCGCCAGCAGGCTGCTCATGCGGGCGACGTTGCGGTTGTCTTCGCCGGCCTGGTTGGCGCAGCCAAACAGCACATCGGTCACGGCGGCCCAGTCAACCTGCGGGTTGCGCGCCATCAGCGCGCGCAAGGGAACGGCGCCGAGGTCGTCGGCGCGCACCGAGCTGAGGGCACCGCCATAGCGGCCGAAAGGTGTGCGGATCGCGTCGCAAATAAAGGCTTGGTTCATGGCTTTGTCGGTCGTCTCAGACTCAGTGTTGGATCGGAAGGCCGATCAGCGCTTCCAGTTGGGCGTGCTCCAGTCCGTCCACCTTGTCGATCAGCTTCAGACCGTCGGGTGTGCACTCGAGCGTCGCCAGATCGGAGTAGATGCGTTTGACGCAACCGATGCCAGTGAGCGGGTAGGAGCATGTCTGGACGATTTTGCTATCGCCCTTTTTGGTCAGCAAATCCATCATGACCCAGGTCTGTTTGGCGCCAATGGCCAGGTCCATGGCTCCGCCCACGGCGGGAATCGCGCCTGGCTCGCCGGTACTCCAGTTGGAGAGATCGCCGGTCGCCGACACCTGGAAAGCGCCCAGCACACAAATGTCCAGATGGCCGCCGCGCATCATCGCAAAGCTGTCGGCGTGATGGAAAAAGGCACCGCCGGGGAGCAGCGTCACGGGCTGCTTGCCGGCGTTGATCAGGTCGTAGTCTTCTTCGCCGGCGGCGGGTGCGGGCCCCATGCCCAAAATGCCGTTCTCGCTGTGCAACACCACCTCGATACCGGCCGGCAGGTGGTTCGCCACCAGCGTCGGCTGTCCGATGCCGAGGTTGACGTAAGCACCGTCGAAGATGTCTTGGGCGACCCGCTGGGCCAGTTGGTCTTTGCTGCGGGGTTTGTAGTTGTGGCTCTGTTGAAATTCAAGTGGGTGCCCCAGCATGCGGATTGATAGCTTGAAGATCCAGCTTGCCGGCGATCAGGAAGATCACAGTCTTGATAGTCGACAAACGCGTGAAGCCGCGAGCGCGA
>Ga0081606_1000124_pt1 | contig 10915 bp, 12 predicted proteins | sample EareggfetidaYelm_FD_71127 | JGI IMG/M metagenome (GOLD analysis project Ga0081606, IMG submission 71127) | Earthworm egg capsule microbial community from the University of Washington, USA - E. fetida Yelm (SPADES assembly) (version 2) | ecosystem: Host-associated > Annelida > Reproductive system...
ACAGGCAGCGCAATGTGCCGCCGGCAAAGCCGGCCGCGCCCCGGGCGACGCCGTTGTCGACGGATGGATGAATGGATGTGCTCATGTCTGTCTCCTGGTAGTAATGATGATGACGATGATGAATGGTCAGTAGTGGATGACCGTGCGAATCGACTGCCCATTGTGCATCAGGTCGAACGCCTCGTTGATCTTTTCCAACGGCAGCGTGTGCGTGACGAAGGGGGCCAGTTGAATGCGGCCGGCCATTGCGTCATCGACCATGCCGGGCAGTTCGGTGCGGCCCCTGACGCCGCCAAAGGCCGAACCGCGCCACACGCGCCCGGTGACGAGTTGGAACGGCCGCGTGCGGATTTCCTGCCCCGCGCCGGCCACACCGATGATCACGCTCTCGCCCCAGCCTTTGTGGCAGCACTCCAGCGCCGCGCGCATCACATCGACATTGCCGATGCACTCGAAGGAAAATTCCACGCCGCCGTCGGTCATCTCCACGATCACCTCCTGGATCGGCTTGGCATGGTCTTTCGGGTTCACGCAGTCCGTCGCGCCCATGGTGCGCGCCAAATCGAACTTGCCCGGGTTGGTGTCGACGCCGATGATGCGGCCTGCCCGGGCCAGTTTGGCGCCCTGTATCACCGCCAGACCGATGCCGCCAAGCCCGAACACGGCCACGGTGTCGCCTGGCTTGACTTTGGCCGTGTTCTTCACTGCACCCAGGCCCGTGGTGACGCCACAGCCGAGCAGGCACACCTGTTCATGGTTGGCTGCCGGGTTGATTTTCGCCAGCGAGATCTCGTTGACGACGGTGTACTCGCTGAACGTGGAGCAGCCCATGTAGTGAAAGATCGGCCGGCCCTGGTATGAAAAGCGCGAACTGGCGTCGGGCATCAGCCCCTTGCCTTGCGTCGCACGCACTTTCTGGCACAGGTTGGTTTTTCCTGAAAGGCAGAACTTGCACGCACGGCATTCGGCCGTGTACAGCGGGATGACATGATCGCCGGGCGCCAGCGCGACGACGCCCGCGCCCACTTCGACGACGACACCGGCGCCCTCGTGACCGAGCACGGCAGGAAAAATTCCCTCCGGGTCGTCGCCGGACAGCGTGAAAGCATCGGTGTGGCACACGCCGGTGTGCGTGATCTTCACCAGGACTTCGCCTGCGCGAGGCGGCTCGACATCGATCTCGACGATCTGCAAAGGCTTGCCAGCCTCGAAGGCAACGGCGGCGCGGGATTTCATGGGCATGTCTCCTGAATATGGGGAAAGAGGGAGCGGCCTGCCGCAGGTAGATCAGGTTCTGTGGGCAGGTCAGGCGCACACGGGCGCGCTCCACGGCTGCAAATCATAGCGTGAACAGAGGCTCCGCCAGTGCCTGATCCAGAGGCCGCCGGGGCCGCCTCATCGGGAAAGCGGGATCCCGGATCATGGCGCAGATTCCTGTGCGGGCGATATGCGCGGCGGGTCGATCACCGCGACCGGGCGGTCCAGCCGAACCGGCCCGGCGACCCATTGCGGCAGCGCACCGACCGCCAAGCCCGCCACCAATGCCCGGGGGACGAAATGGCCGTCTTGCAGGTCGAAGACGCCGATGTCGGTGTAGACCCGGTGGACGACCCCGGCCCCCGTCAGCGGCAGGGCGCACTGTGCGACCAGGCGCGACTGGCCTTCGCGCGTGCGCGCTTGCATCATCACCCACAGCGCGCGGGCGCCGATGGCCAGATCCATGGCCCCGCCCACCGAGGGCAGCAGGTCGTCGGCGCCGAGCGACCAGTTGGCCAAGTCGCCACCGGCGGAAACCTCGAACGCGCCCAGCACGCTCACGTCGAGGTGGCCGCCGCGCATGATGGCGAACGAGCAGGCGTGATCGAAGATGGCCGCCCCCTCCATCAGCGCAATGGATTGCTTGCCGGCGTTGATGAGGTCGGCATCCGGCGACTCGTCGGCGCCCAGCAGGCGCATGCCGAGGATCCCGTTCTCGCTGTGCAGGAGCACGCCGTGGTCGGCGGGCAGGTAATCGGTCACCTGCGTCGGCATGCCGATGCCCAGGTTGACCACGGCGTTCATCGGCAGGTCGCGGGCCACCAGCGCGGCCATTTGTTCACGGCTGAGGTGTTTCATGCGGTACCGTCCTGCACGATGCGATCGACGAACAGGCCGGGCGTGACGATCACGTCCGGCGCCAGCGCACCCGGCGCCACCATGCGCTCGACTTCCACGATGGTCGTGCCCGCTCCCATGCACATGACGGGCCCGAAGTTGCGCTGCGCGTACCGGTACACCAGGTTGCCGGCGGGGTCGGCCTGGCTGGCACGGACAAACGCGAAGTCGGCCGCGAGCGGTTCTTCCAGCACGTAGCCACGCCCTTTGTACATGCGGGTCTCCTTGCCTTGCGCCAGCGGCGTGCCAAAGCCGGTCGGTGTGTAAAACGGCCCCAGCCCGGCACCTGCGGCGCGAATGCACTCGACCAGGGTGCCTTGCGGCAGCACCACTACTTGCAGCCGGCCGGCCACGATCTGCTCGCGCAATACTTCGCTGCCCGGCAGGCGGGGGTAGGAGCACACGATGCGGCTGACCCGGCCCGCCCGCACCAGGCCGAGAAAGCTCTCCTCGCCAGCGCCGGCGTTGTTGTTGATCAGGGTCAGGTCGCTCACCCCTTCCTTGTCGAGCAGGCCGCGCAGCAGCCGGGCCGGAATGCCCGAACCGCCAAAGCCGCCGACATAGATCGACGCGCCAGACATCACGTCGCGCAATGCCTGGGCCACCGAGTGGCAGACCTTATCGCGCATCGCGATATCCGATGCGAATCCGGTTCGCGTTGCCTGTCGCCAGGCCGGTGAACGCGAAAGTGTTGCGTTTCATCGTTGTTTCCTCTGCAGCCCGCGCCACGGAGAGCGGGGCAACGCTGGCAAGAAATGCCAAATCATCAACAGTAGCGCCAGCGCGGCCGGCAGCCAGTGCACGTCGGTTCTGACCGGCTTGCGCTGTGCCAGGGCTGCGTCGAGCAGTGCGCTGGTCAATGCTTCGGGGCTGGCCAGGCGGCGATAGCCCAGGCCGGTCTGCTTGGCCAGCGATTGTAGATGCGCTTCATGCAAGGCGGAAAGATGCTCCTGGCTGGGCCCCGGCGTCGCGGTGTCCGATATGGCATTGCGCTGCACCACCTCGTCGGCGCGCCAGTAGCCGATGCGCTGGCCGTCCGGATCGGACTTCGGGATCGGCACCGGGCGGTCACCCCCGACGCCGACCAGCCAGCCAGCGCTCTCGCCCGGCGTGGCGTTCTGCATCGAATGCTCCGATGGCCGCAGCGGCGGCGACTCATGGCCATCGGTGATGAAGACCACGCGCGTGCCATCGCCGACGCTCCGGCCCATGCGCAGCACCCAATAAAGCCCTTTCGTGATGTTGCTGGCGTTGACCCAGGCCATGCGGGCGTCGATGCGCTCGAGCGACGACAGCAGGGCATCGTAGTGGGCGCAGACTTCCAGCGGCATCAGCAGGGGCAGCGCGCGGTAGTCGGAGAAAACGGCCCAACCCACTTCAGAGCCGCAGGGCAGGTGCTTCAACGCCTCGCGCATGGCGCTGCGCGCGTATGCCAGGCGGCTCACGGGCGCTGCCGGGCTGCCCATGTCCTCCACGTTCATGCTTTGCGTGATGTCGAAGGTGACCATGTAGCGGAAGGTGGCGCGCGGCAGGGTCAGCGGCGGCATCCGGACTGCGGCCAGCAACAGCAGCGCGGCCAGCGTCAGCGGCCAGTGGCCCCGTGCGAAGAGCAGGCCCAAGAGCCGCTCAGCCAGCGCCCGCAGCCTCAAGGCAGGTCTCCCGGCGGCAGGCTCGGCACCTTCACGCGCAGCAGTTCCTTGGGCATGTCGTCGGTCTCGGCGCCGAACATGTCCTGTATCTCGGGGGCCAGCCACAGCGCGCGTTCGAGGTTGTAGCGGGCGTCCCAGTCGTCGGGCTGGGCGCGCAGCACATCGCGATAGCGCTGCTTGGCAAGCTCCAGCAGCGCCTGGGCCGCAAAGGCATCGTCGGCGGCGCTCGCGCGCGCCTTGCGCAGGAGCATGTTGCCCAGGTTGAAGCGCGCCGTCTGGCCGAGCGCATCGATCCGGCCGGGCTGTATCAGGCCGTCGTAGATGGCCAGTGCTGCATCGTGCCGGCCGGCACGGGCCAGGGCCAGGGCCTGCGCCAGCCGGGCCTCGGGAATGTCGGCAGCGGTGTCTGCATTGGCCGCTGCCACGGCCTGCCGGATTCGCCCGAGTTGGTGCAGTTGCAGGGCTTGGTCGGCCGCGAACGCGCCGCAGGCCAGGGCCGCCGCAGCAAACAGCAGGTGGATGGTGCCGCGTCTCATGTCCAACTGCGCAATTGCAGGCCCCGGCAGCACAGCAGCAGCCCGCAGCAAACCAGCGCCGTGCCAAAGAAATGGCGGCTGTCATCCTTGCGCGGCACGCGCTCCATGAACGTCAGCGGCAGGTTTTGCTGGCGCCCGACGGCGGCGATGGCGGCGGCCATGGCACTGGCGTCCTCGGCCTCGTAGGCGCGATAGGGCGTGCCCAAGCCCTGGAAGAAACGGTGCAGCGCGATCTCCTGCGCCGACCCGTCGTCCGGGGCCTCGGTGTGCAGGCTCGGACTGTTGCCGGTGCGCAGGTAAATCCAGTACAGCGCGATGCGGTTGCGGGCCAGGCCGGTCTCGATACGCTTGCGCGTGCCGGCATCGAGCTGCGCGCCGCCGTCCGACACCAGCATGATGATGCGGCTGCCGGAATAGGGGCGGCCGTCGAATTCCCCGATCGCGGCCAGCATGGCCCGGCCGATGTCGGTGTTCATCAGCCCCCGGCCGATGCCGGTGGCCGCAATGCCGGCCAGGATGGCCTGCTTGCGCTCGGTGAACGGCAGCACGCGCAACGGGCTGGTGCTGAACATCACGAAGGCGTAGCGGTCGTCGGGCCGCTGCTCGACGAAGCGCATGAGCAGTTCGCGCGCGGCATCGGCCTTGGTATTGCCCTGCGTGCGCAGCGCGGCTTGCTCGCCCTGGGCCACGATGGCCGAATTCATGCTGCCGCTGCGGTCCAGCAATATCAGTATCTCCATGCCATGGCCGGTGCGCGCCAGTTGCGTTTGCGCACGCCCGGGGCCGGCCAGGCCGACGATGATGCCGGCCAGCGCAAGCACGGCAAGGCCGCGCCACGACAGGCCGATGGCGCGGCCGATGCGCTGCGGCGGCAGCCATGCGGCATGGGCAAATGGCAGCGTGTCGCCGCGCCGGCGCAGCAACGGCAGCAGGGCCAGCGGCAACAGGGCCAACACCCAGGGATGAACGAAGTCGAAGGCAGGCGTCATGACCGGGCCTGTTTCTCCGCGCGATAGAGCGCGCGGCAGAACGCGCGCAACGGAAACGGTGCGCCGGCGGGCTGGCCCGAAAAAAACCGCTGGTCCGAGCAGGCGTAGAAATGCTGGAGTTGCGCGTGCAGCGGTTGCAGGTGCGGCGCCCGCGCCAGCAGCCCGGGCAGCGCCGGGGCGCGCAGCACCGTCGCGGCGGTCTCGTTGAGCGCCTGGTGCAGGCACAGCCAGGCCTCGCTCTGGTCCGGGTCGAGCTGCCGCAGCCGGCGCCAGGCGCGCGCAAATGGCAGGCGCCGGGATTCGCGCCGGTGGCGCCACGCCCACCAGCCCATCCAGGCGGCCAAGGTGCCCGCAAGCGCGAGCAGCCACCGTTGCAGACGCCGCGCGATCGGCGCGCTGGGCGCCACGCTTGCGGGCCGGTCAGGGCGGATGTCGAGCAAGCCGCCTTTGCCCAGCACCGTCTGCGGCGTCAGCGGGCCGACGCTGATCAACTGCGCGTCGGTCTCGAGCGCCGGGCCTGCGCTCATCGGCAGCGACAAGGCCGGCAGCGCGATCGCGGTCAGGGTTTGCGGCGCGTTGACGATCTGGTAGCTCACGAGCAGCCATTGGCGGCCTTCGGCATCGGTCTCCCACTGGAACGGGCGCCGTTCCAGCCAGCCGCTGATGCGTTCTGCGCGTGGCATCAGGGTTTGCGGCGCGTTGACGATCTGGTAGCTCACGAGCAGCCATTGGCGGCCTTCGGCATCGGTCTCCCACTGGAACGGGCGCCGTTCCAGCCAGCCGCTGATGCGTTCTGCGCGTGGCAGCGCGGCGGTTTCGAGCCGGCGGCCATCGGCGGGCAGCAGCAGCCGCTGTGTGACCAGGTCGCCCAACTGGTAGCCAAAGGCACGGGGCGGCTGCACGATCGGTCCGCCCACGCGGACGCCGCCGGTGGCGCCGCTCCCATTGGTCTGCGCCCGTGCCGGGCACGGCGGCATCGCGGCCAGCATCACGGCCAGCGTTGCGCAAGCGGCCGCGCCAGCCAGACGCACAAATCGTTGCCGGCGCCGCCTGACTGGAGCACCTTCGCCTTCGGCATGAGCGCCTTCGGGCGGCCGGGCAGCGAAGGATGGAATACCTTCGCCTCCGGCTACGGTATGAGCGCCTTCGGGCGGCCGGGCGGCGCTCATGCAACAGCCTCCAGGAAATACCGGGACAGGGCCTCGGCCTCGAAAGCCCCCTGTATGTAGACGGGCCGCAGCCCGCGCGCCAGGAACAAGCCATCGAGCCGGGCGCGCCGGCGCGCCACGGCGGCGCGCCAGCCGACGCGCAGCGACCGACCCACCCACAGCGTGCGCCGCCGACCGTTCTCGGCATCGTGCACGGCCAGCAGCCCGTTGCCCGGCGGGGGTTCGGTTTCGGCCGGGTCCCAGATGATCAGTGGCACCACATGGGCGTGCGCGAGCAGGTCCAGAATGCCGTCGAGCGCCTGGAGATCCCAGTGAAAGTCCGAGACCAGAAAAACCAGCCCCGGCCGATCGGCCAGGCGCTGCGCCACCTGCGCCAGCCCTTGGGCGCCACCGGCATGGCCCGGGGCGCTGGCGCATTCCCGCAGCAGCCGCGCCATGGCATGGCCGGCGCCGCGACTGTGCCGCGCCGGCAGCCACAGGTCGCTGCGCTCGGTCGCGTCGAAAGCCAACATGCCCACCGGGTCGCCGGCGCGAAAAGCGCTATGCCCCAGCCCTTCGAGAAAATCCGCCGCCACCTGCAGCTTGCTGGCCCGGGCACCGAATTGCATCGAGGCCGACACGTCCACCACGGCGTGCACCGGCACACTCACGCGCTGCCGGTACACGCGCACCAGCCAGTCCTGCCGGGGGTTGCGCAGACTGGCGCGCAGGTCGATGCGCCGTGGATCCGGGTTGTCGAACAGGCGCACATGCGTGGCAAATTCCTGCCCGGGGCCGAGGCTGCGGCCCAGGTGGGAGCCCGGCCGGAACCCGCCCGCGCGAGCGGGCAGGCGGTAGTGGAATTCGTGCAGGCTGCTCACGGCGCGCTGATCCGTTGGCCCCTCAGGGCGCGGCGATGGTGTCCATGATTTTTTGCACCAGCGCGTCGGACAGTTCCGCCCGGCGCAGTTCGTACACCGGCGTGAAAAACACGCGATGGCCCAGCGCCGCCGGCAATACCGCGTGAACGTCCTCCGGCACGAGGTGGCTGCGACCGGCCATCCATGCCAGCACGCGCGCGGCCCGCACCAGCGCGCTGACGCCCCGGGGACTGGCGCCGGCGAGAATCAGCCGCCCCATGTCGACGCCGTCCAGGTGGATGCCGAAACGCTGGGGCGCTTCGCTCGCTTGCCACAATTGCAGCACATAGCGCTCGATGGTGGCGCTCGCCTGTACGCTGCGCTGTATCAGCGCGGCGATGTCGTTCAACTGCTCCCAGCGCAAAACCGCCGGCTCGACCTGCTCCAGCAAGGCCTCGGTATCGTGGAACGCCGGGTCGAAAACCAGCGCGCGGCGCACGGCGGGGTCGGTGGGCTTGCCGATGTTCAACTCGAACATGAAGCGGTCGCGGGCGGCCGAGGCCAGCTCGAAGGTCTCTTCTTTCTCGACCTTGTTGCGGTCGGCGAACACCGTCATATGCGGGAAATGGTGCTCGCGGTTGAAGGCCGACACCGAGCGCTCGGCCATCGCCCGCAGCAACAGCGACTGCACCTGTGGCCGGGCACGGTTGATTTCGTTGAAAAAAAAGGTGCTCAGCTTTTCGCCATGGCGCAGCAGCGGGCCCGGGTCGATGCGCGGCCTGCCGTGCTCATCGACATAGCTGTGATAGACCAGATCGCCCGGCATCAGGTCGATGGTCCCTTCCACGCGCTCGAACTCACCGCCGATGGCGCGGGCAAAGGCGCGCAGCACCGTGGTCTTGCCGACGCCGACATCGCCTTCGAGCAGCACATGGCCGCGCGCGAACAGCGCCACATTGATCAGGCGGATGATCTGCGGCTGGCCGATCACCGCCTTGGCCACCGCGCACTCCACACGCCGGGCGCTGCTCTGCCAGTCCTGAAGCTTCTCGTCTGCTGTCATCGGATCCTCTTGGGCAATAACTGGCACGGCAACGGCGCCGGCGACGAATGCGCAGGGGTTACCGATCGATCCCCACGCCAGCCATGTGCACGAGACGTGCCATGGCCGCACCCCGCCAAGGAAGAAACTCGGGAAAATGGCACCGCGCCAGAGCGCCAAGCAGGCAATGTGTTGCACATCTGGCGGGAACAGCCGGGTGTTGCCGTGACACTTTGTCCATCCGGCGAACAGACCGGTTGCGCCGTCAGCCGCTGCATGGCCCCGGGGCCGTGCGCAGCCGTCGCCAACCCCGTCCTGGCATGTTTGCTGCGTCATTGTTACACTCACCACCCACCCTTGAAGGAGACAGCACCATGACCTGGACCACACCCGCATACACCGACATCCGGTTCGGATTCGAAATCACGATGTACATCGCCAACCGCTGATCGCTGATCAGGCGGATGGTCGGAGTCCGGCAAGACCCAAAGCCCGCCAACTGGCGGGCTTTTTCCTGCCTTCCCGCCAACCGGTGGGCCATTTCCTGCCCTCCCGCCAACCGGCAGGCCTTTCCCTATCCCCCCGACAGTTGGCAAGCTCCTTTCTGCCCCGTCGATCGGCGGGTCTCTTCCTGAACCCTGACTGGACGACACCAGGCCATGACGACCCTTCGGGTACTGGGATCGGCCGCCGGCGGCGGCTTTCCCCAATGGAACTGCAACTGCTTCAACTGCGGTGGTGCGCATTCTCGACCACGATGGCAGCGCCGCCGAGCCCGGCGGCATCGAAGCCTGGAGCCGGCTCGGCGAGGCCGTGGGGCTGACGCGCGCGGCCCTGTGGTCACAGCAGATGGTGCTGCCCGGGGTGCGCTTTGCGGTCGATGCCTACGTCAACTTTGCGCGGCGCGCACCTTGGCAGGAAGCCGTGTGCTCGTCGCTGACCGAGATGTTCGCGCCCGCCATCCACCAGGAACGGCTGGCCGGCTGGCCGCAGCACTACCCCTGGGTCGAAGCCGAGGGTCTGGCCTATTTCCGTTCGCGCATCCCGCTGGCGCAGCGCGATGTCGAGCATGGCCTGCGCGTCACGCTCGAGCACTTCCGCACGCCGGCCGAGCAGCAGCGCGCCACGCAAATCCTGCAGTTCAAGCTCGACATCCTGTGGTCGATGCTCGACGCGATCGAAAAGGCGTACCCCGAATGAACCCCTGCGCCCGGCCGCAGCTCGACCCGCTGTACCGCCTGCAGTGGGAGCCGGCCCAGCAAGCCTGGGTGCTGCTCTACCCCGAAGGCATGGTCAAGCTCAACGACAGCGCCGCCGCCATTTTGCAGCGCTGCGACGGCGCCCATACGCTGGATATGCTGATCGACGAACTGCAAACCACCTTTGGCGCGCAGGACCTGGCCAATGACATACACCGCTTTGTCCAACATGCCGGCGAACGTGGCTGGATCGCCTGAGTCGGGCCCCGCCGCCCGGTCCAGCCCGCCCGCTGCGGCAGGCCCGCCGCTGTGGCTGCTGGCCGAGTTGACCTACCGCTGCCCGCTGCACTGCGCCTTCTGCTCCAACCCGGTCGACTACATGCGCCACCGCCAGGAACTGGACTCGGCGCAGTGGCGCCAGGTGCTGAGCCAGGCGCGCGCGCTCGGCGCCGCGCAACTGGGCCTGTCGGGCGGCGAGCCACTGCTGCGCGACGACCTCGAAGACCTGGTCGGCCATGCCCGGCAACTGGGTTTCTACACCAACCTGATCACCTCCGGCGTGGGCCTGACCGATGCGCGCCTGGGCGCGCTGCGCGCAGCCGGGCTCGACCATATACAACTGTCATTCCAGGACTCGACGCGGGAACTGAACGACTTCCTGTCGAGCACCCGCACCTTCGACCTGAAGCAGCGGGTGGCCCGGCTGATCAAGGCGCATGGCTACCCGATGGTGCTCAACTGCGTGCTGCACCGGCACAACCTGGCCCATGTCGGCGCCATCATCGAGATGGCGCTGCAAATGGGCGCCGAATACCTGGAACTGGCCAATACGCAGTACTACGGCTGGGCCTGGGAAAACCGGCTCGGCCTGATGCCCACCGAGGAGCAACTGCGCACGGCCGAGGCGGTGGTCGCGACCTACCGCGCCAGGATTGGCAAGCGCTGCCGCATCCTGTACGTGGTGCCGGACTATTTCGAGAAGCGGCCGAAAAAATGCATGAACGGCTGGGGTTCGGTATTTCTCGGAGTCGCCCCCGATGGCGCCGCCCTGCCCTGCCATGCCGCGCGCATGCTGCCGGGCCTGACCCTGCCGAACGTGCGCACGCAATCGCTGCACGACATCTGGTACCACAGCGAAGCCTTCCAGCGCTTTCGCGGCACCGCGTGGATGCCCGAGCCATGCCGCTCCTGCGACGAAAAAGAGCGCGACCTGGGCGGCTGCCGCTGCCAGGCCTGGCTACTGACCGGCGATGCCGGGCGCACCGACCCGGTGTGCGACAAATCGCCGGACCACGCCAGCGTGCATGCCGTGGTCATGCATGGCCGCCTGGCCGACCA
>Ga0081606_1000849_pt1 | contig 10896 bp, 8 predicted proteins | sample EareggfetidaYelm_FD_71127 | JGI IMG/M metagenome (GOLD analysis project Ga0081606, IMG submission 71127) | Earthworm egg capsule microbial community from the University of Washington, USA - E. fetida Yelm (SPADES assembly) (version 2) | ecosystem: Host-associated > Annelida > Reproductive system...
AAATTACAATAAGCGAATCAACATTTAAAACAACTGTATAGTTGATTTAGGATTAAAATTTATATTTGTATAACTATGTTAGGATTTATTTATTAATCTGTATAGTTATTTTAGGACGAGACAAGGCGAGACATCCTCAATAGCAACTCCCACTTAAAGGTATGGATAGTGTATGAGTAATACATGAGCTATTGTACAGAATACGACTTATGTTACGAACTAAAGTTCGTTTACCTGACTGCCACTGGCAGTCCTCCTCTTAATATCAAATCCCTCTTGGGCTTATCGCCTCAGGAGTTGGTCGCAAATAAAAAAAGCCCGATACAAAGTATCAGGCTTTTTTTATTTGCTCCCCCTCTTGGGCTCGAACCAAGGACCCTCTGATTAACAGTCAGATGCTCTAACCAACTGAGCTAAGGAGGAAGATGTATATCTTTTAAGCGGTTGCAAATATAAGGAGAAATTTCTCTTTTGCAAATAAAAATTAAAAAAAATTAAAATAATTTATCGGCAATTAATTGATAAATATCTTTCCCGAAAGTTAACGCCATCAAACTCAGTAAAATAATCATTCCGAATGTTTGTACGTGGCCCATCGCTTTATCGCTTAATTTTCTGCCGGTAACCATTTCTGCAATGGTAAATAGGGCATGTCCTCCATCCAAACCAGGTATTGGAAGCAAATTCATAAACGCCAATCCGATAGAAAATAGGGCTGTAAAGTTCCATACAAATTCCCAATCCCACGTATCAGGTAATTGTCTTGCGATACCAACCGGGCTTTTAACCTGCTTGTAGGCTCCTGTTTTTGGTTTAAGGATCAGTTTGAACTGTTTGATGTTGTAAACAAATAGTTTCCACGATTCGTTAACGGCTGCAGGGATTGCAGTGCCTAAAGTGTGTTGCTTGTTGATGATGTAATCTTCCCTGTCGGTGAATTTTGCTTTAAAGCCGATCTTTCCTTCTTTGTCAACCAGTGTTTTTAAAATAACATCGGCACCGTCTCTTTTTACAGTTATGGATATGGTGTCGTTCTTATGCTTTTTGATTTCATCCTTAAATTCGTCAAAATGGGCAATAGCCTTACCGTCGATGGCTTCTATCTTGTCATTGCTTTTTAAGCCTGCTTTAAAGGCAAGTCCGCCCGGAAAAACAGAATCTATTATTGCTTGGTTCAATCTTGGCTGTACAAATTCCCTTCCTTCTGTTGAAATGATTTTCCCTTTCTGTTCATCCGTCAGGCTTAAGTTTATCTTTTTTCCGTCTCTTTCCAGCTCGATGTTGTCGCTCAGTAAAACGTCAATGATCATCCAGTTGAACTTGTCCTGTAGTTTTCCGTCAACGGAAATGATGCGGTCTCCGTTTTGGAAGCCAACGCTTTTTCCAACTTCTCCAAAGGCTAAACCGTTTTTCTGGATAGCTTCTGTAGATACATATTTTTGCCCTACCGTTGCGAACATAGTAGTGTAAATGAACCACGCCAGTAAAATGTTTACGATGATACCTCCAAGCATGATGATCAAACGCTGGTAGGCTGGTTTTGAACGGAATTCCCAAGGTTGTGCAGGCTGTTTCATCTGCTCTTCGTCCAGGCTTTCGTCTATCATTCCGGAAAGTTTTACGTAACCTCCCAGCGGAAGCCATCCGATTCCCCATTCGGTTTCCCCGAATTTTTTCTTTATGATTGAGAATCCTGCGTCTATGAATAAATAGAATTTTTCAACCCTGACCTTGAACATTTTTGCGGTAACATAGTGTCCCAGTTCGTGCAGTATTACAAGAACTGAAAGTATAAATAGTATCTGTGCTATCTGTATCATTAATTTGTATTTGATATTTTAAACGCACAAAAGTAAGGTTTCCACCTTACTTTGGCACATATTATTTGTGTAAGATTATTTTTTTATGAATTTTTTGTGAAAAGTACCTTCAGTAGTCTGAATGTCTACATAATGAACTCCCGTAGCCAGGCTGTTTACAGAGAAATCAGCGCTTTGGTTTTCCATCACTTTCTGCCCTAAACTGTTGTAGATAATTACATTCTCGAGGCTTGTGGTAGATGGCATTTGGATGTGTAATTCGTCAGAAGAAGGATTAGGATAAAGGGCTATGGCTTTGTCAAGGTCAAAATTCTGGTTGCCTAAAGTAATCACCGAATTACGTGCGATAAGATGCTTGTCCGGATCAAAAACAACGCTGGTAATCGCAAACGGAACATTCATGATGAATACCTCGCCATTCACGGTATTGTTCAAAACTAAATCTGCCTGCTGTCCTGCGGCACCAAAAACTCTGACAGGAACCGGCATTTCGAAATAACTTACCGAAGCATCAGATTGTGTTTGGTTCACAACAAATTTTGCCTGCCCTGTTCCCCAGTTCTGAGCTGTGATGTTATATGTTGGATATCCCTGGTTATAAACCCAGTCGTTAAAGAACTCGGTTAAACTTTGTCCGTAGACGGCTTCCAGATGGGTTTGAAGATCTGTAGTAACGGCATATTTATATGCAAGGTTAGGATCGGCAAGATAGTTTTTAAGTGCCTGGAAGAACATCGCATCGCCCATTTTAAAACGAAGCATTTCGAGTACCATTCCGCCTTTGTCATAACTTAATCTACTGCTGAATATCCTGTCTATGCTCGTAGCCTGTACGTCTGTTAAATAAAGATTTCCTGCCGGGCTTGAAGTTATGTTGTTGATCATGTCGAGTTTTTCGGCAACAAAAGCATCGTTTCCGTCAAAATTCTCGATAACTAAAGTTGCTAAGTAAGTTGCAAAACCTTCGTTAAGCCAGATGTCTTTCCAGCTTCCGCAGGTTATCTTGTCGCCAAACCATTGGTGTGCCATTTCGTGGGCAATTAACGATCGGCTGAAATTTTCCATGAAGGAAACTGTGGTATGTTCCATTCCGCCACCCCAGCCAAACTGGGCGTGTCCGTATTTTTCATTATGGAACGGATAAACTTCAAAAAGAGTTTCAAATAAATCCATTATGGCAGGAGTTTCATCTAGCTGCGACTGTACCTGCGCGAGCCTTTCCGGATAAACGTAATTGATGATCGGAAAAGTGTTAGGTGCCGTTCCGCCCGTTTGGGTGTAAACGCTGTAATTGGTTACTGCCATGGCAATAAGATAAGCCGGAATGGGATAACCGTGATGGAAATGCGTCGTCTTATTCGCTCCCGAAATCACTGGTGGTGTGGTTTCAATCCCGTTAGAAACCGCCGTGTATGTTGAAGGTGCTGTAATATAAACATCGATGCTGTTGATCTTGTCGTTCAAATCCTGCTTGCATGGCCACCAGTCCCTGGCTCCAAAAGGCTCGGAAAGCGTCCAGATAATTGGAACGCCGTTGTGTGTCGTCTGTTCAAACGAACCAAAACCATTGTTGGGCGGTGTTCCCGAATAGGTTACTTCAATCGTGGCTGAAGTTCCGGCAAGCTGGGTGGCAGGAAGCGTGATGATTAATTCGTTATTGGTATTTTCTGTAAAAGTCAGGTTGGTAGTTCCTTTCTTCACCGCGCTTGTCGTAAGCGAATTGGCAAAATCAAACGTAATGGTATTCATATTGGTCAATGCCGTAAACGTAGTCGTGATTTTTCCGGAGATGAATTTGGCATTCGGATTTACGGTAAACTCCAGCTTATGATAGGTAATGTCGTAATTGGCAGTATTCGGATTCACCCGAAGATCCATAAGGCGTGCTGCGGATTTCATTTCAGCTTCGGCAATGGAACCTCTTGTAGATGTATTGCTTTGGGCAAAAGCAAAGGATATTGGTAAACAAAGCAATAATAAGTAGGCTTTTTTCATGGTATTTAATAGAAATTTTTGCGAATATAATAATTATTGAACCACTCTTCTGCCAAAAAAAATATAATTTATCTTTCTATTGCATTGATTATAATTCGGTTATCAGAAAGGAAGTTTTTCAGGAACACCAAGGTTTTGTCAAACATTTCATTAAATTTGCGTCCTTATAAAGAAAATGTCATGTTACAGATCAGTTACATCAGAGAGAACAAAGAAAAAGTGATTACGGCTCTGGCCAAGAGAAACATGGATGTGAGAACACTCGTGGAAGAAGTAATCCAGATTGACGAAAACAGAAGAAGCACTCAGGTCGCTCTTGACAATACTCTGGCGGAAGCCAACAAACTATCCTCATCCATCGGTGATTTGATGAAAAATGGCGAAAAAGCAAAAGCGGATATTCTGAAACAGAAAACCCACCAGCTTAAAGAAACCAGCAAAGAATTATCGGAAAAGTCCGAAGCATTGGCTAAAGACCTTTTGGAAAAAATGTATTTATTGCCAAATCTTCCGGCGGATATCGTTCCTGTTGGGAAAACCCCGGATGATAACCTGAATGTTTTTGAAAGCGGAGAAATTCCGGTTTTGCATGAAGGCGCACAGCCTCACTGGGATCTGGTAAAAAAATACGATATCATCGATTTTGAATTGGGTGTGAAAATTACAGGAGCAGGTTTTCCGGTTTACAAAGGAAAAGGAGCCAAATTACAGCGTGCCTTAATTTCTTATTTCTTAGACAAAAATACTGAAGCAGGTTACGAGGAATTTCAGGTGCCGCATTTGGTAAATGAAGCCTCAGCCTACGGAACTGGTCAATTGCCAGATAAGGAAGGTCAGATGTACCACGACGCAACAGATGATTTATACTTGATTCCAACTGCGGAAGTTCCGGTTACGAATATTTTCCGTGACGTGATTTTGCAGGAAAATGAACTGCCTGTTTTGTGTACAGGTTACACGCCATGCTTCCGTCGTGAAGCGGGTTCTTACGGAGCGCACGTTCGTGGATTGAACCGTTTACATCAATTTGACAAAGTGGAAATAGTACGTATCGAGCATCCGGATAAATCGTATGAAGCGCTAGACGGAATGGTAGACCACGTGAAAACCATACTTGACGAATTGAAACTGCCTTACAGGATTTTACGCCTTTGCGGTGGTGATATGGGATTTGCATCAGCGTTGACTTATGACTTTGAAGTGTTTTCAACCGCGCAGGATAAATGGCTGGAAATCTCATCTGTATCTAATTTTGAAACCTTCCAGGCACAGCGTCTGAAGCTGCGTTTTAAAGGGAAAGAAGGGAAAACACAATTGGCACATACCCTAAACGGGAGCTCATTGGCATTGCCAAGAGTTATGGCCGGAATCATAGAAAATTACCAAACCCCGGAAGGTATCGTAATCCCGGAAGTATTGCGCAAGTATACCGGGTTTGATATCATCAACTAAAAAGTTAATCTTTCGCAAACAATGTACTAATCGGATACAAAAGTATTACTTTAGTGCATTGTTCGTTTTAGTGGAAATCAATGAAAAAAATTCTCTCGATAATTATACTATTCCTTTGCTTTTTGGGTCAGGCTCAAAACGAGCAGTTGGCGAATAATTATTTTGACCGTGGGGATTTTGAAAAAGCATTGGTCAGCTATGAGGAATTGCTCAAATCGCAGGAAGGAAATTCCAATTTTTTTCAAAGGGTAATCGAGTGTTACCAACAGTTACAGCAGTTTGATAAGGCCGAAAAGGCTTTGGAAAAACGAATCGACAAATACAAACAAAGCAATCTTTTGGTAGAATTGGGCTATAATTATCAATTGCAGAAAGATCAGGAGAAAGCAAACAAATATTACAATCAGGCGATTGATAGGATCAAGAAAAATGCCACCGACGTTTATGGTATTGCCTATCTTTTTGAGAAAAAAGCATTGATAGATTACGCGCTTTTGGCCTATAAAACCGCAGTCGAAAAAGAACCTAAATTAAGCTTCAACTTCCAGATGGCAGTGCTTTACGGGCAACAGGGAAATACAGGTTTGATGATCGATACGTTTTTGGACGAAGCTTTCGTGAATCCGCAGAACCTTCCGTTGATCCAGAATCAGTTATCGCGTTTTATGACTGAAGAGGTTGATGTTACGTTCAACGAATCGCTGAAAAAAGCATTACTTATCAGAGCACAAAAAACGCAGGATGTCTTCTGGAATGATTTCCTGAGCTGGCTTTTTATCCAGCAGAAAGAATACGGAAAAGCATTCATCCAGCAGAAAGCCATCTATAAAAGAAATCCCGAATCATTTGCTACTATCGTAAGTTTAGGGCAAATGGCCATTGAAGACAACGACCAGGATTCGGCACAGGAAATTTTGAGTTTCGTTATCGGAAATACCAAAGATTTAGAAACCCTGATTCAGGCACATTCTTATCTGATAGAAATGAAAATCAATCATGCCACAGACAAGGATTACCCGGCAATCACAGCCGAACTCGATGCGTTGATAACAGAGTTCGGAGCAAGTCCTTACACATTGTCATTGTTGAAATTACAGGCGCAGTTCAATGCCTTCAATCTGAATAATCCTGAAAAAGCGAAAGCAATCCTAAAAGCTGCGATGGAAATGCCAATCAACCGCTATCAGCTGGCAGAAGCTAAAATGGAACTGGCAGACATTCTGTTATTTGAGGAAAAATTCAATCAGGCATTACTTTATTATTCTCAGGTCAACGAAGACATGGCTGGTGATGTTGTAGGTCAGGAAGCCAGTTTAAAAACCGCGAAAACAAGTTATTTTAAAACCGATTTCGAATGGGCAACGCATCAGCTGAAAGTATTAAAATCGGCTACATCACAATTAATTGCCAATGATGCGCTGGATTTATTTTTGCTGATCCACGATAATACTGTGGAAGATTCACTACAGGTTGCACTGAAGAAATTTGCCCGCGCGGATTTTCTGTTGTACCAAAATAAAAGGAAGGAAGCCTTGCTGCAATTCCAGCTGATTTTAAAAGACCACAAGGGCGAAGACATTGAAGCGGTAGCTTTGCTTCGTATCGGAAGGATCTACGAAAAACAGGGCGATTTTACCAATGCTTTGGCAACTTACGAAGAGATCATCAATAAGCATAAGGAAAGCATTTACGTTGATGAGGCTTTGTATTATTCAGCTGAAATCTACAACATCCAGCTCAAAGATCCTGAAAAGGCTAAACCGCTTTACGAGGAAATGATTTTCAAGCACGAAGACAGCATCTACTTCGTAGACTCAAGAAACAAATACCGAAAACTAAGGGGAGACACAAATCTGTAGAGGTCATTTCAACTCATAATTCATAATTCAAACTCATAATTTAAATGATACTTTACAACGTTACAATAAACATCCACGAAAGTGTTCACGACCAATGGATGAAATGGATGCAGGAAAAACACATCAAGGATATTCTGGCAACCGGAAAATTTTCATCAGCGCGAATGGTGAGGGTTCTTATTGAGGAAGAAATGGGCGGAACCACTTATTCTATCCAATACTGCACCGATTCGAAAGAAACCTTACAGAAATATTATGATGAAGATGCACCGCGATTACGTGAAGAAGGACATAGGTTGTTTGGAGACAAAATGCTGGCGTTCCGAACGGAATTGGAATTGATTTCGGATCATTAATTTAAAGACATGGAAAATAACAACGAACTTTCGGATTTCCAGATTATGTTGCGAGGACAGATGCATGTAAATGTTCCTTCTGGCCTAATCGTAATTTTAACGCTATTCATCTTAACGGTTTTTGGAGATGTGAACTTTAAAATAGCTGTCTTGATTGGCTTTGCCTTAGGCTGGATTTACTGGGCTTATGCCATTAAAAACTGGATTAAATGGGCAGTAGGGCAAAATAATGTCGATCAGGACAGATTATATAAAATTGGAAAATACGGTTTATTGTTTTGGAACAAAGACCATATTGCAGAAGTAATTGAAAACAAGAAAAAGCCCTGGATATAATCATGGATCAAGTAAAAGCCAAAAAACACCTCGGGCAGCATTTCCTAACAGACGAATCGATTGCTCAAAATATAGCAGACACTTTAAATTTTAAAGGCTACGACATCACTTTGGAAATCGGTCCGGGAATGGGTGTGCTTACTAAATATGTTCTGGAAAAGCCAACTACGACTTACGTTATCGAAATCGATACTGAATCTGTGGATTATTTGAATGCCCATTATCCAAAACTGCACGGTAAAATCATTTCCAAGGATTTCCTGAAATACAATATCAATGAGGTTTTTGACGGAAAACCATTCGCTATCATCGGCAATTTTCCTTATAACATTTCCTCTCAGATCGTATTCAAATGTTTGGAATTGCGCCATCAGGTTCCGGAATTTTCAGGAATGTTCCAAAAAGAAGTTGCCGAACGCATCTGTGAAAAGAAGGGAAGCAAAACCTACGGAATACTTTCTGTTTTAGTCCAGGCGTTTTATGAGGCGGAATATTTATTTACCGTTCCGCCGGATGTATTCAATCCGCCGCCAAAAGTAAATTCGGGAGTTTTGCGTTTGCGCAGAAAAGAAGATTTTACGCTTCCATGCAGTGAAAAACTGTTCTTTTCGGTTGTAAAAACAGGTTTTCAGCAACGCCGCAAGACGTTAAGAAATAGTTTAAAATCGTTTAACCTTTCGGATAATTTAAAAGAAGACACTATCTTTGACCTCCGTCCGGAACAGCTTTCGGTCGAGCAATTCATTGAACTTACCAAAAAGATAGAAGCCAATGCAGTTTAACATCAGCAAAGAACTCTTAGAGCAAATCACGCAGCTTATCAACCAGAAAAATGACCAGGAATTGGAAGTTTTGCTGAACGATATGCACCATGCCGATATTGCCGAGATTTTTGATGAGTTAAATACGGAGCAGGCAACTTACATTTTTAGGATTTTAGATAGTGAAATTACCGCAGAAATCCTTCCGGAACTGGAAGAAGACGTTCGTGAAAAAATCCTTCGCGGCCTTTCTGCCAAAGAGATTGCAGAAGAATTGGATGAGCTGGATACCGATGACGCTGCCGATATCATCGCCGAACTTTCACAAAGCAAAAAAGAGGAAGTAATCTCGGAGCTGGAAGATGTGGAGCACGCCAAGGACATTGTTGACCTGTTGCGCTACAACGAAGATACTGCCGGAGGTTTGATGGGGAAAGAGATGGTGAAGGTGAACGAAAACTGGAACGTTTTAACCTGTGTCAAAGAAATGCGGATGCAGGCCGAACATGTAACCAGAGTTCACTCAATCTATGTGGTGGATGACGAAAACAGGCTCAAAGGAAGATTATCGCTTAAGGATTTGCTTACCACGTCTACAAAAACGCCAATCAGTGAAGTTTATATCAAGAAAGTAGACTACGTAAAAGTTGATACTCCGAATACAGAAGTTGCCCGTGTCATGCAGAAATACGACCTCGAAGCGATTCCGGTTGTGGATGAATTAGGCCGATTGGTAGGTCGTGTTACCATTGACGACATCGTAGACGTAATCAAGGAAGAAGCCGATAAGGATTACCAGATGGCGGCCGGTATCAGCCAGGACATTGAAGCCGGTGACAGTGTTTTTGAAATGATCAAAGCGCGTTTACCTTGGCTTTTAATCGGTATGGTCATTGAGCTTATAGCATCTTTAGTATTAAAGGACAACCAAACTTCAGTACAGCAATATTCCACACTAATTATTTTCGTTCCATTGCTTTCGGCTACTGCCGGAAATATTGGCGTACAGGCATCTGCTATCGTCGTGCAGGGTCTGGCCAATGGTTCATTAAAGGAATTCAGCAAAAAATATCTTACCAAGGAAATTACCGTTGCCATGATTTCGGGTATTATTATTTCCGGATTTTTGTTCCTATACCATTCCTTAATGTATGGCGAATATTTAGTAGGATTGGCGATTTCGGTATCTTTGGTTGTTGTAATTTTATTTGCGGCATTGCTTGGAACTTTAGTGCCGCTATTCCTTCATAAAAACAAAATCGACCCGGCTATTGCTACAGGGCCGTTCATTACTACGACCAATGACGTTTTCGGAATTATGATTTATTTCGGAATTGCGCACATGATTCTCGGATATTAACCTTTGTTGCCAATAATTTCCTAACTTTAGATTTTATTATCACCCGATGAAATCTAAAATTATAGTATTGATCTGCCTTCTGGCTCAAATGGCGTTTTCCCAAAATAAATCCGGTTATTACACCGAAACCTATCGCCCACAGTTTCATTTTACTCCAGAAGCTAAATGGATGAACGATCCCAACGGATTGATCTATCTTAACGGAAAATACCATCTATTCTATCAATACCATCCTGAAAGTGCCGTTTGGGGGCCAATGCACTGGGGCCACGCAGAAAGTACTGATTTACTGCATTGGAAACACCTCTCGATTGCGTTATATCCGGATAAACTTGGAATGATATTTTCCGGAAGTGCCGTTGTTGATAAAGAAAATACGGCTGGTTTCGGTAAAAATGCACTAATCGCCATCTTCACTTACCACAACGACGAAATCTGGAAAGCCGGAAAGAAAAACACCGAAAGCCAGGCTTTGGCCTATAGCTTAGATGAAGGGAAAACCTGGACGAAATACAAAGGAAATCCGGTACTTAACAATTCAGGCGAACAGGATTTTCGAGATCCGAAAGTATTCTGGAATGAAAGCAGTTCGAAATGGATCATGGTTTTGGCTGTAGGAGATAAAATTAAGGTTTTTTCATCTCCGAATATAAAAGACTGGACTTTTGAAAGCGATTTCAAGCCGGATGATTTGCCGGATTTAGGCGTTTGGGAATGCCCAGACCTGTTTCCGATGAAAATAAAAAGCACGGGCGAAACCAAATGGGTGATGATAGTCAATCACGGAGATAAAGCTCCGAATGGAGGCTCGGGAACTCGTTATTTTGTTGGAAATTTCGATGGCAAAACCTTTGCCGAAAACCAAAAAAGCATCTGGCTCGATAAAGGAACCGATTTTTACGCCGCCGTAACTTTTTCAAATGTACCCGATGATAAAAAGATTCTCCTGGGCTGGAT
>Ga0081606_1000850_pt1 | contig 10888 bp, 7 predicted proteins | sample EareggfetidaYelm_FD_71127 | JGI IMG/M metagenome (GOLD analysis project Ga0081606, IMG submission 71127) | Earthworm egg capsule microbial community from the University of Washington, USA - E. fetida Yelm (SPADES assembly) (version 2) | ecosystem: Host-associated > Annelida > Reproductive system...
TAAACTTCATCCGCTTGGCGCCGGACGAGGTTCCGTAAAAATAAAGGTAACCTCTTCGGACAATGCTATTGCCCCGCTTGAAAAAACAGTAGTCGTGAAAGATTGGGTAGCCTCAGATTTTGTCTCCTCCGGCTTTGCATTCAGCAACCAACTGATTATTGACGCAAGCAATAATATATATTCTGCGGCTACCGGCGATTTAAAAATTTTAAAGATTGATCCAAGCGGAAACGTAACAGTTTATGCCGGAACCGGACGGAGAGGAACTGAAGACGGCCCTTCAGCCAATGCCTCCTTTGGAACCATACAAGGTATTGCCATAGATAATAGCGGGAATATTTATGTGGCTGAAAAGTATTCGGTGTTGCGCAAAATATCTGCCGACGGAACAGTTTCAACCCTTAGAGCCAAAGATCCAAACAATACCGAGGCCGGTTGTTTTAACCCAAAATTTGATTCCAATGGGATTTTATACGGCGCCACACGAACAGGGATTAATAAAATAAGTTTGACAAATGGCGCCTATACCCGGTATGCGGGAGGGGAATCAGCCGGCAGCGATAACGGGGCATTGACTACGGCAAAGTTTTCAGCAGGGCCAGGGTACCTGTCATTAACTGTTGTCTCGGGCAATATGTATGTCTGTGATTTTGAGAATGCCCTCATTCGGAAAATTGATATGGGCGCCGGTTTGGTCAGTACTTTTTCCGGGGTGCTTCAAAGCGGAGGTTTTCGTTCTTTTACTTCCTCTGATGGGACCGCCCTCACAGCCAAATATGGAATACTTTGGGACATAGCGGCTGACATGTCCGGCAATCTTTTTGTGCTAGAGAATGTTTACAACATCGCTAGGGAAGATGATGCCGAAGCCGCATTGCGAAAAGTAGATGCCGCGGGAAGGGTGAAAACTATTACCCGTACAGGCATTGACCATGCGAGATCAATGGTTCGCGCTTCTTCCGGAGATTTATATGTTAGTACCGGTTACAGCGGCATGTCAGGGAATACTTTCAAACTGATTAAGTTTTCATATCAATAAAATGGGTTAATGGTTAATGCCGTTGCCCGCCCGTTCGCGTAAGCGCTATGCCATCGGGGGGCGTTGCCGCAGACTTTCTGCAGGCGCCCGGAAAAAGAAGTTTCCTTTGGGGTTAAGGAATATCATTCATTATTTTAGCGAAAAGTTTTTTTTATTAGCTTTGACCAATTTTTCAAACACTTCAAACACTAAACCTTATGAAAACATCTATCAAAAAAACATTCGTTTATTTTCTTTTGGGGTCATCTTTAGCCTTTATAAGTTTGTTTTCGGCATGCGTCAAAGACAAAGACAAAGGCATAGCGGTTACGGGCGTTTCCCTCGACGTAACTTCTCCTCTCGCTTTGAAGACAGGAGAAAGCAAGCAACTCACCGCGACCGTGACCCCGGCAAACGCCACAGACAAAACTGTCACATGGAGCAGCAGCGATATAGCCAAGGTGACCGTTGACCCAACGGGCAATGTGAAAGCTATTGCCGCGGGAGAAGCCGTCATCAAAGCCAAAGCCGGAGACCACGAAGCCTCTCTGAAGGTAACAGCGGCGGCTCCGGCGATAAGCTGGACTGCCGCCCCGCCCGACGATATGTGGGTGAAAGACGATGACTTCACTATTGCCGCAACGGTTCCCAACGGCGCCACGCTTACATATACGGCTCTTGACCCGGCTACCGGCGCTTCTTCCCTTCTGGCCTCTGTCACCGGCGACGCCGCTCAAGGTTATAAACTTCATCCGCTTGGCGCCGGACGAGGTTCCGTAAAAATAAAGGTAACCTCTTCGGACAATACTATTGCCCCGCTTGAAAAAACAGTAGTCGTGAAAGATTGGGTAGCCTCAGATTTTGTCTCCTCCGGCTTTGCATTCAGCCTCCAACTGATTATTGACGCAAGCAATAATATATATGTTGCGGCTGCCAACGATTTAAAAATTTTAAAGGTTGATCCAAGCGGAAACGTAACAGTTTATGCCGGAAGCGGACAGAGAGGAACTGACGACGGCCCTTCAGCCAATGCCTCTTTTGGACGCATACAAGGTATTGCCATGGATAATAGCGGGAATATTTATGTGGCTGAAAAGTATTCGGTGTTGCGCAAAATATCTGCCGGCGGAACAGTTTCAACCCTTAGAGCCAAAGTTCCAAACAATACCGAGCCCGGTTATTTTAAACCAAAATTTGATTCCAATGGGATTTTATACGGCGCCACACGAAAAGGGATTAATAAAATAAGTTTGACAGATGGCGCCTATACCCTGTATGCGGGAGGGGAATCAGCCGGCAGCGATAACGGGGCATTGACTGCGGCAAAGTTTTCAGCAGAGGCAGGGTACATGTCATTAACTGTTGTCTCGGGCAATATGTATGTCTGTGATTGGGGGAATGCCCTCATTCGGAAAATTGATATGGGCGCCGGTTTGGTCAGTACTTTTTCCGGGGTGCTTCAAAGCGGAGGTTATAATTCTTTCGCCTCCTCTGATGGGACCGCCCTTACAGCCAGATATGGAATTCTGTGCGACATAACCGCTGACACGTCCGGAAATCTTTTTGTGCTAGAGAACGTTTACAACAGCACTAGGAAAGATTATGCCGATTCGGCATTGCGAAAAGTAGATGCCGCGGGAAGGGTGAAAACTATTACCCGTACAGGCATTGACTATGCGAGATCAATGGTTCGCGCTCCTTCCGGAGATTTATATGTTAGCGCCGGTTACGATTACAGCAACAGCTCAGGGAATACTTTCAATCTTATTAAGTTTTCATATCAATAAAATTGGTTAATGGTTAATGCCGTTGTCCGCCCGTTCGCGTAAGCGCTTGCCGCAGGTATCCGGCAAGCGAGTGGGCGGGCAATGACATTCAACCATTACTCATTATTTGGGGGACTTATGCGAATGGCGGGGCGAGCATCATTACTCATTATCCTTTACTCATTAACCCGAAACTTTTGGGGTTTAGGCAATAGGCAACCCTAATTTTTTCAACCTCATTTTGGAAAAAACATTGCACTCGGCGAGGCGGCGCTCTTGCGGGCTGTTAGGGCGTTCTTCAAGGGAGGCCGACACAACAGCCGTTTTGGATTAGGATTTTAGGATTTGGATACGCTGCAGGGGAGGCGTAGGACACAGGGGACGGCGTGGGGCAGTCGGATTATTAATCATAATTTTAGGATTTCAGGGTTTCAGTTTTTTTTTAAGTCTATTTAACATAATGTTGAATTTAATGCTCTCCCATGCACTATCTATGCACTATCTATGCACTATCCATGCACTATCCATTCCCCATCCACCCCCTATCCACCCCCTATCCATTCCCCATCCATTCCCCATCCATTCCCCGTCTATTCCCCGTCTATTCCCCGTCTATGCTTAGGCTATGAGGCAATCCAAAAAAATGTTGCCTGATTTCTGAAGAGTTTGGGATTAATCATTAACCCTTCGCCATTAGTCATTTTATCGGGAAGCCTTTTTTATTAGCTTTGTTTCTATTTTCAAACACTTAAAAACACATAAGATTATGAGAGTCTTGACCAAAAAAACATTCGTTTATTTTCTTTTGGGGTCATTTTTAGCCTTTACAAGTTTATTTTCGGGATGTTCCGACAAAGACAAAAACGTGGCGGTTACGGGCGTTTCCCTCGATGTAACTTCTGATCTCGCCTTGAATGTAGGAGAAAGCAAGCAACTCATCGCGACCGTGGCGCCGGCAGACGCCACTGACAAAAAAGTAACATGGAGCAACACCGATGTAACCAAGGTGACGGTTGACCCGACAGGCCTTGTGAAAGCTATTGCCGCGGGAGAAGCCGCCGTCCAAGCCAAAGCGGGGGACAAGGAAGCCTCTCTGAAGGTAACGGTCATTGCTCTGCCCGTGCCTGTCCTTACTTGGTCTCCTCCGGGCGATACCCATTCGGCACAAGCAGGAGGCGCTCCTTTTACTAAAGCCGCCGTATTGTCGGGCGTGTCGGGTTGCAATGGGACGCTCACTTACAGCATGGCTAATGGTTAAATGATTAATGGTTAATGAGGCCGCCCTGCCTTTCGCGTAAGCCCCCACATATTATGCCATCGGGGGCGTTGCCGCAGACATTCTGCAAACGCCGAGCGAAAGAAGTTTCCTTTGGGGCAAGGAATATCATTAATCATTAGCCGTTATTTAAAAAATATTTGCAATTCAATGCCTAAGTAGTAACTTCGCCTTTTACAAATATTCAAAACACCTTCTGCCATGTCTGACCAAAAAGAGAAACTGGAAAAGCTAAAATCCCTTCAGCTTACCATAGAAAAATTAGAAAAAGCCTACGGCAAAGGCGCCGTAATGAAATTAAGCGACGAGACGGTGAATGACGTGCCTTCCATTTCCACCGGTTCGTTGGGGCTTGATTTGGCGCTGGGCATCGGCGGCATTCCCCGCGGACGCGTGACGGAGATTTACGGGCCGGAGTCATCGGGAAAAACCACGCTCACGATGCACTGTATTGCCGAAGCCCAAAAAAAAGGGGGGCTGGCGGCCTTCATCGACGCCGAACATGCCTTTGACAAAACGTATGCCGAAAAATTGGGCATTGACACGGAAAACCTTCTCATCTCTCAACCCGACAACGGAGAGCAGGCGCTTGAAATTGCCGAGCATTTAATCCGCTCCGGGGCGATAGACATTATAGTGATTGACTCGGTGGCCGCCCTGGTGCCCAAGGCGGAGTTGGAAGGCGAGATGGGGGAAAGCAAAATGGGGTTGCAGGCGCGCCTCATGTCGCAGGCGTTGCGCAAGCTCACCGGCACGATTAACAAAACAGGATGCGCTTGTATTTTTATCAATCAGCTTCGCGAAAAAATCGGCGTCGTGTTCGGCAACCCGGAGACTACCACCGGCGGCAATGCCCTAAAATTCTATGCTTCCGTTCGTTTGGATATTCGCAAACGCGACGTCATCAAAGAAGCCTCGGACGAAATCACCGGCAATCGCGTGAGGGTGAAAGTGGTGAAAAATAAAGTAGCGCCCCCCTTCAAAGTAGTGGAGTTTGACATTATCTACGGGCGCGGAATTTCTAAATCGGGCGAAATTATCGACATCGGCGTCGAGCTTAACGTAATTCAAAAATCAGGTTCGTGGTTTTCGTATAACGGCAACAAATTGGGGCAGGGCAGAGATACCGTGCGGCAACTGATTGAAGACAATCCCGAAATGATGGACGATATGGAGAAGAAAATCAAAGAGAAAATCGCCCAGCCCGTAACAGAGAAACCAAAGGAGGCGAAAGAAACCAAAGAAACGAAGGAAGCAAAAGAAGCGAAGGAAGCGAAGGAAAAAGGGAAAGGCGACTGAATTAATGGTTAATGGTTAATGCCGTTGCCCGCCCCTTTGCGTAAGCCTTGAAGGCGGGGGATTAGGGATTGGAAGGCAAACCATTTTTGTCTCAAAAAAGATTGGAGCGGAAAGCCCGACCCGTCAGGGAAACCCGTTGCTAATGGTTAATGACAAGCACTTTGCGCAAGCGGACGGGCAACGGCATTAACCATTAACCATTAACCATTAAAAAATAGGCGTTCCCCCCGCAGAGGCAACGCCTATCCCAATCTAAATTATGGTTTGTCTTAATGCACGAGTCCCACTCTTCCGCGCTTGTCGAGGTAATCCCAAATAAGCGAAGCCGAGCCTAAGATGGGGGCGGCTTGATTTTGCAACACGGAGGGTATCACCTTCACGCGGCCTTTGAATACGGGCATCAGGTTTTCCTCCATGTGGCGGATGGTGGGTTCAAAAATCAAATCGCCGGCCAGCGACAACCCCCCGAAAAGGATAATGGCTTCGGGGTCGGTATGCACCACGCTGTCGGCCAATTTCATGCCCAAAATTCTCCCGGTGTACTCGTATGCGGCTTTTGCCACGGCGTCGCCGCGGAGGGCGGCTTCCGTAATCATCTTAGTGTCGAGGTTTTCAAAACTGACGGCACGCAATTCGCTTTCCGCGGTGTAGTCGGCGAGAAGTTTATAAACCGTGCGCTTAATGCCGCTCGCAGAAACGTAGGTTTCCAAACAACCGCGTTTGCCGCAACCGCAATAGCGTCCGCTTGGATGCACATTCATGTGTCCCAATTCGCCGGCAATCCCATTATGCCCGTACAGCATTTCGCCGCCGCACACAATGCCGCTGCCCAATCCGGTGCCGAGCGTAATCACGATAAAATCTTTCATCCCTTTGGCATTGCCGTAAATCATTTCTCCCAAAGCGGCGGCATTCGCGTCATTGGTCAAAAGACAAGGCAGGCGAAATTCCTCTTCAAACATTTTCGAAAGCGGCAGACTTTCTCTCCACTTCAGATTGGTGGCGTGTTCAATGCATCCGGTGTAATAATTTCCGTTGGCGGCGCCCACGCCCACGCCCATCACGGTGTACTCGTCGGGCGGAAGCGCACTCATGCCTTCGCGCAAATTGACCACCATGGCTTTAAAAAAATCGTCGAAGGTTTCTAAGTGAGCCATGGGAAGACTGCTTTGGTAATGCATGGTGCCTTGTCTGTCCACGATGCCGAGTTTTGTATTGGTTCCCCCAATATCAATTCCGATAGTTAGTTCTTGCATAGAATTTGGTGTTTGTTTGTTTGTTGAATATTTATTTGGTTTTGTAGTTTAGTAAACAGGTTCATTTCAATCTCGTTTTTTGCGATGCGGCGGAAGCCTTGTGCGGACGGGTCAAGCGTTTACTGGCGCATGCCGATGGCAAGACGGGTCATTCCGTTCATCAGCGCGACGGCGAAGGTCAGATCGGAAATTTCCTGATCGGTAAAATGCTCCTTGAGCGGGAAGAAGGCTTCGTCCGGGGCGTGGGTATCGGCGACATGAGTCAGCGATTCGGCCCACTCCAAAGCAGACTTCTCGCGCGGGCTGAACTGGGAACTGACGCGCCAACCGGCCAGCTCGGCCAAACGACGTTCCGTTTCATGACGCTCGCGCAACGCTTTGGTGTGCATGTTCAGGCAGTACGAACAACCGTTGATCTGCGAGACGCGCACATAGACAAGCTCTATCAATGGAAGCCCCAAAGGACTAGCCTCCAAATCGGTCTTAACTTGACGGAACCCTTGCAATAGTTGTGAGGAAAGTTCGTAGTACGGAAGGCGCAAATTGCTCATGTGGATTGGTGTTTTGGTTGGCGTTTATATAGAAAGTATTTTGTTGATGCGCGAAGCCTCCGCATCAAACTTCTGACGAAACTGCATAGTCTTTTCAAATGTATTATACACGATTTTATTGTTCAAAATTCCGACCATCACATCGTTCTTTCCTTCCAGCAATCCCTCGACGGCGGCAATGCCCATTTTGCTTGCCAGCACCCGGTCGAAACAAGTCGGGCTTCCGCCGCGCTGCAAATGTCCCAACGTAGTCACTTTTATGTCAAAATAAGTCGTCATTTTAGAAATCTCGTCGGCAATTTGATGCGCCCCTCCAAGCGGACTCCCTTCCGCTATCACCACCAAACTAGACTTCTTGTTTCGTTTTCCGCTTTCCATCAATTTGTCGTAAATATCTTTTATGGTCATCTTTTCTTCGGGCACGACAATGACTGCCGCCCCGCCGGCCACGCCGCTATGAACCGCAATGAAACCCGAGTGGCGTCCCATTACTTCGATAAAAAATAATCGGTCGTGCGAAATGGCGGTGTCGCGGATTTTATCCATCGCTTCCACGGCGGTGTTAATGGCCGTGTCATAGCCTATTGTGTAATCGGTGCCGCCCAAGTCGTTGTCGATCGTTCCGGGGATGCAGACCGAGGGGATTTGATATTCTTCAAACAGCTTATGAAGTCCTGTGAAAGTGCCGTCGCCGCCGATTGCCACCAGGGCTTCGATGCCGTGTTCTTTGAGTTGCTTACGGGCTTTTTTGCGTCCTTCTTCGGTGCGGAAACGCTCGCTCCGCGCCGTCTTCAGCATCGTGCCGCCGTGCTGAATAATATTGCTCACCGAGCGCGGCGAAAGTTTGTGAATATCGCCGTCTATCATGCCTTCATAGCCCTGCATGATCCCAAAAACTTCTTTCTTATAATATATGGAGGAGCGTACCACGGCGCGCACCGCCGCGTTCATCCCCGGCGCGTCGCCGCCCGAAGTAAATACGCCTATTCGTTGGAGTTCTTTCATCTCTTATGTCAATAGCGGACAAAGATAACAAGCCTGCTGTAATATTCAAATGTCATGGGCGGCGAATAACGGACTGCCTGCAATGTGTTTTACAAACCGCGCGTTTGATTTTCTATTTTAATTTTTTATAATAATTAATCAAGCCGTTTGTGGAGCCGTCGTGCGAAGCCGCTTCGCCGCCGCCGCTCAATTCAGGCAGAATTTTGGAAGCCAATGCTTTGCCGAGTTCCACGCCCCATTGATCAAAGCTGAAAATATTCCACAACACGCCTTGCACAAAAATTTTATGCTCATACATGGCTATCAACATGCCGAGCATTCGCGGCGTGAGCGATTTAAAGAGAATAGAGTTAGTCGGTTTATTTCCCGCAAAGACGCGATAAGGCAAATGATATTTTATTTGTTCTTCGCTCATGCCTTTTGCTTTGAGTTCGGCGCGTACTTCCTCCGCTGTTTTTCCGTTCATCAAGGCTTCGGTTTGCGCAAAAAAGTGGGACAGTAATTTTTCGTGATGGTCTCCTGTTTTGTTGTGACTTGTTGCCGGCGCCAGGAAATCGCAAGGAATAAATTGCGTACCTTGGTGAATGAGTTGATAAAACGCATGTTGCCCGTTCGTGCCCGGTTCCCCCCAAATGACGGGACCGGTGGAATAAGACGTCAACCGCCCTGCCCTGTCCACGGACTTCCCGTTGCTCTCCATATTGCCTTGCTGAAAATAAGCCGCAAAACGGTGCATATATTGATCGTATGGAAGAATGGCTTCGGAATGGGCGTCAAAGAAATTGACGTACCAAAGACTTATCAAAGCCAAGACTACAGGAATATTTTTTTCAAATTTTTCGTTGCGAAAATGTTCATCCATCGCGTGCGCCCCCGACAACAAGGCTTCAAAGTTTTCAAAACCGACGGCACAAGCAATCGGCAAGCCAATAGCCGACCACAAGGAATAGCGCCCCCCTACCCAATCCCAGAACACAAACATATTTTCAGGCGCAATGCCAAACGCCGTCACGGCTTGAGTGTTTGTCGAAACGGCGACAAAATGTTTCGACACATCGCCTTTATTATGGGTCTTTTCCAAAAACCAATTCTTTGCCGTGAGGGCATTGGTCATCGTTTCTTGCGTGGTGAAAGTTTTGGAGGCCACAATAAAAAGCGTGGTTTCGGGATTGAGGTTTTTCAGGGTTTCGGCGATATGCGTTCCGTCCACATTTGAAACAAAATGAGGACGAATGTTTTGGCGGTAAGGCGCCAGCGCCTCGCACACCATGAGCGGGCCGAGGTCGGAGCCGCCAATGCCTATATTCACAATATCCGTAATGGCTTGACCTGAAAATCCTTTCTGCTCGCCGCGGATAATTTTATCGGAAAAAACGCGCATCTGCTCCAATACTTTATTCACTTCGGGCATCACGTCTTTTTGCTCCGCGAGTATCGGACGATTAGAGCGGTTGCGCAGAGCCACATGAAGAACCGCGCGATTTTCCGTTTCATTTATTTTTTCGCCGCCAAACATGGCGTCGATGCCCTCCTTCAAATGCATGTCGTCGGCCAATTGGAGGAGCAACGACATCGTTTCTTTCTCCACTAAATTTTTGCTGAAATCAACCAACAGGTCTTCCAACAGGAGATGAAAATTTTGAAAGCGATTTTTATCTTCGGCAAACAACTCCGACAGACGAACGGCTTGCATAGAAAGAAAGTGTGCGCTGAGTTTTTGCCAAACGGGCAATTCAGCAGGATTCGTTTTAGTCAACATGGTAAATTTAATTAAGGCGGATTCATGTCGCAAATGCGACTTTTGGGTCTTGGTTTATTAATTTGGTTAAAAATGCGGTTTGACGTATCAAAATTAAATCTTGTTTCGGGTCTGTTATTTAGCTCATTTTCCGCAAAGCTAATATATTCATCCGTTATTGGTTTCAAAATTTGTTTTTTGACTGATGTGAGCGATTAATAGCTAGGGCTTTCTCATAAACTCGCGAGGGTAAGATAAAGCCTTTTTGTTTCCTCAAATCGCCCCGAAAGATAATGCCGTAAAATGAAGAGCCAAAGGCAGATACTCGCCATGCTATTCTAAAGAATGGCTTCCCTAAATTTCCCCTTTGCATTAAACCATCGGCTAATTTTTCTTTGGAGCCTTGCGGGAAAATATCTCCTAACTTGCCCATTTTCAGGCAATCTCTATGTTCCTTATTTCAAAATACTCATTGATGTATTTTATCATTTCATCATTGGCGCCGCCGACTTTCGCAATGTCGATATAGTTGATTTCGTCGTCGCGGCAAGCATTTTCCCAAGCCTCATCATGTGACTTATCGGATAATTGCCAAAAGTTCAATGCGTGATTTTCTCTTATGGCGTCTTCCAGACAACCAATATTTGATTTTGATAAATAATCAAAATCGGGTTCTTCTTTGCCGACCACGATATAACCGTTGGTAATTTCAAAAGCCTTGCAGAAATTTTCGGCTTCGCTTATTGCATAGCCATCGCCTCTTAATGCTTTAAAAAAGTCATAAATTTTTGACGGAACCGGCCCATTCTTCATCGCAATATATCTATCCGCTATGATTGGGCAACCATATTTTGCAAGGTGTTTTTGCTCGGCAAAATATAATATTTTGAAGATTTTAAGCAAATCGGTTTCCCCTGTTGCCTTTTGAGCAATGAAAAGCACAACGGCTTTTGCTTTTTCAATGTCGAAAAAATCTTTT
>Ga0081606_1000851_pt1 | contig 10885 bp, 6 predicted proteins | sample EareggfetidaYelm_FD_71127 | JGI IMG/M metagenome (GOLD analysis project Ga0081606, IMG submission 71127) | Earthworm egg capsule microbial community from the University of Washington, USA - E. fetida Yelm (SPADES assembly) (version 2) | ecosystem: Host-associated > Annelida > Reproductive system...
CGAAGTCAGCAGGGCCTAAATGCTGCGCCGCAATGACCTGGAACACCAGTGCCGCGGCCGCACCCACTGCTGTTGCAATTCCAACCTGCATCAGTCCCGCAAGGTGTGATCGCGTGTGAGCGGTGACGGTGGTGTCCTTTTTGCCAGAGCGGGTGAGCTCTTGACCGTGCGACGGGCTGTTCCTGTGGCGGATGTCTTTTTCAGGGGAGTGGGTGAGCTCAGACGACGATTCGGCTGGCAGGTCCAATCCAGGTTCCTGCATAGTTCACAGTCCTGACGTTGTGTGGGGAAATAGCGGCGTAGTCAGGCAAGGGTACAGCATCTCACACACATAATCACCTCGCCCGTGTTCAAGGGGAAGCGCAACCCTTGACTCAGTGAGCATGAACATCACCACATGTTGCGTTGCTACCTTGCACACAGGTACGGTCATCCAAATCCATGTGGGTGTAACCACGGGGTTTTGTAGTATGACACAGGGTCGAACGCCCTCCACTCTAACCAACACCAACCACACGGACAACACCAATCAGGCCTCACTCATCTAGGGACCGGGAACTATCGATTTGAGGAGGTATGCGTGAGCGATCAGATTATGTCGAGAGACCAACTTCAGAATTTATTGCAGAATGTGCGGGGGCTTGTGTTGAGATTCAACGAGCTTGATCGCTTACTTCTCGCAGGCTATCCCGTCACCGTCGCGGTCCAACTTTTGGGAGTAGCCAGGGTCACCGCGATGAAGAGGCGCGGCACCGGCAGCGCGAGCATCTGCGCAACTCCTATAGTTAACCGATCCCGCCGGTGGGGCTTTCGGTGCTGGCTCGGGTTGTGCGGGTGCTGGCTCGGGTTGTGCGGGTGCTGGCTCGGGTTGTGCAGGCGGAGGGGTTGGTGTGGATGGTACGTGCGGTGTAGGGGTCGGTGCGAAAGCGGAGGGGGTTGCTTTCTCGTCAGGGCAGCCTGTGAGTATCTTCTCACTCTCATCCCGTTCCGCCTGGGTTACCCAAAGTCCATATGTTGCTTTCACTGAGACCTGACGTGCGACGTATGTGCACCGGAATGTTTTGTTTGGTGGTAGCCATGTCGCAGCGTTCCCGGCACCTTTTTGAGCGTTCGTCGGGCCATCGACGGCGAACAGGTTTATTGGGTCATTCGCTAGGGTGACCCGTTGCGCCTGTGTGAGCTGTTGCGCGCCGCTCTGCCATGCGTTCAGCAGCGGGACGACGTGATCGATTTGAACTGCGAGAGAGGTCGTCTCTCCACGAACAAACTGGATGGTTTTGCCAGTGTACGGGTCGTTAAGTGTCCCGCTGGTGACGGTGCATTCTCCGTTCTTGGCTTCTGGTTCCAGATCGCGTGCCAAGATATCGTTGCGTGTGTCACACCCGTTGTGGTCGATATCTGTCCATGGTGCGCCGAAATTTCCGACGCGGTCGTACCCGGTCTTGGGTGCGTTCCCTTTCACAGGCAGCGTTTTAAGCAGCGCCAATGCCGTGATGTCCGCCGTCACCGGAGCACTAACAGTTGGTTTGAAATCAGAGGCCTCAACAGCGGTCGGGGCATCGGGAGCTGTATCTGTTGGTTTGGGTGATAGTGATTCGGAGATCGCTGAGGTGTCAGCTACCGGCTTTGGTGTCTCGGAGGTCGTAGATGTCATCGCGGTTCCGACGATGAGCGCTACCACCGATAGGACGACCGCCACTGCCGGTGGGGTCATCCGGTCAGATTTGGGCTTCTTGCGCCGCACCGTGATGATTCCCAGGATCAGTCCAACAGCGGCGACAACGATCCCGAGAATTCTAAGAAACGGGATGAAAGCGAATATGAAGCCGATGAGCCCGAGAACGATCGCGGTATCACCGAGATCGATACCAGTCTTTAGGGACAATTTTTTCGGGGGGGGGCATATGACCAAGATACAGTAGATTGCAAGGAGGAAGGTAATGGAACGTGTCGGATGCCCGTGTCGCCACCAAAACGGTCGGTGATCGCCTGGATGTTGATTTGCCCAGCGTACAAGGTTGTGGGACATCTTCACCTGCAATACGTTCCCGGCCTGTGTGTGCGTTGACCGGCTTATTGCCGACCCCCTCTCTTATTCCCCGATGAGATAACGCTTACCACCCATCACCGTTACCACACACCCAGGAGTAGCGACGGTTTCCGAGGTATTTCCAAGTGGATCCTTCTGGGACCATGCCTGTGGAGTGACCGTGAGTGCCGCGCGAACACGCTGATCCGCGGCTGGGTGTGGGAATTTGGCCATCGTCCGCTGGAGGCTGGGAAGCACCGCCATTCCCTTTGTTGCCACCGCCGCCAGAGTTGCTTCCCCCGCTACCGGTGTTCCTGCCGTTGGTTCTGCCTGCGCCGTTGGTGGGTTTTCGGTTGTTTTTCTGTGCGGCCTCACGAGCTGCTTGCGCAGCTGCTTGGGCTGCTGCTTCAGCTGCTTTTTGCGCTTCAGCTTCAGCGTGGGATGCTCTGAGCTTGGATACTGCATCAAGGTACTGGGTAAGCAGATCGCTGATTTTCTTGTACGCAGGCTCTACTGCTGCCACTGGTGCGATACCTGTTGCTGCAGGGGTAGTTGCAGTAAGTGCTGTAGCGGTAGCGGTAGCGGTGTCTTTTTCGCCCTGTCCGGCAGAAGGATGATCGGTGATGAGTGTAGCCACGATTGTGGTAATACCTGCCGTTGGTAAACCCTGTACCGCTTGGATGGTTGTGTTGGTGGTGTGGGTGAGTTTATCGAGCGCAGCCTGTTTGGTGGTAACGTCTTCGGTGACTGTGTGGGTGTTTGTGAGTGCGGCCGCGGCGTGAGCGTTAAGCTGATCGGTGCTCAGCTTTTCTGCCGGAGTGCTGTCGAGGCTCACACTGGTGCGAGCCACACTAATAGGAGTCTGCGCGAGGTCAGTGTGAGTTGTTTGCGCAGCAGCATCAGTCTCGGTTTTCTGCGCAGTAAGCGCAGTCTTGAACGTATCAAGCGGAGTCTGTTCAACAAGTCCAGCTAACTGGTCTGTAAGGGGTGTGAGTTTCTGAATATCTTGAGCGGCAGCGTAGGCGTTGGTGAGTTGGTCGCTGACAGTATGGTCAGCACTGATCGCGTCCTGCAACTGGGTTGTATGTAGGGTGTACCGGTTGAGTGCGTTCTGGTGTCTCACGCCAGCAACGGTTGCAGCACCGCCACTGATACCACCAGCGACCACTGTGACTGTGGTTGCGATAGCAAGGCTGACACGGGCACGACGAGACAACGCCCGGTAACGAGCACGGAGACCAACACGACCAGAAGGTGTGACACGGCCAGAAGCTGTGGTGACGTTCATAGTTCTATTCTCTCCCTTTCTGAGTAGATGCTGCATCTTTTCTGCGGTTGGAGTGGGAAACAGTTGCGTACTCAGCTTCCCGGTGAACCTGCGCAGAATATAAGAGAAGGGGGTCGGGAACCTAATGGTTCCCGACCCCCTTCTCTTATTCCCCAATGAGATAACGCTTACCACCCATCACCGTTACCGCACACCCACGAATAGCGACGGTTTCCAAGACGACCCGTCAAGGTGGAGCCGGTAGGGATACCGCCTGTGGAGTGACCGCGAGTGCCGCGCGAACACGGTGGCCCCCAGGCTTCTACGGGTCCGGTATCGTCGTCTGCCGGAGGCTGCTGACCACCACCACTGTTCCCTTTGTTCCCACCGCCACCGGAACTACCTCCGCCGCCAGAATTCCCGCTCCCGGTGTTGCTTCCACTTCCGCTGTTCCTGCCGTTGCTTCTGCCTGCGCCATTGGTGGGTTTCCGGTTGTTTTTCTGCGCGGCCTCACGGGCAGCTTGCGCAGCTGCTTCAGCAGCTTTTTGCGCTTCAGCTTCAGCGTGAGATGCTCTGAGTTTGGATACCGCGTCAAGGTATTGCGTGAGCAAATCGCTGATCTTCTTGTACGCAGGCTCTACTGCTACCACCGGTGTGACACCCGCTGCTGCAGGAGTGTCTGCAGTAAGCGCTGTAGCGGCAGCGGTAACGGTGTCTTTTTCGCCCTGTCCAGCAGAAGGATGATCGGCAACAAGTGTAGCCACGATTGCGGTAATACCTGCCGTTGGTAAACCCTGTACCGCTTGGATGGTTGTACTGGTAGCGTGGGTGAGTTTATCAAGCGCAGCCTGTTTGGTGGCAGTGTTTTCTGTGACTGTGTGGGTGTTTGTGAGTGCCTCCGCAGCGTGAGCGTTAAGCTGATCGGTGCTCAGCTTTTCTGCAGGAGTGCTGTCAGGAGTAACACTGGTGCGAGCCACACTGACAGGGGTTTGTGTAAGGTCGGTGTGAGTTGTTTGCGCAGCAGCATCAGTCTCGGTTTTCTGTACAGTGAGCGCAGTCTTGAACGCGTCAAGCGGACCCTGTTCAACAAGTCCAGCTAACTGGTCTGTAAGGGGTGTGAGTTTCTGAATATCCTGAGCAGCAGCGTATGCGTTGGTGAGTTGGTCGCTGACAGTATGGTCAGCACTGATCGCGTCCTGCAGTTGGGTTGTATGTAGGGTGTACCGGTTGAGTGCGTTCTGGTGTCTCACGCCAGCAACCGTTGCAGCACCGCCACTGATACCACCGGCGACCACTGTGACTGTGGTCGCGATAGCAAGACTGACACGGGCACGGCGAGACAACGCCCGGTAACGAGCACGGAACTGAAAGCGGGCACGGAGACCAACACGACCAGGAGGATCTGGTTGGTCAGAAGCTGTGGTGACGTTCATAGTTCTATTCTCTCCCTTTCTGAGTAGATACTGTATCTTTTCTGCGGTCGGAGTGGGAAACAGATCATTAGCTCTGCTCGGTGTACTCAGTTTCCCGATGAGCCTGCGCAGAATAGAAGAAGGGGGTCGGGAACCATAGGTTCCCGACCCCCTTCTTCTTACCTGATCTACCACCCATCATCGGGGCCACATATCCACGAATAGCGACGGTTTCCAAGACGACCCGTCAAGGTAGATCCGCGCGGGATAGCACCTGTGGATGTTCCGCGAGTGCCGTCCGAACACGTTAGATCATCGAAAAAGCGTACGGGTCCGGTATCGTCATCTGCTGGAGGCTGCTGTCCACCACCATTCCCTCTGTTTCCACCACCTCTGTTTCCACCACCGGTGTTTCCACCGCCTCCGCCAGAGTTGCCGCTCCCGGAGTTGTTACCACCGTTACCACCGTTACCACCGCTTTTATTGGTGGGTTTTCGGTTGTTTTTCTGTGCGGCGTCACGGGCAGCTTGCGCAGCTGCTTGGGCTGCTGCTTCAGCGGCTTTTTGCGCTTCAGCTTCAGCGTGGGATGTTTTGAGTTTGGTTACTGCGTCAAGGTATTGCGTGAGCAGATCGCTGATTTTCTTGTACGCAGGCTCTACTGCTACCACTGGTGTGACACCCGCTGCTGTTGGGGCTGCAGGAGTGTCTGCAGTAAGTGCGGTAGCGGTAGCGGTCACGGTGTCTTTTTCACCCTGCCCAGCAGAAGAATGATCGGCAACAAGTGTAGCCACAATCGTGGTAATACCTGCCGTTGGTAAACCCTGTACCGCCTGGACAGTTGTACTGGTAGCGTGGGTGAGTTTATCAAGCGCAGCCTGTTTGGCGGTAACGCCTTCGGTGACTGTGTGGGTGTTTGTGAGCGCCTCCGCAGCGTGAGCGTTAAGCTGATCGGTGCTCAGCTTTTCTATAGGGGTAGCGTCGGGGGTAACACTGGTACGAGCCACACTGACAGGAGTTTGTGTAAGGTCGGTGTGGGTTGTTTGCGCAGCTGCATCAACCTCGGTTTTCTGCACAGTGAGCGCAGTCTTGAACGTATCAAGCGGACCCTGTTCAACAAGTCCAGCTAACTGGTCTGTAAGGGGTGCGAGTTTCTGAATATCCTGAACAGCGGCGTATGCGTTGGTGAGTTGGTCGCTGACAGTATGGTCAGCACTGATCGCATCCTGCAACTGGGTCGTATGTAGGGTGTACCGGTTGAGTGCGTTCTGGTGTCTCACACCAGCAACCGTTGCAACACCGCCACTGATACCACCGGCGACCACTGTGACTGTGGTCGCGATAGCAAGACTGACACGAGCACGACGAGACAACGCCCGGTAACGAGCACGGAGACCAACACGACCAGGAGGATCTGGTTGATCAGAAGCTGTGGTGACGTCCATAGTTCTATTCTCTCCCTTTCTGAGTAAATACTGTATCTTTTCTGCGATCGGAGTGGGAAACAGCGACCTTGTCATCAGTTACGTACTCAGTTTCCTGCTGAAAAAGAAGAGAGGGGGTCGGGAACCTAGTGGTTCCCGACCCCCTCTCTTATTCCCCGATGAGATAACGCTTACCACCCATCACCGTTACCACACACCCAGGAGTAACGATGATTTCCGAGACGACCCGTCAAGGTGGAGCCGGTAGGGATACCGCCTGAGGAGTGACCGCGAGTGCCGCGCGAACACGGTGTGCCCCAGGCTGGTACGGGTCCGGTATCGTCGTCTGCTGGAGCTTGCTGGCCACCACCACTGTTCCCTTTGTTCCCACCACCACCGGAACTACCTCCGCCCCCGGTGTTGCTTCCGCCGCCGCTGTTCCTGCCGTTGCTTTTGCCTGCGCCATTGGTGGGTTTCCGGTTGTTTTTCTGTGCGGCGTCACGGGCAGCTTGCGCAGCTGCTTGGGCTGCTGCTTCAGCGGCTTTTTGCGCTTCAGCTTCGGTGTGGGATGCTCTGAGCTTGGTTACTGCATCAAGGTACTGGGTAAGCAGATCGCCGACTTTCTTGTACGCAGGCTCTACTGCTACCACTGGTGCAACACCTGTTGCTGCAGGGGTAGTTGCAGTAAGCGCAGTAGCGGTAGCGGTAACGGTGTCTTTTTCACCCTGTCCAGCAGAAGGATGATCGGCAACAAGTGTAGCCACGATTGTGGTAATACCTGCCGTTGGTAAACCCTGTACCGCTTGGATGGTTGTGTTGGTGGTGTGGGTGAGTTTATCAAGCGCAGCCTGTTTGGTGGCAGTGTTTTCGGTGACTGTGTGGGTGTTTGTGAGCGCGGCCGCAGCGTGAGCGTTAAGCTGATCGGTGCTCAGCTTTTCTATAGGGGTAGCGTCGGGGCTCACACTGGTACGAGCCACACTGACAGGGGTTTGTGTAAGGTCAGTATGAGTTGTTTGCGCAGCAGCATCAGTCTCGGTTTTCTGCACAGTAAGCGCAGTCTTGAACGTATCGAGCGGACCCTGTTCAACAAGTCCAGCTAACTGGTCTGTGAGGGGTGTGAGTTTCTGAATATCCTGAGCAGCAGCGTATGCGTTGGTGAGTTGGTCGCTGACAGTATGGTCAGCACTGATCGCATCCTGCAACTGGGTCGTATGTAGGGTGTACCGGTTGAGTGCGTTCTGGTGTCTCACGCCAGCAACGGTTGCAGCACCGCCACTGATACCACCAGCGACCACTGTGACTGTGGTCGCGATAGCAAGGCTGACACGAGCACGACGAGACAACGCCCGGTAACGAGCACGGAGACCAACACGACCAGAAGGATCTGGTTGGCCAGAAGCTGTGGTGACGTTCATAGTTCTATTCTCTCCCTTTCTGAGTAAATACTGTATCTTTTCTGCGGTCGGAGTGGGAAACAGCGAGTTTTTCATCAGTTACGTACTCAGTTTCCTGCTGAAAAAGAAGAAAGGGGGTCGGGAACCATAGGTTTCCGACCCCCTTTCTTATTACCTGATCTACCACCCATCACCGTTACCGCACACCCAGGAGTAACGACGGTTTCCGAGGTATTTCCAAGTGGATCCTTCTGGGACCATACCTGTGGAGTGACCGTGAGTGCCGCGCGAACACGCTGGTCCGCGTTTGGGTGTGGGAATTTGGCCATCGTCCGCTGGAGCCTGGGAAGCACCGCCATTCCCTTTGTTGCCGCCGCCGGTGTTTCCACCGCCACCGGAACTACCTCCGCCCCCGGTGTTGCTTCCATCGCCGCTGTTCCCGCCGCCAGAGTTGCTTCCCCCGCTGCCGGTGTTCCTGCCGTTGCTTCTGCCTGCGCCGTTGGTGGGTTTCCGGTTGTTTTTCTGTGCGGCCTCACGAGCAGCTTGGGCTGCGGCTTGGGCTGCTGCTTCAGCGGCTTTTTGCGCCTCGACTTCAGCGTGGGATGTTTTGAGTTTGGTTACTGCGTCAAGGTATTGCGTGAGCAGATCGCTGATTTTCTTGTACGCAGGCTCTACTGCTACCACTGGTGTGACACCCGTTGCTGTTGGGGCTGCAGGAGTGTCTGCAGTAAGTGCTGTAGCGGCAGCGGTAACGGTGTCTTTTTCACCCTGTCCAGCAGAAGGATGATCGGCAACAAGTGTAGCCACGATTGTGGTAATACCTGCCGTTGGTAAACCCTGTACCGCTTGGATGGTTGTGTTGGTAGTGTGGGTGAGTTTATCAAGCGCAGCCTGTTTGGCGGTAACGCCTTCGGTGACTGTGTGGGTGTTTGTAAGTGCCTCCGCAGCGTGAGCGTTAAGCTGATCGGTGCTCAACTTTTCTGTAGGGGTAGCGTCAGGGCTCACACTGGTACGAGCCACACTAATAGGAGTCTGCGTGAGGTCGGTGTGGGTTGTTTGCGCAGCTGCATCAGTCTCAGTTTTCTGCGCAGTAAGCGCAGTCTTGAACGTATCAAGCGGAGTCTGCTCAACAAGTCCAGCTAACTGGTCTGTGAGGGGTGTGAGTTTCTGAATATCTTGAGCGGTAGCGTATGCGTTGGTGAGTTGGTCGCTGACAGTATGGTCAGCACTGATCGCGTCCTGTAGTTGGGTCGTATGTAGGGTGTACCGGTTGAGTGCGTTCTGGTGTCTCACGCCAGCAACGGTTGCAGCACCGCCGCTGATACCACCGGCGACCACTGTGACTGTGGTCGTGATAGCAAGACTGATACGGGCACGGCGAGACAACGCCCGGTAACGAGCACGGAGACCAACACGACCAGGAGGATCTGGTTGGTCAGAAGCTGTGGTGACATTCATAGTTCTATTCTCTCCCTTTCTGAGTAGATGCTGCATCTTTTCTGCGGTTGGAGTGGGAAACAGCGAGTTTTTCTGGTGTTTTTCCGGTGAGCTGATCGGAGAGCTTCACTCTCACCCAGCCCCACCCGGCCACCCGGACGTCGGCTTCCGACGTCCGCGGCGGTTGTGTTGCTGTGCTGACTGAGCAGTGCGCAACCGGCCGCATGCTCCTCTGTTGACACCAGCAGCCGTGAGTTCTCACGCAGGAGTGCACGCGAATTTCGAATCCTGCACAGTCCTGGTGCCCAGTGTCAGTTACGATTGCATAATTCTCTGATAAATCAGGGATAAACGAGGTTTACAAACCGAGTGAGACCGCAAGTAGTCACAAGCAAGGGATACATCATATGACACACACAACACCTACCCCCCAACACCTCTGCGTACGCCCGTGGCGGCGGGTACGCAGCTGGCTCGCATTGACCACGGTGGTGATCGCAGTGGCTACTAGCGGGACCAGTCTTACTGCTCCGGGGGCGAATGCTGCCGGGACTCGTGGCGCGGGTGGGAACTACACTCCTCAGGGTGGATGGCTGGGTAACTACATCGCCGGGGACGGGTCACGAGTCTATTGTCTGGATGTGAAAGCAGATAGCGTCTGCTCGGGCCGAGACGGATCTCTTGCCTCCCAGATCGGTCCCTACCAACATTCGGCAGGTGGGACTCGGCAGATCTCGTCCGAGGACACTCGCTGGCTGAACTATTTGATCTCGGTACACGGACAAACCGGTGATCCTGCGCAAGCTGAAGCTGTTGCTGCGTTGGTGTACAACGTCATGTCCCAAAACCACCACGGCAACGGTGCCCACTACATCGGCTCCAGTACCCCTAACCGGCAACACGTCCGCAACCTGTACAACAGCCTCAAAGCCGACGTGGATGCCCACTACCAAGACAACACCAACGGCAACAGCAGCAGCGGATCGGTGGAGATGCAGGTTGACGTGGATCAACAGAATCACTACCAAGGCAGATTGACGTTGGTGGACATGCTTCCGTCGGGTGCGACGTGTACGGTCACGTTGACCAATGCGAGGTTTGTCTCGACCGGGACGAACACGGCGACCGGGTTGGGGAACGGAACGTACCCGCTGACGGTGGTGCCGCCGGATTCTCCCTCCGAGTTTGAGGTGTTTGCGCACGCGAGCTGTACGTTTCAGGGTGGGACGTACTATGACGACAATCTGATGGTGTACACGGAAGAACGTCAACGGTGCGCGGGGCCGGGTACTACCGGCACCAACACTGTCACCTTTACGGCGGATGCGTCCGACCCGACGTCTATCCCGTTTAGTCCTGTGGTTTCTAGTACGCAGGTGTCTTCAAAGATTGTGCACAAGGGCGAATATCCGTCTGATGTGCTCCATTTTGGTGTCGCTGCCAACCCGGACGGGTCCACCAACGCCTGGTATCAGAACGTAAACAACAATCAGTATTCTCCGGTGGTAGCAAAAGGAACCGCCTGGTACACGCCCACCAAACCGGTACCGGGTGCGAGCGTCCCGGCGGATGCGATCGTGGCGGGTCGGGCGACAGTGACCACCAGTCCGGCAGCGGGGCCGACGATAACGTATACCGCCAGGAGTGATACTCCTGCGTCTGAGTCCGGGTACGTGACCTGGGTATGGACAATTCACTATTCGGACCAAGACGAGCACCGAACTCAGGGGTATATCCCCGGCCCGTGGTTTTCGGCACCGAATGATCGACCGTATAGTTGGGCGAGCCAGTTCGGGGTGGTGTCGGAGACTTCGATGACGCCTCCGGATATTGTCACTGAAGCGGTTCCTACGCTTACTCTCGGGCAGCGTGCCCGTGACACTGCGATTGTGACCGGGCCGGTGTATGAGGGTGCCACGATCGGT
>Ga0081606_1000852_pt1 | contig 10867 bp, 9 predicted proteins | sample EareggfetidaYelm_FD_71127 | JGI IMG/M metagenome (GOLD analysis project Ga0081606, IMG submission 71127) | Earthworm egg capsule microbial community from the University of Washington, USA - E. fetida Yelm (SPADES assembly) (version 2) | ecosystem: Host-associated > Annelida > Reproductive system...
CCGAGTGGATGGGTCGATCCATGCCTGGGTTCGAGCGATCCGTAACAGAAATTTAGTCTGCGAACGCAAAATAGACACCGGATGCCCCGCACACAGCGAGCACGCCATCACACGTGTTAGGGGACGTAGCCCAGAATACAAACCTGATCTGTGCTCCACCGCACACGTGACGGGGGAGGTGGCTGGTCACATTGAAACAGAGGTGGCTTTATGAACCACCGCACACGTGACGGGGGAGGTGGGCTTAGACAATTGACGTGGGGGTAGACAATTAGTGACCGTAACGCGGGTTGCCCACCACACGCGTTACGGGAGAGGTGGTTACCCGGCACACTCGACAGTTCGGCATCGTCCCCGCCGCATGTGTTGCGGCACCGCCGAGAACGCCTCTCTGCGCCATCCCGGGCATCGTCCCTGCCGCATGTGTTACGGGGGGAAGTGGGGAAATGTAGCATCCGACATCGTCGTGGCCGCAGCGTTAGTCGTGTCGTGTGGCTCACGGGCATGGTACACCCACTCGGGGAGGACACCGTCCGCTAAGCGTCTCCGAAACAATCGAGCGAACGGATGCTCTGAATTCGTCTGCAACGCATACCCAACGAGTCGAGCTGCCGCCGACCCGTGACCCTGTGCCCACTGAAACCACGCCGCAACGCAAAGCGGGTCACACCGGTACACGGTCGGAGCGTGGGCAATGAGTGACATCATCACCTCACGCACACGAACGATATTGTCGCGGTCTGGCGCAACAGTAGATTCCCCGATGATGAGAGCACGGTCTTCGTTGCCCGGCCGACCCCGCCTCGGGCCAAAAGCGGCCTCCAGAATAAGAGCATCGCGCTGAGGAGCATAACAGAGCGCCGCGAGAGCACGGGCGAGCGTGTGTGGCGAAAGCTCAACAAAACGGTCGGTCAAGAGCGCCTGCAACGCGCCGGGCACCCCTGATGGCCCCCCGGATCGCACAGGTTCCAACCACCGAGAATGGTGATAGTTCAGCCGGGCAAGCTCACGCGCGACGGCTGATGCTACGGCGTCGCAACGGGGCGGAACCGTAGCGAGATCTGCCGCGGAGTCCAGCACCGGAGACACTCCACGTGCCGTCACCGCCTGTGCCTCTTGTGCGAATCGATCCTGCGGCGGCCACACACGTGGCTCGAAGGGAGAGTGTAGCGAGTACCACGCAGAGCTGAGACAGAGGAACCCGTCTGGCACCGTGAAACCAGCCATCCGCATGGCGCGAACCAGCGCAACGAGAATGGTCAGCCGAGACATCCTGCCAGTGCCGGTCTGATCGGTGACGGTGTTATTGCCGACAGTGGCGTTATCAACAACAGCGTCGTCGGCATAAACAAGCGGAATGGCGGTATCAACAGACATTCTGCTCAGGATTCCCACAGCGGTGTGCTCGATGGTGGTTGGGGGCCCCGGGTCGGGCAGATCGAGGCGAATGGCACCGGTCATGCTGGTTCCGCGCAAAGCGATGATAACGATACAGGTGCGCGGACGAAAACCGAGGAGAGCCGGAACCAGGTCGAGCAGTTCGAGACCCGTCGTCACAGTCATAGGTGCAGTCACTCTCCGACAATGACAGCCGCAGGCCGGTAATAAGAGTGAACAACACCGAGCTGTGGATGCTTCGCCCGCACCGGACTGTGTGAACTCCGAGTCAGCACCGGTCATACCGGGTTCCTGCTGTGGTGGACCCCACAGTGTTTGGCAAGAAGGGCGGATTGTGGGTTCAAGTGACTCTCTGCCGTGGTGGACTCCACGTCCGCACCGTGGGGATGAAGGAACCGATCTTCACCCCCGCCTGGAAAGCCCCGCTCCACGTCCGCACCGTGGGGATGAAGGAGTACAGGGTGTGTTTCGGTGGGACAGATCACCTCAGGGAGCAAGAAGTAGCCTGAGGTTATTCGGTTGCGCAACACCGTGATGTTGCGGTGAAATCTTCCCCCATCAGGAAGACCGATTGTCAACAACCTGCAGCAGTTTCATAGTTCAGAAACTCGTTCATCTGCCAACGCTGCGCACGTGCAAGATGAACACCTTTTCTGGAGGAGGTCGGAAGGTCAGCGAGGCGAGGCACGGCGAAGACGGGAGCGCAGACTGGACCGGTCTGACCGCAGCACCAGAATATCTGTGGCCCCCGTGTTCAAATCTGAGGTGCAATACTTGGTGCTGTCTGATTCTAAGTGGTGTTGGTAGATTTCTGCTGGTATTACCCCGCCGGGCATCTTCGGGGTCGGTTATTAGTTTCGGTGATGACCTCTTGGGGTTCGTTGTCGGTCACGGTTTGGAAAGTCAGTGCGTTTAAAACCAGTGCGTTTACAGGTTAGATAGTGTCGGATCCAGCCGCTGTGGTGCTCGTCGACTCCGCACTAAGCAGAAGAACACCGAGTGCTGCGCTTCCACCTTGAACTCGGGCAAGCCCACTGTGTCGGTGGTGCGGGCTACTCTTATCGTATGTCCCTGGACCATATCACCCTGTTCCCCAGCCCTGTCGGTCAGATTGCAGTTTGTGGTAACGACACCGCCATCACGAGTGTGAACATTGAGCGCACCGACGCGCTCCCGCACGGCGATCAACCCGAGTGCAACAACCCCCTCCTCGAGCGCGCCCGCACTCAGCTCACCGAGTATTTTGACGGCACTCGTACGACGTTTGATCTTCCCATCGTGTGGCAGAGAGGCACCCCATTCCAACGCGCCGTCTGGGAACAGATCGCCGCTATCGGATGGGGAGAAATGACCACCTACGGCGAGATCGCGGCCGCGATCGGGAGGCCGACCGCATCCCGTGCGGTGGGTGGTGCGGTGGGGTCAAACCCGATCCCCATCGTGGTCGGGTGTCACCGGGTGCTCGCCTCCGATGGGCGCATCACGGGTTATTCCAGCGGTAACGGCATTCCCACAAAAGAGTGGCTTCTAGATCACGAGCACATTCGGTACTCCGCATGAGTGAGGTCATTGTTGACACGGCAGGCACCGGTCGGTGCGCGTGGTGCGGCACCGACCCAGAATATCAGCGCTATCACGACGAAGAATGGGGCCTCCCACAGCACGATTCCCTTGCCCTCTTCGAGAAAATCTGCCTCGAAGGATTTCAAGCTGGGCTCTCGTGGATCACCATCCTCCGTCGCCGACCCGGAATCCGTGAGGCATTTCACCACTTCCAACCGCGCCAGGTTGCGGCCATGACTGATGCGGATATCAAGCAACTCATGACCGACAGACGCATCATTCGCAACCACCAAAAAATTATCGCGACGATCACCAACGCCCAGGCATACCTGGCTCTGGACACCCCCCTCAGCGACCTTATCTGGTCATTTGCCCCACCCACCCGCTTGACACCACCAGCAACACGTGCCGACGTACCCGCGATCACCCCAGAATCAACGGCGCTCAGCACCGAACTACGTCGCCGCAACTTCCGCTTTGTCGGCCCCACCACCGCGTATGCACTGATGCAGTCCGTTGGCATGACCAACGACCATATCGCGGGATGCTTCCGTGCGACCCCCGGTTGAGGCCACTTTGTCACGCTCAACCGCCATCCCTGACTGCACCCACCTGAACACACCGCCCCCTACCGAGGAAGCAAACAACGGGATACCATGCCACAGTGACAACACCCACCGTCGACAGTTCCACCGTTAACCACGTTGTGCGGGAAACCCTCGCACTCTCGCCCATCATTGACGGCCACAACGATATCGCCTGGGAATCCCGAATCCGTGGTCGAATGACGGTAGACGGACTCCACAACCAACCAGAGCTTGACACCGACATCCAACGCCTGCGAACCGGCGGAGTAGGTGCACAGTTCTGGTCCGTCTTCGTCGAGGACACCGACAATGGTTCCCTCGCCGTGCAGCACACCCTGGAGCAGATCGACTGGATCAAACGGTTTATTGCCGCCTATCCCGATGACCTGGTCGCAGCGCGATCCGCAGCGGATATTGAAGCCGCCTGGCAAGCAGGAAAAATCGCCTCACTGCTTGGCGCAGAGGGTGCACACCAGCTCGCAAACTCCCCCGCGGTGTTGCGTATCTACGCCGAACTCGGCGTGCGCTACCTCACCCTCACCCACAACCGCACCTCAGACTGGGCCGACGCCGCCCACGGCAATCAAACCCACGGCGGGCTAACCGAACGCGGTCGCGCCTTCATTGGTGAACTCGAACGACTTGGGATGCTCGTTGACCTCTCCCATGTCGCCCCGAGCACCATGCACGCAACCCTCGACATAGCCACCGCCCCGGTCATCTTCAGCCACAGTTCCGCCCGGGCCCTTTACGATCATCCGCGAAATGTTCCCGATGATGTCCTCCGCCGAATTCCGGCCAACGGCGGCATCGTCATGGTGACATTTGTGCCACAGTTTCTCAGCGCCGACTTCGACACCTGGTTCACCGGCGACCGCAGCAGACCACGTCCCCCGATTGACGCGAGCACCGTGGCAGACCACATAGAACACGTGCGCGAGATCGCCGGGCTCAACCACCTCGGATTCGGCGGTGACTACGACGGAACCGAATACTTCCCGGTGAGTCTTGAGGGTGTTGACGGGTACCCCGTCGTCCTCGCCGAGCTTGCACGTCGTGGCTGGTCTGTCACCGAGCTAGCGGCAATAACCAGCGGCAATATCCTCCGAATCCTCCGCGACACCGACGCCGCCTTCGCGGGTGAGCGGCCAGCCCCACGTCTCATCCAATAACCCCCGTTGCCACCCGATTATGATTAGATTATTATCCGAAGTTATTATCAGTAACACTGCGAGATACAGCGAAACAGACGATGCGGCAGCGGTTGTAGCCGTGCTATCGTAACCAGACCAGGGCACACCGCATGCGCTACACAGCCGCGCAGACCGGATCACGTTCCTGTAACCAAGAGAGGCTCGTCCATGAAAAAGAAGAAAGTAGCAGCCGCCAGCATTGCACTCGTCACCGCGATTGCGATCGCCGGGTGCGCCAATGGCGCATCAACCGATGCTGCCGCCAAGACCCTTGTCTTTGACACCACCTTTGACCTCAAAACATCCGACCCCGGTCGAGCATTTGAGCTCACGGGACAGACAATTGATAAGGCAATATACGAAACCGCGCTGACCTTTGACAAGGGCGACCTCACAAAACCTGTTCCACAACTGACCACCTATAAACTATCTGACGATCAGAAGACGCTCACCCTGACACTGACCGGAACCCACACCTTCTCATCAGGGAATCCCGTCACCATTGACGACATCGTGTTCTCCTACCAGCGACTTCAAGCGATCGCGGGCAACCCCTCCTTCCTGCTCACAAACCTAAGCACAAACACGCCGTTCACGATCACAAAGACGAGCGACACCACACTGACGATCACAACGGATACCCCGTATCCGGCGCTCCCCTACATTCTTGCGAACCCCTCACTCGGCGTCCTCGACTCGAAAACCCTGCAGAAACACGGTGGAACAAACACCAAAGACGACGCATCTGAAACGTACCTGAACACCACGTCGGCCGGATCCGGCCCCTACCAAATCGAATCGCTAGACGTCAAAACGAAGGTTGTCCTTACCGCCAACCCCAAATACGCCGGAACTAAACCCGCCTACTCACGAGTGGTTTTCCAAAATGTGCTGAGCCCCTCCCAAAAAACTGACATCCAGGGCGGCCAAGCACAACTGTCAGTCGGGTTGAACTCCCAGCAGGTAGCTGGACTGGCATCCGATACCATCAAAGTGCTGACCTCCACCTCCCCGAACGTCGGCTATTTGTGGCTCAATCAGGACCCGGCCTATTCCGGCGGCATCACAAACAACCCGCAGTTCACGGCTGCAGTGCGAACCGGCATCGACTACTCGGGAGTCCTCGCGGTAGCCGGTAACGGTGCAATCCAGCCGGGCGGAATCATCCCCACCCAATTCCTCGGCGCGATCAAGCCCGACGCAACCAACACCTTCGACCTTGCTGCCGCAAAACAATCCCTTGCCGCGAGCGGGTACAGCGGCCAGACCCTACAGATCTCCTACCCCACCGATTTCACACTCGACGGTGTGGAGTTCGGGACACTCGCGCAGAAGATCCAGGCGCAACTACAAGCGGTCGGCATTAAGGTCGAACTCGCAGGGCTTCCGATTACGACGCTTCTTCAGAACTTCCGCGCCGGTAAGGTGCAGGCTGGTCTAATGTACTGGGGCCCAGACTTCCCGGACCCCTCCGACTACACCACCTTCAGCCCCGGCAACCCGGTGGGCCTGCGCGCTGGTTGGACAGCTGACCAATCCCCGGCCGTAACCGCTGCCCGCAAGGCAGCAGAAGCCGCCGTCGGTGATGCTCGCGCAGCAGCCTACGAAACCTGGCAGCGTGAAGCCAACAAGGCTGGTGTGTTCATAGCCCTCCTGCAGGCCCCACGCAACTACGTCACAACCGGTGGCATTAGCAATGTGATCCCCAACGCCGTATGGACGGTGGATGTCGCACTCATCAAGTAGCCAGCACGCAGAACCCGCGGTTGCGGATGCACTGCCAGGAAGTGCGCGATCCACGCGCACTTCCTGGTTTGCGCGACCGGTCGTGCGATACATCGGCATCCGAGGGCTTGTCTCGGCAGTCTTACTTCTCGGCGTCACCATCGTCACGTTTATCCTCACCAACCTGGTGCCGGTCAGCCCCATCACTGCAGCGCTCGGAGAACAGGCCGCAAGCGACCCCGCCACGGTCGCAAAATTCGTCCACGATGCCGGGCTCGACAAACCCGCGATTGTTCAGTACTTCGTGTACCTCGGGAAACTGCTGCACGGCGACCTGGGGACATCCATTCAGACTCGCAACCCTGTTACCCAGGATCTGGGGCAAGCGTTTCCCGCGACAGCCGAACTAGCACTGTGTGTCATCCTCATCTCCATCATCCTCGGCCTCGGCCTCGGCCTCATCGCCGCTGTGCGAAAAGACCGATTCAGCGATCAGCTCATTCGGATGGTGAGCTTGATTGGCATTTCGGTTCCAACCTTCTGGTTGGCTGCCGCGATCTACTTCCTTTTCTTCTTCGTCCTCCGCTGGGCCCCCGGCTCGGGTCGACTCTCACCCGCCGCGACACCACCACCACGAGTCACCGGAATGTACACGGTTGACTCCTTGCTATCCGGACAGTTCACGACATTCCTTGACGCTGTAACCCACCTCGCGCTACCGACGCTCACGCTGACACTGTTCACCGTGGGCATGCTGGTACGGTTCTCCCGCACCGCGATTCTCGACGTACTGAACCAAGACTATGTGCGTGCGGCCCGCGCAAAAGGTCTCGCCACAAACCGAGTGCTGTTCGGTTATGTAGTGCGCGGATCAATCGCCCCGATCCTCACCATCGTGGGACTCGCCTTTGGCTCACTGCTCTCGGGCACCGTCCTCACCGAGCAGGTATTCGCCTGGGGGGGGTTGGGACAATACGCCTACCGCGCCTCAACGGCGCTCGACCTGCCCTCCGTCATGGGTGTCGGACTGCTGGTCGGCGCAATCTACATCATCACGAACTTCATCATTGATGTTGTATACGGATTTGTTGACCCGAGGGTGCGTATCGGATGACCGCTCCCGCCACCCTCATTCGTCGACCGCGAATTGCTCCGGTCTGGCGCCGACCGCTCGCAATTGTCGGAATCCTGTTCGTAAGCTTCTGGTTCATCACGATGATCATCGTGCCGTTCCTGCCGCTCGCAGATCCGCTGGCACAAGACTTCACCCCGCTGTCCCCACCGAGCGGTACACACCCGTTTGGTACCGACATCCTGGGCCGTGATGTACTGTCTCGCACACTGTTCGGTTCCCGAGCGACCCTGCCATTCGCGATCTTGCTCGTCATAATTTCACTCATCCTGGGATCACTGGTCGGTGCAATCGCCGGATACTTCGGCGGTGTGATCGACGAAATCATCATGCGCATCGCAGACCTCGTGTTTGCGTTCCCGACGATTGTGCTCGCGATGGTCGTCGCCGCAGCCCTCGGCCCCGGAATTACCAACGCCGTCATCGCGCTCGCACTGATTAGCTGGCCCAACTATGCGCGCGTCATCCGCTCGCTTGTGCTCAGTGCACGAAACCAAGAGTATGTTGTCGCGGGCAGGCTACTGGGGGCCGGCCCCCTCTCATCGTTGCGTCGAGACATCCTGCCGAATGTTGCCTCGCCCATGCTCGTGCTCGCCATGCTCGATCTCGGATCACAGATTCTGCTCCTTTCCGGGCTCTCGTTTCTCGGGCTCGGCGCAGTGCCCCCGGCAGCGGAATGGGGTTCCATGGTCGGCGACGGTGTACAACAGTTCAGCAACTGGTGGTTGGCAGCGTTTCCCGGGCTCGCGATTCTCACGGTGGTCGTGGGCTTCAATTTCATCGGTGACACGCTGCGCGACTCGCTCGACCCCCGCTCGGCAAACGCCGTCACGCAGGTGAACGCATGACCGGGCTCGTCATCAGTGACCTCCGGCTGCGAATCGGCCAGGCCGATATCCTCAATGGCGTTAGCCTCGGAATCCTCGGCGGAGAAATTACCGGTCTTGCGGGCGAGTCTGGATCAGGAAAAACCATGACCGGACTTGTGCTCTGCGGACTGCAGCCCGCAGGAGCCGTCGTCACAGGGCGGGTCGAGTTTACAGATAGCGACCGAAGCATCCCGAACCTGCTGGCACTGCAGCCGCGAGAATTCAACAGACTGCGCGGGCGACGCATCGCCATGGTTGCACAAGACCCGGTCGCGAGCCTGCACCCGATGCTCACCATCGGCACACAGCTGACCGATCATGTTCGCCACCACCTCCGACTGAGCAAACAGCAGGCCACCGCCCGCGCCGTCGAGCTGCTGGAACGGGTACAGGTGCCAACCCCGGAAACTGCCCTGCGCCGATACCCGCACCAATTCTCGGGCGGCCAACTGCAGCGCATCGCCATCGCCATCGCCATCGCGTGCGAGCCCGCCGTGCTCATCGCGGACGAACCAACAACAGCACTGGATGTCACGGTGCAGGCGGGCATCCTCCGGCTGCTGCGCGAGCTGCGGGATGACCTGGGGTTGGCCATTATTCTCATCAGTCACGATCTCGGAGTCATGTCGGCAATCGCCGACACCATCGCCGTGATGCGATACGGTACCGTCATCGAGCAGGGCAGCCGACAACAGGTCATTCAACAGCCACAGACCGAATATGCTCGAGAACTCATCGCTGCGCTGCCCCAGGTTCCACCGCCGGGGATCACAACGGATGCCGGTGGACAGCCGCACCCCGATGCTCAGCCGCACCCCGATGCTCAGCCGCACCCCGGTGTTCAGCCGCACCCCGGCAATCACCCACACTCCACCCGAACGGGGGCATGATGGGGGCAATTCTGCAACTCGACGGTGTTACCGTGCGATACGGCCGCGGGGCGTCGGCGGTCACCGCCGTCGCCGGAGTTGACCTCGAACTGCCGCCCGGCCAGATCGTCGGACTCGTGGGCGAATCCGGCTGCGGAAAATCCACGCTCGCGCGAGCGATCTGTGGCCTGCAGCCGCTCGCCGGTGGTCGCATCACACTCGCGGGCGAGCCGATTCCGCCGCTGGGTCACCGCCGACGCCCCGCCCGACTGCTGCGAATCCAAATGGTTTTCCAAAACCCGTATGCCTCACTCAACCCGCGCCGACGGGTGGGAGACCAGATCGAAGACGGTCGACGAGTGGCCACGCGTCCCGTGGGGTCGGTTTCCGACCTGCTCACTGAGGTCGAGATGGATGCCTCCGCTGCTGACCGATTCCCGCACGAGTTTTCCGGTGGGCAGCGGCAGCGAATCGCGATCGCCCGGGCCATGGCAGCGGCACCGGACATCCTCATCGGCGACGAACCGATCGCGTCACTCGACGCGAGTCTGCAGTCACGGATCGCCTCCCTCATGCGGGATGTCGCGCTCCGCAACGATGCATCCCTGTTGTTTATCAGCCACGACCTCGCGGTGGTGCGTGAAATCGCGGACACAATCCTCGTCATGCACACCGGACACATCGTAGAACGCGGCCCCGCCGAACGGGTGTGGGCGGCACCGCAAGATCCCTATACGCGCCGACTGCTTGCCGCCATCCCGATTGCCGACGGGCTCGGGCGCATTCCCGGCTGACCATCGGTCATGGCCGTTTCCATGCCCACCCGGGCGCACAACGACCTGATCGCCCGCCGGGTCAATGCCCTGAGCCGTTTCCATGCCCACCCGGGCGCACAACCGCACTACCGAACACACTCGCTGGCTAGACACCAATCCACTGAAAACAAGCACAGACACCGTGAACTCCCGGTGCTAAACGGTGGAACTGCCGCCGGTGCGGTCACGGTGTCGGGATTTGAATGCGGGCGCAGGAGTTGGGGCAACCGCTCCCCCCGGTGCGGTCACGGTGTCGAGGCTCGAGTAAACCCGGTGCTAAATGGTGGAGCGCACCAACTGCTCGAACGATGTCACGTGCTCGTACGCGGTTCTTGACGCTTTCTCCGCCTCCCCACTTGCAATATAACGCAGTAGGTCGATGTGTTCTGCGATGTGGTCACTGACGTCCGGGAGTCGATCAATAACCATGCACCAAATACGCGTCGCGAGGTTGTCATACTTGACAAGCACCCCCTCAAGGTGTTTGTTGCCGTTTGCGGCATAGATACTGCGATGGACCTCAAGGTCGTACCGCATAAGAGTCGCGGTGTCACTCGCAGCCAGATCGAGCGATTCGAGTGTGGAGGCAAGATTCAGCATCGCGGAACGAGCACTCTCAGAAGCGAATGTAGCGGCGCGCGAAGCCGCAAGAGGCTCGAGCTGCCCCCGAATTTCTGCGATCTCGGCGAGGTCGGTAATGTCTACCATCGCGGCAA
>Ga0081606_1000853_pt1 | contig 10863 bp, 12 predicted proteins | sample EareggfetidaYelm_FD_71127 | JGI IMG/M metagenome (GOLD analysis project Ga0081606, IMG submission 71127) | Earthworm egg capsule microbial community from the University of Washington, USA - E. fetida Yelm (SPADES assembly) (version 2) | ecosystem: Host-associated > Annelida > Reproductive system...
CTACAATGCAAGGCTTCGGTAGAGCGCTGGCGATCAGCGCGAGACCTGCGGGAGTAGCTCAGTTGGTAGAGCGCAACCTTGCCAAGGTTGAGGTCGAGAGTTCGAGACTCTTTTCCCGCTCCAGAAGTTGATCTGCAGAATTCCAAGGAAGTCTGTAAGTCGTTGAAAACAGGGCCTTTTGGCCCTGTTTTGCTTCCAGCGATGTCCACTGGAATTCACCGGTATCCGGTACTTTTAAGTACTCTTTTAAGTACCTTCAATCTGGGCGAGTTCGAGATCGGTTTTGGGTGGGTGCCTCTCCAGGCGAGAGACAAACTCGGTACCCTGATCAACACATCAGGAGATCGACGATGGCACTATCGGATGCGACGGTCCGGCAAGCCCGGCCCAAGTCCAAGGACTACACCCTCACGGATTCGGATGGCCTGACGCTCTACGTGAGCACCTCAGGCTCCCGGATCTGGAAGTTCCGCTTCTACTGGGTCGGACAGCAGCAACGCATGTCGTTTGGCAGCTATCCGGAGGTCGGCCTCAAGGATGCGCGCGCTCGGCGTGACGAGGCGCGCGCGCTGGTCGCTCAAGGGGTCGACCCGCGTGCGCAGCGCCGCAGTCAGCGGGCTGAAGCGATCGTGGCAGCGGGGAACACCTTCGAGGCCGTCTTCCAGTCATGGCGGGCCTGCAAGGCACTGAGCCTGAAAACAGGTCGCCAGAGCACGCTTTCGCAGATCGACCGCATCTTCGGCAAGGACGTCCTGCCTAAATTGCGCAACCTGTCGATCTTCGAGATCACGCGGCAGGATCTGCTCGAAGTCCTGCGCAAGGTCGAGCAGCGCAAGGCGCTCACCACCGCGGAAAAGTGCCGGACCTGGTTCAACCAACTTTTCCGCTTTGCGATGGTCGAGTTGAACCTGCCGGAGAACCCGGCCGCCGACCTGGACATCGTGGCCATGCCCCAGCCGCCGGTCAAGCACAACCCATTCCTGCGCATGCACCAAATCCCCGCCTTTCTGCGGACGCTGCGCGACTACGGTGGTGAGAACAAGACGCAATTGGGACTGTGGCTGTTGCTGCTGACCGGGGTGCGTACCGGGGAACTGCGTTTGGCCATGCGAGACCAGTTCGACCTGGAGCGCGGCCTCTGGATCATCCCTCCCGAGGTCGTCAAACAGCTTCAACAGCCGCTACGCACGGAAGACCGGGACATCCCACCGTACATCGTCCCTTTGTCGCGCCAGGCCATCGAGATCGTCCGCCACCTGCTTCATGACATGCGGCCGGTCCAGCGCTATCTATTGCCCCATCGCAGCGACCTCAAGAAACGTATCAGCGAGAACACCCTGAATGCTGCCCTGAAGCGCATGGGCTACGATGGCCTGCTGACGGGGCACGGCATTCGGGCGACCATCTCGACCGCGCTCAACGAGATGGGCTACCTCAAAGCTTGGGTGGACGCGCAACTCTCGCATACCGATCCCGATCAAGTCAGTTCAGCCTACAACCACGCCGAGTACGTCGAGCAGCGCCGGACGATGATGCAGGACTGGGCTGACCGACTGGATGCCTGGACCAATCAATCGCTTGAAGAAGACGAAGCCATGCTACGTGCCGGCATGCCGTCTGCTGTGCCGTTGTCGGCAGCCGCAGCTGCGGGTCAAAAAACGGCTGGAGGCGAGGAGGGGGTGATGCGGGTTCAAGCGACAACGGGAATGCGTGTGCGGCGGTGCCACCGAGCCCACTGATGACCATCGTTGCACGGCGCGACCAGCGCCCGTAGCCGGTGCAGACCGACTTCCAGCGTGCCCACGCCAAGATGCTGGCTACCTACGAAGCGCCACACAACCTTCCCGTGCCTGTGTTTGCCAAGCTTGCTGGGAAGTCCCGCGACCAGATCAATCGCGAGATCAAGGGTAAGCGCGCGGCAATCCCATCTTGACCGCAGGACGCGGTGGTGTTTCTGAGAATGCTTTGTCAGGCTGGCTGCCAGCGGTGCGGCAGCAGCTCACCAATCTGGCTGGCGCGCTGCATGGGCAGGCGTGCCATCACATCGCGCAGGTAGGCATACGGGTCATGCCCGTTTATGCGCGCTGACTGGATCAGGCTCATCACGGCTGCCGCCCGCTGGCCCGCGCGCAGGCTGCCAGCGAAGAGCCAGTTGTTTCGGCCGATGGCAATGGGCCGGATCTGGTTTTCTATCCAGTTGTTGTCCACGGGCAACTGCCCATCGTCGACGAACCGGGTCAACGCCACCCAGCGCCGCAAGCTGTAGTCCAGCGCCTTGGCGCTTGCTGAACCCTCGGGTACCTTCTGGCGTTGCAGCACCATCCACTGGTGCAAGGCATCAAGCAGTGGCTTCGTCTGTTGTTGCCGGATGGCTTGGCGCTGATCGGTTGCAAGCTCTTTGACCTCATGCTCAATCTCGTAGATCCGGCCGAACTGCTGCAGCGCGAACTCGGCGATCTGGCTTTGATTGGCCGCGTGCAGATCGAAGAACTTGCGCCTCGCGTGTGCCAGACAGCCGACCTCGGTCACGCCACTGGCGATCAAGGCTTTGTAGCCGCTGAAGTCGTCACAGGTCAGGCTGCATCTCCAGTCACCCAGGAAGCGCCGGGCATGTTCGCCCGAGCGCGATTCGCAGAAGTCGTAGACGACCACCTTGGTGTTCTCGAAGGCGCCCGTGGCATAGGCCCATAGGTAGGCCCGGTGGGTCTTGCCGTTGCCCGGTTTGAGCATGGACACCGGCGTCTCGTCAGCATGCAGCACGCGGTGTTGCAGCAGCTCTGCCTTCATCGCCTCCACCAGCGGCCGCAACTGCACGCCACAGGAGCCCACCCACTGAGCGAGTGTGGAGCGCGGGATGGCGAGGCCGGCTCGACCAAAGATCGCTTCCTGGCGGTACAGCGGCAGGTGGTCTGCGTACTTGGCCACCAGAACCTGCGCCAGCAGCCCGGTGGTGGGGATGCCCTTGTCGATGATGTGAGGATCGACGGGCACTTGGGTGAGCGTCTCGCACTTCGCGCAGGCCCACTTGCCCCGGATGTGGCGCTCCACCGTGAACACGCCAGGCACGTAGTCCAGCTTCTCGGCCACGTCCTCGCCCACGCGCTTCATCTGGCAGCCGCAGGCACAGGTGGTCGAGTCGGGCTCGTGGCGGATCTCGCGCCGCGGCAGGTTGGCTGGCAGCGGCGCGCGCTTGGGGCTCCTCTTCTCCTCCAGCTTGGCGGGCGCCTGCGCTTCCTGCAGCGCATCGATCTCCGTGGCTACGGCCGCCAGGTCGGCCTCGATCTCGTCTTCGAGCAAGCTCTTCTGCTCGGGGTTGAAGCGCTCGGACTGAGCGGCGAACTTCATGCGCTTCAAGAGCGCGTTCTCGTGCGTGAGTTTGTCCAGCAGCGCGCTCTGGTGCCGCAGTTGCGTCATGAGGCGCGTGGTCAGCTCACGCAGCTCTTCTGCGCTCAGGCTCTGCAGGGATTGAGGCTCGACCACCATGAGCATCCACTGTGCCAGCACTGGCACGCGCGCACCATTGGCGCATGCCCCAATTGGCAAGCACCGGTCTGCGCTTCAGAGTCAGATCACGGTGATGACACCACCGTCGCCCAGGCGCTGCCAAGGCAAGCCCAGCACCAGCGCATCGAACTGCGCGCGGCTGAGCGCGGCGGTGCTGGCCGCATCACGCGGCCAGACGAACTTGCCGCTGTTCAGGCGCCGCGCGGCCAACCACACACCGATGCCGTCGTGCACCAGCACCTTCATGCGGTTGGCGCGACGATTGGCGAACAGGTAGGCGTGGTGCGGGCGCGCTGCGCCGAAGAGCGACACCACACGGGCCAGCGCAGTCTCGGTGCCCGCTCGCATGTCCAGCGGCTCGGTGGCCAGCCACAGGGCGTCGATGCGGATCACTTGAGCAGCTCTCGCATCCACACGGCGCACTGCTCGGCTGCGGCCAAGGGCCAGGTCACTGAGACGCTGGTGGCGCCGCGGCGCAGCTCGATCTGGATGTCCGGCGCGGGTGGGTGCGCCGCCGGCGGCAGGGGCACAGGAACAAATGAGGGAGCGCCCATTACGGGCAACGCGCCGCCAGCTTGGCGTCGCCACTTGTGCACGACATTGGCGTTGATGCCGTGGGACAGCGCAATGCGAGCCAACGAGGCGCCAGGCTCGGCGCACTCGGAAAGGATTTGCTGTTTGAACTCGGCGCCGTACCGCCGGCGCATCTTCTTCTTGGCTTCATTCATGGTGTCCACCTAAATCGTTGGTGGACACCATCGTTGCCGCTTAGACCAATCCCTTCAAGGGTGGGATGACCGCGCGCTTACGATCAAGGCTCGGCGCCTGCTGTCCATCAGCTTGGGCAACCGTGGCCAGCGCATTCCGGAATGGAAACTCAACCCGCTGTGTCAACGCTTCATCCATCACGTCTTGGAGCGGGCACAGCGTATCGACTCATGGGTGCTCTATCGTGCCTTGTCCGAGCCGCGGGACGACCTGGAAGGACTTGCGCCGGTGGCCGCTGTTGCTGCAGGCAAACTAGCGGATGCTACGGAACTGGTCTTCGCCGAACTGGGCCTGGATTGATTCAGTGATGTGCATGGCAGTCTCCAGATTATGGAGCCACCAGTGCTCCTGGGGAGGTAGCCTCCGGTAGGCCCAGTGCTGGCAGCGAGCACGCCCCGATCCGCTCACCTCAAACTTTTGTGGTCAGGCACCATCCAGCCATGTCATAGGCACAAGCTTAACGCCGTTGCGCCACTCGGGTAAGCCGACGACCCCAGCGATGTCACCCCACACTTCACGCGAGGCATGATCGAGCACGAGCAGTTGCAGGCAGCCCTTGGCATCCAAAGCCACACGCCCCATCACCTCGAACGCCTGTCGAACGGCATCCACGTCTTCGTCCCGCAGTTGAGGCTCCACAACCCTCTCATCTTCCTCGTCCTCTGGTCGCGCCACGATCCGCTTCGGAAAGTACACTTGGCTCGGCTGGTCGAGCACGAGGAACGCAGGGACGGGACTTTTGCTCAGCGACAGGAAAAACTGGTGAAGTGCCAACAGCACTGCCAAGTGGTAGGAGAGCCAGTTAGAGCCACTGCCGATCTCAGATAGGTAGTCGTCGCGCTCTGTGCCGCGTACTTTGATCGTGAGGTCGTTGATCTCCAGGGAGATCGGATCATTCGGACTCTCGACATCGAGGTGCGGCAAGAGGCGGCCTGCATTGTTGCTGATGGCGTGAAGGGCCCGGTGCTTGCGTGTTTCGACATCCTGCCCGCGCAGCTCGGCCTCCAGCCGCAGCACCAGTTCCCTCAAGCGCACGACCTCGTCGACGAGGTCGCTGTCGCTGCCCAGGCGTCGGTGCAAATCCAATGCCGATTCGAGATTGCCGACAAAGCGCTCGGCGCGCTGCGCAGCAAATTGCCGCTGACGCGCTTCGTTCGAACGGCCCGACAAGGCCCGCTTGCGAATCTGGACAGAGCGCAGTCGCTCCGTCGCCTGTCCGACTTCTGAGGTCACGCGCTGCAGCTCACGGTCGAAGGCGGCTGGCACCTCCTTATCGACACCGGCCTCAGCCTCGACCTCCTGCAGACGCTCAGCAAGCACCGCCAGCTTTCGCTTAGCCGAATCCGTGTTGGTGCCACACATCGGGCAGTCCACTTCGTCGTCGATGTGCGGCACCAACCAACTCGACAACTGCAGCCGTCCCCGCTGCAGCGCGAGGGCAGCCTGGTACTGATCGACGCCGACCCGCATACGATTCATCTCACCGAGCCGGTGGCGCAAGGTCGTCAGCTCACGCGACACCTCGCGCTCCTCGGCCTCAAGTCCATTGAGCTCGCGTAGCGCAGCCGAGATGGTCGACGTACTGACTGAAAGCGTGAGGTCTGTGCGTGCAACGACCTCTTCTAGCCTTTCGATCATCTGGTCACGCGACAGATCCTGCTCCGGCTTGTCAACGAGACCTAGCTCTTGGGCCTCGCTGAATTTCGCCTTCAAGTCGGCTAACCAGTGCGCAGACACCTCCTGAGCGTCCTTGATCTCCCGCTCTTTGCGGCGCAGTTCCTGCCGGGCACGCCCGAGCTCGAACTGCTTGACCATTAGGGCCGGCGTCACGGCCCCAAGCACATACGGGAAAATCTTCCTGAGCTTCTCCCGGTGTTCGTAGGTATTGGCCTTGAAAAACAGCACGTCCGGATTGGCGACGACGTTCTGCGGCTGGAATGTGAACGCTGCGAGGTCACGGAAACTGGGGCGACCTTCGAACCCAGTCGATTCGTCGCCTCCGGAGAAATCGAGCTTGGACAGGCCCGCAAGTTCGTCGAGCAGCCGCTTCACAGCGTCGGCATTGGTATTCTTTGCGATGCGGTGCGGAATTTCCGTTATCCGCTCCGCTTCCAGCAGGTACATGTCGTCGGTACTGCGCTGCGCGCCGGGCTCCCGCCGGGCCAGCAGTTTGTCGCCTTGCGTTGTCGCCACCACGACACCAAACCACTCGCAATACTTGCGGATGGTCTTGACCGGGATCGAGCAAGTCCCCGCGCCCAAGCAGTAGTCGATGATGGGAATGACAGCGGACTTGCCGGTACGCGACGCACCGCTGATGACGTTCACTTTCCCCAGCTCGAACTGGAGCCGGCGCGGCTCGAAGTCCGGGTTGCGCGGCCAGAGCACGATCTCGCGAATCTGCAGATACATCAGAGCTTTACTTTCAGGGTTGTTGTTACCTCGTGCAGCGTCAGTTGGCCACACCATGCGCCGAGCTTTTCTGCATCGGTCAGGAGTTGTTTCACCTCATCCGGCAGGCCGCGTGCCTTAGTGCGTGACAGGGGAATCACTTCGCTACCCTCGGACAGGCGGATCAGGTGTCCGGCCGCGGCCAGTTCGATCGACTGGAGGCTAAGCGTGCGCCAGCGGGCCGCACGCTCGTGAACCTGGAGAAGTAAATCCTGCTTGGAGACTTGCGAGTCCCCGAACTTCGCGGCGAAGGCCCGCAGCCCCGAGCTGAGCCGGGTGCGCCGCAGGAGTTCTGCGGTCGCTACGTGTAACACGATGGGTAGCACCAGGAAGAGCAGCGGTAGGCGTGGAGGCTCACCCCCGGGATGGGCTTCGACATAGCCGCAGCAAAAGCGCCAGAGAACGGCGGCACCGAGTGCCGGGTTCTGGATGTTCTGCGCTTCCCTCGCGAGCATCGTCACGCAGCCTTCTTGACCTTGAGCTGTTGCTCGTAGTCCGGGTGCCATCCGATCGACATGTCATCGGCCAGCTGGTGAAAACACCCCGGAATGAAGTGGTCTGGCGGCTGCATGGCTTGGAGGGGGGTGGTGAAGTCCATGCAATCAGAGTAAAGCGCCTGTCCCTGGATCTCACCAAATTTGCTGCCATGTTCGATGCCACAAGTGCGTCGCTTATTCTTCCAACTGCGTTTCAACGTGGCGTCCAAGTCATCGAACGACGACTCATCAACTTCGCCACTAACGGCCCAAGCCGTGCGGTCGGCGGCGGCCATCAAATAGTCGCTCGCGGCTTCCAGTTTGTCCTCGAAGGGTAACCTGATGAGGTCTAATTGCTGGACAAAGATCTTCGGCAATTGGCCGAGTGATTCCTCTTCACTCGGCGCCTTGGCGCGGCTTGGTAGTACGGTGTCCCGATCGACCTTGCGCAGGTAGGCAGCGTACCATTCATAGAATGCATCGCGGGCGATGACGGCGGGTCGTCCCGCTTGCAGCAACTCATCCACCCGACGCTTCACGACGCCGCACATGTGGTCGGCGATGTCGGCGACCTTGGTCGCGGAAACCGGGTGGGTGCGGATCACCGCCTCGATGTCGGCCTGGGGATTCCCGCTACCATGGGTCAGTTGAAAATTGCAGATGATCCGCTCTAGGCAGGTCGGGTCTGTATTGAAAACGCGTTCTATGTAGGGAGCGATCTCTTTGGCCACGGCGCTTCTCAGCGCGAAGTCCGGCAGTTTTCCCCACAAGACGTCGCGCGCTTGTGCAATGGCCATCCGCGCTTCTTCCAGCGTACAGGCATTGGCGAATGTCTCGACAAGTTGGCCTCCGACCGGGCGGGAGACATAGATTTCGAAGACTGTCTTCTCCAGATCGCAATCGGAATCCTTTGCCAGCGTCGCCCAGTTGGACAGCGTCTTCCAAAGCGACTTGGCGCGATCCGCGACAGGATTGGCTGTCAGCGCACTCTTGCTCTGGATCAAGCGCACGCTGTTGTCTGTCTGCTGCTGTGCAACATCGTCGAGATACTCCATGCTGCAAAAGCTCCCCGCAGGTGCTTGCAAGAGGAGTTGCGTGAGACGCGTGTATTGAAGGCCATAGCCCAATGCTTGGCCTGGCACTTCGGTTCTTCGATTTTTGGAGCGGGAGGAACCGCCGAGCTTCGATGTCGCCATTCAAAAATATGTCCTTAATTTATTTCTACATCACCGAACAGGTCGGACGTTCTCGCGCTCAACGGCTTGTGCTCGATCGGCAGCACCGTGCCACGGAACACCACGTTCACTTCAATCTTGACCTGACTGGTGTTGTTCTCGACGATCAGCTTGGTGTCGCCCAACTCCTTGCTGTGCACCATGCGCGTTCGCAAGCCGAGCGGGGTGACCCGCTGGGCAATGGCGGTCAGCTCTTGTTGATCGCGTCCAGGGCCTCTGCGCGCGGCACCTGCCAGGGCCGATAGACCACATCAATGTCCACTGACAGGCGCGGCATGTCCTGCACGAACAGGTTGATCGCCGTGCCGCCCTTCATTGCGAAGATCTCGTTGGCGAAAACTTCGGGTGCGACGGCCAGCAGCAGGCGAACGGTATCGGCGTAGCTTTTATCCATGGGGGTTCAGGCTCAACAGGGTGCCGTCGGCAAGCCGGCTCATCCAGCGTTTGTTGCTGCCGGTGCGCAACGGGTGTCGGGCCAGCAGATCGTCGGCATCCACCACGCCGGTCTCGCGCGCCCAGGTGAGGAACAGCCGCACGGTCTTCACGCTCGTGCAGCAGGACAGCAGTTCCTTGCGTGGCGAACGCAGGCTATCGAAGATGTTGCGCACTTCTTCGAGGCTCTGCCGGACACCGGCTTCGTACAACAACTCCAGCACGACGCGCTCAGGAGCGGCCGCACGGAGTCCGTCGGGGAGGCCGGGCGGTATGAGCAGTGTCTTGTCGGCCAGGGTGGTATCCGGCCAGTCGAACAGGCGGGCGTGGACGTAGCGTGCCGGAAATCGGTCGGTGAACCACACCGGCAGCATCGCCCCACAGTTCCAGTGTGTCTCGGCTACTCAGGTTGTGCCGTACGCCCTGCAGGGCCAGCGCGCTCTTGCCGCCAACGTGCAGGCCAGGGATGTGTTTCTGCAGGAACAGCAGCGCACCATGGACGCCAAAGGTGTCGTTGGGGAAGGCATAGACCCCCTGGGCCAGACGCACGAGCCAGCCGCTTGTGGCATAGCGCGCGGCGAGCTGGGGCGTCACCCCGAGCGGTGCCAGGGTGGCCAGGGTGGCCAGGGTGGCCAGGTCGAACGGCGCCCCACGGGGAAGTTCCGTCTGCAGCCGCTTGATTACTTGGTGTCGAGAATTTGCATCCATGGTAGAAAAATAACACAAAATCCAATCAACTGGATGATGGCGACAGAGAAGATGCGCTCAAATTCGCCTCATAGGTTACTTTCATGTCTAAATCTAATCACGTCGCCAGTCGATGAAGGTGATCCATAAAGGCGATGTGTCCCAACCCACTGAAGAACAAGCGCCTGTCAGGCTCCGCAAGTGCTTCAGCCCCCGGACGGCCTTGCTGCACAGCGAGCCAGGCTTGGCTTGACCCAGGTGCTCGCGTCGGCCGAGAGTAGGGCCCAAGCCATTGACGCACGCTACAAGACAAGATTGCACCACTGGGGATTTGGTATTAGACTAGTCAGGTAACTAGTCTAAGGAGGCTCCCATGAAATCCTGGCCTGTTCAGGACGCCAAAGCGCGTTTCAGTGAATTCCTCGATGCCTGCCTGGCGGACGGTCCGCAGATCGTGACCAAGCGAGGTACCGAAGCGGCCGTGCTGGTGCCGGTTGGCGAATGGCGCCGGCTGCATGCCGCAGCCAAGCCCTCGCTCAAGGAATTGCTGTTGTCGGACGCGGCCCGTACGGAACTGCTGGTGCCACCGCGAGGCGGTGCGCGCCGCCGGCGCATCGTGCCTGTCCGCTGAGTCCCGCATGTACCTGCTGGACACCAACGTCATCTCCGAACTGCGGCGGCCCCGGCCTCATGGGGCCGTCGTCGCCTGGCTGCAGTCGGTAGCCGACAGCGACCTGCATCTGTCCGCGGTGACGCTGGGCGAAATCCAGGCCGGCATTGAACTGACCCGCGATCAGGACGCAGCGAAGGCCGAAGAGATCGAGCGATGGGCCGATCTGGTATCTGCCTCCTACAACGTGCTGCCGATGGATGCCGAGACGTTCCGCGTCTGGGCACGCCTCATGCACCGGCGCTCCGATACGCTTTATGAAGACGCGATGATTGCGGCGACGGCCAAGCGTCATCAGCTCACGGTGGTCACGCGCAACGTCACGGACTTCTCTCACTTCGACGTCGGGCTTTTGAATCCCTTCGAGCCGAACCTCAACTGAGGAATTTCCATTCGCCAGTTGAGTCCCAAGCTTCAAGGATGGTCAGCGTGGACCGCGTGCCGGCCGTTCTCGCCGCGAGCGACAGCATCGCACTGTGACCTTGCCCCTGGAATCCGTACCCCATAGCGGAGTCACGAATTGGCTTGCTTGGCCTGAGCCGCATGCCAGTCTTGCTCGAACCGCACCGGGCTGACGTACGCCAGCGTGGAGTGCAGCCGGGTGCGGTTGTACCAGAGTACCCAGGCGATGACCTCGTCC
>Ga0081606_1000725_pt2 | contig 10854 bp, 4 predicted proteins | sample EareggfetidaYelm_FD_71127 | JGI IMG/M metagenome (GOLD analysis project Ga0081606, IMG submission 71127) | Earthworm egg capsule microbial community from the University of Washington, USA - E. fetida Yelm (SPADES assembly) (version 2) | ecosystem: Host-associated > Annelida > Reproductive system...
AATAGACTTATCGGCCCACAATACCCCATCGCAAAAGCCCCCATAATTGACGCCTATGCTGCAGCGCCGTCCAGTGCGTGTAAAGCATGAAATGCATCATGGTCAAAACAGGGAGAACAGGCAAACGTAGGCCTACATGTAAGTTGAGCAAAAAACCTAAGTATAACTGAAGTAGGGTGGAATTAACACTGTTTGCGGAAATAAGGATTAAATTATATGGAGATGGACACATCTGTCTATGCAAACACTTACAGAAAGAGAACCAGTCAGAGAACAAATCGACTGTATACATGTACATGTAGAGCACAAAGGTTGTATGTCCAACTTTTGCCAAAATCAATGTTAATAGCTACAATGTATTCTAATAGGCAATGGGATAAGGTTTTTTCATGTCATATTTTACAAAGATACACAGATTACTATGTCCATTTCGGGAAAATTCTCCGAGCACAAAGGTTGTAGGCCCCTATGTCCTTCTCTGTGGACATAGCGAATCAGTCGATCTGTTATTATTCGTGACGTAAATTCTAGGCAAAATGGCGTTGAGCCAGCCGGTGTCACGGAATAAAGTCTCCCCCCGAAACAGAGTCCGGGATGGTTTTTGTCCGTCCTCCCTTCTGTCAGAATGCATCCATTACAACAGAAGACTAAACATCACTTTCAATTTTAGGTTTCATATGTATGAATTTTTTTAAAGTGTGACGTCACATGCTCTTGGACCCCTCTCCTCTGTCACAAACTGTGACACCTTCTTGGACCTTCTCCCCCTCGAGCGTGACGTACTTTATGGACAGCCCCTTTGTAAGCCATGGCTGCTCGGCTTCGTCCGTCCCAAGAAGAGATTAATAATAGTATTAGGCCTAATATGTACAGCTGTGGTTATCAAAATGCTGAATTGGTTATCAAAATGCTGAACGTTTCCTCAGTGGCGTATTTAGGGCGTGGACATGGATCGATGTCCAGCCCCCTTCCGGAATCCGGGCGACGATTAATTTTTTAGCATGTAATAATTTATAGCGTGAAAATAATGGGCTTGTTGCACGCGAGTCGAGTTCAAAGACAAAGTTAGATATTCTATTCCAGTACAGCCACAGAGACGTTGAACTCAATTACGTATCTGATATTGACAAGTTTGGTCCCAAAAATCGTCGTGAGAGTTTTTAAAAATTTTGGTTAATTCTAGAAAATTAATAGGTTTTACATTATTTTAATGTTTTCAATTTTTTATGTTTTTGAAGAACGCACAGTGAACTGTATGTACAAATTACAATACATGGACGGCATGGCGTAGAGTGGTGCGCAACCTTTTCCTTAGTGACCGCCGCTTGAAAGGCTCATAAGTTCATCACGGCCGCCAGTAGATTGGCTGAAGACATGCATGTGTATTGTGATGTGAACTATGATTTTTAATGAAATTCGGAAATACGCATCTAAGCCTATACGTATAACTTACGACGTCCATTTTGTGTTTTTTCAGCACACTTGATTAAAGAATAATAAAAAAATGCAAGATCAATGTTGCTGCATCTGCAACCCTACTCAAAAGGCTGCCTAAAGTTTCCTTTCAGATTTTCGACACAAACATTCCTTGCTTCCCCTTATAATCTAACATAGGGGTGCTTTCCGTGACGCCTGAAATGCTGCTTGGCATTGTACCCTTTAAGCGTTTTAATGACCTCACTGCAAAAAAGGCATTTCATCAATTGCTTTGCTGTCTCCACGATGAAAAAATTCGTTCCCTATTTCACATTGATGTCATTGATCGTCCTCTACTCTACTTCCAGCGTTCGCTTCATTTTCAAAGACATTACTAATTGTGAGATGATTAAATTATTATGTTCTCCCAAAAAATAAATTCTAAGGATAATGTAAGCTTTGTAAGCGAATAAAGGCGCAAGACAACGGCCGACTTCCTTCTTATCTTCTTTCTGTAGGACCCAGTGATTTTAGAGATTTTCTGTCAGTTCCTTCCACTAAAATCATTGCCATTTCCAACAATTACTATTTATCGGTGCGACGCGGTGGTTTAGGAGTGAGACGCGGTGGTGTAGCGGTATGTTCTGCGCCTTGCAAGCGAGGGTTCGATTCTACCGCAGGCCACTGCGTAGCGACCTTGGACAAGTTACTCACCCATTATTGTCTGTGAGGAAGGCAACGGGAAACCATCTGACTCATCTCATACCCAGGTGACATAAAAGCCAATGAACCTGCCTTCGGGCGGAGAACCATCATCATCATCGTTACAGGATGAGACAGCACAAATAAAATTTATATCGCGCATTTTATTAACATTTTCAATACACGGCCGCCAATGCATTTAAAATCTTAATAATTTCAAAAAACGGCCGCCAATGTATTTAAATTAGAACATGCGTCCACGGCCGCCAATTTTCCTTTCCACGGCCGCATGCGGCCGTACGGCCGCAGGTTGCGCACCCCTGGTGCCGTAGACGTTTAAATTGGTCCATCTATTATAGATAAGCACTAGTTTACTAACAGAGGTGTAGTCCTAAAAAGAAGATGGGACGATCCTAAGAAGTGGGACCGCTTCATGTGGACTGTAAGGCAAAATAGTTGCTAGAATTCTTGCGTTTTCTTTTAAAACGGTGGCATGCACAATGATACAATTAAACTGTGAAATTATATTAAAAATTATTGTAGTTTTTATCAGATATATAAGCTATTGCAAAAATAATTAAATACCATAACAGAGACATAATCAGTCAGAGAACAAATATATAGGCTCAAGCAGGCGATAATATCTTAAAAACAATTATACCATCGTAGTAGGAAGTAAAACTAGACCTCCGCGGAAATAGTGCGGGAACGGCATACCCCGCTTTCCCGCCCAATTAGGCTGCACCACTTACTAGGCTAAACTTAGATGTCTAGTGATCTAAGAACGCAGGGAGAAACAAATATTCTCATAAATTTGGAACTTTAACTTTAAAATTCAAAACCTAAGTATGAACTATTGAGGTATAGTGATATGTTCAGAGAAAATAAGTGACCTATCCAATATAACCACTTATGGAAGTGAGAATCCTCGATGGAGAAGAACCGCGCTGGTGCAATGTATGTAATAAGGCATTTTCCTGCAGTAGCAAGCTGACAATTCATATAAGAATCCATGCTGGTGAAAGACCATACAAGTGCAGTTTGTGCGACAAAGCATTTAGACAAAGTTCAAGTCTCAGATTGTATTGTATTGTATTGTATTCAAGTATTTATATAGCGCCCCTCAGCAACCATAGGCAAACAGAGGCGCTTTTGGTTCGATTAGCTCCAAGAAAGAGACAAGTTTTAGATATCATATGTACTCGCGAAATGCCACACCAAAGGAATATTATTTCAGAGTGAATTATGCCAAAGTCTCTCTCTAATTCGAGCGTAATTAACCACGCCACGCACTTGTTTTGTTTCCGCTTTTCAGCAAGTGGAGTAGAGCGGATATTGTTTAATCTTGTTGTTTCGACCTAAATTACCATTAAAATCCCCCTTCGTTTAGTAAGCCTAAATTGAATCAAAGGTGAGATACCAGACATTTACAGCCGGTATCATTTTTGTGACTTTAAAGTTTGAAACGGATAAAGTAACAAGACACATTGAATATATAGACAGGTCTACACGTTCTAGTTTTGAATAATGTATATGCATAAAGGTGTATTGCAAATTTATTACACATTATATAAATACATAGTTATAAGTATATACACCTTAAGTAGTTTTACATTAAATCTAGAATGAAAAAGAGATTGCTTTTCCCTGGAAATATTACTTTTTTGTAATTTTTTGATATTTTATGAATATCAATTAAATAAGGTGTACTTATTAATTACAGTTACAGAATAGAGTTAAATGAGTTTGAATACATGTATCCTAAGTTGTTGTGCACATTTGATATATGGTTTGATTGGTTATATAAAAGGAGTTTTTTTAGAAGGTTATATATTTTTCTATATTATATATATATATATATTTTTTTTAAAAAACTTTTTTTGGTTCTTTGCACTTCTTTTTTTCTTTTTTTCATTTTACCCCCTACCACTATAAATAAATACAATATATTTATAGTTGGTAATTTATAAGTAAAATTATAAGTATATTTATTCCATCTAGTTAAGTTCTCAGCACATAGTTAAGGTATTGTAATATTTTATACATTTAAAATATTATTTTGAAAAACTTAATCAATTCTTATCATATTGCATGGTTTTATGATAGAAATTGTCTATCCCCTACAATGTGGCTTATTATATGTTTTTGTAATAGCTGCTGATGAGGCGAGTGAGCCGAAAGTGCTACAGCTTTCTTCTCTATTCCTATGTGCCTTGGGGAATAAATATATATTGTGTTGTTTCTGCGTTGTCTTCTTCCGTTGACTAATGGATCGAAATATGTCATTACCAGACCTAGGATCAGAGCAAGCTGAGTCCCCTTTCATTACAAAGATAAACCATAAAAAGAGAAAAATGGCACCACCATTGAAGACGGAAGACCATTACATGGAGATCCTTCACAGAATCTCAACCTTAGAAAATAACATGAAGGAGTTAACTGGTCTTGTTCAGACAGACAAGTCCAATTCTTACCAATCTAACTCAGTCCAGGTTGGATACCCTGACAACCTAGCCTCAGGTGAACTCTATCAGAGATTCGATCATCTCACAAAATCCGAAAGACAAGCTTTTTACGCCAATTATGGTAAATTAAAGACTCTGAAACAATTATTCACAAAAGAGCAACTCAATACGAAATTGTCTATGGAAGACTTTAATAACTTTAAACAAATCAGGAATAAACTCACCTTCTGGTTATAGGTTGGGCTTGGAGTGTCCAGACAACTTGAGGAACTAAGAGTACCGGTGCACAAATTAGTTCCTAAACAGCCCCTATTAGCCACTGGATTCATGAGTAAGAAGTTTGAGAGTCAAACGGAAACATACCTCAATGAGGTCACAAGAGCAAGGATCAAGTTTTATGAATATCTGTTCATTGAATCGAAAAACATCCTGATCAAAGAAAATGCGGAGACTAGCAAACTCCTAGCAGATTTGACTGCACCACAAAGGGATCTCATAGTGGCTAAGGCTTTCAGATCGGCTGTGGCGGGGTCCAGCAGCCTTTTTAAAACCCAACACACTGACACCCAAAGGAAAGATAACTTACCTCAGCTTGAGAGGGATGTGACTTCAGAAAATGCTCCGTACGCTGGAGCTAGACGGAAAGAATACAGAGAAGCTGTAAAAAGCAAATTCCCTTATGAACGGAAGAACTCTACTAGTAGACACAAAGACTCCTGGTCAAATGACTCAGTTTTTAAACCTACATACCGACCTACATCAACGGGATCGTTTATCGGAGCTTTCAAACCTCCAGACATCCCCACAGCATCTCACATCATGGAGAAAGCATACCTACCTCAAAAGGATATACCTGTTGCCACAAAAAATAACTCGGCACATGAGGAGTTTGCTGATGCTGAAGATCACATGGACCTAGAGGTTACTTTGGTTGAGACTTCACCTTCGTACCAATTAACCACAAGTGGACATACATCAAATGCAACCTCTTACACTGCGCCGATCCCTACAAAACCCAAATACACAGAAGAAGAAACCAGAGAATCTGATAACCAGACTATAACCAGTTTTCTGGATTCACTAATCTCAGGGGAGGAGAAGAAGAAGTCACGAAATATCAGCATCTCAACTGAACCGGACGTACAAAAGAATAAATCAGACTGACTATGTACTACCAATGGTAGTGCCAATTGTGGCCTACATTCATATACATTTGATTATAACCTTGAGGTCCCTATTAACAAAACCTATAGAGAAACAATAGAGAAATGTGATGTTATGCTGGGAGGAAGCAGGGAGAAAAAACATAAAAGTAACCGCAAATGTAAAAAATCGTTGAAGAACACTAAACTGGATACTACTATACATAATTTGTCCAATCATGAGCTGAGTTACTTTGAAAAAAAGGTCTTAGAGAAAGGACTAAACTTCGTAGTGGCGAATAAAAATTCAAAATTTATTAATAAAAACTTGGAATATATAGATAAATTACACCGAAATATGCAACTGAAATTATATTTTGAAATGCATAATAAAAGGTATACAGATTATAGCAGGAACCCAAATATAGGTAAACCTAAAATCCCATATATGATAATTCCCAGTACTTGGAATCCTCCTGATACCTGCCCGGAAATAGAAGAATTTTGTATTAAATTGAAACAAGGAATTAAATCTATTAACAATACATATAAAAACAAACCTAATTTAAGTAAAAATGAATTTAAAGCACTAATAAACCTGAGAAATAATAAAGAGATTGTTATCAAAGCTGCGGACAAAGGAGGAGGAGTAGTCGTACTTAACACTTCTGATTATGTTACCAAAATGAATGAACATTTAAGTAATACCACGGCTTATCTAAAGTTGGAACCTAAAAATTATGACCCAAATGTGATTTTAAAGGAATATCTTGACCTCATTTTTGAACTAAAAAAATACTTATCCAAAAAACAATATAACTGGCTTATAGAAGCCCCAAATGAAGTTGGGATTATGTACGGACTGCCTAAAATCCACAAGAAAAACCACCCTATTCGACCGATAGCTTCTCAAATAAAATGCTTGACAAACCGCCTACACATATACCTTCAACAGCTCTTAAAAATTGGGGAATTACAAATTCCAAACATTATTAAGGATACCACGGATTTTATAAACAAGCTAAAAACATATGAAAATAACTTATCTGAAAATACTTACCTGGTTGCCTTGGATGTAGAAGCACTTTACACCAATATACCACTAGAATGGGGTATATCAGCTCTGGTAGAACATTACTCAGAAACACTAAAATATTGGTGTTGTTTTGATATAGATATCAAACCCATCCCCCCTGGCCTTCTTGCAAAAACATTAGAGTTTACATTAAAAAATTGCTATTTTTCTTTTAACAATGATATATACCAACAACTACAGGGCCTAACCATGGGTGGCGCCTCATCTGTCCAGGCGGCCAATATAATAATGTTCAAATTCTTCCAAAAATTTCATACAGACATTGCGTCAATTAATCCTAACTTAAACATTTGGCATCATTTTAGATTCATAGATGACCTATTTGGCATCTGGAATAATAGTATAATGGAACTTGAATTATACTTTAATACATTAAACAATTACCATAAAAACTTCAAATTCACTATGAATTATTCTTTAACAGAATTACCTTTTCTCGATGTAAAAGTAACTAAGATTAGAATTAAGGATTCAAATAAATATAAATTGGGTACCAAACTCTATACAAAACCAACAGACAGAAAATTATATCTTGACTTTAAGAGTGAACATGCATTACATATTAAAAGATCGATTCCTTTTAGTCAAATGTTAAGATTAAAACGCATAGTATCTGATATTAATGAATTGAACTTTGAAATAGATCAAATGACTCAGAACTTTAGAAATAGAAATTACCCCCTTAATATTTTATTAGAAGCGAAAAATAGACTTTCTCTAATTGATAGAAGTGAGTTACTTACTTATAAAACTAAACGAGAAACAAAGGAAAAATTGATATTAGTCCAGATATTTGAGAATAAGATAGCAACCAATAACAGAATTAAAAAACTACTTAGGAAACATTGGCTTAAATTCACTAATACCTATCCATATTTTAAAAATCTTTGGCCCAATCCCCCCATTATAGCATTTAAAAATTCTAGGAGTATTAGAAACTACTTGACTAGTAGCAAACATCCACCACCCTGGCACAATACAACTACTAAAAACTATGAGAAATTCACAGCATTAGATGAATTGAATTTGGGGCATCTATTGGCACTTATTAATTAAATTGATTAATTTAGCATATAACATAAGAAGTTATTCCTCAAGTAACATTAGATAAACATATTTTATACTTGCTTATATATATATATATACACAACATCCCCATATGGATAACCAGTTAACCTAAAGGGTAACCAGTTAACCTAATATATTATTATATGAAATTGGAGTAGATCATTTGAAAGGTTAAGATTTAGACTAAATCTTTTTATCTGCGGTATTGGATAAATAGCCTTAAAGGGTTCTCTTTATGGATTTCATGGCCTATGTTGCACTGTCCATTGAAATGCATATTTAATCTGATACAGAACATTGTGGTTTTGTTTATATTTTGTATGTTTAATGTATGTTTAATGTAAAGGCATTGGGTTCTTAATAATATAGAATTCTGAAGACTGATGTGCATGGATGTAGTCACTTTACACTCTAAAATTACTTTTTCTAATACTGATTGAATATGTATGTATGTATGTATGTATATATGTATGTATATATATGTATGTATATATGTGTGTATATATATATGTAATTACTGGAGTTTATTTTAATGGTTAAGACCTATACCCAATTATAATAATATTATTACATGTTGTTTTTGGATTAAATCTTGAGATAATTATATATTTTTATATTTAACAATACAATATAATTTGAGGTTTGTAATTAATATATACTAACCAACATATAAACAATTACCTAGCACTTTGTTACAGACTCTATTATTTCATTATGTGCATAGAATCTTGTTGTTTGTCGCGGTTTGATGACTAACTTTTATATAATAAAACGAATATTCACACAGTGAAGTAATGAAGGAAAGTTCTTCTGAAAGAATAAGTATCTAAGATGGTCATAGTCATGTTCTAGTAAGTTCCTTTTGTTCAAATAAGCTCCTCCACATGAATAGCTCATGTGGTGAACAGCTTTCTCTTTGCACACCATTCCAAACCACTGACAGCAGAAACTGTTTGAACCTATGAACTGGTTTCATTTCATACTCAGATTGGAAGATGTCTTTCAAAATACCAAGTTGGAATATTTTATCAAACTGGAACTGATGCATTGCACTAGACAGGCACTAAATTAATTAAAACAAGATAACTATGTGTAATTAAAATTTATACTCGCAAGCTGAGAACATAATGAACTGTTTTCAAATGACTTGTTTCTTAGCGGTGTGCTATGTATTCAATTAAATGCATTGTGGGATGTTGCAGGTAGGTATCAGTGCCATATTAGAGTCTGGGGGGACCTATTGTTTACAGGGTGATCCTTCATCGACCAAGGGCCTATAATTACCAAAAGAGAAGATGAAACATGTCATATTTTCAAATAAAACCACTTTTAAAGTATTAATATTCGATTATTGATAATGAAATTTAAATCTGCTGGTGTGTCAGGTTGTAGATTCATACAATACAGATGATGTCTGCAGTGTAGATTCAGCGATTGGCATGCATAGAATGTATTTACTCCACTTGCCCAGTTCTGAGACCAGGAACAAACTGAATATGGGCAGTGATTTTTTTAAACTGATTTCTTTTATGTTGTAGAATTTTGGATGATGTTTCAGTAGATAGAAACTGGGTGATTTTGTTCATTTTTCTGTTTTCAGTCTGTGAGAAGAGCATCGAGGAGCGTGGCATCATGTCTGAAGCGAAAGAAGAGGTTTGTTGTTTAGGGATAAGCTATATACCAAGACTAAATATACCAAAGGTAGTTATGGATAGGCAGTCTTCTTCTTCTTCTTCAGGTAATCTGCCTCTCGGCAGGTCTAAATGTCCACTGACTCCACTCTTCTCGTTTTGTTGTGCCTTTTCCTTTAGTTTCCCATATCCGTCCTCCATCATCCAGTCCATGAGCTTTTGTCTAGGCCTTCCTCTCTTCTCTTCCATCCTTCCTTACATTATCTCCCTCTGTAGAGAGTTGCCTCTTAGAATGTGTCCAATCCAGTTCTACTGCCTTGTTCTAATTTTATCCATTATTATTACAATCCGAAATAGCTCTGATGGCAACAGTGGCAAACTACAATCATCAAAAAGGCTAGTTAACTAACTTTTGTTTTCGGTCTTTGATACTTGAGTTTCAAAAGTTCAGATCATAATTTTTGTCTTCGGCCCTCGAACCCACTAAAAATCATACACTGCGGCCCTTGCACCTCTGATCTAGATCTTTGATCTTCAGGCAAGGACTTCTATGGTCCAACACCAGGCCTTTGTTGTTGTAAGATTTTGGTCGGGAACCCATTCTCATCACTGCTTGAAGACTGTTGTTTCCCCTTGGCTGTCACACTGATAGCACCTCTGATCAGCTTATAATGCTAACAACACTTTATAAATTCTCACCTATGATATGCTGTTCTTTATTGTTAAATTGGTTATTTTATGATATTCACTACAAACAATACCTCCTTTGGCAATATTTGCTTTGTGTTCCTAGCAGTGCTTGCAATCAATATTTACCTCATGTTTTCAGGCAACATGTGTTCTCTGTAATTACTAGTCAGCAGCTTCCTGCTGACCAGTACATTTTCTTTCAATGTGTGGAGATTTTAAAATGTACTTACCTTATTCTTTCTGGCAAGTTGTTCTCTTGGCAAGGAATGTTATCAGTGGCCTGATCTGACTTGTTTGTTTAGCTTATTGGAATTGTTTTATAAATTTACTTCATAGGAGAATGCCACTAGCTATAAGTTGGAGGTCGATGAGGAACTGCGGTTTGAAGTGGAACGTGGAACCACTGTGCAGCTTGAGGTAAAGTCTTTTTTATGATTGGGATTGTGGTAATATCTGGCACTCTTATTTCTTTTCTGTTTTATTTCATTAATACAATAATAATACAATGGTCATTTATTGGAAATATCGAAGCTGACAAGAGTCGCAACTGTGATTACAGGAAATAGTATATGCAGTAATATCGAATCAGTTGTATTGTATTGTATTATATTCAAGTATTTATATAGCGCCCCTCAACAGCCATA
>Ga0081606_1000854_pt1 | contig 10850 bp, 8 predicted proteins | sample EareggfetidaYelm_FD_71127 | JGI IMG/M metagenome (GOLD analysis project Ga0081606, IMG submission 71127) | Earthworm egg capsule microbial community from the University of Washington, USA - E. fetida Yelm (SPADES assembly) (version 2) | ecosystem: Host-associated > Annelida > Reproductive system...
GCTACTTGTGCGACAGGTTCTCCTGCTACCTCGAATACCGTTACGATGACCGTCAACTCAGCTTCAACAGCTGCTGTACTTTCGGGAAGCGGTTCGGTTTGCTTGGGCAGTCCGGCTACTCTTCAGGTTGCCATCACCGGAGGAGTTTCTCCTTATACTGTAGTTTACAGCAATGGCGCTTCCAACACAACGGTTACTAGCTATGTGTCGGGTTCTGCTATTTCCGTATCGCCAAGTGCTACCACTACCTATACCTTGGTTTCTGTAACCAGCAGCGCAGGCTGTACAGGAACAGGTAATTCGGGTTCTGCAACAGTGAGCATTGATTCCACTACATCTACCAATGGCGGAGTGAGCTGGTCTAACGGAGTGCCAAGCGCAGGAAAATCAGTTATTTTTGATGGTTCAACAGGAACAATAGGTGCCGATTTTGCAGCGTGTTCGTTACGACTAATCAATAATGCGGTTGTAACGGTGAGCTCAGGATTCAATGTTACCCTAAACGGAAAGCTGACGGTTGATACCGGAAGTACCTTTACCCTGAACAACAATTCGAACCTGCTTCAGAATACTACCATTGCCAATTCGGGTAACATTATAGTAAAACGGAACAGCGCAGCCATCAAACGTCTGGATTATACCCTATGGTCTTCTCCGGTTACAGGTCAGGAGCTTTACGCTTTCTCACCGCTTACTTTCGCTAATCGTTTTTATACCTACAATCCATCAAGTAACAATTATGTTGCGTATTCCGGCTTTAACATCACAGGATTGAATTCAGACGGAGTAAACGGAACGGATACTGCCCATGCACAGTTTGCAAGCGCAACAGGTTATCTGATCCGTGCACCCTGGAACCATCCTACGGCGCCGGCTGTCTTTGCGGGAACCTTTACGGGAGTTCCGAATAACGGAACGATTCCACAGGCCACCACAAGCGGATTGTATTATGCAGTAGGTAATCCTTATCCATCTACAATTGATGCCAATACATTTATCAGCAATAATAATATCGGCAACAACCCGGTTACTCCCGGAGACGGATTGTATTTCTGGAGAAAAACCAACAATGCCAGCCAGACCACCAATCCATCGTCTTCTTATGCTACGTATACTACGGCAGGAGGGGTGAAATCAGGAGGAGATAGCCTGAATATTGTTCCAAACGGAGTGATCCAGGTTGGAGAAGGGTTTATCGTAAAAGCTACTTCGACTTCATTAGAGTTTAACAATGGCCAGCGTATTGCCAATAATGCCGATCAGTTTTTGAGAAACGAGAACATTGAGCGCCATAGAATCTGGCTGAACCTTTCGGATTCAGTATCGAACGTGAACCAGATGATGGTTTCCTATATGACAGGGGCAACCCAGGGAATTGATGCGGCCATCGATGGACGTTTCTTCGGAGATACTCCAACAGCATTGAACTCTATTGTGAACAACGAAGAATTTGCGGTTCAGGGAAGAAGCCTTCCGTTTGAAGCTACAGATGTGGTTGGGTTAGCCTTCAAGGCGGCGAATTCCGGAAACTACAGCATCGCCATAGACCATGTTGACGGATTGTTTACAGGCGGAGCACAGGCGATTTATTTAAAAGACAACCAGAGCGGTACCTACCATAACCTGAACACATCGGCTTATTCGTTTGCATCAGTGGCCGGAAGTTTCAACGGACGATTTGAGATTGTATACCAAAGTGTTTTGTCTAATCCTGTGTTTACGGCCAATACGGTGGTTATCTACAGCCAGAATGATGGGTTTGTGGTTAATTCGGGCAACAGTATTATGGCATCGATCAAAGTTTTTGATATCCGGGGAAGGCTGGTTGAAGAGCAGCAAGGAATCAACGCTACACAGGCTACGATAAAAGGAGGTTTGGCCAATCAGGTGTTACTGGTTCAGATCACTTCAGAAGAAGGAGCAGTGGTTACCAAGAAAGTGATAAAATAATCCATCAGATACAACCAACAAAAAATCCCCGCTAGTGATAGTGGGGATTTTTTTATTTTAAAATTAAATTTTTTAAGCTTGTTTTTTGGTTTTTCTGAAAGAGTAAACTGCGAAAAGAATACCAGTGATACCTAACAGAATTAATTTGCTGTCAATCGGTGCCGGTTGCGGATCGCCTCCTTCAAGACCACCTCCGCCATCATCATCGCCAGGTTGTGCAAAAGCTATGAAGTCCGATAAGAAGAAAAATGACAGTAAATAAAATTTCAATAGCTTTCTCATAAACACTTTGTTATAGCAGGTAAATATAGGAATCATTTTCAAAATTAAAAAATTTACTTGCATTTTTCCGATTAATTAATCAAATTCCGAGGTAAAATACAATTTTACGTTAGGAAACTTGGTTTGGGTCATTTGAATAGTAAATTCTGAATCTGCTAAAAATACTAATTGTCCGTATTTGTCGTGTGCCAAAAACTTTTGCTTGATTCTTTTGAATTCCTTAAACTCTTCACTTTTAGTGTCGTTAGGCTTTACCCAACAGGCTTTGTGAACCGGGAAGTTCTCATAGCTGCATTTGGCTCCATATTCGTGTTCCAAACGGTATTGAATTACTTCGTACTGAAGGGCTCCAACTGTTCCGATGACTTTTCGGTTGTTCATTTCTAAAGTAAATAATTGGGCAACACCTTCATCCATCAGCTGATCAATTCCCTTGTCGAGCTGTTTTGCCTTTAGCGGATCAGCATTGTTGATGTATCGGAAATGCTCAGGAGAGAAACTTGGGATTCCTTTGAAACTCATTATTTCACCTTCAGTAAGTGTGTCTCCGATTTTGAAATTCCCTGTATCGTGTAATCCGACAATATCTCCAGGGTATGAAATGTCTACGATTTCTTTTTTCTCAGCAAAGAAGGCATTCGGGCTTGAAAATTTCAAATTCTTACCTAATCTAACGTGCATATAAGGTTTGTTGCGCTCAAAAGTTCCGGAAACGATTTTTACAAACGCCAGCCTGTCCCTGTGTTTTGGATCCATATTAGCGTGGATTTTGAAAACAAATCCGGCCAGTTTTTCTTCTTCAGGCTTTACTAATCTTGTTTCTGATTCTTTGGGTCTTGGAGCAGGGGCGATGTCAACAAAACAGTCGAGCAGTTCCCTAACTCCGAAATTATTCAGCGCAGAACCAAAAAATACGGGCTGTAAATTTCCGGCAAGGTATTGTTCTCTGTCGAATGCAGGATATACTTCTGAAATCAATTCGAGTTCATCACGTAGTTTAACGGCTGGTTTTTCGCCAATTATTTTCTCCAGTTCAGGGCTGTTGATGTCTGAAAAGGCTATAGTATCTTCAATATTTTTTCTGCTGTCGCCGCTAAAAAGGTTGATGTTCTGTTCCCAGATATTGTAAATTCCCTGGAAATCATACCCCATCCCTATAGGAAAACTCAATGGCGTGACGCTCAATCCGAGTTTTTGCTCTACTTCATCCATCAAATCGAAGGCATCTTTTCCTTCCCGGTCTAATTTGTTGATAAAAACGATCATCGGGATATTTCTCATCCGGCAAACGGCAACTAGCTTTTCAGTTTGCTCCTCGACACCTTTGGCAACGTCGATTACAACAATTACACTGTCTACGGCAGTCAGCGTTCTGAAAGTGTCTTCTGCAAAATCCTTGTGACCCGGCGTGTCGAGAATGTTTATCTTTTTCCCTTGGTAGTTGAATGCCAAAACCGAAGTAGATACCGAAATCCCTCTTTGGCGCTCAATTTCCATGAAATCGGAAGTGGCTCCTTTTTTGATTTTATTGTTCTTAACGGCCCCAGCTTCCTGGATTGCACCTCCAAAAAGTAGTAATTTCTCTGTTAGCGTGGTTTTTCCGGCATCGGGATGCGAAATGATTCCGAAGGTTCTGCGACGTTCTATTTCTTTTAAAAAGCTCATGTTTCTGATAAATTGGTTGCAAAAATACTATTATTTACCGATTATTTCCACATGCTTTTCATTTCAAATGTTTACCGCTTTATTTGTGCCGTAAGTTGTGTTAATAAAATTTTGTTAATAGTAGCACGTATAGTTGGATAATGTGTTTGAATTACTATTTTTGTTGATTGTTACGGTGTTAGTCCCCGTGGGTTTCACAAGGAGATTTACACAAAATGTAATTGTAGATTTTTATATAGAAATTATTATAACATGAACTTAAAGAAGTTTTTTTTCGGATTGTCATTTTTAGTATCGGTTGCGGGTTTTTCGCAAAGTAATTCAAAAGAAGTTTTGTTTACCATTAATGACAAGCCTTATTATACCGAAGAATTTTCAAGGATTTACAAGAAGAATTTAGATTTGGTAAAAGATGATACCCAAAAAGATTTAAATCAATATCTCGATCTTTTCGTGGGTTACAAATTGAAAGTTAATAAAGCCTATAAGCTGGGTTTGCAGAATAACGCACAGTATCAGAACGAGCTGAAATCGTATAGGGCACAATTGGCTAAAAACTATTTTAACGATACCAAAATCACACAGGAGCTTATCGAGGAAGGATACAATCGCCTTCAAAAAGAAATCAAGGCATCGCACATTCTTATTTTAGTGGATGAAAATGCAACACCGGAAGACAGTCTGAAAGCCTACAAAAAGATTGAAAATATCAGGAAGAAAGCACTTGCGGGAGAAAATTTTGACGATTTGGCTGTTCAGTTTTCCGAAGATCCGTCGGCTAAAGAAAATAAAGGCGATTTAGGATATTTCTCGGCTTTTAGAATGGTTTATCCTTTTGAAACTGCAGCTTTCACCACTCCAAAAGGAGAAGTTTCCAAAATAATCAGAACGCGTTTTGGTTATCATATTTTAAAAATCAATGATGTTAGGAATAACCGTGGCGAAATCACTGTGGCCCATATCATGATTTTAAATCCAAAGCCGGAAGAAACAGCCAAGGATTCTAAAAGCGTAATCAACGATATCTACAAAAAAATTCAGCAGGGTGAGCAGTTTGACGCTTTGGCAAAACAGTTCTCTGAGGACAAATCTTCTTCTTCAAAGGGCGGAGTTCTTAACCGATTCGGATCAGGACAATTGAGCTCTCAGGAATTTGAAGATGTCGCTTTTTCTCTGGCTAAGCCTGGTGATATCTCAAAACCATTCCAGTCTCAGTTTGGCTGGCATATTGTGAAGTTGATAGAAAAACATCCGATAAAAACTTTGGATGAAATGAAGTCGGAATTAGAAAATAAAATCGGCAAAGACGACCGATCTAAAAAAATCACGGCTTCCCTGAACGAAAAACTTAGAAAAAAATACACTCATACCAGAGATAAAAAGCAGTTTGCGGCGCTTTCCAAATTGATAACCAACGATTTCTACGACTCAAAATGGACGCTTCCGGCAAATGCAGCCGACTACAAAGCAACTTTGCTTACAATAAACAATAAGAAAATCGATGGTAAAGCCTTTTTGGAATTTGTAGAGAGACAGCAAAAGTCGCCTTCTAAGACCAAGCCATTATCCAATCTTACGGAAGAATTATACAATAAATTCCTTGACGAACAGCTTACGGCTTATTACGATGAGAACCTTGAGGCTGACTTTCCTGATTTTGCCAACGTAATGGAAGAATACCGTGACGGCTTATTGCTTTTTGACCTGATGGAAAAGGAAATCTGGGATCGTGCCAAAACGGATACCATCGGTTTGAAGAATTTTTATGAAGCCCACAAAACCGAGCATTTATGGAAGAAAAGAGTAAACGTGGTAGTAGCTTCATCCACCAAAATGGAAACGATTAAAAAAGCTCAGGAACTTTTGAAAAAGGGAATCGAGCCACAGGCAATCAAAGACAAACTGAACCTGAATAATGTAGTAAATGTGATGACCAATAGCGGTGTTTTTGAAGAAGGCAGTGATGCTTTGCCAAAAAACATGAAGTATGCAGTTGGAGTTTCAGACGTGTTTAAGGAAGGCGAATACTATTTTGTAACCAAAGTGGAAAAGATACTTCCGGAAAGCGTTAAAACCCTTGACGAATGCAAAGGGAAAATGGTTAATGATTACCAGCAATATCTGGAACAGAATTGGGTTGATGATTTGAAAAAAGAGTTCACTGTCAAAACCAATACTGAAGTTTTTGAACGCATAAAAAAACAGCTGAAGTAAATGGTTAGAAATAGTTTTTTTCTTCTCTTTTTGACAATTTGTTCCTGTAGCTATTTCACACCAGGACAGAAGCCACAGTCAATTGCGAGGGTAGGGAAGAATTATTTGTACAAAAGCGACATTGCCACTTTAGTGCCGGCCGGGACTTCAAAAGAAGACAGCCTGCTTTTGGTAAGAGATTATATTGATCGATGGGCGAGCCAGAAATTATTGATTGATGCGGCTGAAAGGAATCTGGGCGATGCTAAAAAGAAAGAATATAATTCACTAATTAAACAATATAAGATTGACCTTTACACCAGGGCGTATATTGAAGAAGTGGTTAAAAATACAGTTGATACTTTGGTAACCCAGGATCAGCTAAAGAAATATTACGACGAGAATAAGGAAAATTTCAAAACAAACGGGTCATTGGTCCGGCTCAGATTCATCAATCTGGCAAAAGACAATCCGCGTTTTGAAACCATAAGGAGTAAGTTCTTTGAGTATAACAAAAAGGACAAAAAGTTTTGGGATACCTATAAACTACAGTTCAAGAGTTTTGCCTTAAACGATACGGTTTGGGTGGATATGAGCCAGGTTTATGAAAAACTGCCGGTGATTAATCCGGATAACAGGGATGAATTCATCCGGTCTGGCAAAAAGGCACAAATTCAGGATAAAGACGATGTTTATCTGATAAAAATAACCAATGTAATCGACAAGAACCAGGTTTCGCCATTTGAGTACATTAAGCCCACGCTGAAGGAAATTATCCTGAACAAAAGAAAATTGGAATTGATTAAAAAATTTGAAAAAGACATTACGAATGATGCCATTAAAAACAAAGATTATGAAATATACAAATAGCAAAATGATGCTGGCAATCGTTGCGGTTTTTTGCACGGTAAGTTTTGCGACTGCTCAGGAAATTATTAAGGATACGGTCAAAACGAAGGCTGTACCAACTGGTTTCAAAAAGCAAAAAGTTGATGGCGTTATTGCAACTGTTGGAGATTATATCGTTCTGGATTCAGATGTAGACAAAATGTTTCTGGAGCTTTCCAGCCAAGGACAATCCGTAAAGGATATTACACGTTGCCAAATGTTAGGGAAACTCCTCGAAGAGAAATTGTTTGCACATCAGGCCGTTCAGGACAGTATCGTTGTTAGAGACGAAGAAGTAAAAGAAAAACTGAGTGAGCAAATGGCTTATATGATCGAGCAACTTGGTTCAGAAGATAAGGTAGTCAGTTATTTCAAAAAAGGGAATATCGATGAATTGAAAGCCGAATTATTCGATATCATTAAAATCAATAAGCTCGGAGCTGAGATGCAGAAAAAAATTATTGACGGTGTAGAAATTACTCCGGAAGAAACGCGTACGTTCTTTAAATCGATTCCGGAAAGCGAACTGCCAACGTTTGGAGCCGAAATGGAAGTAGCGCAGATTGTAATAACACCCAAAATTTCAGAAGAAGAAAAACAAAGGGTTATCAAACGACTCAAAGAAATAAAGGCCGAAGTTCTGGCCGGATCCAGTTTTAAGACCAGAGCCGTAATTTATACAGATGACAGGGCTTCAGCATCAAGCGGAGGGTATTATAAAATCAACCGAAAAACCCAGTTCGTAAAAGAGTTTAAAGATGTTGCGTTCAGTCTTGCTGAAGGGGAAATTTCTGAGCCATTCGAAACAGAATACGGCTACCATATCATTATGGTCGAAAAAATCAAAGGTCAGGAAGTAGAACTAAGACATATTTTGATGATGCCAAAAGTTTCCGATCAGGCTCTAAAAGATGCGAAGGAAAAGATTCTCCAAATCAAGAATAAAATCGAAAGCGGTGAAATTACTTTTGCGGAAGCGGCAAGAACGATGTCTGACGAAAAAGAAACCCGTGCCAATGGCGGAATCTTAATCAACCCAAAAACCCAGGATACGCATTTTGAATTGACCAAAATGGATCCAAGTTTGTACAGCGAAGTTTCCAACTTGAAAGATAAAGCCGTAACCCAGCCAATCTTAGACGATGATCCAAGAAGCGGAAAAAAATACAAAATCATTACCGTTACAGACAGAATTGAGGCTCATGCTGCGGATTATGCGAAAGATTATGTGAAAATCAAAGATCTGGCATTGAAAGAAAAGCAGATTAAAGCGATCGGGAAATGGTCTGAAGAAAAAATAAAAGAAACCTATGTAAAGATTAACGGCGAATACAGAAACTGTAAATTCGTTTATAATTGGATAAAAAAATAATTCTAAATCTAAAATCTAAATCAAATGTCAGACGTTACCGCCATTCAAAATTTGGTTCAAAAAAGAACCGAACTTAAAAAAGAAATAGCTAAGATAATCGTGGGTCAGGACGAGGTAGTCGACCAGATTCTGCTAAGCATATTTTCAGGTGGGCACGCATTGCTGGTAGGGGTTCCCGGATTGGCGAAAACATTAATGGTCAATACCATTTCACAGGCTTTGGGATTGGATTTTAAAAGAATCCAGTTTACGCCAGATTTGATGCCTTCCGATATTCTTGGAAGCGAGATTCTGGATGAAAGCCGTCAGTTCAAATTCATTAAAGGCCCTATTTTTTCGAACATCATTTTGGCGGATGAGATTAATAGAACTCCACCAAAAACGCAGGCTGCTTTGCTTGAAGCGATGCAGGAACGTTCGGTAACGATTGCCGGTCAGAATTACAAATTGGATTTGCCTTATTTCGTTTTGGCTACACAAAACCCAATTGAGCAGGAAGGAACTTATCCGTTGCCGGAAGCGCAGCTGGACCGTTTTATGTTTGCCATTAAATTGGATTATCCTTCATTTTCTGAAGAAGTTGAAGTAGTGAAAAGCACCACTTCCGATACTAAACCACAAATAAACCCATTGTTTCAGGCGCAGGAAATTATTGATTTCCAACACTTGATCCGTAGAATTCCGGTTGCTGATAATGTGATTGAATATGCCGTGACTTTGGTTAGCAAAACGCGTCCAAACAATCCGCTGTCGAATGAGTACATCAAGAATTATTTAGATTGGGGAGCTGGGCCAAGAGCTTCGCAAAACCTTATCCTGGCTGCTAAAGCGAATGCTGCCTTCAATGGGAAATTCTCTCCGGACATCGAAGACGTAAAAGCGGTAGCTACCGGAATATTGCGTCACAGAATCATTAAGAATTACAAAGCGGATGCAGAAGGAATCACCGAAGAAATGATTATCGCGAAGCTACTGTAATTAAATATCCGTTTCAAAATTAAAAAAGATGTTATCTGGAAATTGAACTAGTGTGTTGCACTATTTGGTTCTTGATACTATCTTTGCTTTTTGAATCTGCCACTAAGCTCAATATAGCGGCGGCCAATGCTAGAATTATTCTGGTTCTGCTTATCATAATGGGTTGGTTTATAATGATTAATTCTCTTTTTGATATATCAAACACTACATTAGTAACGAACGGATGATTTTGTTACACTAAATAATAAGATTATCCGAAATTTAACATTTTTCCGGATTAGGAGCAGTTGTCAATTATCTTGTTGAGGGAAACATTCATCAATTCCAATTCTTCTGATGTAATGTTCTGAAGTGCATTTTTTCTGTTCTCCAAGACCAGATTCTGTACTTTTTCGATGATTGATTTTCCTTCTTCGGTAACAAGCAGGATGGATTTTCTCCTGTCTTCGGTATTGACTTTTCTTTTAAGGTATTCCGATTTTACCAGAAGCTCGATAATCCTCGTTACCGAAGCATTGTCCTTAAATACTTTTTTGGCTATTTCCTGCTGCGTAATGGTTGGGTTTTCGAGAATCGATTTGATGATCAGCCACTGGTCAATCGTAATTTTGAAACCATGTTCCCGAAGTCTTTTTTGGGCATACATCCGGTACGACTTGATAGCCTTGTCCATATTGTAAAATATGATGTCTGTTAGTTTTTCCATAGCTATTTCTTTTGAAGTAAAGCGTCAAGTTCCCTATCGTAGAAAAACAAAAACATGCTTCCCATCATATCCTGTTCGGTTTTAGTAGTATTGTTTACCTCCAGAACAATTTCGTATTCATGGTTTTTATACAGCCAGATTCCTTCCACAGATGAAAAAGGATCGATGCTGGTCAAACCAATCTTGCCCTTAGGATTCACAATGTTGCTTGCGAAAATAGGTTTGTTGGTTGTCTTGTCAAATAATGAAATCCGTGTAGCAAAAGGATGCACGTGTATGGCAGCGGCATGCAAACGCAAGCTGTCCTGAATCTGGAGCTGATTACTTACTGAACTTCTGTAGGTGTGTTTACCTGATGGAATTACCCAATGCCCGGAGAGTTTGTTTCCTTTTCCATCGTCATACGTATGATTTTTGGTTTCTACAGGAATGCACTGATTAGTTCCGGGATCCAAAGGCGATTTATAAGGATTGGATTTGTCAAACGGAAGCATTATAAAAGCGGTTCGGCTCATCAGTGGCTTCCTGTTTTTTGATTTCGAATACTTGATATCGACTTCATGGCGTATCCAAAAATCAGCATCCGGAAGATTGTGGTTTAAGGATTGCGTGGTTACATAAAGAAATTCGTTTCCTTTCATCGGAACACCGTAACCAGCAGGAAAACTGAAATTTTCCATCCCATGAGAAAGAGAAGTGAGTCTTGGATATTGTTTCCCGATTCGCTTCTGCAGATGAAACGAACCGTAATAATTAACATCGTTAAAATCAATATTGGTATGTCAGATAAAATCCTTGGAAATATACTTTAACGAT
>Ga0081606_1000855_pt1 | contig 10841 bp, 9 predicted proteins | sample EareggfetidaYelm_FD_71127 | JGI IMG/M metagenome (GOLD analysis project Ga0081606, IMG submission 71127) | Earthworm egg capsule microbial community from the University of Washington, USA - E. fetida Yelm (SPADES assembly) (version 2) | ecosystem: Host-associated > Annelida > Reproductive system...
ATTCTCATCCTTCTTTTGGGCGAAAGCCGGCGTCAGGCCTGCGAGAAGAACAACGGTTGCAATTTTATGCTGGATTTTGAATTTCATATTTATTATTTTTAGAAGAAAGAAACAAGAACCAAGACTTCTACCTATCGCGTATATTTTTTGTCTTAATTCTTAATTCTCAAATCTTGATTCTTAAGTCTTAATTCTGGATTGAGGAGTTCGTTTGCGCTTCAGTTGCTTTGATCGCATCGTATTCTTTCTGCGCTTCTTCGATCACATCTGTATAGTTTTTGAAATTTTTGATAACGCTTTCGAGTATGTAAGTCGCCTGGAAACTGTCTTTCAAACCGTAAAAGTTTTTTGCCATGACGACCAGACCTTTGGCTCCGAAATATTTGTAACCCGAATAATCTTTCGTCAGTTTCTGAACCGCAGTATTTGATGCTTCGAATTTGCCGTCTTTGTTTTTGAAATACGCATCGTAATACAACGCTTCCGCTGCGAGTTCGCCTTTGGCAATGGTTAACAATTTGGCATACGCCGATCTGGCTTTGGTTTCATCATTCGAATTGATCGCAGAACGCGCTACGATAATCTGCGCATCCGATTTGACTTTGTCATCGGTTTTTGGATTTGCCAAAACCTTATCGGCCGCGGCAACTGCATTCGGATAGTCTTTTTGCTCGTAATAGGTTTTCATCAGGTTCGCCTGTGCGAATGTGACGTTTTGTGGGAAATCGGCTTCAGTTTCGAGACGTTTTAAAGTCGCTATCGTTTTTTCCGCATCGCCTTTTTTGAGGTAAATCTGTGACAAACGCGCCAATGATTGCTCGGTAAATTCATTCCTAGGTTTTGAAATTACAAATTCATAATTCGGAACGGAAGCGGCTTCCTGACCGTCGTTAAAGTACGATTGCGCCAGATAGAAATTGGCTTTCAGCGCATGCAAACCGTTTGGAAACTGCGACACATAACTTTTTAATGTCGTGATCGATTGTTTCACGTTATTCTGCATGTATTGTTTTTCGGCGGCTTCATACGTATCGTTGTCAAGATCGGCATCGGAAACGTTTACAAAATCAAGCGTTCTGACCCAGCTGGCATATTCGTCTACTTTCCCATTGTCAACATAGATTAGTCGCGCTGTAGCGACGGCTTCAACGGCTTCCGGGCTTTTCGGAAATTCTGCAGCGATCTTTTTGAATTTGGTCAGCGCCAACTGGTCGTTTTCGGCATTGTAATAAATCAAACCCTGGCGCAAAATCGCTTTTGAAGCATACGAGCCGTTTTTATATTCATTAATTAACTGGTCATAGGTTTTGATCGCCTGATCATTTTTCTTTTCGGTCACATAGACATTTCCGAGTTCAAACAACGCATCATCGCGGTATTGCGATTTAGGAAATGCCGAAACAAATTTATTCAGATCTTCAATTTTCTTGTCATTCCGCGCTACAAATCCGTAACTGATCGCTTTTTGGAATGCCGCATAATCGGCATCAATGCCCCGCATTTCGATCGCTTTGTTGTAAGCGTCCATTGCGGGCCAGTATTTTCCGGTTACGAATCGACAATCGCCAAGCCTTAAATATGCATCGTTCAGACGTACTTTGTCGTCTTTTACCGTTTCGATATAACTCTGGAAGAAATTTCCGGCTTGGTCGTATTCTTTCTGTTTGAAATACGCATAGGCGATATTGTAGTTGATGTTTTTACTTTCAGGAGTCGATTTCGCTTCCGGAAACGCGGCAAATTGCTTGAAACTGATCAAGGCTTCACCGAAATTATCCTGGACATATTCTGTTTCTGCTTTCCAGAATGTCGCACGCGCACTGAATTTCGCATCACTTGGCTGCGCGATCGATTTTTTGAACAGCACCAGCGCTTCGGTATAATTGCCATCGGTGTACAATTCCAAACCGCGGTAAAAAGTCACTTTTTGGTAAGCTGATTTGCTTGCAAATGATTTGTTTTTTTCGAGCAGATCAAGCGCGCCTTTGTAATTTTTAGAAGTAATATAAGAATTGATCAGCAACGTTTCTACATCAGTTTTGCTTGGCGAATTCGGGTATTTTTCGAGAAATCCCGCCAACACATCAGGAACTGATTGGTAGGAGTTTCCGATTTCATAACTCAGTTTGGCATAATTCAACGCCGCATCTTCCTGGATTTTTACATCAAAAGCCATTTCTGAAGCATTTTTAAACGCATTCAAAGCCTGTTGTTTCAGATCGCTTTTGAGGTAACTTTCCCCCAAATGGTAATAGGCATTTTGTGCTACAAAGTCATTTCCGCTAATGATTTTATTAAACTGCGCAATCGCGTTCTGAAAGTCGTTTTGTTTGTAATACGCATAACCGAGCTGGTAAAAATCGGTGTTGTTCCACTTCCCTTTTTTGCCTTTGTATTCATTCAGGTACGGAATCGCTTTGTCATATTGGTTCAAATTAAAATAACTTTCGCCTATGATTTTGTTAAGTTCTGATTTTTCCATCGCATTCGATTTTGGCATCGCTGCAATTCCCTGATCGATCGCTTTTTGGAAGTTCCCGAGCTTAAAATTCATATCTGCCTGAAAATACGACAATTTCTCTTTGTATTTTTCTTCGCCCGACACTTCGTCGAAATACTTCGTCGCTTTTTTGTAATCGTCGCCTTCATACGCCATAAAACCTAAGTAATATTTGGCCTGCGAGCCGAAATCTTTAGAATTTAATACTTTGTTAAAATACGGCGTGGCTTCTTTTTTCTTTCCGGCGTTGAAAAAACTGTAGCCTTTCTGAAAATTAAATTTGTCCTGTTCTTCGTAACTCAGCGTACTTTCATCAACACGGTCAAACCATTCGAGCGCCTGCGGGTATTTTCCCTGTTCAAAATAATAATGTGCAACTTCAATGAACGCCTGGTTTTGCTTTGGGCTCGTTGGATAATCGGCAACGAAATTTTCCATTTTCGCATCAGCATCCGATTGATTCAAACGGATTGCACAATTCGCGCTGTAATATGCACAGTCCGCCTGAACGTCAAGATTTTTGTTCTGTTCTTTGACTTTGTCAAAAATAATTTGTGCCGATAAGTACTGGTTGTTTTTGTATAAAGAAACTGCCCGGTTGAAATCTTCGAATTCGTTCGTGTAAATGGCAGATTTTTGAGCTGATACTGATGCCATTACGAAAAATAACGACATGAAAAAGAGCTTTGTGAGTTGACGCATTTTGAATTTGTTTAATTACCAAATGTATTATTCTGTAAGCTATAACGACCCATTTTGGGGTTTTATTATGAACATTTTTTTTAACAATCCTTTATTGATAATACTTTTGAAATTTATTTTGAATACCAGCGTTAACTTATTACTTTTACCCGATAAACAAAATTCATCATGTCGCAACCGGTTCTATTTTTAAGAAATGTTTCTATCTACCAAGAAAACAAAGTCATTTTATCGAATGTCAATCTTGAGGTAAACCATGGCGAGTTTATTTACATCATCGGGAAAACCGGATCCGGAAAAAGCAGTTTTATGAAAACGCTTTACGCGGATTTGCCGCTGGCAGAAGGACAGGCAAGCATCGTTGATTTTGATCTTGCGAATTTAAAAGAAAGCAACATTCCGTATCTCAGACGTAAAATCGGAATCATTTTCCAGGATTTTAAACTGCTTCCGGACCGCAGCGTCAAAGAAAATATGTTGTTCGTTTTGAAAGCAACGGGCTGGAAAGATGCTGCTGAAATGCAGGTTAAAATTGATGAAGTTTTAGACAAAGTCGATTTAAAATCATTTGCCAATAAAATGCCGCACCAACTCTCAGGCGGTGAGCAGCAACGTGTGGCGATTGCACGCGCTTTGCTGAACGACCCGGAATTGATCCTTGCCGATGAACCTACCGGGAACTTAGATCCGCAAACGAGTGTAGAAGTTTTAGGCGTGCTCAAAAAGATCAATGCAAACGGAAAAACGGTCATTATGGCCACGCACGATTATGCTTTGCTGATGAAATTCCCGTCGAAAACATTGAAATGCGAGGACAATAAAATCTTTGAAGTTGTTCAGAGAACGGTTTAGCTTTTTGGCCTGAAAAAATTTCTTTCCGATATAAATTTGGCTATTAAAACCATTGTAAACGGAAAAGTAACCAAATGAAAGCGGTCGCCTTCACCACATGAAATCCCGGATGTTCCGATAATGTAAAGTATGAAAAACGCTGTAATTGTTATGGCTTTGTCGCTTTTATATTTTTTAATTACGAAGTAACCTCCCAATAAAAATCCGAGGATTGTAAACAATCTGTTTTGCCATTTTGAAATGTTGTAAAGCAACTGTTTTACCGATTCGAAATACGGGCTATGATTCAGGTTTTTTGCTGCGCCGATTACAGAATTTCCCGGTTTGATATTGTCATAAACATTAATAAAATAAGCCTTTGCAAGAGGAATTGGATCTTCTTTGATTTGCGAAATAAGATCTGAAAATACTGCCTTCTTTCCTACAGAAAAATCAAGATTCCTGATTATTGACGCCCTTTCATAACTGACCGCATCAAAGTCCTTCCCTTTTTCAATTGCAACTGCACGACTACCTAGATAATTGTAATAAGTAAAACCGTCAATGTAACTAATCGTGTAATCGCCGTATTGTTTTTTCATTCCGATAAGCTGGAAAGCAACCAAAATAAAACTGGCTAAAATCAGAAAAACACTGCGATTCCTATAATTGCGATACACCGCCACAATGGTGTACAAACAAAGTCCAACGGCTAAGAACTTTGATCCTGGTTTAATTAACATCGACAGTATAAAAACACTTAGCGCTAAAGACAGGAATACGAACTTTTTATCTTTATAATATCTAAAAAACAAATACATTCCAAGAGCAATAAAAACCGTATACAACGATTCTGTAAGCAGGAAATAAGTCAAGGCGACATTACCTACAAAAAACAGCGAAAACAACGAAAAGAAAAAAGCTGTCTTTTCAGAAGTAAAGAAAGAAATTATTTTAAAAACAAGGATTGCGGTAACAACCCAGCAGCAAATATTCAGAAAAAAACTCCATTGCAGTACCGCAAAATCTGAACAACCAAAAGCATACGGAATGCCGCTGACCAAAGCCATCAATAACGGCCTGAAATGATGCAGCGAAAAATCAAAATATAATTTTTGCGCAGCGTCCATATAATTGGTTGAATCCGGTAAAAAAATAGATTGTTTCCGGAATTCCAAAAGCCAGTCAAATGCTGCCAATTCGCACAAAGCCGTAACCACGATCAAGAAAACATATTTGTGTTTTATAAAAAACGGCTCTGGCTTTTGCATAAATAATTATTCCTTATTTCGTTTGTAAACATGCGGATTTTCTTTGATGCCTTTTGAGAATATCTTCCTGATATTCATGCGAAGCAAGGCATCGAGTTGCAAAATGGCATCAGAAAATTTATTTTCAGGCCTGCCACGGAAAGAAGTCACATGAAAAGTATCTTCTTGTAGCAACGGATTTTCCGAAAAATAATAGTTCGACACACAACGCCTGAAACCTTTATAAGTCACCGGAGAAACCGAGTGCAGCGAATTATTATGGGTGGCCATAACTGCCAATCGGTTGAATTTACTCGCAATCGTGACTTGTTCTTGTTCAAAGCCGTTGGGCCAAAGTTCCAGATTTCCGCCGTTTTCAAGTTTCCAATCAGGAGTAACATAATATAACAGATTCAGTACGCGCCAGTATTTGCGGTCTTTATCATGCGAATTGTCAAGATGCGGATTCAGATAATGTCCGTTTGCCATCATTGAAATTCCGCCTGCATACAGGTTTTCGTCGGGTGCGACGCTTGTAATGCTACAAATTTCAGACACCAGATCTACCACATTCTTTTCCTGAAAAGCATAAATAATTTCTTCAAGCACCGGATTGTAAAGATTCATCTGAACAGCAATATATTTGCGTTCCCGGATGTTATTTTTGAGGATCATTTCTTCCGCTTTCGGAAAAGCATCGTAAATCTGCATAGCAATATTTTCCGGCAATAAATCATCGAGAAAAAAGTAACCGATCTGCGATTGGCTTTCGGCGTATAACGCCTCCAGTTTCGTACGGTTTTCAGTAATTGATTTAAAAATCAGTTCCGATAAATATTTCCTGTTTAATTCCATGTTTCAAATATTTCATTGGCCAGCAGCCTGGCGTTTATTGCATCGTTCATTTGGGATTCGAGCACATCGCGCCTTTTTTCATAAGCTGTAAAAGGACTATTTTTGAGCATATTGATCTTTTCAGCGATTTCCTTTTTCGAATTGGCAAATTCACAAAATTGCGTGACGGTTTCATCATCTATGATATTCTCATTAATGATGCAGAAACGGCTGTTGAACAGCGAATTCATTAGCTTGAGTTTGGTTCCTGAACGTTGGAAAGAAAAAATCAGGTTGATTTGCGCATCCATCAAAAGTTGTTGCAAATGGATAAAATTTTCGATGGGTACATAATTTATATTTTCCGAATTGCCAATATACTTAGTAATCAACTCCTGATTGCTGTTAGATGCGATAACTAATTTAAAATCAGTAATTTCCTTAAATATTTCTATCAGCATTTTTACCACCCTGATGTTATCGGACATTCGCAAATCGCCATGGTAAATGGCATATTTTCCAACACCGCTCAGTGGCTTTACTTTTTCATTTCCGTGAAAAACCGGTACATAAACCGCGTGGCCAAATGTATCGTTGATGTATTGGTTTTCAAATTTTGACAAGGTGATGGTTTTATCAAATTCAGCAATAACCGGCTCATATTTCTGGTATTTTTTCGCTTCTAATCGAAAGGCCCATTTTTTTAAAAAACTAGATTCGCTGTTGGATACGCCATTGAAATAGTCGTGTTCAATATTGTGCAACCGCAAAATTTTCCGGGATGATTTTAATTGTTTGTTGTAAATCCAATACGTAGGTTTTAATCCTTCAAACAGTATGGGCGCGTCAAATTTCCGAATATTTTGAAGAAGTTTTTTATTGTTCCTGCTGATGACTGAAAACGGCAATTTGGAGAAAAAATACAACGGGTTTTTATTGTTTTTATAATAAAAAACCTGTTCTGTTACGGCTTCAAGTTCGGTATTTTTTGTTGGAACCTCATCTACAAAACAATGAAAATAAATTTTGATCCCGAGTTCCTGTAATGGTTTCAATTTGAAAAAAACTTCAACAATTCCGCCATAAACCGGGGGAAAAGGATTGTCGAAGCTTATAATATGAAGGGCTTTGTTCTGCATCTTATCACACAAAAATAACATTTTAAAAGGAGTAAATGCAAGTTTTAATTATATTTGGATTTAAAAACCACTAATGCCATTTTTTTCTGTCGTCATTCCGCTTTACAACAAACAACAGTTTATTGGCAATACTTTGAAAAGCCTGTTAAACCAAACATTTGACGATTTTGAAATACTGATCGTCAACGATGGTTCTACTGATAAAAGCGAAGCGGTCGTACAAACTTTCAGCGACAACAGAATACAATACTTTTCCCAGGAAAACCGAGGCGTTTCTGCTGCGCGAAATGTTGGGATTTCAAACGCCAACGCAACTTACATTTGTTTTTTAGATGCTGATGATTATTGGCATCCCCACTTTCTGGAAACGATGCACGATAGCATTTTTAAATTTCCTGAACAATACGTTTTTGCAGCGTCAATAGAAATTGAAACGGCAAAAACAGTTTTTAAACCTAAATATTCGATCCTAAAAACCGGCGATTTCGAACTGGTTGATTATTTTGACGCGAGTCTGAAAGAATCTGTGATATGGACAGGAAGTACTGTTTTTCATAAAAGTGTATTTGAAAAATCCGGGAATTTCGACTGTAATATCCGCAGTGGCGAGGACATTGATTTATGGATCCGCATTGGGCTATTGTATCCAGTATTATTTTCCTGGAAAATTGTGGCGCGTTACGTTTTTGATCCCGAAAGCTTATCGAAAAACAAAATTTACACCGGAAACACCATTAACTTTTCGAAGTTTGAAACTTTGGAAAACAGCCATCCAACACTCAAAAAATTCCTCGACCTGAATCGCTTTTCAATCGCTATTAAAAGCAAATTGGCCGGGAAAAATGACGCTTTCAAGACATACAAAAACGACATCGACTTTAAAAACCTGAATTTTAAAAAACGGATTTTATTGCAACTTCCCACTTGGATTTTGCGGATTCTCATTCAAATAAAAACTTTAAAAGCCAATCTTGGTTTAGGAAATTCGGTTTTTAAATGATTGGAATTCTTCAAAATCGCGAATGTAATCGGCTTCATCAAAAACCGCAGATGCAATAGCCAGACATACTGATCCTGAAGAAAAATTATGTATTTCACGCCAGATTCCTGCCGGAATAAACAACGCTGCATTGGGCTTGTTCAACGTGAATGTCTTTTCATTTTTTCCGTCTTTTAAGACCACTTCAAAACTTCCGCTGAGCGCAATGAGGACTTTTTGCTGGGTAATGTGTGCGTGTCCGTATCGTTCGGCAGTACTCGGCACATCATATAAATAATACACGCGCTGGATGTCAAACGGAATGGTATTTCCTTCGATTACGGAAAGATTCCCTTGATTGTTGTGAATTTTCGGAATTTCCAGCAATCTGATGTCTTCAATTAACGCCATTTTATAATGATTTGCGGTTGTTTTCTTGTTGCAATTGTTTGAACTTTTTAATTCCGGCCAAGCCAGTTTTGAATTTACTTAAAAACTGGTTTTTCGTAATGAATTTATATCGGTATAAAAACCATAAATATTTTGGAAGCCAAATATACGTCAACCTTTTTCTTAGTTTGTATGACAAAGCAGCTCTCGCAAAAACGAGTTTGTTACTACCCTGATCTTCGCCGGAACTCAGCAAAGGATGCGAAACAATTACCGCAGGATGATAACTTGATGGTATTTTGAGCTGCAATGCTTTTCTTAAAAAAAGCAATTCTTCAGCAGTTTCAAAATGTGATCCGAGTCCGAAATCTTCATTAAAAAATAATTGTTTTTCGCGTACCATTTCGGTTTTGAATGCAATTTCTATTGAACAAACATCCCAAATGGTTTTGAAATTGTGCTTGTAATTCACCAATGACGTGTTTTGAGGTTTCAAAAGCCCAATCCGCTGGTGGTTGAATGTAATTACGGCATCTTCAATCGCATTAAAAGCAGTAGTGATTTTTTTATCAAAACCAGGATGAAAAATCACATCATCATCTGTAATCAGTGCGATTTTTTTTGAAGCATTTCTGATGGCGAGGTTTCTGCTTTTGGACAATCCTTTTTCGAATGAATTAATCACACGCACAGAGGGAACATCAGAAACCAAAATTTTATCCTTACTGGTCTGATTGACAATTAAAATTGAAAAATTGGAGAAATGTGAAAAAGGAAACATCGGAATCAGGAAATCCAAAGCATTTCGATTGACCGTAGCTATCAAAATTTCCAGATCCTGATCGTTATAATTACTGGTCAAATTATTTATATTTACACAAATATAAATATTTATTTTGTTAATGAAAATACTTTTAATCGGAGAATACAGCAGACTGCATAATTCATTAAAAGAAGGCCTCGAAGCCTTGGGCCACGAGGTGAAAATCGTTGGAACCGGCGATGCCTTTAAAGGTTTTCCTGTTGATTTTTCGATTGCCCCAAAAATAGTTTCCGATCATTTTTTATGGAAGCCCATCAATAAAATCTGGTATAAAATTTTTAAAGTAGACCTTTCCGACTATGAAAAAGGCTGGCGTTTTAAAAAACTGCTGCCAGGACTTAAAGGTTTTGATGTAGTACAGCTAATTAATTCCAATGCTATAGAAGCACCGCCGCATTTACAAATAAAACTTTATGAGAAATTATTCTCCCAAAACAATAAAAAATTCCTGCTGATTTGTGGTGAAGACACACCAATCGTTGAAGAATTGCTGAAGGACAATTTGAAATATTCGATTCTGACACCATTATTGAAAAATCCGAAATTGCGTAAAAATTATTTTTACACTTTAAAATACGCATCCAAACCTTATAAAAAATTATATGATTTTGTAGCTTGTAATAGTGATGGATTAATTGTTTCCGACCTCGATTATAAAATTCCGATGGATCAGCAAAATGCCGTTACAACATTTATCCCAAATCCGATCAATACCGACAAAATCGCTTTCATTCCGAATCAAATTGACAATAAAATCATCATTTTTCATGGTATAAATACGCTGAGCGCTGATAAAAAAGGTACTCGCTTTTTTACGGAAGCTTTGGAAAAAATCGATCAGAAATATGGTGAAAGAGTGGATATTATCAGTGTGAGCAATATTCCGTATTCGTTATACATTCGTTTGTATGACAAGGCCCATATTGTTTTGGATCAGGTTTACGGCTACGATCAGGGTTATAACGCGCTTGAAGCGATGGCCAAAGGAAAAGTGGTGTTTACCGGGGCAGAAACAGAGTTTTACGATTATTACAGATTGACTGAAGCGGTTAACATCAACGCGGTTCCAGATGTTTCAGTTCTAGTCGAAAAATTATCATTCCTGATTGAAAATCCGGGTGAGATCATCGAAATTGGCAAACGCGCCAGAAATTTCATCGAAAAAGAACACCATTATAAAATTATCGCAGAGAAATACATAGCTTTTTGGCATAAAAAAATCCGGAATAATTAAAACTATTCCGGACTTTGCAGTAACATCTTATTAATTCGATGCTACGTCTCTTTTTGGCCTGCTGCTGTAATCTGCAGGATATTTGGCTTTATGTTCTTCAAGTAAATCATAAGGATCTTCACCATTGTAGCCTTCAATCATTACATATTGCCCGTTTTT
>Ga0081606_1000856_pt1 | contig 10821 bp, 9 predicted proteins | sample EareggfetidaYelm_FD_71127 | JGI IMG/M metagenome (GOLD analysis project Ga0081606, IMG submission 71127) | Earthworm egg capsule microbial community from the University of Washington, USA - E. fetida Yelm (SPADES assembly) (version 2) | ecosystem: Host-associated > Annelida > Reproductive system...
TTGCTCACTAGTGGTGAATTTGACCGAGCCGTGGCTGGTACCCACGGCGATTGCAAGAGCATCAACGTCGGTTTGTGCGACGAACTCGGCGGCTTGGTCTGGGTCTGCGAACACAATCTCCTCGACGATTCCGTTGGTACCGGCCTCCGCACCGCCGATCGTTCCGAGCTCACCCTCGACGCTAACCCCTCGCTCGTGGGCGAAGCTAACCACTCGGCGAGTAAGGGCGACGTTGTCATCGAAGGTTGCGGGATTGTCGGTGTCAATGTCGCGACTCGCGTCGATCATGACACCGGTGAAGCCGTGTTTGATCGCTCGAGCGCAGTCATTGAAAGACCGTCCGTGATCAAGATGCAGTACAGCGTTGACATCCGGGTAGCTGAGGACCAGTTCTCGTAGTCGATCCCACCACCAGCCCTCGTGGTCGTAAGGGTGCATTCCGGCGATCACCTGCACAATGACCGGTGATCGTTCTGCACGTGCTGCGCGCAGAACGGCTACAGCCTGATTCAGGTCTGAGACATTGAAGGCACCGACGGCGTAACCATCGGCTTCGGCACAGTCAAGGATCTCTGCGAGCGTTATAAGAGCCATCTCTTGTCTTGTGCCCGGATCAGAGGGGCGTGGTGGTAGGGAGGTTCTCGTAGCGGAGAACGATCGGATTCGGGGTAGCCGTGCGCGCGTAGATCTGAACCTTCGCGGCCGACTCGACCGCGACGGAGGTCTTGAACGCGTCACGGAGGCTGTCTCCGACCGTGAGTAGCCCGTGGTTGGCCCACACGACTGCGTTGAGCTCACCCATGACGTCGCACATCGCGTCACCGAATTCGGTGCGGTTGCTGAGCGAGAAGGGCATGATCGGCACGTCACCCTTGGTGTAAATCACCATATTAACCAGAGTGCCGAGTATCGGCTCTCCGACAACACCCCACACGTTGGCGAAGACAGGTTCGGTGTGCACGATCGCGTTGACATTCGGACGACGGCGGTACACCGCCATGTGCACTGTGACCTCTGAGGATGGCTCGTGCTTACCTTCGATGAGGTTCGAATCAGAGTCGACCAGCACGATGTCATCGGCTGTCATTTTGTCGTATTCAAGATCGGTGGGAGTAATCAGGAAACGGTTTGGCTGATCAGACACACGCAGGCTGATGTTGCCCTGCGTGTTGAAGTTCAGACCGTATTCCATCGAACGGAGGCAATATTCAAGGATCTGCTCCTTTGCCGCGGTGATATCGAAAGTACTCAAGTGGTTCTCCTTGTTGTTGAGTTTGTGGATGTCAGGACGTCGTGCTCGGAATAATGCAGGCGCGGTTTTCCTTGTTGTTGCTGAGTTTGTGGACGGTCGAGGAAGTCGAGAGGAAAAGGTTCGCGAAGTTGTCACGCTGCATCGCATACCAGTCGGTATAAGACGGATCGGGCCTGACTGCTTCGCCGACAGGAGAATCCGGCACCTCGTCAAGACTTGTGAACACTCCGATGCCGATTCCGGCAAGCAGAGCAGCACCGCGCGCGGATGACTGACCGGGAACCGGGACCAGCTGTCGGTCGGCTGCACTCGCGCGAATCTGAAGTGCCCGCGCGCTACCGGATCCGGTGCCGACGGCGCGGATAGTTCCGAGATCAATCCCACGGGTCTCGAGAGCGGTCGCGATCTTGGCGAGCTCATAGCCGGTTGATTCGAGAAATGATCGCGCAAGTTCGTCACGGCGAGTTGCAAGGGTGAGACCGGCGACAACGCCCAGAGCAGACGGATCGTTGTCGAGGGTTCCCGACCCCGCCAAATAGGGCAGCACCAGGAGAGCGGGAGGCAGATCCGACGGAGCATCGAACACCGTGGCAATCGGCGCGTCAACCAATTGAGCGAACCAGTCGAGCGCCCACCCACCCGCCGCTGTACCGGCGAGGGTGACCCACCTGCTCTCGGCGAGCGGATAGCTTGCAAACCCTGTACCCGCAAGGTTGTTCGGGCGTTCGGCGGTGACGACAGTGAGGCAGTCGCTGGAACCAAGGGCATAAACGGAAGGACCACCGCGTCTGCCGCCCGCACCGACGAAGGACGCCGCCTGGTCGTGGAGACCCGCCACGATCGGGGTTCCCGCCGGGAGGTTGAGGCGCTGAGCTGCGTCAACGGAAACCTTTCCGATAATTGTTCCGGCCTCTACCGTTTCGGGAAGCTGCCGAGGTGCGATGGCAAACCCGGCAGTTGATTCGGCAGCGGCAAGAATCTCGTCTGACCAGCTCAGCTGGTTGACATCGAAAACGCCAGTCCTCGCTGCCATTGAGTAGTCCGTGACCGCCGCCGCACCCAACCTCCTCGAAATGAACGCATCAAGCGTGAGGTATGAGGTAACACCATTGCTCCACCCGGGCAAGCCTGCTGCGATCTTAAAGACGGAGAACATCGGATGAAGCGGCTGTCCCGTGATCCGCTGGAACTTGGCGTGGCCGAGCTGATCGCCGATGACGAACGCCGCGTGCGTCCCACGGCGGTCCATGCTCACCGGGGCGGAGGCGAGCGCCATCCCTTGAGCGTCCACCGGGACAACCGTTTCACCCTGAACGCTGAACGATAACGCTGCGATGTGATCATTCAGCAGGGCCGCCGAAGTGGCAACATTTGATGTCGCCTCGTAGACCGCAGCCAGTACCGCTTCGGCGTCTGTCTCAACAAGATTGGCTGTTCTTGACAGGCTGATCGGAACGGAATATTCCGAGAGAAGTTTGCCCGTCTCGGAGAACGCAGCCGCTCGAGTTCCACTGGTTCCCAGGTCGATTCCGAGAAGACTCATTTGATTGCCCCGGCTAAGCCCTTCACCAGGTAGCGCTGGATAAGGAGAAACACGAGGGCTACTGGAATCGAAATCAACACCAGAACGGCAAACAGGGCGCCGGGCTGGCTGAGGAAGAGCCCCTGGTAGGCAAGCGGCACGAGGGTCAATGGTTTGAGGTGGTTATCGCCCAACGACACCAACGGCAGGAGGAAATCGTTCCAGGACATCATCACCTGCCAGATCACTACGACCGAGATCGCCGGATGGGCAAGCGGAAGGTAGATGCGCCAAAAAATCTGCCACACGTTCGCTCCATCAATCACGGCCGCTTCGAAGACCTCGTGCGGGATCGCAAGAAACGCCGTTCTGATGATGATCACCGCGAAGGGAAGACCGAGGGCCGAATAGACAAGAACCAGCCCGAGGAGACTGTTGTACAGGCTGAGGGCCTGCAGGATCTTGAAGACGGCGACGACGATACCGGACATCGGCAGGACCAGTCCGAGAATCAGCACTCCGAAAAACACTGCCCGCAATGGCACCCGAAGTCGCGCCAAGGCAAACGCTGCCATTGAACCTGCTGTGATCACGAGGAGCACCGACGGGACTGTGATCAACAGGCTGTTCACCAGGTGCAGCAGGATGGGGTTCTGTTGCCAGACGAGGAGGTAGTTGAGCAGTGTCGGCGCAGCCGGGAACATCCCGAAAAATGTTGTCGATGGGTTATGAGATGGCAGCAGAGAGAGCCCGATCACCATGATGACGGGGATCATCCACAGCAGCGCGAGCGGGACGAGCACGACGTGGAGCCAACGGCGGTTGCCGGATATTTTGCTGCTGTGATGCGGCTTTTTCCGGCTCAGCGCGCCGCCGCGCTCTGGGCGAGTAATGGTGGCAGTCACTTCTCGTCTCCTGTGATGAAGCCGGTGCCGAACACCCGAACCATTGAGAGCGAGGTGACCACGGCGATGACGATCAGGACGACGCTGATGGTGGAGGCGTAGCCAGCGCTCTGCAACTGGAAAGCGTGTTGGAAGGCGTAGGTGGGAAGCATGTCCGAGGCGTGTGCCGGGCCACCCTGGGTCAGCACGTAGACAAGCTCGAACGTCTTGAGTGAGCCGATGATTCCCAACAACAACAGTGAAAGATGGGTGGACTTCAGGAGCGGGAAGATGATTCGAACGGTGGTGTGGAAACCGTTTGCTCCATCAATCTTTGCGGCCTCGAGCATGCTCGAATCGATCAGCTGAAGTCCCGCCAGGTAAAACAGCATCGAAAAGCCAGTCCACATCCATACATTTACGGCAATAACGGCGAATATGGCTGCGTTTGGATCACCGAGAAAATTGCCACTCAGCCATGTCAATCCCGTCGCTTTACCCACGCCGACAAGAACACCGTTGAAAGGGTCCATAATTCGTTGCCACACAATTCCGACAACGACCGGCGACAGAATTGCGGGAACGAAGAAGATTGCTCGATAGGCGGTACTGGCGAAGATTCCCCTATTCAGTGCTAGTGCGAGAAGAAAACCGATCATTGCCTGAGGGATGATCGTGAGAGCGATCCAGAGCCCTGAGTTGCGCAGTGTGATGAGGAAGATGGGGTCACGGAAGAGGTCAAGATAGTTGCTCAACCCGACGAACTGGCCGGGATTGACTCCGTCCCACTTCAGTGTGCTGGCTTGAACGTTGTAAATAATCGGGTAGACGACGAAGGCGAGGAAGAGAATCAATGCCGGGAGCAAGAATAGTAAACCCGGGATGTTGCGGATGAATGTGGCTCTCATTGCAGTGACGTTATTTCTTTCTCTATGAGCAATGCCCCGGTTATTTGTCTAACCCCCGGCGAGAACCCGGTCCTGAACAGACTGAACAGAACTCGCTGCCTGCCCGGAAGTCTGAGAACCGGTGGCGACGGCGGAGAGCGCATCACCCACGGCCTGGTCAATCTTGGGACTGTCGAAGTACCGGGAGTACTTCACTCGAGGCAGCCACTTGTCAACGAGGGTGTTCCAGATGTCCTTCTGTTTGTCGCTCGTGAACTTCGACGGGGTCAGCCCCTTCACTGCCGGAACGTCGTTCATCGTGTCAACAAGCTTCTGGCCTCCCTTTCCAGCGATCCAGTCTGTGAGCACCTTACAAGCCAGGTCCGGGTTCTTGGAGTTCTTCGAGATCCCGAGCGACACGTCAATGCCGCCGACATACTGCGGCTCGGATGCTCCGCCGGGAATCGTCGGGAAAAGGAACGGCTGGTATCCAGCCATGCCCTTGGAGAGCGCTGGGATGGCCGACTGATCCTTGGTCGGATCTGACTGCTGGATCCACCATGCGCCCAGGGGAATCATGGCGGCGTTGCCCGCCTCGAACTGATTTGCCGCCGTCGGATAGCTGTCCAGACCGATTGCACCGTCCTGCGCGATACCGTCGGTGAACAGCTTGCCCCAGTAGTCGAACGCCTTGACTATCTGCGGATCAGTCCACTTCGCTTCACCGTTTTCTGCTCGGTAGACAAGGCCCGGGTCGATGTTATTAGCGATCTGGAGGAAAACCACGTTGCGAACCCAATTGTCCTTGGCAGGCAGCATGAAGGGCGCGTACCCCTTGCCCTTCATCGCGTGTACCGTACTCGCGAGTTCACTCCAGGTCGTGGGGATCTGCCGGTTCGCATTTTTGAAGAGGTCAGTGTTGGCCCACAGGTTCACGGTCTGAACAAGAATGGGCAACGCGTAGAAGTTATCATCGCCCTCCGGATTGCCAGCCTGCGCTTGCTCGATACCAATCGGGTAGAACTTGCTCTTCCAGTCGGAACCCCAGGTCTTAGCGGCGCAGTCCTGAAGCGGCATCAGGTTGCTTCGATACTGCTGCGTAAGTGCCCCCGGTTGAAGCCCAACGATGTCGGGGAAGGTGTTCGAGCTGGCCCGCGTCTGCAGATCAACGAGGTACTGCGGATAATTGAAGATGGTGGCGTCAATTTTACTACCAGGGTTATCCGCCATGAACACGTCGATCATCTGCTTGGTTGTCTGCTCAATGGGGCTCCACGAGCGGAAGGTCACGGTGTCGCCGCTTCCGCCGCTTTTGGCAGGAGCGGCTACCCCGGCACATCCGCTCAGCGCGAGCGCTGTTACCGCGAGAATGGCAGCCGTGACGATGCTGGGCTTGGGGGTTTTCATTACTGTGTCCTCCGTTACTTCGTTGTATCGATTGTGCCCTGGAGCACTAGACGTACGAGGAGTATATGCACAACTGAAATCGATTGTGACCTCAGGAAGAAAACTCGTTTGTTTTCTCCGCAAACTTTGCTTTTCCCAATACTTGAGGCTATCGAAACCGAAAGTGCCGACCTGACCTACGGTCAAAAGTGACCGAGTCCGACCCACAACATTGAATTCCTTTATCTCGAACTTGACCGGCTTGACCGAAAATAAAAAGTCACCGGATCGCTGCGGTGGGAACCACTGTGAATATGCGGGAATTGGGTTTTTGACAGCGCTGGTGTAGCCATCAAAAACAACCACTGCGAGCTGACAGAACGGGAGATCACGTGCTGCCGCCCGAGATCTCCCGTTCTGAATAAATATCGCAGACCGCATAGAACTGCTGCATGTAGACAGTTGGGGTGAGTCTCGCCGGATATTTGACAGGGCCAATAACTAGCAGATAGAACCGACCGTGACTAATATTGCTCACTGAATTTTAGTGACTAGTGGAAGATTGGATAGCAGGAATGCGCAACAGAGGATTCTGCGTGTTGACGGCGGCGTTGCTGGCAACCGCGAAACTCACCGGGCTCGAAAGCTGTTAACGAAACACAGCCTGCCGAGGGAGCCTGGCGTTTGCGCAGTGGCCTAGCCTCCGAAAGAGTGAGACACGCGACGTGCACGTGGGACACCCATGCGACAGGGAGGGAAATAGCTGGCACAAAGCAGGCAACTGGGCTTCTGGGGAAACTATTCCTCAATTGGAACAGAGTCTGATACCGACTTCAAGGCATGATCGCATTAATCTGAAAGCGTTATAATGATTGACGATTTCTCATCGGAGTTTCGCCTCGCAAGCGTTCGCGGACGGAATAGTCAGCGAGCAGGAGGTAACCGAAGCAAAGAAAATTGATCAGGAGTGTTACAGCGCCGCGGGTTTGGACGCCTCCTGGGATATATACGGTCGGGAAACGGTTGAGGGAGCAAACATGACCAGCAACGAGCCCCCGTCTGCGAAGTGCAGTTTTGCAGACGGGGGTGTGATGGTGATGTACTACCAGATGCTCCTAAACCCCCGAAACGAGTATGAAGTAGAGCTGCGAGCCGCAGCACTGACACCGCTACGCGAGCACTTCAGCACGGATCTCGTCGAGCGTTTGACAGGGATCTAGTAGGCAGATAGAGTAAGCGCGTGTGGCCAGTGCTGGTCACTAAAAATTCAATAAGAAAAGAGGGGCTAGCAAAATTGGAGTACGCAGTAGAGGACTTGGAGTGTTGGTAGCAGCCTTGCTGACGATCCCGGGTTTCACCGGGCTCGGGGTTGTTGCCGGGGCACAGTCGGCCGAGGCGGCTCGGTGTTCATACAGCAACCTGACCTCTGTCAGCGTGAAGAATGAAACCTGCCGTGCAGGTGCCTATGCCTACGGTAGCGCCGGAGGAGTTTGGCATCAGTCAGGCAACTGGGTTCCCAGGGGAAGATATTCCTACAACTGGCACAACGTCTGCTACGTGCGCCCAGGCATGATCGGACGAAATTGAGAGCGCCGTGTCACGCCCCCTGATTCGTATAGCGAGCGCGGTGACCGGTGTAATACTGGTCACCGCGCTCGCGGCGTGTCATACCGAAACGAGGCAGTCGTCATCTTCGCCCGCGACCACCGGGAAGTCTCCGGGTTCCTGGGACTCACAAATACAACAAATGATTGACGATTTCCCGTCGGATTTCGCCTCGCAGGTATTCGCAGACAAGGTAGTCAGCGAACAGGAGCTAACCGAAGCAAGAAAAATCAACCAGGACTGCTACAACGCCGCGGGGCTAAGCGTCTCTTGGAACGCGTATGGTCGGGAAACGGTTGAGGGAGCAGACCCCACCAGCACGGAACCCCCGTCTGCGATGGGGCGGTGCAGTTTTGCAGACGGGGGTGTGATGGTGATGTACTACCAGATGCTCCTAAACCCCCGAAACGAGGATGAAGTAGAGCTGCGAGCCGCGTGTCTGGTAAAAGCAGGAATAGCCAGAGCAGGCTACACCGGTGCCGACCTCCTACGAGACTACGAGGCTAAGTCAGTTCCGTGGAAACCAGACGACGAAAAAGCACGAAATTGTCTGGACGACCCCCTGGGGCTTGTCAACTCTAAAACAACACAGTGAAAGCCATGGACAAACGTGCGCAAATCAAGTAACGCAACCACAATCGGCCTGGCAATCGTGGTGGCCCTGGCCGGGCGCGCGGTCGGCGGGGTGTGGTTGACGCGGCCTGAGGTGCCGCGAGATCTACAAAAGGCACAAGCCCTCACGCTGGTTCCGGTAAGTCAGCGGACCTATGACGATGGGCGAACCGTCACCGTGACTGTCACAGCTCAAGAAGGACAGAAGCTGACTGCTCCGCGCGGCGGGCGAACCAGCGCGCTGACGTGCACCGCCGGTGGAACAGTGACCTCCGGGACATCCGTGCTGGCACTTGACGGGGCGGGTCTGCTGTCTTTGGCAACATCGGTTCCTCCGTGGCGCGACCTCACCGTGGGAGACACCGGCCCGGACGCCGCAGCGCTCAACGCCGAACTCGCACGCCTGGGACACAGTGTTGCGAAAACAGACAGAATCACACCGGCGACCGTGCGCGCATACCGAGCGGCCGCCCGTCAGGCCAGTGCCGAACAGCCGCGTAACGAGGTAATCCAGGCTGACCAGATCCTGTGGATCCCAGCCCCGGAGGTTGTGGTGGCCAGCTGCCCTGTTCGACTCGGTGACAGAGTCGCGACCAGCGACCCCGTGCTGACGCTCCAGTCCACAACATCCGCCCGGATACCCTCGCTGCCCGCTGACGCTGTCGCGGGTGGCCGCGTGGTGACCATCGACTCCGACACGATCCCCGTGACCGATGACGGTCAGATCACGGATGCCACAGCACTCACCACACTGCTCGCCTCCAGTGCCTACGCAACGACAAGCGCGAATGCGAGCGGCACCCGTCAGCTCTCGGCACGCTGGGTGTTAGCCGAACCCGCCACTATCATGGCCGTTCCCCCCGCTGCGATCGCGGGCACCGGCACCGACGCCGTGTGTGTTGTTGATGAGAAAAATACTGTGTATCCGGTACGGGTTGTCGGGTCGCAGCTGGGACAAACCTTCATCTTGCCCAAGGGCGAGACAAAGATTCCTGGCCAGGTGTTAGCGACACCGAACGCCTCCACAAGGTGTGAGTGAACCGATGCACGTTGTCCTCACCGGCCTGGGTCATCGGTTCACGACCGGACCTTTTCTGTTCCGGCATCTTGATATAACCCTGGAACCGAACGAGGTTTACGCGCTGACCGGGCCCTCCGGGTCGGGCAAGAGCACACTGCTGTCGTTGCTGGCCGGCTGGCTTGAGCCCACCGAAGGACACATTCACCGTGAAAGTGTGAAACACACGGGCTGGGTATTCCAAAACCCACACGGGGTCGCACGACGAACGGCCCGCGACCACGTCACACTCCCATTTTTGGCCAGGGGGATACCCCGCCGCGAGGCTACACACCGCGCAACACAATTGATGGAAGACTTTCGCCTCGGCTCGGTTGCCGACCAGGACTTCTCAGCTTTGTCGGGCGGGGAAGCACAGCGGCTCATGCTCGCGCGCGCGATTGCCGCCGAACCAGACCTGCTGCTTGTTGACGAACCCACCGCCCAGCTCGACACGTCAACCGCCACCGTCGTCAACCGCTCTCTGCACGGAATGAGCGACCGAGGAATAATTGTCGTGATCGCCACGCACGACCCGAACACGCGCGACGCCTGTAGCGTCAAGCTTGATCTGACCGACTACACCGACACCGATCCAGGAGACACCGCGTGAAGTGGGTCATTGGTGAAGCCGTCCGGAACCTCGTGAGCGGCACTACGCACGCTTTGCGCTACACACTCCTGCTGTCAATTGCTCTGGGAACGCTGGTGCTCGCCGAGATCAGCGACATCGACAGCATTCTCACCCGCGCTGCCGAGTACCGAACAGCCGGTGGATCAGTGCTCACGGTCGAGGCACCCGGCCGGATTGACGGCGCCACCTGCGAGGCATTCGGTAGACTCCCCGGCATTGACGCTGCTGGCGCGCTGCGAACAGAACGAGAGCTGGTGTCACCGGCCCTGCCCCGCGGACCGATCACCGCCTATGGCGTCACCGAGGGGCTGCTCAACGTGATCACCGCTCACCGTGATGCCGGGCCAGGTCTGGTCTTCTCTCAGGATGTCGCCGACAGTCTAGGTCGCCGAACCGGAGACGAACTCGCGACCACCACCGGGCTCACCCGCGTGCGCGGTGTCTACTCGTGGCCGCAGGATGGGCGCCGGAGCGGCTACGCCTACTCCGCCCTCATTCCTATCACCGCTCAAAATATGTTCGATCAGTGCTGGATTCGCGCCTGGCCCATGCCCGCCGAGACAGCCACACTGATCCGGCTCAGCGTTCTGCCCAGTGATGACAAAAACAGCAAGGTCACCGTTTCTCACCTCAACTCAAGGCTTGCGACAGATTTCGACGGAACCGAGCTGTTCACGGGAAGAATCACCCGCCACGCTTGGCTTGTCGCGTGCGTGGTCGGACTGCTGCTCGGAGGAACCTCCGTCTACACCCGCAGGCTTGAACTCGCCTCGGCTCGACACGTCGGAGTCTCCCGAACGGCCTCACACGTGCAAGCCCTCATTGAGGCCGCCGTCTGGGTCACCTCGACCGGCGTGATCCTCGCCGGTATCACGTCTGTGGCGCTCACCTTCACCAGTAATCACGACAATCTCTCACTGTTTGCTGCAGCCACCCACATCGCCCTGCCCGGCCTGCTGACCACACTCCTGGGCACGCAACT
>Ga0081606_1000857_pt1 | contig 10818 bp, 10 predicted proteins | sample EareggfetidaYelm_FD_71127 | JGI IMG/M metagenome (GOLD analysis project Ga0081606, IMG submission 71127) | Earthworm egg capsule microbial community from the University of Washington, USA - E. fetida Yelm (SPADES assembly) (version 2) | ecosystem: Host-associated > Annelida > Reproductive system...
GAGGTTTTTGGTCATCTCGGGTGTGACCCGCTCACCAAAGGTGCGCAGATAGATTTTCGACGACTTATAGGAGCAGTGCTCTGACCACATGACCGAATACATTGCCAGTTCAGCACTCGTGGGTCGTCGACCCAGGATGTCTCTGATCCGCTGATATTCGTCTGCCTTCAGCCCGAGCGCTGCATACGGTTGCTCTTTGCTCGGTGTGGCCGCAGCCACCGTGACACTGTCGAGCATCGGCACCGGACTCTGAGCCGGGGATAGTTCGGAAACTGGGTCCAGTTTGGAAGCTGGGCCATCGTTCGGGGCGGTGTAAGTCACGTGAGGCGAACTCCAAGGGTGGCGGTTCGAGGATGCGGTTCAGTGGCACGCGGGGATGAGGAACCAGGTTCCGCAAGTCTATCCGCGGGTACCGACATTCGATCACCCCGATGCGGTGACCATCCCCACCAAGACAACAGCCCGAATGGGTCTCGCGCACCACCGGCAGCCACTACCCCCGCGTTCAAGTCTGAAGTGGGTGTGGATGCTGGGTGGTCTGGGCGGATCACCCACTACCCCCGCGTTCAAGTCTGAAGTGCAACACTGTGGTGGTGTGATTGTGTGTGGTGTGGGTAGGTTTCTGCTGGTATCGTGTTGTAGCTGAGCCACATTCGCGGATCCTCTGGAAACTCAATCCGAGACCTGCCTGCGATCATCCGGGGGTGTCCGAAGGGGCCTCGATAAGCCCACGTGTTGCACTTCCACCTTGCATCACGGGACACACTGCTCAGACCGAGAGCACTGTGATCATGTCGGAAGAGATCACTGCAAACCCAACCGTGTACTGCTCGGGCCAGACACGACGGATGCTGAAGACACCGACATCCTCGGGTTAATCGAGCTGGGGCTCGGGCCAGACACGACGGGCGCTGGGGCTCGGGCCAGACACGACGGGCGCTGAAGCTCTCGACGACCCGAGGCCCGCTAGCATGCAAGAACACGATGAAGGAGACGTCCGTGATTACTGCAGCCGCTGATGGATCAGCGCTTGGCAACCCCGGCGCAGCCGGGTGGGCCTGGTATATCGACGACAAGCGCTGGGCTGCAGGCGGGTGGGCACACGCGACGAACAATCAGGGCGAGCTGCAGGCCGTGCTCGAACTCTTTCGCGCAACTGCACACGTAAACGACAGCCTGCTCGTGCTCTGTGACAGCCTCTACGTCATCAATTCCCTCACAAAGTGGATGCCCGGTTGGAAACGAAAGGGATGGCGCAAGGCTGACGGACAGCCGGTTCTCAACGTCGAGCTCATGCGGGAACTTGACGCGGCCCTCGTCGGGCGACGCTTCCGCTTTGAGTGGATCAAGGGGCACGCCGGACATCCCCTCAATGAGGCAGCCGACGAAAGAGCCCGGGCCGCCGCCACTGCCTATCGGGATGGCACGACCGTATCAACCGGCCCGGGCTGGGTTGACAGCCCAGCCAGCACCACCAGTTCAGCCCGCCACGACACAGTACGACCAAGCGAAATACCTGATATCACCAGTTCCTGGCCGGTAGCACCGCGCACCGCGGAACACGACGATGCAGACCGTGACACCGCAGAACCTGACACCGCCGACCGCGATACCGCCACGTTTGATGAAGCGCTCTTCACACTCGATGCGGATGCCACCGCCTGGCACACCATCACCCTCGAATTGTCACAGGATGAAATCCACCGATTAGGCACGCTCGCACGCGCGGCAGGCCATTCCCCCGAAGACTATCTGCGAAGCCTCTTCTAGACCCAACGAGATCTCCGGTAAAACCGGCGAGCACCCCGCTCCGGCGCGCGTATGCACTGTTATCGGCGCCCCAGTGCCCGCGCGACGGCCCCGGCCCCGCTCCGGCGCGCGTATGCACCGTTCCCTCGAAGGTATACGGTGCATAAGAATCCTGACCGTCCTGCTCCGACGCGTGTACGCGCGCTGCTTTCTGGGTACGCGGTGCCCAGCACCCTCGCCGTCCTACTCCGGCGCGTGTACGCGCTGTTGCGCGGCACCTAATCCGTCTGTCACGATGAGTTCCGCCGCGTCCGCCGCGTCGGCAATGAGGACACCGAGGCTCTCGCGCTCGGGTCCGGAGAAATCACGAAGGACGAAGTCCGCGGCATCCTGTCGGCCCGGTGGTCGTCCGATGCCAACACGCACCCGCAGGTAATCCTGGCCGAGTGCCTTGGAAATGTCGCGGAGACCATTGTGTCCGCCGTGTCCGCCGCCCAGTTTGAGTCGCACTCGATCAAACGGGAGGTCGAGGTCGTCATGGATGACGATGAGCCGCGCGGGTGCGAGCCCATAAAACTTCACCAGTGCCGACACCGGACCACCGGACACATTCATGAAGCAGGTGAGCTTTGCGAGCACAAGCTTCGGCCCACCCGGCCGGAGAAAACCCTCGGCAACCCGAGCCGGTGTCTTGTGTGTGGTGAATCGCACGCCCAGCCGGGTGGCGAGTTCGTCGCACACCATCTGGCCGACACTGTGCCGATTGCGGGCGTACTGGTCACCGGGGTTTCCCAACCCGACAACCAGCCACGTCTCCACTGAGCTAACCATTCTTCTAGATCACACCCACCGAGCAGATCACGCTGCTCACAACCACACCGAGCGGCACAGGGATGTCCCCATCCCCGCCGATTACCAACACCTGCCGCTCGGCCAAGCGATCAGAGTCACTCCGCTGCGGCTGCAAGTTCGATCAGGCTGTACGGTCTCTCGTTGTGTGTGAGGAAGTCACTCCGCCGCGGTCGCAGGCTCGACCGGTTCAGCCTTCTGGGGCGCGTGCACAACGGCAACAAGCACATCAGCATCGGTGATGAGTATGGCACCGGTCGGGAGCACAACATCTTTCGCGTGGATCTGTGTTCCTTCGGACAGACCCTCAACGCTCACAACCACAAACTCGGGAATATGAGTCGCCTCCACCTCGAGGTTGAGGGTGTGCGACTCGAGTTCAGTGATCGTGCCGGGGAACGATTCACCCTCAAGGTGCACCGGAACCTCAACCTGCACCCTTTCCCCCTTCGTCACGACAATGAGATCAAGGTGTTCGATGATCTGGCGCACCGGATCCTTCTGCACATCCTTCACGAGCGCCAGATGGCTCTTGCCCGCAATGTCGAGGTCAAGCACCGCGTTTGCCTTGCGAATAAGCAGACCAACCTGGTGCGCGGGCAGTGCAAGGTGTTGCGGCTGGGTGCCGTGCCCGTAGAGGACGGCGGGAATCTGGCCGATCGCGCGCAGCCTGCGGGCAGCGCCCTTGCCGAACGACTCACGGACAGCGGCCTTGACGATGTTCTCGTCGGTCATGATGTTCTCCTTGCGGGCTCTGTGCCCTGATCGGGTTTCTCTTTCGACTCGAACGCGCGCACCGGGTGCGCTCTGCGTGAGGAAAAGCTGTAGAGCCTTGACCTACCGCGTCGATCACGGATGCCTCGCGGCGGGCTGTGGCCCGCACGAGGTGCCCCTCGCCGAAGTGTCAGCCATGTTGACCAAAGCCACCGATGACCGAGGATCTACTCTACCAGCCACCGAACAGGCTTTGGAGCGGCCCGCTACGCTGGAATGACACCCGCCGCAAGGAGAAGCCGTCGTGCCCGCAACCGCAACCGCAAACATCGGAGTCGTTGGACTCGCCGTCATGGGATCCAACCTGGCTCGCAATCTGGCCAGTCGTGCGGGCAATACCGTCGCCGTGTTCAATCGGTCACCCGAGCGCACTCGCACGCTCGTGGCGGAGCATCCCGAAGCTGGGTTTGTGGCCTCGGAAACCTACGACGCTTTTGTTGCCTCGCTCTCAAAGCCGCGCACCGCGATCATCATGGTGCAGGCCGGGGCGGGCACCGACGCGGTGATCGGTGAACTCGTGTCGCGGTTCGAACCGGGCGACATCATCATGGATGGCGGCAACGCGAACTTCCACGACACGATCACCCGCGAAGCGACCGTGCGAGCGAAGGGCATTCACTTCGTCGGCGCGGGCATCTCGGGCGGTGAGGAGGGCGCACTGCACGGGCCATCCATCATGCCCGGCGGCACCGCCGAGTCGTATCAGACGCTCGGCCCTATCCTCGCGTCAATCGCAGCGGTTGCCGAGAATGAGCGGTGTGTCACTCACGTCGGCACCGACGGTGCCGGCCACTTCGTGAAGATGGTGCACAACGGCATCGAATACGCCGATATGCAGCTCATCGCCGAGGCGTACGATCTCATCCGCCAGGGAACCGGGAAGAGTCCCACCGAAATCGCCGATATATTCTCAAAATGGAATACGACTGAGCTTGAGAGTTACCTCATTGAGATCACCGCGGAGGTACTGCGCCAAACGGATGCCTCGACAGGCATGCCACTGGTTGATGCCATCCTCGACCAGGCCGGAGCTAAAGGCACCGGCGCCTGGACCGTGCAGAACGCACTCGACCTGGGTGTGCCCGTGCCCGGCATCGCGGAGGCCGTCTTCGCCCGCAGCCTCTCCTCCCGCCCCGATCAGCGCACTGCAGCTGCGAGCTTGCCCGGCCCGGGAACGACCCTCCACGTTGATGACACCGATGCCTTCGTTGAGGACGTCCGACGCGCGCTCTACGCGTCCAAGATCATCGCCTACTCGCAAGGGTTCGACGAGATCATTGCGGGTGCCGCCCTCTACAAGTGGAACATTAAGAAGGGTGATATCGCGAAAATCTGGCGGGGTGGATGCATCATCCGCGCGCAGTTCCTCAACCGCATTGCCGAGGCGTACGCTGCCGACCCTGACCTGGTCATGCTCGTTGTCGCCCCGTATTTCCGCGAGGCAATCGCCGGAGCCCAAGCAAGCTGGCGCCGAATCGTTGGGACTGCCGCAACCGCCGGAATCCCCACCCCCGCGTTCTCCTCTTCGCTGGCCTACTACGACGGCATTCGTGCCCCCCGTCTACCCGCTGCCCTCGTGCAGGGACAGCGAGACTTTTTCGGTGCTCACACCTACCGGCGGGTTGATAAGCCGGGCGCGTTCCACACTCTCTGGTCGGGTGATCGCTCAGAGATCGCAACAACACCGTCCACGCACTAATACTCGGTGCAGGGCACAATACTCCGGAGGAGTACGACTGTGGGACGGGAGAGGTACGACTGTGAAACGGCTGCGACTACGCGGCCCCGTCGAACATGCTCGTGACCGAGCCATCCTCAAAAACCTCGTGGATGGCTCGTGCCAACAGCGGCGCAATCGGCAGAATCGTCAGTCGCTCCCACCGTTTCCGCTCCGGAATCGGAAGCGTGTCGGTCACGACAACTTCGTCAATGAACTCAGACTGCAGGATCTGAACCGCAGGGTCGGAGAAAACCGCGTGAGTGGCCGCGACAACAACGCCCACCGCCCCCTGCTTTTTTAGTGCCTCGGCCGCCTTCACAATCGTGCGCCCAGTGTCAATGAGATCGTCCACGAGCAGGCACACCCGGCCCTCGACTGATCCAACGATCTCGTGCACGGAAACCTGATTGGGCACCAGTGGGTCGCGTCGCTTGTGAATGATCGCGAGCGGCGCACCAAGCTTATCGCTCCAAATATCGGCGACCCGCACCCGGCCCATATCGGGTGAGACAACCGTCAGCGCTGCGGGATTAAGCCGTGACCGAAAGTGTTCAAGAAGCACCGGCATCGCGAAGAGGTGATCGAGCGGTCCGTCAAAAAAACCCTGGATCTGCGCGGCGTGCAAATCCACAGACATGATGCGATTCGCACCGGCGGCCTTATAGAGGTCGGCAACGAGGCGGGCCGAAATTGGCTCCCGGCCGCGGCCCTTCTTGTCCTGCCGCGCATAGGGGTAGAACGGCGAGACGACGGTGATGCGTTTTGCAGAGGCACGCTTGAGCGCGTCCACCATGATGAGCTGCTCCATGAGCCATTCGTTGATCGGTGTCGAGTGGGATTGTATGACGAACGCATCCGCGCCACGCACGCTTTCACCATACCGAGCATAAATCTCACCGTTCGCAAAGGTACGGGAGTCGGTGGGCACCAAATCCGACCCGAGCTCCGCGGCGATCTGCTCGGCGAGAGCAGGGTGCGCGCGCCCAGACACGAGCACGAGACGCTTTGACCCACTGGTTCTGATACCCGACATCTCGTTCCTCTCCAGCCGCCATAGCCGGGTCGTTGTCAGTTGGTTCCGGATGTCTCGGCTGCCGCCGCGGCAGCAGCCGCTGCGTCGGTGCCAGCTCGAAACTTCCCAACCCAACCCTCGATATTGCGCTGTGGAGCGATGTTCACCGCAAGAGCACCCGCCGGCACGTCCTGACGGACGACCGTTCCTGCACCGGTGTACACCCCGTCCGCAATTCTAACGGGTGCCACAAAAACACCGTGCGAACCCGTGCGCACGTGTGACCCAACGAAGCTGTGGTGCTTGTTGACACCGTCGTAGTTGGCAAAGACTGAGCCCGCACCAATGTTGGAGTGTTCGCCGATCGTGGCGTCTCCCACATAGCTGAGGTGCGGCACCTTCGAGCCTGCACCAATGGTCGTGTTTTTTGTCTCAACAAACGCGCCGATTTTGCCGTCCGCTCCGAGCACGGTGCCCGGTCGCAGGAACGAGAATGGCCCGACCGTTGCCTCGGCCGCAACGATCGCGAGGGTTGCATCACTGCGACGCACCCGTGCGTTGGCACCAATCTCACAGTCAACAAGGGTTGTATCAGGGCCAATCTCCGCCCCGCGAGCAATGACGGTGGCACCTTTCAGCTGGGTACCGGGGTGAATCGTAACATCCGGTTCGATTGTCACCGCGAGATCAATCCAGGTTGTTGCCGGGTCGTCGATCGTGACACCGTTGAGCTGCCAACCTCGCACGATAAGCGCGTTGAGACGAGCCGCTGTGTCAGAAAGCTGAGCTCGGTCGTTGATCCCCGCAACAAGCCACGACTCGGCGACGGGGACAGCCGCGACCTCGGAACCCCGCGCCCGAAGCAGCCCGATGATGTCGGTGAGGTACTTCTCGCCCTGGTCGTTGTTGGCCGTGAGGTTAGCGAGTTGGTCACGAAGCTCCCCCACTCCGAACGCGTAGATTCCGGCGTTGATCTCGGAGATGCGCAGCTCGTCAGCCGAAGCATCCCGGCACTCGACAATGCGTTGAAAGGCACCGGTCTCGTTCCGCACCACACGACCGTACCCGGTCGGGTCGTCGTAGACGGCAGAGAGAATGGATGCCGCGGTCTGCTGCTCTCGGTGCGCCGCAAGAAACCCACGGATGGTGTCAGCATCCAACAGCGGAACATCGCCATTAAGCACGAGCACATCGCCGACGAAATCATCGGGGAGTGCTGCAAGCGCCTGTTCGACGGCCCGCCCCGTGCCGGGGATCTCGTCCTGGTCAACGAGCAACACCCCGGGGAGCACGCCCTCAATGACCGGCGCAAGCTGATCACGGCCATGCCGGACGACCGCGATGACGTGCGCAGCATCCAGTTCGCGGGCCGTTGCCAACACGTGCCCGACCAGTGGCACACCCGCCAAGGGGTGTAGGAGTTTCGGTGTTGCGGACTTCATCCGGGTGCCCTGCCCGGCTGCGAGCACGACGATGGCAAGCTTCATATCCACGCTCCGCCACCAGGATTCGAACCTAGTCCTAACAGCTCCAAAGGCTGCCGTGCTACCGTTACACTATGGCGGATCGCGTCAGCGGGTTGCGCGGCGCTTGTTCAAGTCTGCCAGACGTCAGTGGGTTTGCGTGCCGCCGTGTGCTCAGGTTTGACGTGCAGCACTCGATGATGTTGCGATTGTAGGCAGTGTTGGTAGATTTCTGCTGGGGGCCGTGCTCGAGGTAGAAGCGTAGCCCTTGGCTTGGTGAACATGCGCATCACCGGGTGTTGCACGTGCGTCTTGAACACGGAACTTACGCAATACCCGCTGGCTTGACTCAACTGGCGGAGGAGGAAGATTTCGCTGCTTGCGCTCACAAACGTGCCACTTATGCTGACCACTACCCGTTACCGGCAAGTTTCAGGGTTGAGCCCGTATTGGCAGAATGTGGGACGACATCGTCGTGACTGTTTTCCTTGCACCCCCCACCATCACAGACGAAAGGTGATAACACATGTCAGTTCTAGGTGATTTTCGATCCGTAATGAAGTGCGCAGAGCACGCAGCGCGGTCTGCACAAACGGAAGTAGGCCCAGAGCATGTTACCTATGCTTTCGCCCAGACTGTGGGGGTTTCAGATCTGGAGGCAAGGGCCGTTCTGGAGTATGGGCAGAGTCGGAGCTGGGAGCGCTCCGGTGTGAACAAGCGTCGGGGTCTTTTCGGGCCGAAAAGACCGGGCTGCGGCGTGAGCCTTCGACGCGCGATTCAGAATGAGACCGCGGCTGGAAGGGTAACGATTGCTTCGGTTTTGCTTCTGCTTCACAGTCAGGGTGAACTCCGTGACCTCGACCATGCCGTAACTGAGGTAGGTGGCAACCTTGAAAAGTGGTTGAGACAACATGCTGATTAATGAACCGGCCCTGTGATCCTGCAGGCACGTTCACTCTCCAAGAGAGTGGACGCGTTAACGATCCTGACTGACGTGTCTTTCGATGTTTTCTCGGGTGAAGTCGTGGGTCTAGTGGGCCCCAATGGTGCCGGGAAAACGACACTGATGCGAGTTCTCGCAGGACTGTAGGAGGCCTCAGCCGACTCTGCCGAGGTACTGGGAGCCGCGCTCGGTACCTCCTCCGCGAGAAGAGCGCTGAGGGAAATCCACGGTAACTGACCGAGTCCGACCGTGTACCTCCTCCGCGAGAAGAGCGCTGAGCCTTATGCCAGAGAGTCCGGATCTCTACCCAGGACTCAGTGTCATTGAGCACATTCGCCTGCTGGAGCGGCTCAATATGGTGGAACGCGCTGATGAACACCTGCACGATGTGATCGCGCGCTTCGGTTTGGCCGATAAGCTCGACGCACTGCCGCACGAGTTATCTCAAGGCATGAAGCGGAAACTAACGCTGATTCTCGCCCTTCGCAAAGGGGCCAGATTGTTCCTGTTCGACGAGCCGTTTAACGGCCTTGATCCTGTAGCAACACGCGAACTGCGCCTGGAGCTGCGTCGCCTTGCCGACGAGGGAAACGGTGTGCTCTTGTCCATGCATGGCCTTGGAGAACTTCAGAAGATTGCGGATCGCGTGCTGTGTCTGATTGGAGGTCGCGTGGTGCGGTCAATCAACATGCGTGAAACCTCAGGTGAGGCCGATGATGCTCTTGAGGACATCTACCTGAGTGTTGTTGGCGGGGGCAGTGAAGACAGGTAGGAATATGCCTACCGTCGTTAGCCACGGCCTTATCGGACTGGCCGGGGCGTACCTGCGAATGCGAGTTCGCTCGCTTTCAATGCTCCTGCTCAATCCGCTTGCCCTGGTTTTGCTTGCATCGCTGGCTTGCGCCTATGTCTGGGTGCTTGTGGTCGAGGGTTCCAACCTGCGAACCCAAAGTATGCCTGGATCATGGACTGAGATAGCGGCGTTTACCTACGGCATACTGCTAATCGTTGTTGCTCTCACAGCTCAACGCGGGTCACCTCTCCGACTACATCTTGCGGATGTCTCGTGGGCCTTGCAAAGCCCGGAAGGCCCACGGGTGAGCGCGCTTTTGCACGGCGCGATGTCTGCTGTTCTCGCTTTGATAGGATCATCGTCGGCCTCGGCGATCGCTCTGACTATGCGGGGAGAAAATCCCATCTACGGCGTAGTGTCGGGCGTTTCTATCGCCAGTCTCATGCTCCTTCTGCGCGGTGTATCGTTGTCCTTGCACCTCATAGGTCTCGTAGCACCCCGGCTGGTACGGATGCTGCTACCGTTCGTGCTTATCGCCGCCGCCGTCCTCATTCTGGGCGGCATCACTCGGGAGCCGACTCCTGGGTATAGGCGCTGTGACGGCAGACGGCCGTGGGCCGCTCGCAGCCTTCCGCGATCCTATCGATAGCATCTTGACACCTGAGCGCGGACTGTCGCCCTATTGCGTTGTGATTGTGGTCATCTCGATTCTTGCGCTTGGCATGGTCACGGCGAATGCTCAACGCCTCGTTGAGCCCGCTGTTCATGAGAGCATCATTGCACATCAACTATCGCAGGCTCTAGCCGGAAACAACGCGATGCGTGCAATGCAAAGCCGTGGATTTAAAACCGGGATTGTGTCCTGGAAAAGATGGCCCAATTCGCCAGTCGGTGCTCTTTTAGTGAGCCACCTTGCTCAGACAAGGCGTCGATTCTGGCCCTGCATTAGGAGCGCCTTTGCCTTCTTATTAATAGTTGCACTCTCCGCAATATTGAGAGATATCATACCGATGCCAACAGGAATTCTTCTTGTTCTTCTACTACTGACTGTGGCATCGCCTTCTCAGCCGACCGCCACCGACCTAGAACATCAGCATCTATTACTCTCTGACGTCTCATTGTCACGAGCGGGATTTCTCGGAATCGGGCTAAATGGAGCGCTCGAGTTTCTTATTGCACTGCCCGCGGTGCTCCACACCGCTTTTGGGCGCAGTTTCCGCCCTCGCCGCGCACGGAGACGCCTACGATGTAATTCGAGCATTTCTCACGTTTTCCGGCACCATTGTTGTGACTGGCTCTATTTACGCAGGCATCGCCCACGCTGTCTTCTCCGGGTTGAGAGTCAAGGGCTCGGATCGCTGAACAGAATCTGAGCTGCAGATGGCAACAACACCCTCGAGGTAGACAGGCGCGAACCGGACGGACACAACAGGCACAACAGGCACAACAGGCACAACAGGCACAACAGGCACAACAGGCACAACAGGCACAACAGGCACAACAGGCACAACAGGC
>Ga0081606_1000858_pt1 | contig 10813 bp, 6 predicted proteins | sample EareggfetidaYelm_FD_71127 | JGI IMG/M metagenome (GOLD analysis project Ga0081606, IMG submission 71127) | Earthworm egg capsule microbial community from the University of Washington, USA - E. fetida Yelm (SPADES assembly) (version 2) | ecosystem: Host-associated > Annelida > Reproductive system...
CGTGCCAACGGTGTAGAGCGTCACACCGGCCGGCCCGATGATCCAGCGGCCCGGTTCAAACGCCAGTCGGGGCACGAGTGTGCCGTAGGCGGCACAGGCAGCCGCAACAGCGCTCATAATCCCGTGCACGGTGTCGGTGATGGGTGCCGGGTCATCCTCGTTCGAATACGCAATCCCAAACCCACCACCCAGGTTGAGTTCGGGCAGCGGTGCGGTCGCGGCGAGCGCCGCGTGCACCCGAATAAGCCGTTCCGCCGAGACGGCAAATCCCCGGGCGTCAAAGATTTGCGACCCGGTGTGGCAGTGCAAACCGAGCAGTTCCAACGAGGGGTGATTCCTGATCCGCTCCCCCAACTCCACCGCTTGCTCCAGCGGCACACCGAATTTTTGGTCCTCGTGGGCCGTCGCGAGAAACTCGTGAGTGGATGCGTGTACGCCGCTGTTAACCCGCAACCGCACCGCCTGTCTGCGCCCCACCGATGCCGCAGCCTCGGCGACCCGATCGATCTCTACCTCGCTGTCGAGCACAATGACGCCGACACCGGCGCGCACGGCATCTCGGATCTCACCGACAGACTTGTTGTTTCCGTGGTAACCAAGCCGGGCAGCCGCCGCACCCGCGGCCAACGCGAGTCGGAGCTCGCCCGGTGAACACACATCAATGTTGAGCCCCTCGGCCAGCATCCACGACACGACCGCCCCGGTGAGCAGGGCCTTGCCCGCGTAGTACACGGTCACGGTGGTGCCGATACTCGCGGCCGCGGCGGTGAAAACATCACGCAGGGCGCGGGCGCGGGCGCGGGCCTCCCCCTCGTCAACCACGTAGAGCGGGGTGCCGTAGTCGCGGGCAAGGGTTATGACATCCACACCACCGACCACGAGGTGACCGTTGGCGGTTCGGGTCACGCTCGCGGGCCAGATGGCAGGCGTCAACGCGTTGGCATCCGCAGGAACGGGCAACAACGAAGGAAGGGGAGCCGAGTCGGCTAGAGAAGAATGCATCGAACTGCGATTCTACCGAGGGTTTGGATGCCTCGGCGCCCCCCTGTTCTCCTGGTGATCGGGTTCTTCGTGTGACCGGCCAACGACCCTCCGCAGACAGCACACACGACACGCGCACAGCACGGAGCCGGGTGCACAGCTACATCCGCTCCGGTGCCGACACCCCGAGCAACTCCAGGGCATTGCGGATAACCTGACCCGCGGCGTCATTCACCCACAACCGAGTACGGTGGATGTCCCCCACCGGCTCGTCTCCCTGCGGAATAACCCGACACGTGTCGTACCAACGGTGGTACAGCCCCGCCAGTTCTTCGACGTAGCGCGCCACTCGGTGCGGCTCCCGCAGTTCGGCCGCCTGCGCGACGATGCGCGGGTAATCCTGCAGGACACCGAGCAAGCTCGACTCCGACTCGGCTGACAGCAGTCCCGGGACAAAAGAGGTACGGTCCACCCCCGCCGCCGCCGCGTTTCGAGCGACCGCACTCGTGCGGGCGTGCGCGTACTGCACGTAAAAAACGGGATTGTCATTGGTGCGCCGCTGCAGGATGTCGGGGTCGATCGTCAGCGGCGAATCCGCGGGATACCGCGCGAGCGTATACCGCAGTGCGTCCGTGCCCAGCCATTCCCGCAGATCGTTGAGCTCAATGATGTTCCCCGCCCGTTTTGACAGTTTGGCACCATTGACGCTGACGAGCTGACCAATGAGCACCTCAACGTCGCGCTGCGGGTTATCACCGGCGGCGGCGGCGAGCGCCTTCAGTCGGTGAACGTACCCGTGGTGGTCAGCACCGAGAAGGTAGATTTTGTGTGCAAAACCGCGGTCACCCTTGTCGAGGTACAACGCCGCATCCGCCGCAAAATAGGTGTAGTCACCCGTACCGCGCCGAATAACACGGTCCTTGTCGTCACCGAAATCGGTTGTTCGCACCCAGATGGCACCGTCGGCGTCGTAGACGTGCCCCTGTGCCCGAAGTCGGTCCACCGAGTGATCGATGGCAGATCGACCATCGGGGCCTGCCGCGTGCAACCGCCGTTCGCTTGTCCAGACATCGAACTGCACATTGAACCGTGCGAGCGACTCGCGAATCTCGGCGAGTTGCAGCTCATACGAGACATCCGTGGCAATTCGCACTGCCTCGTCCTCCGGCAGCGTCAGCAGCTCGGGCACTCGCTCCTGCACCCGCCGCGCGAGATCGGCAATATACGCACCAGGATATCCACCCTCCGGGGTGGGCTCCCCCTGTGCGGCCGCGAGCACCGAACGTCCAAAGTTCGTCATCTGGGTGCCCGCATCGTTGATGTAGTACTCGCCCGTCACCTGTGCGCCCGCCGCGCGCAACACCCGGGCAATCGAATCGCCGAGCGCCGCCCACCGGGTGTGACCTATGTGCAGCGGGCCGGTTGGATTCGCCGACACGAACTCGAGGTTAATGACGGCGTCGGCGAGGGATGTCCCGCGCCCGTACCCTGCCCCAGCGTCCACGATGGTTTTGGCGAGCGCCCCCGCTGCGGCAGCATCAAGGCGGACATTGATGAACCCCGGCCCCGCGACATCCACGCTCGCAATACCCGGTGCAGCGGCAAGGCTGACAGCGAGGTGTTGCGCGACATCCCGTGGTGATCGTCCGAGTTTTGCGGCCACCCGAAGCGCAATGTTGGACGCCCAGTCGCCGTGTTCGCGCAGCCTGGGGCGCACCCAGCTGATTTCGTCGAGTTCTGGTGCCACATCGACTTCGCCGCCCGCCGCGCGAGCCTCGTCTGCCATCTCGGCAAGGAGGCGTTGGAGCAGGCGGGAGAGATCGTCAGGGGTCACCCACAAATCCTACCGGCGCACCAAGCAGGACAACCCGGCGGCGCGTTCTGGGAGAGAACATAGCAACTCAGATGATAGTGTCCTAGGAGCTTGATTGTGCGCCTCCGTAGCTCAGGGGATAGAGCGCCGGTTTCCGGTACCGTAGGTCGGGGGTTCGAATCCCTCCGGGGGCACAGAAGCACTCGGCCCCGGGCCACGTGCAGAAGGAATCCTCAAACCAAGGAAAGGATCCGAGTTGAATCGTACCCCTCACACCATCCTCGCTGCGGTTGCACTTTTTCTCGGACTGACCGGGATCACCGCGCTGAGTTCTGCTCCCGGCCCAGCCCGGGCCGATGACCCGGTTAAGTTCGCCGGAAGCCGTGTCATTGACGAGGCCGGAGTGCTGGGAGGCAACACCTCGCAGGTTACCGAGGCGATCCGCAAGGCGGAGTCCGCGACCGGCCGTCAGCTCTACGTCGTCTATGTCAACTCGTTTACCAACCCCGCGACATCGAAAGACTGGGTGGCCGCGACGCAAAGCCTCAGTAATCTCGGCTCCGACGACTATGTGCTCGCGGTCGCTGTCAAGGATCGCAGCTACTACTTCGACTCGGGTCGCGCCCGCACACTCACGCTGTCGCAGGTGCAAGAGATTAGCAGCGGCACCATCAAACCCGCCCTGCAGAAAAACGACTGGGTTGGGGCTGCGGTTGGAACCGCCAACCAGCTTGCGGTGAGCAAACCAGCGGGTGCGATTTCTGCCTCGGACGGCGCGCCAAGAATCGGGTCATCCGGTTGGGGTCTCATCTGGGCCATCTTTGGGCTCGGTATTGCCGCTGTTGTTCTTGTCATCGTGTTCAGCCGCCGTAAAGTGCAGCAGCGAGCCGCCCTCCCGGTCGGGGGCGGGGGTGGGGGTGGGGGTGTTGGGCCCGCGCTGCAGCGGAGTTCGCCCCCGCCACCCAGCCTCGACGAGCTCCGGTTGCAAGCCGGAAAGGCGCTTGTAGGCGCGGATGATGCGATCAGGGCGAGTGAGGACGAGGTCGGTTTCGCCGTGGCATCCTACGGTGAAGAGGCGACGGCGCCGTTCCGGGCTGCTATCGCCGATGCGAAGTCACAGATGTCGCAGGCATTTGCACTGCAACAGCTTCTCGACGACGAGATCCCCGACACCGATGAGCAAAAACGCCAGTGGTACACCCAGATCTTGCAGTTCACCTCCACCGCAAGGCAGGCCCTCGCAGACCAGGAGAAAAACTTCGACGAGTTACGTTCTCTGCAACAAAATGCGGCGTCGGCGCTGAGCGCGATCGAAGTTCAAGCTGACAGCGCTGCAGCGACCATTGCACCGGCTACCGAACGACTCGCCGGACTGCAACCCACCTACTCGGCTCGCGCCCTCGCACCTATCGCAGACAACCCCGCCCAGGCCGCGTCACGCATGAGCTTCGCCCGCACGGCGATCGAGAGCGCAAAAACTGCCCTGCAGCAGGGCACATCAGCCGAGGCAGCGGTCAATATTCGTGCTGCCGAAGAGGCAATCGACCAGACCAAAATCCTCACCGCCGCGGTGGAGCGTGTTGCAACGGATCTCGCTGCCGCCGACGCAGCCATTGCGGCGAGTCTTGCTGACATCGCCAATGATGTATCGGTCGGGCGCACCATGCAGGACAAGTCCGTGCGAGAACTGGCCGATCGGGTCGGGGTCGAAATCGAGACCGTGCGTGGGCTTGCCGAACAACCCGACCGTGACCCGTTCACGCTCTCTGCTCGGCTGAGCAAGCTCAATAACACCATTGATAACGCGATCTCTCAGGCACGGGATGCCGCCGAAGGGAAGGCGCGCGCAACCTCAGAACTTGGCCGCACCCTTGCCGCTGCTCGCGCCCAAGTGCAGGCCGTGGAGGACTACATTGTGGCGCGGCGCGGCGCGGTCGGCCCGGAGGCCCGCACCCGCCTGTCCGAAGCCGGACGACTCGGCGCGGAGGCGGAACGACTCGCGTCGTCCGATCCGACAACCGCTCTCGCATCGGCACAGCGGGCACAGCAGCTCGCGGCGTCTGCGCAGCAACTGGCGCAGGAGGATGTCGGCGCGTTCAACGGCGGGGGCGGACTCCTCGACGGAATGGGCGGACGTCGAGGCGGGGGCGGCGACATTTTTGGAGCGGTACTCGGCGGTATTCTTATCAACTCGATCTTCAGTGGCGGCAACAACGGTGGCGGGTTCTTTGGCGGCGGGGGCGGCGGATTCTCATCCGGCGGTTTCGGCGGAGGCGACTTTGGCGGAGGAGGCGGCTTTGGTGACGGCGGAGGCTTTTAGCCCGAACATCCCACGAGCCCTTCCACGACACTGTATTCTCACAGTTATAACGCAAGCCTCCCTGGTGTCGGCCGCGCACACCCGGTAACAAACTGTCAGCAACAAGACCTCGAAAGGTACCCACCATGACTCAAAAACAGTCCATCTTTGGCCGCATTTCGCAGCTTGTCCGAGCGAATGTCAATTCGCTCATTGACCAGGCCGAAGACCCGCAGAAGATGCTCGACCAGATGGTGCGCGACTACTCGAACAGCATACGTGAGGCAGAAACCGCGATCGCTGAGACGATCGGAAACCTGCGCCTGCTGGAAGACGATCACCGTGAGGATGTCGCAGCCGCAAACAATTGGGGTGCCAAAGCACTGGCCGCGAGTGCTAAAGCCGACGAACTGCGCACCGCCGGTGACGCTGCCGGTGCCGACAAGTTCGACAACCTCGCCAAGGTGGCGCTCGGTCGTCAAATCTCCGCCGAGAACGAGGCTCGCACCGCGGAACCACAGATCATCTCGCAGAACGAGGTCGTCGAAAAGTTGAAGTCTGGCCTCAACGGCATGAAAGAAAAGCTCACGCAGCTGCAAACCAAGCGCTCCGAACTCATCGCCCGGGCAAAAACAGCTAGCGCTCAAAACAAGGTCAATGACGCGGTCAAGTCCATTGACATCATGGACCCCACGAGCGAGGTCTCGCGCTTTGAGTCAAAGATTCGGCTGGAGGAAGCCCGCGCGCGCGGAGCAGCGGAGCTCGCGGCATCCAGCCTCGACGCCCAGTTCAATGAACTCGATGACCTGGGTGAGCTCACCGAGGTTGACGCCCGGCTCGCCGCCCTCAAAGCGAGCGGCGCGAAAGCCATCGGCTCCTGAGCGCTGCCGCACAGCCCAGAACTCCTCCGCAAAGACGAGAGAATACCCGCCCTCGAGTCACTGCCAACTCCGATGAGAGAACTCCTCCGCAAAGACGACGTGGCCCGTCGTCGGAGGGGCAGGAGAGGTTGACCCCCTCGGTTGTGGCGCGCCTCGGGTATGCCTGGGCAACCGCGGTCGGTGCAAGCTGGGGGTTCATCTGGAGCACCGGTCGCATCGAACGGCGCAACGGGCTGCTCGTGTTTACCGGGATGCCCCGTTGGAGTTTCCGCCGCGGTGGCGTCTGCGTCGGAGGTTGCTACCTCACCGACTCGCATATCAGTGACTCGGTGCTCGAACACGAGGCAGTTCACCGGGAACAGTGGCGCCGATACGGGATGCTCCTGCCAGTTCTGTACGCACTCGCGGGGCGTGCTCCGCTGACGAATCGGTTCGAGATCGAGGCGGGATTGGAAGCGGGCGGGTACCTGTCACCGGAGACATCCGGTGCTGTTTCCGGGGCATCCGGTGCTGTTTCCGGGGCATCCGGTGCTGTTTCCGGGGCATCCGGTGCTGTTTCCGGGGTATCCGGTGCTGTTTCCGGGGCATCCGACACCACTCTCACGGCCTGATCGTCCGGGCAGACCTGCCCGCGGGCTGCTCCCGGCAGGATGCCAGGGCCGGGCCAGGTAGCTGTCATCTCATGGGTGGCCGACGCAACCGATTTCGAGATTGTGCGTCGCGAGGCTCGGACGGACGCTCCCTACTCGAAGCGGGTTGCGGCGATGCCGGTGCTCTGTCTTGCGGTTCGGAACGTGGCGATGACCGCGGTGGCGGCGAGCGCTAGGCTAACAGCGATGGTGATGTAGTAGTCCGCGTCGGGCCAGGACACGGTGCGTCTGCCTTGGGTGAGCCCGGCGAGCAGGGTCCAGGCGACGAGGAAGCCGAGTCCGATGCAGAGCGCGAAGACGGTGGCGATCGGGATCGCAGCTTCGGCGAGGAGCATCTTTCTGAGGGTGGTGGCGGGCATGCCTGTCAGCCGCAGGAGTCCGAGTACGCGGCGGCGGTCGAGAATACCGGCGATCGTGGACACGACAAGGGATACGGCGGAGATGAGGGTGGCGATGAGGATGCCGATGTTAGCGAGTCCGGCGTAGCGTCTGATCCAGGTTTGCAGGCCGGATGCGGCGGCCTCAGCTCGGGTGGTGGGCGGCATCCACAGCGGCAGCTCGCTGGTCACGAGAGCGGTGCGTGCGCGTTCGAGGCTGCCCGTGCTGCCGTCTGTGAGGACGATGATGCTTGCGGGCCGTGCCTCGGCCGCGATGTCGTCGGATACCGGTTCGACCACAACAGGGCTATCGACGGGCATATTCGTGAAGTAGGAGCTGTCCACCCGTACGAGTCCGGTGCCGCCAGGCACGGTCAGCCCGAGGCACACGGCGTCCGCGGCAGTGAGGATCAGTCCGTCCGTAGAGTGGGAGGTCGCCGCGATGACGGCGCGCACTCCGCCGAGTGTAGCGATCAGGGCGATCTGCGCGGCGATGTCCTCCTGGCTGGGCTTCGCGGTTCCGTAGTTCACATGGCCCACGAGTGCGGTGGCCGGGATGCGTTCGTCCGGCCCGGCCGCGAACACGGCTTCGGTACGCGCGGTGGTGGCGGCAGCGGCGAACACGGAGACGATAAAGACGGCCAACACGAGCCCGCTGACCGCGCGGAACGTGACCCCTGGATGCTGTCGGATGCGGTTCATCGCCAGGACTGCGGCGGCGCTTCGTGCGCCCGCAGCGCCCAGGCGGCTCACCCAAGCGGTGAGGACGGGGCCGGCCAGCAGAAGTCCGACTGCGACGATGATGAACCCGCCGATGAGGATCACGTCGATCCGGGGGATCGAGAGACTGGCTGCCGAGAGCGCGGCCGTAGTCCCCAGGATGACAACGCCCGCCAGGAGCGGCGCGACGGCGATCACACGAGGCCGCTGTTCCCGTAGCTCGCGGCTCGCCCCGAGGGGGCCGATGCCAACTGTGCGGGTGGTCAGGTAGGCGACCGCCGCGGCGACCAGGACGGTACCAACCGCGATCACCGCCGTCGTGGCGGCGTTGACGTGAAGGTCTGAGACGAAGAATTGCCCGTCCTCGATCGGCACGAGTGCGGCGACGGGGGTGAGCAGCCAGAACAGGGCGACGCCGATCATCGCTCCGAGCAGGCTTGTCGCACCGGTTTCGATGCCTGCGATCGCGGCGACGCGATGCGGGGTCGCGCCCATCAGTCGGAGAGCCGCGAATCGTTCGGCGCGGGCGGCCTGTCCGAGCCGAGTAACGATGCCGATGAACACAACAATGGGGAACAGAACGGCGATGCCGCCGACGATCGCAGCGACCCGGTAGTTCTCACCGGGGTATGCGAAGCCCTGAAACTGCGAGAGTTGCACGACTCGGGAGAGCGCGGCAAGCTGGTTCTGTTCCGCGCCGACGACGACCACGAGGGAGTCGGGGCTGGCGAGCGCGTCGGTCGTGATGATCCCGGCCTGCACGCCGTACCGATCCTTGAGTTCGTCGGCTGGGTGCGCCGCAATGAGATCGGCCAGCGCCGGCGATGCGAAATACTCGCCCGGCGACGGCGGTGTGCCGACGCCGGGAACCTTCACGGTGGAGTCGGCGGTCGCCGCGATGTCTACCCGCGTGATGACGTGCCCGTCGAACAGGTCGGCTGCGGTGCCGGTCGCGCTCATAGACGCGGCCAGCACCCTGTCGTCGCTCAGGGTGATCGGGCTCTGTCCTGAGGTGATCGCGGCGTTGACGCCGTTGCTGAGGTAAGTCCAGGTGGATCGCTCGGCGCGGTCGGTGAGCCCGTTGTACGCACCGAGGATCAGCAGCAGCAGCGCGACGCCGACAGCGACGCCTGTCGCGGTTCCGATTAGGCGTGCCCTGCCGCCGCGTGCGCGTCCGGCGACGAGCCAGGTAAGCGTGAGCATGCTCACGCCAACACCCCGCCGGTGGTGATGAGTCCGTCGCGGACAACCACTTCCCGATCCGCGTAGGACGCGGTCCTGGGGTCGTGGGTCACGATCACGACCGTGGTGCCCGACGCGCGGGCAAGCCCGGTCAGCGCGGTCATCACGTTCTCGGCGGCGAGCGAGTCCAGCGAGCCGGTCGGCTCGTCGGCGAAGATCACCTGCGGCTCACCCACCAAGACCCGTGCCACGGCGACGCGCTGCGCCTGTCCGCCGGAGAGCTCGCCGGGCAGCTTGTCCGCTTGCTCCGCCAGGCCGAGCCGTTCCAGCCCGACGTGTGCGCGGCGCAGCGCGGCGCGGCGCGGCAGGCCCGACAGCAGCAGTGGGAGTGAGACGTTATCGGCGGCGGAAAGATCCGGCAGGAGCTGACCGAACTGGAAGATGAAACCGAACTCGGTCAGCCGCAGCCGGGCACGGGTCGCCTCGTCCAACGCGCCGATGCTCTGGCCCCCGTAGGTCACCGTGCCCGCGTCGGGCGCGAGCACGCCGGCCAACACGTGCAGCAGCGTCGACTTCCCCGACCCGGACGGCCCCATGATCGCCAGGATCTCGCCCGCATTGATGTCTAGGTCCACCCCACGCAACGCCTGGGTAAGTCCGAACGACCGGTGCACTCCCCGTGCGCTCAGCAGCGGCCCGCCAGCGGGCAGGATGCTCCGTGCCTCCGCCTGGGATGCCTGGTCCACGCCGCTCATGCGAGAACCTCCCGCTGCAGCTCAGTCAACCGGGCGGTGGTCAGGTCAATCCACCGTAGGTCCGCCTCGATGTGGAACAATGCGTGATCGCACAGCAGCACCGTCGATAGATCAGCGCCCTGCTTCCGCTTCGTCAGCGCGCGCATTCGAGACAGATGTTCCGCCCGCTGCACGTCTAGCAGCCGCTCCGCGTCATCGCCCAGCAGCAGCGCAATCACAGTCTTGGCGAACAGGTTGCTCTGCACTGATCCTGCAGACGCATCCGGCGAAAACATCCACTCCGTCACCCGCGAACGCCCTGCCTCGGTGATGTCGTACCGCTTCCGTTCGGGACCGGCACCCACCTCACCGCCGAGGAGGTCGATCAAGCCGTGCTTCATCAGCCGGGCCAACGTCGCGTAGACCTGACCGAAGGCCAGAGGCCTCTCACCACCGAACAGTCGGTCATACCCCAGCTTCAGGTCGTACCCATGACTCGGCCTTGTTCCGAGCAGCCCGAGCAGCACACTGGAGCTATCCACAACACTCATACACACAGCGTATACTCTGTGCGTATAGTTGGTCAAACCCCCACGCTCAAGGTAGAAACGCAACACTTGGTGGTGTTCATCTTCACTGCGCCAAGGGTTGCGCTTCCGCCTTGAACACGAGACTCGGGACTTTCAATGGCGGCTCTGAAGAAAAGGAATGGGCCAACCCCCTCTCCCTCCCCGGGAAGAACTAGAAGGTGCGGTGTCTGATGGCGGGCGCGGCCCCTCCCCCCTCCCCGGGAACAACACCTACCCCCTGGATACTCAACACTCCCGCTATTTGAGCGTCTTCTGCAGCATGATGGTGCCAAGCCACCGATCAAACTTGAACCCAACGCGGCCCATCCGACCGACCTCAACAAAGCCGTAGCGTGCGTGCAGGGCGAGGGATGCCTCAGCTCCTTGATCGGCAATGACAGCGATCATTTCCCGCAGCCCAGCCGCCTTCGCTCGGGCAACAAGCTCGCCGAGCAGCGTCTTCCCCAGCCCTTTCCCCGATGCGGCCGGACCGAGGTAAATGGAGTTCTCCACGGTGTATCGGTATCCCCGCTTTGTGCCCCACGGTGCCGCCAGCGCATAACCAAGAACCTGCCCGCTCGGCGATTCGGCGACAATGAACGGCAAC
>Ga0081606_1000293_pt2 | contig 10802 bp, 7 predicted proteins | sample EareggfetidaYelm_FD_71127 | JGI IMG/M metagenome (GOLD analysis project Ga0081606, IMG submission 71127) | Earthworm egg capsule microbial community from the University of Washington, USA - E. fetida Yelm (SPADES assembly) (version 2) | ecosystem: Host-associated > Annelida > Reproductive system...
GCGCTTGGAACTTGAAGGCTTTACAAATTCAACGGGTTATGCCCATTTCAGGCAGACGCGCAACCCTTTCATAGCTTGGGCATTTTTCTAAATGCTTTGTGCCTTAATCAATAATTTCAATCTTAACAGGGCCAAGCAAACCGGATGAGTGCAACGGACTGGCGCTGTTATAAGGGTTAGCCACAGTCTGCGTCTTTCGTTCGGAGGCGGGCAGGCGACTGTCGCCGATGAGGCGGTTCACCCATGTATTGACTACTTTTATTTCTAACTTGTTCAAGCCTTTTTTAAGCGCCGAAGCGACGTCGATTTTGTAAGGCGCCGTCCACACGCCGCCCATTTCAGCGCCGTTGATTTTTATCTTGGCAATGGCTTTTACCATGCCCAGATCAAGATAAATGCGACTGCCTTTTGGCGCCCCCTGCCAATTGATTTCATTGTGATATACCGCCGTGCCGGAATAGTATTTAATAGCCTCCATGGGATGTCGGGACCAATCCGTAAGCGTTTCAAATTTGACGGCCTCGGCAGGGCCGCCGCTTTTTTCGTCGAACTTCACAAGCCATGGGGCGTCAATGTCAATGACCGATGTTTTATGCTTCACGGCCTTGCGGGAGTTTTCAGGCGCTTTTTTGCCAAAAATAATGAAGGCGCTTTCTAAGGCAAAAAGCTTCACAGGGACTTTTACCAAACCTGTTTCAACCGTGTATTCCTCTATTTCGCGCGTACTTCCTGTAACCGGATCCCACCATTCAGGCGCCAGATTGTTTACCCTGAATTCGGCGTCCATGGTTATTTCCTTATTTTTTTGATTGGATATAAAATAGAGTTGAGCTTCCCGCAAATCCCGATGAATGAAAAGCACGGAGTCTGTTTGCGACGCTTTAAAGTCCGTTTTTATTTTAAGCAAGTCAAACGCTTGTTGCATATCCATGTCGCTCAATACCATGCCCTTGCCCAAGCGATTAACCTGTGTTTTGCCGTCTGTTCCCCAAAGTTCGTCGGCAAGGCGTCTCACTTCTTCGTCCGCCGACGGATAGTTTTCAAGGCTTGGCGATTGCAAAGGTTTCGGTCCCAGTATGGTTGCTCCTTGCTGTACAAGTTCTTTTATTTTTTGCAAAAGTTTAGGGCGTATCGTTTGAAGCGGCGGCAAAACCAACAGGCTATAACTCATTCCGTCGGGCAATGTCAGTCTGCCCTCTTTCACGGCGAGGCGCGTATTAATTACCTCCGCATTGATATAGTCAAACGAGTAGCCTTTTGGCAATTCAGGCGACTGCGTACCGGTCATTTTAGGCGTATCTTCGCCGATAAAATAGGCGGCGTCGGCGACATATTTGCCCTGCTGCAACATCATATTGCATCTCTTAATATATTTTAAAAATATGTCCATGTCATAGAACCAAGTGTTCATCCGATTGAACTCATTCCCAAACCAAGCGTTGAGTCCCGGCGCTTTATCGCGGTCGGGTTGGCTTATGTAAACATGCAACAGAGTATTGTTTATTCCTTCGGTAAAGAAACGGTCGGCGCGTGACTTCATCTGCGCCGGATAGCGTGAGTAGGCGGCGCCGGCACAAGTGAACGATTCGGCAGATACCTTTGTCTTGCCGTATATATGCGCGGCGGACGAAGCGGCTCGGCACTCCACATTGCCGAGTCCGCCTTCGCTCCAAAACTCCCCTCCTACTTCATCAGACTGACCGCCATATTGAAGAAACTCGGCGGGAAACCCCCAATGCCCGTAATTTTCCAGCCATGTTTTAAGTCCGTGTCGATGGCTGACCTCGCGCAAACCTCCCACGTATTTATAAGCCACATTATCAGCCACTAACCGCCTCACATCCCACAAAAAGCGGTCGGACTGCGCGGCGCTTCCCACCACGCTTCCTTGCATCACAGGAATGTAAGGCACCGGATCATAGCGATAGGCGTTCTTAAACTCCTCTATAAAATCATCCGTCCAATTTTGCCCCCCGGTCTCATAACTATCCTCCACGGTCACCCTCCATGTTTTTCGTTCTTCGGCGGGGATTCGCCTGATTATCTCCCCTAAATAGGCGTCAAAATGCGCTTGGATATGCTTCTTGCTCATCTTGTCGGTTTCTAAGCCTGTGCCTTCGGGCGAGGCCGGCGCATTGGTTACCCCGGTGGCAGTCATTCCGCTGCGTTCAATAACCCAATTACCCTTCGGAACATCCCATGTAAGCGTCCCGTCGGCTGCCATGCGGGCGGATATATCCACTACTTTTTTCGGGTCAATTGCCCCGCCATAGTCTTCTTTTTCGGGCGCCGGCGCCCACAAATAAGCATCCCAATAAGGAAAGGGATTCTGCCACATCTTAGCAAGCGTTTTTTCGATATAATTTTCCACTGCGGGCGCGGGCGATAACATAATCTCGGCCAAGCGGCAGTCTGCGGAAAACTTATCAATTAATATTCTGAAGCGAGAGGCGGTTGTCTCGGGCAAAGCAAAGGCTGCCGGCCCGTAAGGCGAAAAACCGACGTTCAACGCGGTGTTGCTGCGGTCGATAGCGAAGGTTTTTATAGTCTTGTAAGCGCCCTTTTCTTCCGCCTGCAGACTGCCGTTGAGGGTCATCGGACTGCGGGGAAGGATGACAATGCTGCGGACGGCATAAGGTCTGCTAACGATAATGTCAATTAAATAGGGGGTGTTGCCTTTAAGCGTTACGGCGGTGGAGTCGTTGCCGTCGGTTAAGTTTTTCAGATTTTCAATGCGGGGCGTTGCCTTCGTTTCAGGCTTGGCGTCGGCAAGACTTAACAGGCTGTTTTCATCCGTCGGGTAAGCAATCAGTTTCACGTCCTGAAAATCTTTGCTTGGCTTATTTAATTTTCCGATAAATTTTAAAGGCCCTTTAACAAACATTTTGGAGGAAGCCAGGAAGCGCATAGATTGCTCCGGCTTAATCCACGGCCCGCCTGACTGACTCCATCCCGGACTGTTGAATAAGCCAATCTCAATGTCAAGTTCGGTTGCTTTTTTCAGCGCCGCGCGTAAAATATCCCACCACTCCGGGGTAAATATTTTGGCTTTGCCCGCCGGCACTTCGTCTTGCCATATATTGCCGATAAAAGCCCTGTTGATGCCTATTTTTTTCATTGATTCAAGATCCCGAACCACTCCTTCCTTGGAAATATTATCGGATATCCAATACCAATAAATACTGGTTTGCACCGTGTCGGGTATGTGGGTAAAATTATTTTGAAGTTTGGCTAAGGGCTGATTCTTTATCAGGCAGGCATTCATTGCCAAGGCCATCGGCAACAGCAGAATTTGAACAGGCAGTTTAATAAAATTTCTCATGGCAAAACGGATTGGCAACAAGACAAATATAGCACGGCTGACGGAGCGTCTGACTTCTAAGCCAAAAACTATAATTGATTTGTCAAAAACTGCATAAATCACGGCGCGGCTATGCTTATATTTGGCTCGTCAATTCAGTCTGATTAAATTGTGCGTATGATTATTTTTTGTCAAAAATTCGGGTTCGCTTGTTGCCTGCTGATGGCGTGTGCCGGCGCCGCCGCGGGACAAGCGGGAGCTTTTCGCCTCAAATGCGAACACCTTATCGCGCCCTTAGGCATAGATGAACCGCACCCCAGATTGTCGTGGCAAATAAACGACCGACGACAAGGGGCTTTGCAAAGCGCTTACGCTGTTTTTGTCGCCGCCGATTCAACCCTGCTCGCCGCGGGAAAAAGCCTGGTCTGGAACTCCGGGAAAATCCGCTCTTCCGATATTTTAATACGCTATAAAGGTTCGCCCCTTAAACCGTTTACCCGATATTACTGGAAAGTGCGCACTTGGGACAAAAACGGCGCGCCAATGACGGACAGCAATCCCTCGTTTTTTGAAACCGGCATGATGGGCATGAGCCATTGGAACGGCAGTTGGATAAGCGACAGAGGCGACGTCAATACGCTTAAAGCCCCCTACTTCCGAAAGACGTTTCACGCGCCGAAGAAGATACGCGCCGCGCGCGCCTACATAGCCGCCGCCGGCTTGTACGAACTTTTTATCAACGGAACAAAAGTCGGCAATCATCGCCTTGACCCAATGTACACCCGATTCGACCGACGCACTCTTTATGTAACTTATGACATTTCCCGCCAATTACAAACGGGTCATAATGCCATCGGCGCCGTGTTGGGCAACGGCTGGTATAATCATCAGTCGCTGGCGGTGTGGAACTTTGAACGCGCGCCCTGGCGGCAGAGACCCGCGTTTTGTCTTGACATTAGAATTACTTATGAAGACGGCGACACGGAAATCATAGCAACGGACGAAAGCTGGAAAACACACAGCGGCCCCATTGTTTTTAACAGCATCTACACCGGCGAACATTATGACAGCAGGGAAGAAATCCCCGGTTGGAACACCGTCCATTTTGACGACGGAAAATGGCAGGGAAGCATGTACCGCGCCGCGCCTTCCAAAAACATTGTCAGTCAGACAATGGTTCCGATAAGGAACGCAGAAGAGATAGCGGCAAAGTCAATGGTAAAGTTCAGCGATACAAATTACGTGGTTGATCTGGGACGCAATATTGCAGGCGTTACTCGGATAAAGTTGCGCGGCGACAGCGGGACGACGGTGCGTCTTGTGCACGGAGAAAGACTGCATAAGGACAACGCCAAAAAAGGCCATATAGATCTTTCAAACATAGACGTGTATCACCGTCCGAAGGATAATGCCGACCCTTATCAAACCGATATTGTAACGCTGAACGGCAAAACCACGGACTTTATGCCCTGCTTTAATTATAAAGGTTTCCGCTATGCGGAGATACACAGCAGCAAACCCATTTCATTGCAAAAAGAGGATGTGGTCGGGTATTTCATGCACAGCGACGTCGAGCCTGCGGGGCAAATAAGCTCATCCAATCCGCTGATTGACAAGCTATGGGCTGCCTCCAATGCTTCGTATCTTTCCAACCTGTTTGGCTACCCGACGGACTGCCCCCAACGCGAAAAAAACGGATGGACAGGCGACGGACATTTTGCCGTAGAAACCGGCCTTTTCAATTTTGACGGGTTCTCGGTTTACGAAAAATGGCTGGGCGACCACCGCGACGAACAACAACCCAATGGCGTGTTGCCGGACATCATCCCTACCGGCGGATGGGGATACGGCACCGCCAACGGAACAGACTGGACAAGCACTATTGCCATTATTCCTTGGAACCTATATTTGTTCTACGGGGACATCAAACCGCTGGCCGATAATTACAACCACATGAAAGACTATGTGAACTACGTCGATAGAATAAGCCCCGCAGGACTCACTGTTTTTGGCCGCGGCGACTGGGTGCCCGTGAAATCAATCGCCTCCTTGGAATATACTTCCTCCGTTTACTTTTATACTGCCGCCGTTATCGCGGCCAAAACAGCCGCCGTTCTTGGCCAGGCAAAAGATAAACAACATTACGGCGAGCTGGCGGCTAAAATAAAAAAAGCCATTAACGATAAATATTTCGACAAAGCGAATTGCATTTACGGAAGCGGTTTTCAAACAGAATTGAGCATGGCGTTGCAATGGAAAATTGTGCCCGAAGAATACCGCCTGACGCTGGCAGAAAATTTGGCAAAACGCGTCGCCAAAGACGGAATGCATATCGACGTCGGCGTGTTGGGCGCCAAAGCGATACTCAATGCGTTGAGCGAGAACGGGCAGGCAGAAACAGCCTATAAATTAGCTTCGCAAGACTCCTATCCTTCGTGGGGGTGGTGGATAGTTAACGGGGCGACTACCTTCTATGAAAACTGGAACATAGACGCCGCAGGGGACGTCTCTCTTAACCACATTATGTTTGGGGAAATAGGCGGATGGTTCTTTAAAGGATTGGGAGGCATTGCTATCGACGAGCGCAATCCGGGTTTTAAAAATATTCTTTTGAAACCGAACTTTGTGCAAGGTCTTGATTATTTTAAGGCGAGTCATAACGGCCCCTACGGCAACATAGTCTCTTCTTGGAAACGCGAGGGGAACGCCGTTATTTACGACGTCGCCGTGCCGGCCAACTCCACCGCAGATTTAACATTTTCGGAAGGCGATAAATTGAAAGTGTCTTTAAACGGCGCGCCAATCAACAGCAAACAACCCAAGCGCCTCCCCGCCGGCGCCTACCGATTTAACATAACCTATTAACCTAACCCGCAATCAGACAATATCTTATGAAAAGAATAGGCTTTGTAATGCAATTAAATTCAGGATACGAAGAAGAATACCGACGAAGGCACGACGAAATATGGCCGGAACTGCGCTCGTTGCTTAAAGCAAGCGGTATTTCAGAATATGCTATTTTTCTTCAACCCGGGACCGGGCGGTTGTTTGGCTTTCTAAAGGCGGCAGACGATGCTAAACTGGATGAGCTGCCGCAACAGCCAATTATGAAAAAATGGTGGAGCTATATGAAAGACATTATGCAGACCAATGAAGACGATTCGCCGGTCAGCATAGCCTTAAAGGAAGTATTTTATTTGCTTTAAAAACAGGATGCAAAAAGCCCATGGCGCCAAACTCCCAAAGCCGTCTTTCTGCTTGCGGGTCGCGGGCGCTCATCGCGGGGCGCTTGGGATTCGGGGGGCGCTTTTCGAAGGCATCCTGCAAGCAGAAAAAGAAATTTCCTCTGCCGTGCGAGTTATTTGGCAAACCCTAAAATTATGACTTACGGGGCGCCTCTCAGACTTTTTTGGACAATTTGGCCTTCCATCTGAAAATCCGCTATTTTCTCCCGCTAAGATTTCCGCCCCCATTTGAAGAGGGCGACGGGAAAATTTTGAGATGCCCCCGACTTATGACTTGCCCTTTGGAACTTACGCCTTTTTATTATCTTGCAACAAAAAAGTACATGACACAAGAAGATATTTTGAAAGCCCTCTCCGCTGTTCTCGACCCGGACTTGAAAAAAGATTTGGTAACCTTAAATATGGTAAAGGAAGTGGAAGTGGCGGGAAATAAAATTTCTTTTAAGGTAGAGTTGACAACGCCCGCTTGTCCTCTTAAAGAGAAAATCAAGAAAGATTGTTTACAGGCGGTGGAGGCTATTGCTCCTCAACACGTCATTGAAATCACTATGACTTCATCGGTTACTTCGCGGCGCGATAATTCGCCGTTGTTGCCGCAAGTAAAAAACATTATCGCCATTGCTTCAGGAAAAGGCGGCGTGGGAAAATCTACCGTTACTTGCAATCTGGCCGTGGCGCTTGCGCAGTCGGGCGCCCGCGTGGGGGTCATCGACGCCGATATTTTCGGGCCTTCCATTCCGATGATGTTCCATTGCGAAAATGAGCAGCCCAATGCGGTGGAAGTGAACGGAAAAAAAATGATTGAACCGCTTTTTCAATACGGCGTGAAATTGATTTCCATCGGCTTCCTCGCCCCTGCCGACAGCGCTATCGTGTGGCGCGGACCAATGGCGAGTTCTGCCTTGAGACAATTTTTCACCGACGCCGCTTGGGGCGAACTCGATTATTTGTTGATTGACCTCCCCCCCGGCACCAGCGATATTCATCTCACGTTGGTACAAACGGTTCCCGTGACGGGCGCGGTGATCGTAACCACTCCTCAAAAGGTGGCGTTGGCCGACGCCGTGAAGGGATTGGCAATGTTTAAGCAGAGCAAAGTGAACGTCCCTGTGTTGGGCGTGGTGGAAAATATGGCGTGGTTTACGCCCGAAGAACTGCCCGACCATCGCTATTATATTTTTGGACAAGACGGCGGAAAAAAATTGGCGGAAAAATACGAAGTGCCTTTCCTCGGACAAATTCCTTTAGTGCAAAGCGTACGCGAAAGCGGGGACTCCGGCCATCCCGAGGCGTTGAAAGAAGGACCGGTGAGCGAAGCCTTTCGCCAATTAGCCGAAAATCTGGCGCAACAAATTGCCATAAGAAATGCTACCTTTGAGCAGACAAAGCGCGTAGAAATCCTGACGTAAGTCAAACCGTTTAGAGCGCCGCACAAAAAGATAAATATTATATCCGATGAAAAAGGACACACTTTCAAAAATTGAAGAAGCTCTTGACGGCATCCGCCCCTATATGCAAGCCGACGGCGGAAATGTGCGAGTGAGAGAACTTACCGGCGACAATGTGTTGAAATTGGAGTTCCTCGGAAATTGCGGCAACTGCCCTATGTCGTCCATGACCTTTCAAGCGGGAATTAAAGACGCGGTGATGAAAGCCGCACCAGAAATTGACCATGTGGAGGTGGTGAATATCGACGTCAATAAATAGTTTTACTCCATTTATTTTTTATGAAAGCTCCGTTTCTGTGTTGCGGTTTTCTGCTCTTGTTTCCTTTCATTTTGAAATCGCAGTCCAGGTGCGGCGCCGCCGAATATGAACGGCTGTGCGGCTCGCAAGAAAAAAAGTTTGAGCAATGGATGGAGCAAAAAAAGAAAGAGAATAGTTTAAAAAAAAGTAAAAATGAGTTATTTCAAACGCAGGGTACTTCCGTTATTCCCGTTGTAGTCCATGTCATTCACAACGGAGAACCCGCAGGGAGAGGCGGCAATATTTCCGACGAGCAAATAATGTCGCAAATCAAAGTGCTCAACAACGACTATCAGCGAATGAACGCGGACGCCGTCAAAACGCCCGACGAGTTTGCGGGCGTCGCCGGCCGTTTTGACATTCAATTTGTGCTGGCCAAACGAACCCCCGACAATCGCCCCACAAACGGAATTCTCCGCATGAAAGGAAATCAGGAAAGTTGGTCTCTTCAAGAAAGCGCTCAACTTAAAGCCCTTAGCTATTGGCCGGCTGAAAAATATTTGAATATATGGGTGACTGCCCTCGAAACTTACATTGGCTATGCGCAATTCCCCGATTACAACCTGCCCGGGATAGGCTCTGACTTAATCGGCGCAGACGGCGCTTCCTCCAAGAACAGAGAAACCGACGGGGTGGTCATTGATTATTCCGTCATGGGCTCTAACGAAGACAATCTCGATAATCCCAAGTTTGGTTTAAAAAAGAGGTACAATCTAGGCCGAACCGCTACGCACGAAATCGGACATTATTTTGGACTGCGCCATGTGTGGGGAGATAAAACAGATTGCACCGGCACAGACTATGTGGGCGATACGCCTCCTCAAGACACAGACTATAATTCAAAAAGCCCCGCTACCCCGCAATTCAGTTGCGGCGGCAGCAATATGTATCAAAACTACCTCAACTATACCGACGACAAAGCCATGAATCTCTTCACCAAAGAGCAAGTGCAGCGAATGAGCATTGTGTTAAACAACAGTCCCCGCCGAAAGGATTTGTTGACGTCGCCGGGCGCCACGGAGTTGCCGGAGGGCGCGCCGCAACCGCAATACGATATTGAAGTCGCGGAGGCCGGCCCGATAACGGTAACATGCAACCCGACCTATACGCCAACCGTCGTCATTCGAAACAAGAGCGCGGTTGATTTATATAAAATACAGGTGAGGATAACTATTAACCGCATCGTTTCCATTGCAGACGTCAACGTTCCGCCGGTTCCCAATGGCAAGTCGTTCCGACTAAAATTAAACCCTTTCAATTTGAACGACGGGACAAATGCTATCTCCGTCAATGCCATGCCGCCCGATGACCAAGAGGATACCAATCCGTCCGACAATACTTTTTCTTATTCGGTCATTCTTGATAAATCGAAGGACATCGTTCCCTTGCGCGAAAATTTTGAGTCCGCGCCGACATGGCTTTCCGTCGGCACCAATAACTTTAATTGGAATATTGTAAAGGCGGAAACAAATGCCGCCAAATCTTCTCTCTTTGGTTCGCTCAATCAAAAAGAATTTTTAGTAAGCCCTGTTCTTGACTTTTCAAAGTTGCAAAAGGCAAGCGTTTTCTTCGACGTCAGTTACGGCTATAAAACCTCCTCATTCGACACGCTGAAATTATTGGCGTCGAAAGACTGCGGCGCTTCCTACGAACCTGCGCCGCTTTATATGAAAACAGGGAAAGAACTCTCCGCCGCCGCCGCCGAAACTTCGTGGCTCCCGACTATCCCCTCCGACTGGAGACGCGAGTTTATTTCTCTTTCCGACTTAACGGACAACCGCAATCTTCGCTTCGCATTCTTCGCCTCCGGAAACGGCAATAATATTTTTATCGACAATATCGAGTTTTACAACGACGATAATCCGATGCCCATAAGCGTGGCGCCGGGGTATAGCGTGTACGGCCTGCCCAACGATTATCGCATTACCCTCAACTTGGAAAAGCGTCAGGATATTATCGTTCAATTACTCACCGTGGCGGGAGAGGAGGTGATGCAAGAAGAAATTCCCAATGCCCTTAATCAAACTTTCTTTCTCAATACAAATTACGTGCCTCCGGGAATATATATCTTTCGTATCTTGGGAAATGAAACCGCCGGCGCTCGCATTCTTGTGAAGTGAAGCTAAAGTTTATCCGCGCCTTTAGCGTTCAAGGTCATTCTCAGAGAAATGCCCCCCAACACAAAAAATACGATAAGAAGCAAGAGCGAATTTTTAGTGCCCGCCAGCTCATTCATATAGCCGAACAAAAAAGTGCCCGCCACAATCGCCAATTTTTCCACCACATCATAATAGCTAAAATAAGAAGCCGTGTCAAAAGTATCGGGAAGCATTTTGCTGTACGTGCTCCTGCTGAGCGATTGAATTCCGCCCATCACAAAACCGATACAGGCGGCAAGCCCGTAAAAATAAATTTCCACATTCTCCCCCGCCTGCCTCCGCACAATGACCTGATAGGCCGCCATGCAAATCAACACCCAAACCACGACCAACCCCAACAACATTTTAATA
>Ga0081606_1000859_pt1 | contig 10794 bp, 5 predicted proteins | sample EareggfetidaYelm_FD_71127 | JGI IMG/M metagenome (GOLD analysis project Ga0081606, IMG submission 71127) | Earthworm egg capsule microbial community from the University of Washington, USA - E. fetida Yelm (SPADES assembly) (version 2) | ecosystem: Host-associated > Annelida > Reproductive system...
AAATTAAGTTTTCGAGGTTGGCCGCGTTCTTGGCATGGCCTGTTTCTGATGCGGATGACATAGTAGAAAAGTTTAATATGTTAATAATGTTTTAAATGTCCTGCAAAAATAGACGAGTTTTTTATTTTACAAAACTTTTTCTCCAAAATAAATCAGCCGTGAGTTTTATCCAAAGCCCTCTGTTGCTTTTCCTTGTCGAAGTTTTACAAACCCGTCTGCAAATTTTTGAGCTAGCCTTGCTTTGTGTCCGTGTTTTTAATTTTTAGAACTATATCTGGCATAAATTTTTTTATCTCTCTATATAATTCAGAATCTTTATTTATTATTTCCCTTTTCACAAATTCAACAATCTCTGAATATTTATATATATTTTTTATATCCTTGCTTTTTAAAGTCTTAAGCATTTCATTATGAGAAAGGCTTTCACCGCTTGTCCAATCTAACTTAACTTCAATGAGTATACTTGAAGGCTCAGATTGAGATTGTTTTAATTGTTTTAATTCTCTTAATTCTATTAATTCTTTTAATTCTTCTCTTTTTTTATTTGCCTCTTTATGAATTTTGTCTCTGTTTTTAGCATTGAGAAGATCATATGAATCATATTTTTCTTTTATGCTCTCAAAAATTAATCCTTTGTCAGACTCGTTACTTTTTGTAAATAAACCTATAATTTCCTCTCTCAAAAATAACCCTTCATATATTGCTGTTGGCAGACTAAAGATTCCATCTGCTTCATCTTTCAAAACAGATTCATCACTTCGAAAATCCCTATCGACTAAACCAAAATATTCTTTGTTGTAAATTTGCCCAGATGTTCTTAATGCTTTTACATATTTAATAACATCAAAACAGCTGCCCGAGGTAACGGGAATGACTGTAAAGCCCGGATATAAATGCCTATACAATTCGTAATCTCTTGTGCCGCTTTCTCTACGCCCTTCGCAAAATAGAATCTTTTTTTTCTTTACTCCTATTATTCTTATCACCAGATCATTAGGGATTTCAAAATCTGAAATCTCTTTAATATCCCATCTTTTTTCTTTATAGTCAAAATCCTTAATCCAAAATCTTTTCGCTCCATTTTTATAATCAGCAAATTCTATATTATGTGTTAAGTATAGAAATTTAACGTCTTTTTTTTCTTCTTCTATTAAATCCCATAATTCATTTATAAGCGCACTATTTAAATGGGATTCTGGCTCATCTACCACTATTAACTTAGCATCATTGTCAAGAATGCATCTTGAAATAAGATAAATCGCAGCTCTTTCGCCGTCTGAAATATCATCCAAATCATAATCGTTCATTTTTATTTTCTGTTTCTCTACCTTTAGAGAACTATTATCAAAAACCTTCGAGAAAATAGAGTTTACTTTCTCAAATTTTGATTCGGGAGCCTCTCCTTTTCTATCATTTTTTTTTGTCTCTTCTCCGAATTTTGCAAAAACTGACATATGGTTACTAATGAGAATTGTTATAACTTCATAAAAATCATCCATCATCTCGTTATTGCTTATACGTTGATGTCCTTGAGCTGTAATTCTTGTTTTACCTAAATTATTTAATGCTGAATCTTCAGCTACTATTGTAAATGTTTGTGGAATAAATAAATCCTTTTGTGAAGGAATTCTCAAGCATTTTTCAGCGTAGTCATTTTTTATTTTTCTACTCAGAGATGACTTTCCAGAGCCATTTGCCCCAAGAACAATTATTGACTTGGATTCTTTCAAGTCAATTTCTTTATTAATCTCTTTAAGATCAGTATATCCTATCTTCATGGATAGCGCCGCGTTTTGGGCATGTTCTCTTTCTGCTGGGGATGCCATGGTAGAAAAATTTGAGGTTTAATGATGTTTCACAAAAATAGACGAGTTTTTTGTTTTGCAAAACTTTTTCTCCAAAAAAAAATCAGCCGTGAGTTTTATCCAAAGCCCTCTGTTGCTTTTCCTTGTCGAAGTTTTACAAACCCGTCTGCAAACTTTACGCGGGGCATAGCCATGGAAATATCAGTTACCCCCGTGTTTTCCTTCAATAATTGCGATTTCAGGAATTGAGCTCATAAGAACCAAGTGGGTTCTTACCGTGTGCTCTCTTGCGCTTAAGCGATTGAAAACAGTTTTGCAAATACTCATTTTCTCTTCATCGCTCATGTTCTCTTCGAACGTCGGCAATTCTCCCAAATGTTTTATGATTTCTCTGTTGTGCTTTTTAAGCAATCCGGGGAAATACAACTCATACACCATCCCGTCGATGATTTGCTCAAAGTAGGTAGGCATTAGTTGGTCTGTGATTGCTTTTAGGTTTTGAGTTTTCAAGAATAGAATGTAGTCAACCAACGCAACAAAAGGTGTTTGATTTTTGAGAGGTATTTTTTTTACGGGAATTTTTTTCCAATCGTCAGGATAAAAATCAATACTACTCTTACTTGCGCCACGAATAAAATACTGGATGACTTTTGAATTTATGAGAGACAAAAGGTATTTCAGTTCATAATTTGATGAATTTTTTTCAACTTGTTTGCGATTGACAGTCAAGTTTGAATAATACTTTTTTATGCTTGTGTTTTTTACTTCTTCTAAATCCTTTGCGAGGAGTGCCAAAATTATTGTGTTGTCGCAAATATGCCCTTCTGATGAATATGCTCCAATTCTTTTTTGACGGGAAAGCAAAAGTTTCTCAGGAACGTAAAGTTCAGGGAAAGTAGGCCTTACAAGTTTTGCAGGACAACGTTCAGTATTCCATTCAAGAAATAAACTCTTTGCAATTTGATACTTCTCTAAATACTTTCCCTCTGTAAACTTCATACTATTGATTTTTGTTTTCTCTTCAGAAAGCAGATCGTCTTTTTTAAACTTGAATTTTTTGTCGTCTTTATCGCTATTTAATCGCAAGCCATAGCTGACAAAACAAATGCCCGATAGGGCTTCGGTGTTAGTAGAGTCAATTTCAATTTCATTTTTTTCGTGATGGTATTTATCAATTCCGAAAACATGAGGAAGTATTTCACAATTATAAAAGGACTTACCACGAATAGTCCTTATTGGATTCCGTTCTTGCGAATTTTGTGAGATGAATAATATTTTATTCTTCACGGCTGCATTTTCAAATATTTTTGATTCAGGGAAAAAATCAATTCGGTATAGCTGAAAATCATTTTCAATCATGTCAATAATTTTTATGGTGTAATCAGCCCTGCCAATCGTGTCAGGGATAATCATTGTAACATTTCCGTTTTGGTGCAACATCATTAATGCCTTTTCCAAAAACGGCACATACAAGTCCCACATTTTGTAAGTGGTTTTAAATTTTTCTTCAACTCTTTTTCGAATCTCTTTTTCTTTGCTGTCCCTTGCTTTTACATAAGGCGGATTTCCAATGACAATATCAAAGCCTCCGTTATCAAAAATATCACTGAACCAAAGATGCCATAAAAAGTACGGATTGGTTTTTGTTTTTTGAATTTGCCTCAGTTGTGCTTTTATATCGCTCAATCTTTGCCCTTCTTTCAGCAGTTGTTCTAGCGTTGCATTGTGTTTCCTTAGCGCTTCTTCATTCTTTCTTGTGCTGGCAGTTGTGTTTGGTTTTAGCAGGCTAGAACTTATTATCAGCTTTTGTATTTCAGCCAAAGCAGCATCATTGTATTTTATTTTTTCGTTTATTCTTTCGGCGATAAACTTGTTTACAATGCTCTCGATATTATTTTGAAGTTCTTTTTTCAGTTGGCTGTTTCCCGCTTTGAAATATTTCTTCACTGTTTCTTTCAACTCTCGTATGTCGGCAACAGTGAATTTATTTTCATCTCTTAGCAGTTTTGTTTCCTCTGTAATCTTCACGCACAAGTCAATGTCCTCGTAAGATTCGAGCAAACTGTTTCCCTGCATAATTTTATAATCAAGGTTGGGCAATGCTCTTGGCTTTTCTTCGTCCACTACCAAGCTTAGCCAAAAGCGCAACCGCGCAATGTCCACGGCTCCCTTTTCAATATCCACTCCGTAAATGCTGTTCTGTATGATGCTTTCTTTCACTTCGGCAGGTTTCCATTCTGTTCCCAGTTTATAAGCAATCGCTTCCTTGACGGCAAAAATTTCCTGCAACAGCCCCATCGGAAAAGCGCCGCTGCCAATGGCGGGATCGCAAATTTTTACGGCAGTCAGCAACGAATCAATGCGTTTGAGTTGCGCATCGGTGAGTCGGCTGATGTCTTTGCGTTTCACAATGCGAACCACCTCATCGCGGTTCAATGCTTTGTCGCCAAGCGGCAACATAATTTTCAATTGGCCTTGCCCCACCATGTCGTTGCCAAAAATTTCTATCTGTTCGCTGTCAATCTGCCTGTAAACTGTGTATTCTTTGCTCAGGTGTGTAGTCAGGTACTCGGTCAAGCTCTCCTGACACATATAATGAACAATTTCCTTTGGCGTGTAAAATGCCCCCTTGTCTTTGTTGTCTTCCAACAGGTTTTCAAAAATGTGCCCCAACATTTCGGGGTCTACGGCCACCGTGTGGTCATCGGGACTGTCCTCATGCACCGTGAAATTGAAGGCGTCGAGAAAATCTAAAAAGCCGCGGCTGTTGTTTTTATTTTTCTTTGTGAGAATTTCCTCTTTGGCGCCGGGGTTGTAAAAAAGTGTTGGGCTGAAAGTGAGAAAAGATTCATCGTGCGCTTCCCTGTCAAACAAACCTCCGTTGAGAAAAGGAACTTTGAGTTTCTCTCCGTTTGGCATTTCGAAATCGTCGTGTGGCCTCTCCTTATTGAGTGTTTCAAAAAACAAAGTTGCGAGCCAACTGTAAAATTTTTTATTGTCTCTGGAGGATTTGAAAAGAAGTTTCATGAAGTCAGGCTTCCCGTCTTTATAGCGGGTATCGCTTGCGCCCAGCCAACCTTTCTTTTGCACGAAGTAGAGAAAGACAATTCTTCCCAACATTTTTTGGGTGAAGTCGCGAATGGCTTTTTCATCGCCGTTGAAAACCGATATTTTAAAATCGGGTTGATTGAGATAAGCAATAAAGTTGTCATAGTGCAAATTATATTCGTCGAAAAATGCCTTGCTGAGTTTCTCTACCGAGAAAGCGTTCACCAATGCATCAAAGCTTATTGGCTTTTCGGCGCAGAGCGTTTCAAATCGTTCTGCCGCTGTTCTGCAAGTTTCATTTGGTCCCAATAAATAAGTGTAGCGTTTGGAATGCGTTATCTTTTCCTTGGTGCTTCCTTCGATGAATTCGCTGTCTTTTGCAACCAAAGTCAAGCGCCAAACCTCTTTGTTTTGCGGCGAAACAAAATTTACCAATACGCCGTCCCCCGCCGTTAAAAGTTTTCTTACATAATGCTGAATGGTCACTTTGCTCCGTTCAATGCGAACCTCGGGCTGCAATACAATTTCATAACAAACAATTTCAGTATTGCCCTCCAACTTGATGCTGCCGTAAATGGAAACGTCGTCAATTACGGTTCGCTCGGAAGCGCTGGGTTGCGACGAAGGCGAAACAGGTCTGCCGTAAAGAGAAAAACACGAACCAAAAACAGGACTTAAAACCTTTTTTGCGAAAAGATCTCTGTCATACGGTTCTTGTAAAGCGCTTTGTAATTTATTGCGGTCAATCATTATTTAAGTTTTTTCAGCGGAGTATTTCCGACTAACGATTTCAGCGGAGAGATTGCAATGCCTTCCTGCAGTTGCCTTCAAGTCAATCAAGCGGGTTTTTTCTTGCCAATCCTTTACGCTTATCTTGTAGCGGTTCAACCCTGCCTGACTTTTAATTATGGCAAATTCGCCATAATTAAAATTCGGGTTGTAAACGCTTTCCCAAATTCCGAGAAACTCAACCGTGTTGCGATTGCGAAGCCAATCGGAGATAAAAAAATCGCCGTCTTTGGCTTTAAGCATATCGGTAAGCGAAATAAAATCCTGCGTGCCTTCTTTGATGACGGCAATCTCGGTTCCTTTTACGCGGAGGGTCTTTTTCTTTGCCATGTTTATGCAAAACTTTGAGTTAAAACAATTTTAGGATTTACAATTCCCTGATGCGGTTTATTTTCTGTTCCGTCTTCTGCTTTGGCAAGCTCGTAGCGGTCAAGCACGTCAATGAAAAGTCGCTCCGCAAACATTGTCGGGTCTTTCAGCAAACTCTGATTGGAAGAAAAAAAATCATAGATCGATTTGGGCAAACCTTTAGAAGCATAAGTTCCTTTTTTAATCCGGCCTAATGCTTCTTGTATGGCCATTTTCTTTTGCCCTTCGAGGGGCAGTTTCAAAAGAGCATTAAGAATTGAAATGGCTTTGTTCTCGGCAGGGCTTAAATTCTTTTTTGAAATGAGCAGAATGTTTTCCTGATTTTTAGCCGTTTGAAAATACTCCAATCCCTTAGCCGTTTGAAGGTGGTGTTGCTTGTGCAAGGGCGTTGCTTTTTCCTGTTCGTCCGCTTTGTAAATTTTGGCGGCTTGCAGAAAATTTATTTCAATGGCGTCAAGTTCGGGAGTTATCAAACAGAAAATCCCCGGATGATTGTCGCTTTTCAAGTAAGCGAGCGAGGTGTTTTGCAACGGATAATTTATTTCTTCTGAATCGGAGTTCTGCAAAGTCAGTTGTTGTCCTTCGGCGATTTTCCTTCCGCATCTTGCCTTGTTCGGGATCTGGCGTATTTCTTCAAATCGTTTTTCGTTTTGCTTTCTGAAGTCGCGGAGTTCGTTCAGGTATTTCAGTACCTCGCTTTCTTCTTTCTGGATTTTATTTCCGAATAAACCGCCTTCTCCTTTTTCCTCTAACTGAGAAAATATTCTGTTGTCCTCGCCAAACGCGGTGTGAAATGCCTGCAATTTTCTAAGGGCATTGTTCACCAGTTTTATTTGTTCGTCGCCGTGCGCCGAGGGGTAAAAATTGTACACAAAAATTTGTTTGGCTCTTGAACCAATTCGGTTCACTCTTCCTATGCGTTGCATCAGTCGCGTGGCGTTCCAAGGCACGTCGTAGTTTACCGCCATGCAACTCCTGTGCAGATTTATTCCCTCCGCCAAAACTTCCGTCGTAACCACAATGTCAAAATCGTTTTTCCATTCTGCCTCTTCCAGATTGGCGTCAAAGTTTTCCGTCAAAGTTTTCTCATGCTGTTTTCTGTTTTCAGAACTCACCATGAGGACTTTGTGGTTTGAAATGGATTTAAGATGCTCCGTGATTTCCTCTGCCGTCTCTTTCGATTCGGTGAAGATTACCAGTTTGCCGCTTTGATTTTTCGTCTCTTGAAAAAATTCTGTTTCAACTTGAACAGAAAACTCATCCAGCTTCGGGTCTTTCTTTACCTGACTCCAACGCCGAACCAACTCGTCTATTTTTTCCTTGTCCGATTTCAGCAAGTCCGTAAATTCCTTTTCAAAAGCCTCTGACTTGAACTCTTTGTTGTTGCCGCCCTTCTCGTTAATCTTTGCTTCTATCTGTTCGTAACTCAACCCTTCATCCAATAATTTATTAATGTCAAGGTCAGGCGCAATAAAAATTCTGTCGTTCTCAAACATGCTAATCATGTGGTCTATCGCTTTCTGAAATCTTCCCATAGATTGAGTGAAGGCATAAAAACTGCTCTCTAATCTTTTCACCAAAAGCGTTTTCATGATGGCGCTTAACCTGCCTGAAATTGAGGTTACGTTTCCGTAAATCCTTTGGTCTTCTTCTTTGACAAGAAACTCAATGGCTCTGTAGCGGTAATATCCCAAGCCGTCTGTTTCATTCCCGTGCTCGTCAAGCCCGGTGATGAGCGAAACGGTTTCAAAAAAAAGCGCCGCTAATTCTCCGTCCAAGCGGTAATACAAAGAAGTCGGGTCATCCACTTTCGGAAAAACGATTTTCTGATTCCTTATGTCTTCCAAATACTCTTTGTTGTTTTCAATGTCGGTTCTTGTTCTGCGGATTACAAGAGGCTCCACCACATCGTCTCTGAGTTTTTGAAAAAGCAATTTCAGCTTTTTTAAGTTCAGCGTTTTCTCTGCGGCTAATTTGCTGTATTGATCATTCAGCGGTTTGAAATAGTCCTGCAAGTTCCTGATGCTGTCAAGCGTGCTGCTTCTCGTGTCCTGAAATAAGTAGAGTTGATTCTCTATGTCTTTCGGTCTGTTGTTTAGCGGCGTGGCGGAAATAAGAATTACTTTTTTTCGCGCGTCGCCGTTCTCTGCCCGTCTGTTTCTTGGCGCTTTGCAAATACCCTGCAAAAGCAAATACATTTCGGTTTGGTCGTTTCTGAACTTGTGCGATTCATCCACCGCAATCAAGTCAAACTCATCGGCGTTGGAGTAGGATTCATCGTCTTTATCCAACACTCTGTGCAAACTTCCAATAGTGATAAACTCAAAATGCTCTTCGATTCGAAAAATTTCCGTTGTTTTTTTCCAGTTGTCTTCCAACGCAGGCGGAACCACCACTAAGATTTTTGAAGGCTTTCCGTTTTCGGAAATGAATTTCTTTATCACCATGCAGGCGATAATGGTTTTGCCCAAACCCACCACGTCCGCCAAAATAAATCCGTTGTGCTTCATCATAATGGCATACCCCTGATTGGCCGCGTCCGACTGGTATTTCAACCGCATGAATTTGTCGGGCAATAACCAGTCCATGTTGTAAGGGTCATAATCCGCTCTCTTTCCAAAATACTCCGTCAGCATTTTGATATAGAGTTCAAAGGGGGTGAAGTCGTCCCTGAGATAAGTTTTTTCTTTTATCCTTTCCGCCTCGGCGTGAGGAATGGGAACGGATTCGCTCCACAACCTCTCAAATTCATCCGTCGCAAATTTCACGTATTCATACCCCCTTAAACTTACGTTGAACTCATAGTTTGATTCAGGATTTGCCCCCAAACCCGCGTCAGTCATGTTCGACGAGCCTGTGATCATTTCGCAGAATGTGTGCTCATTAAATAGCTCTGTTCGGAAGAGGTACACCTTGGCATGGATTTTTTTCTTCGGGTGCGCCCTTAATTCAATCTTGCCTTCTATCAGGTCTTTCATAAACTGGACGATTCCGTTTTCAGTGGCTTCGTCATAGTCGGCTTCCTGAATGTCTTTGGTGACGTTGTCTAAGAAATCTTGTTTTGTCTCGTCCGTGTTGCCAAGATAGAGTTTTCCTTTGTCGTGATACTTTTTGATAAGTTGGTCAACATTGATTCCGACAAGGATTCTGATTTTTGGAATATTGTCGAGTAACGCCCTCACTTTGAAATACCCCGACGTCCTTAAATAGCCGACCAACGCATCAAAATGTCTGATGCTTTCTGTGTTTGCGAAAACTCCTTCAAACTTTTTGAGCAAACTGTTGCCGTCTTGGTTTGTAAAAAATTTCGTGGACATTTTCTTCTTTATAAAGCGTGGGGTTAAATGTTTCATTGGAGCGCTAAAGTTCAAATCACGTTAGGCTGGGTTTTGCGAAGGCGCTGTTAGCGGGGCGGCCTTTTCGCTTATTCATGTTTGTCATAGTGAAAAGCAATTATTTCTTTGTCATCGAATTGTCAAATATCGTCTAAATTCTATTTCAATATCTGCTAAAAAGTCTGATAATTCATCAACTGAAAATAGCATATCTACCAATGGTTGATCATTTATGTCTCTCAGATATATCGGCGCTTGTGGTGGCGTTTTGCTGCTGTGAGGCACAGTACCATAGTAGAACCTTCTAAATTTTTGCAATGCTATAGAAGTTTCATCAAGGAAATTCTTTACAGAAGCAGAAACCTTATCGTCTGTGATATAAAGGCGCGCTCGGTATAAGGCATCCTCTGCAATTTCATGGTGTTCATAAAATTTTGTAACCTTATCCTGCAAGCCCTGTTCGTCTGCAGGATTCAAAAACATTTTGAAATTGTCTTGGCAATATTTTGTAAGCTCATACATTTTTCCGTAGAGTTCGTCAAGACGTTGAAAGCGAAGTTCGATATATTTTGCGTTGTGAATTTGGTAGACAATGTTTTCTTTGCCAAGTGATGCTTTATGTTCCTCTAGTTCTTTGTTGTGTGATGCTTTAACTGCCTCTAATTCTTTGTTATGAGACGCTTTAACTGCTTCTAATTCTTTATTGTGTGATGCTTTAACTTCCTCTAAAGCCTGATTGAATGGGTATTTAGCCTCTTCAATTTCCACTGTCTTTTCTTTGATAAGAGCCAATTCTGCGCTCTGCTTACCGAGTTCTTCAAAATATTTTCTGGAAAATCTGAAAACTAAGCGGATATAATATCCAATCAAACCGAAACCCAACATGGTTATTACGTCTCGCCATCCCAAATCCAAAGAGTGCCATACTTGTTCCATATTGTATTAATCAGCTGCTATTATGAAGTTAATTTTAAATTCTTGTTTATAGCATTTTGCACAATCACCCGTATGCCAAACCAAATTCATCATGATAACCGTGTTTGCGAATAATATTTGAAACATATTTTATTTTTATGTCAATGTGAACAGGATTTCTATCATCAAAATGCCCAATCAGAATGTCCGTTACAATGACCGATAACTTGTAAACAAGCGCAATATACCCTTTTTAAAATTATGCCAAACATAAATTTTAAAATCTCAATATCAGCCCTAGCCATTTGTCAATAAAACATTTAGGGCAATAGCCAATGGCGAATGATTATGGGCGCGGGCGCGACAACTCCGAGTGTCTCCCCTGCCCTCCGTGTCCCTCCTGCCCTGCCCGCTATGACAAATTTTGTTACAAAATAATTTTGACGGCATGGCGCTAAAGGCAACTAAACATCATCCGCCAAGAACGGATAGCGATAATCAACGGGCGTAACAAAAGTTTCCTTTATGGTTCG
>Ga0081606_1000860_pt1 | contig 10788 bp, 10 predicted proteins | sample EareggfetidaYelm_FD_71127 | JGI IMG/M metagenome (GOLD analysis project Ga0081606, IMG submission 71127) | Earthworm egg capsule microbial community from the University of Washington, USA - E. fetida Yelm (SPADES assembly) (version 2) | ecosystem: Host-associated > Annelida > Reproductive system...
AATCTTCCACTTCCAAAGGCAATTCACCTCTTACATTTCTGATTTCATCAATTCTTGTATCTATGATCTGCAGGTCGTAGATAGCTCTTAATTTGTCTTCAACACTTAGTTCTTTTGTAGTCGCCATATTTTATAAGTACTTAACAGGATTTGTATTTTCTTCCGAAAAATTGACTGCAAAATTAGGAATTTTTTTCTTAAGAAAATCAACAATATAATTTTTTGTAAATCTTTCACTTTCAAAGTGTCCGATATCGGCTAAAATAAGCTGATTTTCAGCTTCATAAAAGTTGTGGTACTTCAAATCTGACGTTAAAAAAACATCGGCTCCGGCCTGAATCGCATTCCTGATGGCAAAACTTCCGGAACCGCCCAATACGGCAACTTTTTTAATGTTTTTTCCGAGGAAGGAACTATGCCGGATTCCGCCGCATTGCATTTTGTCTTTTACAAATGAAAGAAATTCAGTTTCGTTCATTGGATTTTGAAGCTCGCCAATCATTCCGAGGCCTATATTTTGGTGTGTATTCTGCAAATCATAAATCTCATAAGCCACTTCTTCATAAACATGGTTGGTAAATAATGCTTTGAGGATTTTGGGTTGAAGGTGTTTTTCAAATACAACTTCTATTTTGATTTCGTTGGTTTGAGTGAGTTCACATTTGTTACCAACGGTTGGATTACTGTCTTCATTTCCCTGATACGTACTGAATCCTTCCGAATTAAAGCTGCAGTTTTCGTAATTTCCAATGGTTCCGGCACCGGCTTCGCCTAAAGCAGTACGAATTTTTTCTGCATTTTCGGGAACGGTATAAGTCACGAGTTTTTGGATGAAGTTTTTTTTCGGAACTAATATTTTGGTGTTAATCAATCCCAAAGCATCAGAAAATATTTTGTTGACACCGTTTTTATGGTTGTCCAAAGCTGTATGCACGGCATAAATGGCTATGTCGTTTCTGATGGCTTTCAGTACCGAACGCTCCACATAATTTTTTCCCGTGATTTTCTTCAATCCCGAAAAAATAATAGGATGGAAGCAAACGACAAGATTACAGTTTCTGGCAATAGCTTCATCAATTACCGATTCTAATGCATCGTGGCAAACTAAAACTCCGGTAGCTTCGGCATTCGCATCGCCTACGAGCAGGCCCACATTGTCAAAATCCTCGGCATAAGCCAAAGGTGCCATTTCTTCTAAGACTGAAAGTATTTCTTTTATGATCATAATATTAAGTAGCCCACTCATTTAGATATTGGATAATCGTCCATTCACCATTCACTTTTTCGAATAGTAAATAGCTCCCACTGTTGTGTTCAATGTTTCTGTAAAAGGCAACTTTTACCAAAGCGTAATTGTTTTTGGCAAAATAAATCGGCTTGCTTACAATCATCAAACGCTGATTGTTTTGATTGATCCGGTCGGATGCGACTTTGTATTCCTCAAAAGACATGCAGGAATTTACTTTGCTTTTCAGATACTGATTTTGGTTGTCGAACAAAATATCATAAGCGGCCTTCCAGTCTTCATTTACGGTAATGTCAATCTGTTTTTTGATCTCGGCCGAATTTTTCTTCAGCAATTCGCTTTTGGAAATCACTTCAATCACTTCCTCATTGTTGGGCGCTTTCTGGCAATAAAAACTCAGCAATTGCAGTCTGCCTTTGGCAATTACCTTTTCGTTTTTGTAGTATTTGGTAAAAATTATTTTCAGCAGTGCGGCATTCTCCGTTTCCTGAGCAAAAGCAATCGGGGAAATCAACAGGAACGCGATGAGTATTTTTAGGTAGGATTGTTTCATGTGACTTCAATAATTTCATTCAAAGATAAAAAATCGTTACTTTCGTACTATGATTTTGCTGCGAAAATTACTCTTTCCTTTTGCCATATTGTATGGTTTTATCACTTCTTTAAGAAATTATCTTTACGATAAACGTATTCTCAAATCGTATTCTTTCGATATTCCAGTAATAGCGGTTGGAAATCTAAGTGTTGGCGGAACCGGAAAAACACCGCACATTGAATATTTAATCCGATTGCTTTCTCCTAAATATAAAGTAGCAACGTTGAGCCGTGGTTACAAACGCAAATCAGACGGTTTTGTTCTGGCAGATGAAAATGCGAATGCAGAAATCCTCGGAGATGAACCGTTTCAATATTTCAGAAAGTTCCCGAATATCCAGGTAGCAGTTGATGTCGATAGGAAAAACGGAATCGAACAATTGTTAAATCAGAAGCAAAAACCGGAAATTATCTTGCTTGATGATGCTTACCAACACCGAAAAGTCAAGGCCGGATTTTATATTTTACTGACTTCTTACGGCGATTTATTTTCAGATGACTTTATGCTGCCAACAGGAAATCTCCGCGAAAGCAGAAGCGGTGCTAAAAGAGCCAACGTGATTATCATTACCAAATGTCCATCCAATATAAGCAAGCAGGAACAACAAAATATTAAACAGAAAATAGGTCTCGAAGTACCACTTTTTTTCAGTACTGTTTCCTATGATGATAAGGTTTATAATGATTCGGAAACGCTAACTGTTGCGGAAGTAAAATCGACATCAAAAATTCTTTTGGGGGGAATTGCAAAACCAAAACCCTTCTTTGATTACCTGCAGTCTGATACTGATGAGATTATAACTTTTCCGGATCATCATCACTTCAGCGAAAGCGATATTACAGCCATTAAAAACAAGGCTCAGGAAAAAATCATCATCACAACTGAAAAAGATTTTGTACGTTTGGAAGCCAAAAATTTAAAAAAACAATTATTCTATTTACCAATAAAGAGCGAATTGATTGAAAATCAGGATGCTTTTGACCAAACACTATTAAACTATGTGGGAACTTGTAGAGCAGACCGTCAATTATATTAAAGATAAAACCAACTTTACGCCAGAATACGGCGTCATCCTGGGTTCCGGGCTGGGAAGTTTTACCGAAGACATCGATATTGAATTCACGTTACCTTATAATGAGATCCCGAATTTCCCGATTTCAACCGTACAAGGACACAAAGGCGCCTTGGTTTTCGGGACAATTGGAGACAAAAAAGTGGTAGCCATGCAGGGCCGTTTTCATTTTTATGAAGGCTACGATATGAAGCAAGTTACGTTTCCGGTTCGCGTGATGAAATACCTTGGAGTTTCCAAATTGGTGGTTTCGAATGCATCGGGCGGCGTGAATTCCAATTATGAAGTAGGATCGGTTGTGATTATCAACGACCATATCAATTTCTTTCCGGAACATCCGTTAAGGGGAAAAAATGACGAACGTTTCGGACCGCGATTCCTTAATATGAACGAAGCCTACAACAAATCGATGATTGCCAAAGCAAAATCCATAGCTTCAGAAAACGGAATTACGGTTCACGATGGCGTTTATCTTGGTTTGCAAGGGCCAACCTTTGAAACCTTTGCCGAATACAAAATGGTAAAAATACTGGGTGCAGATTGCGTAGGAATGTCGACCGTTCCTGAAGTTATTGTAGCGCGCCATATGGGAGTTGAATGTTTCGGATTATCTGTAATTACAGATATGGGCGACGTTGAAACTGCCATGGAAGAAGTAAGCCATGACGAGGTTTTAAAAGCTGCAGCCAAAGCGGAACCAAAAGTAAGAAAACTGATCAAAGAACTGATCCTTCAGTTTTAACTTAAATTCGCGGCAATTACCCTGTAGAAATTTTCGGGTTCAAATGGTTTGGTGATTACATCGGTCATACCGAACGATAGTAGCATTTCCCTGTTTTCGTTTAAAGAAATGGCCGTCAGTGCTATGATTGGTTTTTTAGAATCGTATTCACGTACTTTCTGCGTAGCAATCGTTCCGTTTATTCCGGGTAAGTGGACATCCATCAGTACCAAATCGAAATGATTTTCTTTGCTCAGGATTTCTACAGCTTCTTCGCCATTGTCAATTATAAAGCAACGAATATCTTTCTTTTCGAGCATTTTCTTAGTGACCATCTGATTGATTTTATTGTCTTCCACTACAAGGATGTTTTTGTCTTTTAGGATTTCATCAGAATACAATTTACATTTTTCGACTGCAATTTCCTTGGTTCCGTTGAGCAGATTCAGTTCGAAATCGAATGTAGTCCCAATCCCGACTTCGCTTTTAAGGTTGATTTCTCCGGCAAGCAAATCGATAATTTTCTTAACAATGGTAAGACCTAAACCAGTTCCTCCATATTTTCGGTTGATTTCAATTGAACCTTGCGAGAAACTTTCAAAAATAGTTTCCTGCTTGTCTTCGGGGATTCCGATTCCTGTATCGCTTATGGCAAAATTAATCCTTGAATAATCTTCGCCGCTTTCCACCAATCGGGCAACGACTTTTACCTCGCCATTTTTAGTGAATTTGAGCGCATTGTTAATCAGGTTGATGAATATCTGTGATAATTTGGTAGGATCGCCCAGCAGCATTTCCGGAATTGTATCTTCAATGTCCAAAATAAATTTGTTGTTGTTGTTCGATGCAATTTCCGTCATTGAATTTTGGATGTCCAATAACAACTGTTTGATGTTGAAATCTATGTATTCAATTTCGATATTATTCGATTCAATCCGGTTGATTTCGAGTATTTCATTGATGAAAGTCAACAGATAATTCCCAGAAAACTTTAATGAATTCAGATAATGCAACTGATTCGGTTTCGGATTGTCTTCTATCAATAAATGTGTAATTCCATTAATCGCATTCAAAGGCGTCCGAAGTTCGTGGCTTACTGTGGAAAGAAATTCGGCTCTTGCTTTTGAAGCTTTTTCAGCATTGTCTTTGGCAATCTGAAGCTCAAAGTTTTTCTCCTTTAAAGTATTATTCGACTGCGTCCGGATGATGTTATTCTTATATAAGGACAAACTCAGCAGCGAAAGAATCGTAATCAGTGCAATCGCCAGAATGCTGATAAGCTTCGCAAATTTATTGGTTTTCTGCTGGGCTTCGTTGTCCTTGGTCATCTGTTCAATGGCTTTCAGACGCTCACTTTCCTTAAAATCGACATAATCATTAACGTCCAGTTTTTTATTGTTCAGATGCTGGATGCTGTCTTTCAGATCCAGATGCGATCTTAGGAAAAAATACGATTTTTTTAAATCGAGAAGCTTTTCATATGTCTTGCTTAAATCCAATAAAATCTTAGCTTTTTGGTCTAAATTACCGTCTTCCGTACTTAATGTCAACGCTCTGTTGAGATAATTTACCGCCAGATTGTTGTGGTTAAGTTCCTTTTCAATTGTACCCAACTGGTATAAGGCTTCGGCTTTGGTCTTGAAAATGTCTTTGGAATCATCGCGCGAAATGATTTCGTTGAATAATTTGGCTGCCAGTTTGGGCTTGCCGTTGTTTTTATAGAGAATTCCTTTTTGCAGGTTCAGGAATTGGGAAGTATCAATTTTAAGCAGATCATAAATAGACTGTGACTTGTCGAAATTGGTTTCCGCTTTATCGTAATTTTCGAGGCTCATATAGCACAATCCCATATTGTAATAAGCCAACGCATAATCCGTTGAGGGTGGAAGCAGGCTGTAGGCTTCGGCACTTCTGGAAAATGTTTCGAGCGCATCGTTCATTTTCTTCAGATCGAAATAGGTAGTTCCTAGTGAAAGCAACGCATCGCCTTTTCCTTTAGTGTCATTGTTGGCCTTGGCATAATTATAGGCTTTCTGCGAAAATGCCAGCGAAGACTTATAGTTGTTTGTTTTTTTATTGAAGTTCGCTAACTGGATGAAATACGCAGTGCTATCAAGTTTCTGGGCAGTATTTTTTTGCCCAAAAAAGACGAGTGGCATTAAGATGAAAATCCAAATCCATTTCATTTAGCGTCGCAAATAAGAAATTAAGGATGCTAAAAGTAGTCAAATTATCTTTTTAACAAAAGAATTAGGTCAATTATTCGGGAAGAATAGCCGATTTCATTATCATACCAACCCACGACTTTTACCATTTTCCCGATTACCGAAGTCAGTTGCGCATCAAAGAGACACGAATTTCTATTACCCAGAATATCAACAGAAACAATTGGATCTTCTGTATAATCCAAAATTCCTTTCAGATTGGTCTGAGCCGAATTTTTAAAAGCTGCATTAATTTCTTCAATCGTAACTTCTTTCTTTACGTAGGCGGTAATATCCGTCAATGAACCATCGGGAACAGGAACACGGATGCCGCTTCCCCCGATTTTTCCATCCATTTCGGGGAAAATTTTGGTCAATGCTTTGGCTGCTCCGGTTGTGGTAGGAACGATAGATTGGCTGGCACCACGCGCACGTCGTAAATCCTTATGAGGCTGATCGTGCAGGCTTTGATCAGTGGTGTAGGAGTGAACCGTCGTTATGTATGCTTGCTCAATTCCGCAAAGTTCGTTGATGACTTTAATCATCGGAGCTGCATTATTCGTTGTGCAGCTTGCATTGGAAACTATTTTCTCAGTTCCGTCGAGGATATCTTCGTTTACTCCAAGAACAACGGTTTTTATTTCGGGAACTTCAGAAGGAGCAGAGAGGATTACTTTTTCGGCACCAGCCAAAATATGCTGGTTGATCTCGTCAAAGGTTTTGTATTTTCCGGTACTTTCGACGACGATGTCAATTCCGTTCCAATTCAGGTTGCTGATTTCTTTTTCGTGATAAAACAAATACGGTTTACCGTCTATAATTAGCGATTGGTCATCATGCAAAACCTCATAAGGTAAAACACCATGGATGCTGTCGTACTTTATTAAATGTGCCATGGTTCTGTTGTCTGCAATGTCGTTTATCGCAACCACTTCTATAGATGGATGGTTAATTAGCAAACGGAAAAGATTCCTTCCGATACGGCCAAAACCGTTGATGGCAATTTTTGTCTTACTCATTAGGCTCAATATGGATCAAAACATTGCCCAGCTGTGGGATTTCGCTTCGCAATGTGTCTTTTAATAAATGGGAAATGTCGTGGCCTTCCTTAACGGAAATATTGGCATCGACAGTAGCATGCAGGTCTACGTGGTATTTCATTCCTGCTTTTCGGATGAAGCATTTTTCGGTATCGATAACGCCTTCCACCTTGCTCGAAACTTCACGGATATTGATAAGCAGATCATCGTAAAGATGTTCGTCCATGATCTCGCCCAAGGCAGGCCTGAAAATCTTGTAGCTGTTGTATAATATGAAGCCCGAAGCAAAAAGTGCTGCCCAGTCATCAGCTGATTCGTATCCTTTTCCTAAAAATAGCGCGATTGAAATTCCGGTAAACGCTGCAATGGAAGTTATCGCATCGCTTCTATGGTGCCAGGCATCGGCTTTTAAGGAAGAACTGTCGGTTTCATTAGCGCGTTTTATTACTTTACGGAAGGAGAATTCTTTCCACACAATGATAATTCCGAGTACAATCAATGTCCAGGATTTTGGAAGGCTGTGCGGCGTCTGGATGTTGACGATGCTTTCGTAAGCGATGATGGTTGCTGATGTAATCAAAAATCCAACTACCAAAAAGGTAATCAGAGGTTCTGCTTTTCCGTGTCCGTAAGGATGGTTTTCATCGGCAGGTCGATTGGAATATTTTAAACCAAACAATACCAAAAATGACGAAAAAATATCAGCAGTAGATTCGATGGCATCTGCGATAAGTGCATAGGAATTCCCAAAAATACCTGCGGCTCCTTTAACCAAAGCCAGGCAGAAATTGCCAATTAAGCTAAAATAAGTTGCTTTTATGGCGGATTGTTCCTGCGTCATTTCCATCGTAAATTATAAAATATGTTTTTCGGCATGGTAAGAAGAACGTACCAAAGCGCCGCTTTCCACGTGTCGGAATCCCATTTCCTTTCCGAGTTTTTCGTATTTTTCGAATTGCTCCGGCGTAATGAATTCTTTTACAGGAAGGTGTTTTTTACTTGGCTGAAGGTATTGCCCGATAGTAACGATATCCACATTCTGATCGCGTAAATCACGCATGGTCTGTATCACCTCTTCTTCAGTTTCTCCAAGCCCAAGCATAATCCCAGATTTCGTTCTGCGGATTCCCTGATCTTTCAAGTATTTCAAACCCGCTAAACTTCGGTCGTATTTTGCCTGAATTCGAACTTCACGAGTCAATCGGCGAACAGTTTCCACGTTGTGCGATACCACTTCCGGATTGGCTTCAACAATTCTGTCGATGATTCTTTCCACACCCTGAAAATCAGGAATAAGTGTTTCCAAAGTCGTTTGCGGATTCATTCGTCGGATCGCCTGAACGGTTTCCAGCCAGATGATCGAACCCATATCTTTTAAATCATCACGGTCAACACTAGTAATAACCGCATGTTTGATTTTCATCAACTTTATAGAACGCGCCACTTTTTCAGGCTCATCCCAATCTACAGTTTCCGGACGACCTGTTTTTACACCGCAGAAACCACACGAACGCGTGCAGATATTCCCCAGAATCATGAAAGTAGCCGTCCCTTCGCCCCAGCATTCGCCCATATTCGGGCAGCTTCCCGAAGTACAGATGGTGTTGAGCTTGTATTTGTCTACAAGACCGCGAAGTTCAGTATATTTTTGACCAATAGGCAGTTTTACCTTTAACCATTTTGGCTTGCCTGTCATAGGCTGGGTGCTTTCAATGACTGATTCCATAAGTGCAATTTGCTACGCCAGTTTTAAGAACTGGTTGTTTTCGAATTGCAAAGATACAAAGGTTAATGTTAGAATGGAGTTAAGAAAGTTTGGATTTTTTATTCTTTTGAACCCAGTCTTTTTTCCTGTTCGAGCATTATTTTGGATAGCAATGGTTTGACTTCTTTTTCGATATCGGCAACAGAAATATCCAAAGCTTTCGGGTTGGAAACCAATTGATACCACGGTTTGGTTCCGTCAAAATCATAACTTCCGAAAACTATGGTTGGCGTTCCTTTTATCTTTACAGTTTCCTTATCGGCTAAAACCCATTGGTCTGCCCAGTCATAAAGGAATTTAGCATCCCTTTCCTGAAGTCTCAAACACGAATGCGATGCAGGATAACCCGGCAATTCATATTGGTGCCAGCCTACACCTAGTTTATTGGCGATGTTGAAATTCCATTTCAGATCCCATTCGTCATTGAAGGTACTGGTTGATTTTTCGGCTTTCCAGTTACTGAAAAATAATCCGGTTGGGGTTTTGTCCGCTTTCCTTCCCATATTGGTTGGACCTGTACGCACTAATTCTCCATATTCATAAGCGGCAAAAGTTTGTGTCGCATACGAAAAGAATACAATTTTATCGACATCACTCAACGCAGGAACCTGCATCGGAAACGGAAGATAATAAGCCAAATCTCCGCTTACATCTTTCGGAACAATAATGGAATCCATTTTTATGATATTGCGCTTGTCGGTTCGGTTGGCTGCCAAAACAGGCCATATTTTAGTGCTGTCTGCATCTTTCATAGTTTCGAGCCAGGCTTTTGTTTTCTGGAAAGTGTAACCGATTTCTTTTGGCTTTACTCTTGTCGGAGCTTCTTTTTTAGGTTTGGGGGTTGTAGTTTTCATTTCCTGCTTACAGGAAGCGGCAATCATAAAAATGCTGAGGATAAGGATGTACTTTTTCATAGCTTATAGGTTATTTGGTAAAATTCCTTAATTCGGCTACGAAAAGCGTTATATGATTTTTGGGATTTGTTATATTAATGAAGAGATTTACAGCCTTAAATCAGCTTTGGTTTTTTCGGTCAGTCCGTTTTTGTTCACCATCACGCAGATGGTTTTGAGCTGCATATAAGGAACGCTGATGAAATAATAGCCGTTTTTTCCAACGTGATCTCCCCAGGAATTTTTGACTTTATAATAGTGATTTCCTTTCTGATCGGCTACTTTTCCAACAATCTGCATTAAGTGATCGTCTGTCGTGTTTTGATTTTCGAATTCTGTCTGACGGAATTTCTGCGTGATTTTCTTTTCTGGCCTGATTTCTTTCAGGATAGTTTTAGAATCCTTTTCGTTGTTTGGAATGACTGCAATCCCGAGTTCTTCAGAAAAAGTGGCTTCGCTGCGATCCATGCTGAACGAGAGTGTATATCCTTTATCCAATGCACTGTCAATATTCTGAATGAATTCGTCTAAAGGCAGGTTGTAAAATTCTCCTCTGGCAAAATTATCCGGAATATCAAGCACGAATTTCGAATAAAAAGGCGCATTTGTAAAAGAAGTAAGGCTGATGTAATCGTCAAGATTGAGTTTGGTTTCGGCAAGGAAATCTTTTGGCTCTGAAGTTATTTTGCCCATATAACGATCCAAAATCGCAGTGTAATCCGTTTTCCAATTCGGGTAATTTTCGGGCTTTTTGCTTACTGCTTTTTTCAGTACTGATAACAATTCCGAACGCATCATTTCGTGGTTGTATTTTGAATTCGGATTGGTTTTTCCAGTATAATCGCTCTGTGCTAAGATGCCGTATTTCCTGATGCTGTTGATTACATCATGGCTTAATCCGCCTTCCCCAAATCTGAATTTACCATTATTCTGAATGTAATATTCTGCTTTATCCAAATAAATATTGCGGACGGTGAACATTTCAGAAAGATCTGTTTTCTTACCTGTTGCTTTAATTATTTCAGATTCCAAAAAAGAAGTGGTGCCAAAACTCCAGCAGGCACCGGTAAAATCCTGCGAGATTACAGGAGTTGCTTCAGATTCTTTAATGGTATGGAATTCATAAGTTTGCGAAAATCCGGCAAGGCCAAAGGATAGCAAAGAGACAAGTACTATCAATCTATTCATAAGTATTTGCTATTTCTTTTTGTAGTTAAGACTAAAAAATGCTTTATTTTTACGCTAAAATAAT
>Ga0081606_1000861_pt1 | contig 10779 bp, 8 predicted proteins | sample EareggfetidaYelm_FD_71127 | JGI IMG/M metagenome (GOLD analysis project Ga0081606, IMG submission 71127) | Earthworm egg capsule microbial community from the University of Washington, USA - E. fetida Yelm (SPADES assembly) (version 2) | ecosystem: Host-associated > Annelida > Reproductive system...
TCGCCATTCGCATGGGACAAATGATGAATGAAATGGGAAAGAAACATCAGCTATTGGTCATTACCCATTTGCCGCAAATTGCAGCCATGGGCGAAAGTCATTATTTCGTTTACAAACAAACCAATGAATCGCGCACTATCAGCCGAATGAAAATGCTCGACCCGCAAGAACGCCTCATGGCCATTGCTTCCATGATAGGAGGCGAAGATCCCTCCCACCCCGCCGTAGAAAACGCAAAGGAACTGATGAAAATGAGAAGTAATGGTTAATTGGTTAATGATTGAGGCCGTACTGTTTTGCCAGACAGTTTTTTTCTTTTGACAAATGTACTTGTTATGATTGTGTGCAGATTTTTAGGAGCATCTCACATATCCTGTTTCATTTTATTTGACAAAAAAAGAGGCTTCCTTTTTGAAGCCTCTTTTTACTTTAAAAACCGGTGACGACAAATTTTTAATCCGCGTCCCACCACAAAGATGTTCCGCCGGTATCGGGGCCGCCTAACATCGTCACTGCTTTTTCTACGGCGGCTTTATTGGTGGAATATTCGTTGTTGACAAAGTTTATTCTTTTGATAAATCCCGTAATTTTTCCTCCGCTATTATTTATAACAACAGGAAATAACTTAGGGTATCCGGTTCTTCTAAACTCACTCCAAGCCTCCTGCCCGTCGGGATAAACGGCAATCCATTTTTGTGTAATCACTCGCTCCAGTTTTCGCTCTTCCGAAGCTGCTTCATCCCACTTTATGGTAATCGTACTGAGGTTTGGATTGCCATTCAAGACATCATTTTGCCCTGCTGTTATTGCTTTAGGGTCTTTGTATTCCTTTGGCTTGCTGACGGCATCATTGATATAAGCGGAAGCCCTTGCGCTCAACCCATGCTGCTCGAAGGAAACTTGAATTCCTTTTTCATAGTTGGTTTGCGGCGAACCTGCGCCTGTCCAGCCACGAAGCGCGGCTTCTGCTTTGAGAAACCATACTTCAGCAGCGGTCATCAGTTGTACCTTATTGGCAAACGTAATAAGTTTTGAGTAGTCCTGATAGCGAGTCTTAGCATCAATATTAATTCCGTTGCGTATGCCTTTAAATTGTCCCGTTGCCACCGGATCAATGGCGGCAACAAAATACTTAGGCAGACGCGGATCGTTGTATCCCCCCAAGACAGATTCCATAGGCGCCCCCATTCTGACATCAGACCATTCATTGTTCATAATATTCAGTGGGTGGTTGGTTGTGCCAAAGTCAACAAAAAAGCTCTCATTATTTTCCGAAATCAATCCCCCTGCACCCGCGAGCGCCGCCTCCCCCTCTCTTTTTGCTTTGGTCGCATTCACCTTGGCAATGCGAATGGCTAACCGCAGACGCAAACTATTTGCAAATTTTAACCACTTTGAATAGCTTCCGCCGTAGGCTAAATCTGCAGCCTTGAACTGAATTGAACTTGCTGAGGAAGACAAGGGCGTAAGTATATCTATCGCCGTTTTTAAATCTTCAAAGAAATGGTTATAAGCTTCCTCTTGCGAATCGTATTGAACTGTTCCGTCAGCCTCCGCCTGTTTATACTTTGAATAAATGACGGGACCAAAAATATCGCTCACTCTATGCATCGCCTCCGCTTTAATTATCTTGGCCATTGCATAAAGATCTTTCTGGCTTGCCTCTTTTCCGGTAAACTCTTCCACGGTGGCGATTGGATTCATCACGTTGTCATACGTTGGCACAAAGGCAAAAACATTCCAGGCATCCACTAAATCATAATTCATATTATTGCTGTTTCCCCTAAATGGAGTCGGCGGCATCATATAGCCGCTGTACACATCAGCCAACAGGTTTTGCTGCAACTGTGTGTCCCATGGCGGGGTGTAAATATAAATATTTAATTGTGCCACCCGCAACGAGGCCGGAAGAAGGTCAGCCTTTATATCTTCATTGGTTGCCCCGTAAGGATTTTTATTCATGTTCTCAAAATTTCCCGTGCAACCCGGAAAAAACAACGCGATTGCCCATAAGACGACGGCAAGTATTGCATTACTATTCTTTTTCATATTTCTTTAATTTTATATTACAATAAATTAAAATGAACATCTAAGGCTCAATCCCAAACTTTTGGCGGATGGCAATCCGCCCACATCCACGCCTTGTACGCCGTTTCCGGTGCTCATGCTAATCTCCGGATCGAAAGGCGCTTTTTTATAAATGAAAAACAAATTGCGACCGATGAGCGAGAGGGAAGCCGATTTTATAAATTTAGATTTAACGGGAATACGGTATCCAAAAGAAAGTTCTCTTAGCCGAATATTCGTAGCGTCATACATATAATATTCCGTGATGCCGGCACGTCCGCCAACGGTTTGGTAAAACACATCAGCCGGCAGTTTTCCGGAATAAGTCCCTGTGATATCTGTTCCATTTGAAACGGCGGCGGGAATATCTACGCCCCCTGCCTGTCTTGCCTCTGCCGATACTTTTGAAACGCCGTATTCATCGAGAAGCGCTTGTGTGATACTCATTACCTTTCCTCCAAAGCGTCCATCTATTAAAATGCTTGCGGTAAATGCTTTATAGGTCATGGCGTTTGACCAACCTAGCAGGGCCTTAGGAATTGGATTCCCAAGATAGCCCAAACCCCCCGCTTCAGGCTGCGGAGCGCCCCGCGCATCCACTGCAATTTTTCCATCCGGGGAGCGCTGAAATTTTTTGCCGTAAATATCTCCAAATTGTCCGCCCTCTCTTAAATACAAACCATAGTTATTTACCCCCGGCGCCGTAATTTCATAGCTGCCGCCCAATTGAGAAGGCAATGATATAATCCTATTCGTATTTTTTGTAAAGTTAAGACTTGTATTCCAAGTAAAATTTGTACGTTTCACAATATCATAACCCAGTGAAATTTCAACGCCTGAGTTTTCCACATTGCCGGCGTTGACAGTAGTAAAGGCTCTTCCGCTGCCTCTGTTTGCGCCGATTAGGAAATATTGATCGTAGGTATTCGTCTTGTAGTAAGTGCCGTCAAACGTTACCCTGTCATTGAAGAGCCTCAACTCCAGGCCAATTTCCCTTGCCCGATGATCTTCGGGCTTTAGTTTTGCGTCGGGATTCAAGAGGCCTGAATTAATCTGAACAAGATTTCCGGCATTAAAAGCATTGGTCGGCAACGTAGCGTATTCCGCTACTCCGTTTCCCACTTTTGCATACGATGCTCTTGCTTTTGCAAAGGCGATAAACTTGGGGAGTTTTATCAGATCAGAAATAATCGCATTAATGCCGGCAGAGAAATAAAAATAGCCGCCTTTTACTTTGCCTGTGTAGGCAAGCGTAGACGACCAATCATTTCGCACCGTCAAATCAACATACACTTTCTTGGAGTAGTCAATGCCGGCCGTGGCAAAAAGCGACTGTGTTTGTGAATTGAGGGCTTTTTCGTTAAACGACTTTAACGATTTTGCGGGGTTGACCGCGCCATAAGTAAACTGATTGGCAAAGGCTAAATCCGCCCCCTTAGAATCCAAGTAAAAGCTCTCCAACTCGGATTGTCTTATCGCCGCGCCTAAATTGAATGATAACCCTATTTTATCAAAAAGATTGCGGTCACCGCTGAACAACAGGTCAGCATACGACAAGGTATTGGTATTTTGCTCGGAAACCAGCCTGCCGTTGGGATCGGCAAGGCTTCCTTGTGTTCCCGCATACGATTTTTGATCGTACCGATCTTTTACGACATTTACATTTCCTCTGCCCTGCAAAGTAAGCCAATTCGACAATGTGTACTTTAGCGTAACCGAAGAGAATAGATTTTGTCTATGCAACGTATTCATATTGCGATTCAAAACCCAATAGGGGTTTTGCTGAATATTTGACCCCACGTCCCCGCGATCATAGTTAATATTCCACCAGTCCTGCATGTAAAGAGAACGCTTAACAGAATAGTATTCAAAGTTTTTATATTGATCGAAATTCAGCCCTCGGGGAAAAAGATATAATCCGGTGAGAGGATTATAATACAATCCGCCGGCCATTCTGTTCGTCACGTGCTGGTCCGAGAAGAGCGCCTTTCCGTCAATGCTGAATTTTGTTCCAATCTTGGCCGTCTCGCGAAAAGTAAAGTTATTTTGGTTTAAAGTACTGGTAGGCAAAATGCCTTTATTGGCTGTATTAGAATAAGAGAAATAGGTTTGCGCCTTGTCCGCTCCGCAGGTAAGCGAAATCGTATTAATGGCCGTAACTCCCGTTTGGAAAAAAGGCTTTACGTGATCAGGACTCTGTGTTGCCGCTCCCCAACTATATTCATCGCCGACATTAGCTTGTCCGTACTCATATTGAAGTTGCGGATAGTACATGGGGCGCTCCGCGGTGAAATTTGATGAAAAGTCAATGCGGGCAGCCTCTGCTTTTCCTTTTTTGGTGGTGAGGAGGATAACCCCATTCTGCCCCTGGCTTCCATATAAAGCGGCGGCAGAAGCTCCTCTCAACACGGTCATGCTTTCTATGTCCGAAGGATTCAGGGTACTCAATATGTCCCCTCCATCTCTGGAATCCCACAAGTCTTGCGTCTGCGCACTGTTTATTGTCGCTATGGGAACCCCGTCGATTACATACAGCGGCTGATTCTGCCTAGTAGATTTCTGGCCGCGCAAAACAACGCGAACCGAGCCGCCCGCTCCCGAATTGCTTCTGGTTATAAAGAGACCGGGCACTTTGCCGGCTAACGTATTCATTAGGTTTGGATCTTTAACGGTATTCAACTTTTCACCGGCCACTTCGGAAGCAGCATAGGTCAGCGATTTTTTATCCCGCTCAATTCCAAGCGCCGTCACCACCACTTCTTCCAAATGCTTGACATCTTCGGCAAGACTTATATCAATAGACGTGCGATTATTCACCGCCGCTTCTTGCGCAACGTAGCCAATAAATGAAAAGACAAGTATAGAATTTTGATCGGGAACGGGGAGACTATAGTTTCCGTCGGGGCCGGTAACCGTGCCGTTTGCCGTTCCCTTAATAACCACAGACACCCCGGGCAGGTTTGTTCCGTCGGCGCTGTTGGTTACCTTGCCTGTAACTGTTTGCGCCATTGCCCACGTGCTTCCCAAAAGCATGCAGGCAAACATTTTAAGCAATTTTTTTTTCATAAGTGCATTTTTAAATTTAGTGAAATTTATAGTAAGATTGACTTAAACTAAACTTCACAAACGTAAGCACGTTGCATTGTCCCGTATTCGCTTTTTGCGTATATAAATACCTAAATTGCGTCATTTATTCTATCCGCCCAATTTGCGCATATTTAGCAAACGATTGAAAAGCGAGAAAGCATTTATAGTGTCAAGCGGGGATTGACTTATGTTGTAAATGAAGGAAATTTTGCGCCTAAGCAACGGGCAATTATTAATGGGGCAACATATAAGACTTACTTTTGGCATATTCAAAAAAGCAACGCTTACCGTCCCGTTTGGCATCCTTATTAATAATTATCAGGCAAAAATTGGCACAGTGTATAGTCCCGTATTCAAACCTCGACAAAGTCAGCATCGAAAGGGCTTTTCCTCCGGTTAGCCGAGGCGGTTGAGGCGGATGAAGTTTGTCATTAAACGCATGGAATGACATCCGCTTTATGCTATGACTCCATTCGCGGCAATTACACTATTGGGTTAGCATTGAACTTCCAACTTGTTTTATTGCTTTGTTTCTAAACGTTGAGAAGTATAAAATGAAAAGGTAAAAAGGGATTAATATGCAGTAAGCAAACTGCGGATTACTTACATCGCTTAACGCTCCGTATAATAAAGAGGCGGCAGCTCCTCCTACAAGTCCCATAATTAATAATGCCGATCCCTTGCCTGTCAATTTTCCAAGTCCCTTCAGGGAAAGCGGCCAGATTGCCGGCCAGAGCAACGCATTTCCAAGCCCCAGCATTGCTATAAACCATACAGACAACAAACCTTTTGTTAAAAGGGCTAAAATGACGCATGCAATTCCCAGCAGAGACGAGGCGAACAAGGCTTTGCGTTGGGAAATTATTTTTGGAATCATAAATATGCCGATACAATAACTTATTATCATAATAAGTAAGGTATAGGAGGCAAAATACTTAGCCTCCCGAAAAGACGCGCCTGTGTACTGGGCATAATTGATGATGGTATCAATAGCCAAAACTTCCGCCCCCACTCCGCAAAAAATGGCTATGCTTCCCAAAACCAAGTGAGCATGGCTAAACAAATTCAATTTTAGACGGCCGTCTTGCGCAGTTTCGTCGGCGTTCGCCGTTTCGCCATTAATATCAGGCAAGCGGCTTAACCTAATGACGGCGCTCAACCCAATTAATACAATGCTTATGCATATATAAGGCAACACGAGACGTTCAGAAAGATTGTCCAATATGATATTTTGTCTGGCCAAAGACACTGTTGTCAATTGCTCGCGCACTTCATCAATTTCGTTAGGATTTTTAACCATGACGCCTACCAAGAGTAAAGGCGCAACCGCGCCGGCCGCTTTATTGCAAACGCCCATAACGCTTATTCTGGATGCCGCGCTTTCAATTGACCCCAGTATGGTTAAATATGGATTGGCGGCTGTTTGCAAGAGCGTCAACCCCGCGGCTTCCACAAACAAACCGATTAAAAAAATACTGTACGTTCTTGTGTTCGCGGCAGGAACAAAGAGCAAAGCACCGGCCGCCATTACGAGCAACCCCAGCATCATGCCATTTTTACAGCCTGTTTTTTTTAAGATAAAGCATGAGGGAAATGCCATAAGAAAATAGCTTATGTAAAAGGCAAAGGCCACAAGCATCGCTTCCTTCACAGACAATCCGCAAATCAATTTAAAATAGGGAATCAGCACAGAGTTTATCCATGTAACAAATCCAAAGACAAAGAATAACGAACCTATTAAGATTATAGGGCCGTATCGGTATTGGTTGGCGGAATCGTTGGGGCTCATTTTATTTGAAGGATTATATTTTGGGTTCTGTTGTTAGAATGTGGCGGAATAGCGGCTTAAACGCCGGCGTCTTATTGTCAATAAATAATAAATAGACTTCAGGTTATTTTTTGAATGTAATATTTTACCTGTTATCAGGCGATAGGCAAACCATATCATAAAACAGAACCTGTTATTTTAAATCTTTAATTTTCTTTCTTTCAAATGCAACCATTCAATGCATCTCAATGGCACATGTCCCCAATCCCCCCCGATAAAAATTAAACTGCACATTAGGATGGTCAGCTAAAAGAGAGATAGGCACAGAAGTATCCGCAAGCATTTTTGATATCATAAGAGTAGTCAACCGTTGTCCGAACGCGTTATCGTGCGTGCCCGCATGCCAAATAGAAACTTTTTCGGCTTTCCAAGTTTCTGCGGGGCCGACCGTTATGGCTTTAGTCGGCACCATTGCAATATTTCCTCCTCCGGAAGTTCGGGCATTTTGCGCGATGGTAATCGGATGCAGATCCACTACGCGTGCCGCAAGTTTACGGTATTCTTCCGGCATCGGAGGATTGTCTTTATACTCACCCTCACGTTTGGGAGGGTCGTTAAATGCCCAATGTTTAATATCGCCTTGCCCGCCTTGCATCAAAGCACATCGCACTTTGTCCCAGCTTTTGCGATAAGCTTCGGTATCCGCTTTAGGGAAATGTAAATTTTCATCAGGCATTACAAGATTTTTTGAAATGCGGTTAAAGCAAAGTTCCCTGTCGGCCCTTTCAAAGGAAAGCGGGTGCTCCGCAGAGACTTCTTTTCCATCCATGTACCATTCATCCATGCCCCAGAAATGCGCCGATTTGAGAGACAATCCCAGTTCATTTACCATGCGTGCCACCAACGGCAAATGCTCCGTTGGACCAATGGGGCCGCAAACTCCAATTGGATTATCCGCGTCAGATTTTTTCCAAGCCACTATATATTCAAGAGCTTCCGCAAGGTAAAAGTCCTCAAGCGAATCGTAAAAAATAACTTTAAATCCTGGTCGAGAAAGGCCAAGCATTTTTTCGCAGGTAAGCTGTGCGGCTTCCTTAATAATTTCTGTATCGAGGGTCGTGTAGTCCCACCATTCAGGAGCTATTGAACTGATTTTTCTGGATAGATCGGAGGGGTCTCCTCCATTGGATGCCGTCAAATTTTCTGTGTGTGCCATATTGCAGTTGTATTAAAGTTAAAAGAGAAATTGTAATAATCCTTGTATTGGTTAAAATTGCTTTTCAAGATTCATTTCGTAATCGCGGTTAATTAAGTAGTCGTTGCCCAGTTCTTTTAACGGATCTTCACCGGGGCCGCAAAAGCCCAAATGTGAATGTCGCCGCCAGCCTTCTGCATGGGTAAACTTTTTGGACATGAGTCCTATTTGCAACGAAATATCTTCCATGGCGCTCAGGTAAGAATTCATTTTCTGGCTTTCGTCAAGCCAGTTTTGTTGGCTTTGATGGGCTTTCAATGCTTCTAATTTTTTTTCGTGCACCGAAGCCGTATTTACAAATGAGCCGGGTGTGACGAGTTTCCTCAAAGCGTCCCTTAATCCATGCGGCAACGCATGATAAATTGTACAATCATAATTTTCGGCAGGACGGGACGGAACCGATGTGAAATTAGGCATGACTCGCGCAAAAGTTGCCGTTACTGCCAAACGGCAGGCTGTTGTATGATCCTCCATATAATCCGCCGGCGAATGTGTCAAAACAACAGTGGGTTTTATCTCTCGGATAACAGCGGCTAACCGGCGGAGCGATTTTTCATCGTAAAAAATTTCAAGGTCATTGCAAAACGGCGGATGAAAATGGGCGCCTAGAATTTTCGCCGATTTTTGAGCCTCCTTTAGCCGTATGTCCTTTATGGTTTCCGCATCATACTCGGCAGTTCCTAAATTGCCCGAAGAAAGATTCATATAATGAATTTCGTAACCTTGCCTTTTAAGAAGCAGGAGTGTGCCCGACATCATTAGCTCAATATCGTCAGGATGGGCGGCTATGGCGATTGCAGTTTTCATTATTAAAGTATTTAAGTTTGAATTATTGCGCTCTGCGCTTTACTCTTTTTATGGGCTGATGCAGTCATGCTTGTAGCTTTGAACGTATTGCTTACCCTTAAGCCGTTTTGAAATCCAAATAAAGAAAGCGTCATAAAGCCAACCTGTTTATAAAAATGTTTTTATATAAAAGAACTAATCCATATCCCGATTTTCAGTTTTTTAAATTGCTCCTAAGTTTTGCAAAGATAAGCACGCGGCATTGGTCTCATGTTCGCTTTTTGCGTTTATAAACACCTAAATTGCGTCATATTTCATAAGTAACAAACATTGAAGATTAGTACCGTACGCCAAATGACAACTATATGCTTAAAGTTATTTTACTGCTTGATTTTAGCGAGCAATATCATAAAAGTTTATTAAATGGGATTATCCGGTATTCAAAGGAATTCGGGCCTTTTATTTTTTTCCGCATGCCTATTTATTACAGGGAAACTGTGGGCATCGACGGGATTTTAGAGTGGGCTAAAAATTGGGGAGCCAAAGGCATTATAGGTCAGTTTCATACCGAATCTGAAATATGGAAATTTTCCCGCGCCGGAATTTCCGTTATCGCCCAGGATTTTGAAGAAAGAATAAAAGGCGTGCCAAATATTACGGGAGACTACCATGAAACGGGCAAACTCGGAGCCGAGTATTTCTTAAAAAAAGGATTTAAGAATTTTGCTTTCTACGGATTTAAAAGTGTTATATGGTCAAAGGAAAGGGCAGAGGGTTTTGAGAAAAAAATAAAGGACGCGGGATATTCTGTTCATTATTTTGAACGTAAAAAATCCCGCTCGCTGGACATGTGGTTTTATAAACCGTCCAAATTAAGCAAGTGGTTAAAATCATTGCCAAAGCCTATTGCCCTGATGGCTTGCGACGATAATCAGGGTTTACATATTACGGAAGCCGCCAGACTCGCAGGCATCCGTATTCCGGAAGAAGTGGCCGTGCTTGGGGTAGATAATGATGAGAGTATTTGCGTTTTGTCGGATCCCCCCTTGTCAAGCATAAACCTGGATGTGAAGAAAGGAGGTTACGAAGTCGCCAAGCTTATGCAACAGATGATCGCCGGAAAGAAAAGAAGCCATGATAACGTAGTAGTAAAACAAACTCATATTATCACCAGAGCCTCTACCGATATATTTTCGACCAATGATAAACACATAGTAAACGCCTTGAAATATATTCATTTGAATATAGATAAAAATTTAAAAGTCTATCAGGTGCTCAAGCAGGTGCCTTTGTCCAGAAGGGCATTGGAGAGGCGTTTTGCTCAAATAACAGGATACCCCGTATATAAATATATTTATAATCTGCGGGCAGAAAAGTTTAGACAAAAACTTCTGGAGACGGATATGACAATAGCTGAGATTGCCTATGAACTAGGGCTAGACGACGCCAAAAATATTGCCGAGCAATTTAAACGGATCAATGGGCTGACCCCTCTCGAATACCGAAGAAAGTATTCCATAAAATAAATAAAACTTAATCTGTTTAGCAACCCCTGCTTATTATGTCTGCAACCGGACTTTTAGCGCTGTCTCAAAATAATAAAAAAAAGATTGGGCAACAGTCGAAATTGGCTATATGCCCTTTTATGCCCTATGCGGAATCTCAAATAGCTTCCGTGCCGCGACGCGTGGCTAAAGACCTAACAGTTCGGTACGGTTGCGGAGAGCCGCGTAGTTACTTTTGACTTTTACTTATACTATATATAATTGTTCGCCGCTATGAAAAAAAATCTTACCTTCCTCTTATTGTTACTGCT
>Ga0081606_1000862_pt1 | contig 10778 bp, 9 predicted proteins | sample EareggfetidaYelm_FD_71127 | JGI IMG/M metagenome (GOLD analysis project Ga0081606, IMG submission 71127) | Earthworm egg capsule microbial community from the University of Washington, USA - E. fetida Yelm (SPADES assembly) (version 2) | ecosystem: Host-associated > Annelida > Reproductive system...
CGGTGCCTGGTGTTCGATAAGCAGTGCTGAATGCTGGGCGACGGTGAGTTTCATGAGGCTCGCGGGTGTTTGCGGGTCACGCTGACTGACCCGCAGGGATGTTGCGTCGAGCAGTTCCACGGTTGCGAACCCGTCTGCAACCAGATCGGGCAGGACGCTCGTGGCCCGCTGTAGGTCGTCGAACACCATGAGCCCCGTTGCGACGTGGCGCAGGAGCGGAACCGTGCGGAACGTTGCCGACGCGACAAACGCGAGCGTGCCCTCGCTCCCGATGACAAGTCGGGTCAGAATATTGATCGGCCGATCGGCATCAAGAAAAGAGTTGACGCCGTAGCCCATTGTGTTTTTCAGGGCGAACAGGCGCTTAATCGTGCGAACCGAGGCCGGGTTGTCGCGCACTCGGTCGCGCAGGGCTAGCAAGCCTCGGTGGATCTCGGGGACGGCGGCAGCCAACTGCGAGTCGGCATCGCGGTCACTCGTATCAATAATCACACCGTTCGCAAGCACGAGCACTACCGACTCGAGCGTCTGATACGCGTTGAATTCGGTACCGCAGGCCATTCCGCTGGAGTTGTTGGCGACGACTCCACCGATGGTTGCGGCCGACTCGCTCGCCGGATCAGGGCCTAGTTTCCGGCCAAACGCCGCGAGTCGTGCATTGACTGCGCGCACCGTTGCACCGGGCTGCGCCCGCACCCGAGCGCCACTGTCCAGCACCTCAATGCCCCGGAAATGAGCTCGGCTATCGACGAGCACGCTGTCTGACGCGGCCTGCCCGCTGAGGCTCGTGCCACCGGCCCGAAATGTCAGCGGCACCCGCGCGGTGGCACAGGCCCGGGTGAGACCGGCAATATCGGCGGTGTCAACGGCGGTGACGACAAACTCCGGCACGAGCAGATAGTGGGATGCATCGTGCGCCTTCGCTAATCGCGCTGATATCCGGTCGGACACTCGGCCCGGAGCTGCCGCCAGCAGCGTGTCACGTACCGTGCCCATTCTTTCCTCCCGCGGGTTGTGGAACTCGGGGCGGCACCATCCAGCACCGCACTTAACGCCGCGAGGCCGGTGGCCGTGGCATCCGACCGCCGAGCTCAGGGGCCCGAGGTCTTATCGCGGCGCAAGCACCGTCTGACGCTGCGTTCCGAGGCCGTCGATGCTCAACTCCATGACATCACCGGGTTTGAGGTAGATCGGTGGGGTGAAGCCGAGACCGACACCGGGAGGTGTTCCGGTATTGATGAGATCACCCGGTTCAAGCACAAGGAACTGACTGAGGTAGTGCACGATGAAGTACGGGTTGAAGATCATCGTCGAGGTGGAACCGGTCTGTCGACGAACACCGTTTACGTCGAGGGACATCCCGAGCTTGAGAACATCGGCTATCTCATCCTGTGTTGAGAGCCAGGGGCCGGCCGGATTGAATGTTTCGCACGATTTACCCTTTGACCACTGGCCACCACGCTCGGTCTGAAACGCACGCTCGGACACATCATTGACGAGCACAAATCCAGCGATGCAATCTTGTGCCTCGCTCTCCGATGCGAGGTAGCTCGTGCGGCGGCCGATGACGATGCCGAGTTCGACTTCCCAGTCGGTCTTCTCCGATGCGCGAGGAATCCGCACCTCGTCGTTCGGGCCGATGAGTGCGTTGGGGGATTTCGTGAAGAGGATTGGTTCATCGGGTACCTGCTGGCCTGTTTCCGCTGCGTGGTCGCTGTAGTTCAGTCCGATGCAGAGAATCTGGTGCGGGCGCGCGAACGGCGCACCGATGCGCTCACCAGCGAACTTCTTGTGTTGAGTCGGGTCAGCGGCGCGTTCAGCAACCACCGGGCGGAGCCGGTCGAGAGCACCACTGCCGAAAAACTGCTCGTTGTAATCGGTGACAACGTCTGATACATCAATGTATGTTGTGTCGTCGAGGCGGACAACGGGACGTTCGGCTCCGGGTTGACCCAGTCTCATGAGGCGCATGACACGGCCTTTCTGTTTGTTGGTGTGGGATGGAACTATCCTAGAACCGCGCCGACAGCCCACCATCGATCGTCACGACCTGGCCGGTGATGTAGCTGTTCTGCTTGCTCGCGAGAAAAGCAACCGTGTGGGCAATCTCACTCGGTTGCGCCGCACGGCGCAGGGGCAATCGACCCTGACCAACGTAGATATCCGTAAATGGTTTGGCGTTGAGTTCGTCTTGCCCATCAACCAGTGACATCCGAGTCGCGACAAAGCCAGGGGCGACCGCGTTCACGAGCACACCCGCATCGGCAAGCTCCAGCGCCGCCGTTCGCGTTGCCGATTCCAACCCGCCCTTTGAGGCGTCGTAGGCGAGCGAAAGCGATTCGCTGAGTTTTGCGTGGATGCTCGTGATATTCACAATTCGACCGTATTTCTGGGTCGCCATCGGTTCTGCGAACAGGCTCATGAGCATAACCGGCGCGGTGAGATTGACGGCCATTGTCGCGTCGTATGCCTCGAGGCTCAGCCCACGAACGGGGCTGGGTCGAAATATTCCCGCGACATTGACGAGCACATCAACGCCACCGAGACGCTCCATAGATGTCTCCGCCGCCGCGGCAACCTCTGCCCGATTAGCCAGATCCACCACGATGACCTCTGGCCCCGCATCAATATCGAGAACAATAACGGTCGCTCCGGCGTTGCGCAGCAGAGTGGCGCACGCCGCGCCGATTCCATGAGATCCGCCGGTTACGACGGCCCGAATTCCCGAAAAATCGAGTGTATGGTCGAGTTCACTCACCCTTCAACCCTCCTGCGGTTAATCCCTTGATAAAGTACCTCTGCCCAAACAGGTAAGCAATGACGAGAGGGAGAGTGGCAACCGTCATCCCGGCCATGACGCTTGGAATATCGAGGCTGTACCTGCTGTGAAATCCAGTAATGCCCACCATGAGAGTTTTCGTATCGTGTGATTGTAAGAACACAAGCGCAAGCAATAGTTCATTCCACGCCCACAGTAGGTTAACAACAACGAGGGTTGCAATCGGTGGCCCAGAAAGCGGCAAGACAATTTTACGAAACACCTGAAGAGGGGATGCCCCGTCAAGCGCAGCGGCCTCCAGGAGAGCGGCTGGAATGGTGGTGAAAAAATTTGCTAATAGATATATGGAGAATGGCAACATGAGGCCCAGATAGATGAGGATCACAATCTGAAATGTTGAAATCCAGCCGAGTGCGGCACCGGCTTGAAACAACGGAATAAGGAGCACAACGGGAGGCACCACCATGAGCGACACCGTCACTCCGAGTATCGTGTCACGGCCACGGAACGGCCAGTTCACGAGCCCCCAGGCAGCCAGCGAACCACACACCATCGTGAGGGCGACAGCGCCAGCGGTCACGATCATTGAGTTCATGAACCACTGCATGAATTGATCATTGAAGACGGTGTCATAGGCGTGGAAGCTCAGCGATTGTGGCAACGCCCACGGGGAGGTGAGGAAAGCGTCCTGAGTTTTCACGGAACCGGTAATCATAAGGTAGACCGGAGCGAGCGCAATAATGCCCGCCACAACGAGGATGCCGTGACGCAGAGCACCCGCACCGTAGTTGCCCCGGAGGGCGCGCGCACCCGTGCGTGGGGCGGGAAACTTTACCCCGCCCCTGTCATTGCCCCGGAGAGTACGTGCACTAATCACCGAGGGTACCCCCGCCCGCTTTCTGAGTGCGGAAAAATCCAATGATGAGCACGAGCGTCGCGACAAACAAAAGCAGGGCTGCCGCACTAGCCAGCTCGGGAGCTTTGCTCTGGAATGCCGTGTTATAGATATAGAGCTCTGAGACAACAGTGGCATTGCCCGGGCCGCCCTGACCGTTTGTCATGACGAACACGTAGTTGAACACCCATGACACCATGACGATTGCCTCGCTAATGAGGTAAAAATTAATAAGCGGACGCACCTGTGGCAGTGTCATGCTCCAGTGCATCCGGAAAAATCCCACGCCGTCGAGTTTGGCCGCTTCATAGACATCCTCTGGAAGTGACAACATCCGGGCAAGAAAAAGCACAATCCCGAATCCGACTTCTTTCCACACAATAACACCACCCATGGTGATAAGAGCAAGCTGAGGGTTTCCCAGCCAGTCCTGTGTCAGTGCCCCAATTCCCAGCCCATCAAGGGCACCATTAAAGGCACCGTTTAACTGCAGAAGCTGTCCAAAAACAACCCCAATAACAGGAATAGGAATGATGTACGGAAGAAACAGAATGGCTCGGTATACGACAACACTCCGTCGGCACTCAAAAAGCAATATTGCGACTCCGAGGGCAAGAAAAACCAGCACCGGCACGGCAAGCAAAAGCAGCGTGTTATGGAGGATCGCGGTCTGAAACAACGGGTCAGAGACCACGAGCGCAAAGTTCTCAAACCCCACCCAGTTGCCCTGATACCGAAAAGATGTAAAGACGAGCTGGAATATCGAGTATCCGAAAACGAACAAGATAACTACGGCGGCCGGTGCCACCCAGAGCACCGGACCCAGTCGCTGAACCAGACCCCGCCCCACCCCCCTTGCGGGAGACACAGGAGGGCGCCCGTGCGGGGCTACTGTCTTTCTCCGCCCCACCCCCGTTGCGGGGGGTGCGGCGGAACCGCGGAGCACTGTCATGGTTACTTTGCCGACCAGCTTGTGAAATTGCCGATAAGCGAGCGATCTGTGCGACGCTCGCGGTCAGCCTCGGCCTGCATGTCGGATGCAGCCTGCGCGGCGGTCTTTGATCCCTGCAAAACCAACTGAACGCCGGTGAAAACCGCCCGCGAGTCGAGAGCTGAGGGAATGAAGTTTTCCAAATACGGTGCTCCCTGAGCGGCGTATGTAAAAAGTGACTTCTTGACCGGGTCGCTCACCGCACTCATATCAAACCGGTCATCGGCGGGAAGCGACCCGGTCGTGGTAAACCAGGCCGCGAGGCGGTCAGGCGTGTGCATAAACATGATGAAATCGGCCGCGACCTGTGGGTATTTTGTCCAGGAGGTCACCCCAACGGTCTGTGAGGTGGTTCCCATTTTTCCCGCGTACGGCCCGGTGCCCCAGGTTGGCATGGTTGTCACCTCAACCCTGTCGGCTCCGGCTTTGGCAACAAAGTTCGGGGCATCCGTCCCCGCGGTGATCGTCATCGCTGCCTTGCCGTCAACCCACAACTGTTGGGCCTGGTAGAGCTCCAGGGAGTTGATGTCGTTGTTCCAGCACTTGTGATCACGCGTTTCCTGCAGCCGCGTCCACCAGCCGGCGTGAAGGGGATCGGTGAAGCTCTGCTTTCCGAGCACCGCCGCCACAACATCGTCTTTGGATGTCACAGACTGAGCACCGAGCATGGAGTACAACCAACCACCGAACCATCCATCTTTAACACCACCGGCGAGGGTCGTGATGCCCTGTGCGCTGAGCACATCACAGGCCTTGAGCAGATCGTCCCATGTCTTCGGCACGGTGAGACCGCTCGCGCTCAACACATCGGTGCGGGCAAGCACCGGAAATTGCGGGTTGACGTACCAGGGCGCGGTGAGTGTTTTATCGCCGTTGCTGTCTTCCAACTGCGCGTTTGTGTAGTGCTTGAGTTCGTCGGCTGGAATGAGGTCAGACACCGGCGTGATCGACCGCGACCAGTACGGTTGCTGCGAGTAGATGCCGCCCCAGAAGTACTGAATATCCGGTCCCTGCTTGGCCGCCGCCGCGGCCTCGAATCCCGGGATAAGCCCGTCGGTGGTCTGCAGCACCGCGTCAATCGTGACATTCGGGTGTGCGATCTTGTAGGCGGCAATGGTGTCGGTAAGCCACTGCTGTGCGCCCGGAACCTCTTGCTCGCCCCACCACCACAGGGTGAGCTTCACGTTCTCGGTCGGATACCGTGTTGACACGGGGGCAGATGACGTCGGTGTCGTGCTGCCGCAGGCTGCGGTGGCCAGAACCGCTCCGAATGCCAGCATCGCTGGGATGCTCCGCTTTATCTTCATGATTACTCCTCATTTAGATTCTGTGATTCGCTGTGATTGAGTCGATCGGTGTCAGGCGCGAAGGGTGGCGGAACGGAACAGGGTGGTTGCGTCCACGACGATTTCCACGTCAACGAGGTAGGGAGCCAAGGCCTTGATATCAACCTCAAGGCCCAGCCCGGGGCCATCCGGCACGCTGATGGTGCCGTCAGCACCCAGGTCAATCCGCGAGGTTGTTGCACCGCGTGCGAGCGCCTGAGATTCAACCGGGTACTCACAGATGCCGTCATGAGCCGCCCCGGCAAAGGGCTGAAGTGATGCGCTCAGCGCGAGGTGCGATGTAAACGTGTGGTTGACAAATCTCACGCCAGCGCTCTGCGCATACCGTGCCACGCGAGCAGCGTCCGCGATCCCACCGATACGTCCGGTGTCAATCTGCACAAACCCGATGCCACCGTGGTCAATCATGAGCTCCGCCATCTGTGGGTTGTGGGCACCCTCGCCACCCGCAAGCTTGACGGTCCGGGTCATCCCGGACAGTGCCCGGTAGGAACGAAGGGCGCCCGAGATAAAGGGCTCTTCGAGCCAGACAACACCGGCGGCTTCGAGCGCGGGAAGGCGTAGTGCCGCCGCCTCGACGTCTTCCCCGAAGACGGTTCCCGCATCGACGAGCAGGATGCCTTCGGAGCCCAACCCTTCTCGCGCGGCATTCACATGGTCGGCATCAACGGCAACCGAGCCAAGCCCGTAGGGACCCCACCCAAATTTCGCTGCCCGGTACCCCAGCTCGCGCACCGCACAGGCCTTTGCGAACGTGTCCTGTGGCGTGTTCCCGAACAGTGATGAGGCATAGGGCGTCTTCGGGTAAGCCCGCTCCTGACCGAGCAACGTCCACACCGGTTGTTCCCGCACCCGACCAAGCAGGTCCCACATGGCGATCTCAATGCCCGAGAGAGCATGCTCGGCCTGCAAGAGATCCACACTCTTTGCACGCACCCTCGCCGCGATCCGAACGATATCGGCGGGAGTGTCAAGCCGTTGCCCGATAACACTGTCTCGGACACCGTGACAGGCACTGTGCGACAAGGGCGTCACAAAGCTCGCGATCGTTGTCAGCGGGGATGCCTCGCACTCACCCCATCCCACACTGCCGTCGGCCTCGACGCGAACCAGCAGCATGTCCTGACTGCCATCACCAATATCCAGCACCTCCGGCATCCGCAGGTAGTACATGTCAATGGAATCGATTTTCACGAGTCACTGCCCCTCTCGAGCATCGTCACTCGGGTATCTGTTGGCGGGGAGGGATACCAGTGGTCCACTGCCCCTCTCGAGCATCGTCACTCGGCCGCGCCGATCAATGTGAGAGATCTCGCTACACCCACGGAAGGCAACGACCGTCATGCTCGTCTCGATCACGCCACCGGCCGGAAACACTCGGTGGGTGCCCGCGGCCACTCCCTGTTCAACACTGACGGGGTACCCTGTGCACGGCTCGAGCACGAGCACCTCGTGTGAGCGCCATCCGCCGTAGGAGGCGAACGCCCAACAGGAGGGAAAAACCGTGGCATCGAAAGAGAGTCCGATTCCGTGTCCGTCGTGGTAGCGCACAGCGCACCACCCCGCGGTGAGCGAGGTGGCGTACTGGAACTCTGCCCGCCTCGATGTCTTGGGAAGAGTGGGGCGCATATCGTGACTCACACCCTGCTCGTCAATGAGGTACGGCCAGGTATAGCTCGTGCCTTTCCGACCCGCCCGCGGGGAACCAAACTCTTCGAGGTACACCGTGCGTGCACCCCACTCAAGAGTGGCGGGTTCTAAGGTTGGCACCGCAACGTGTTGCTTCCAGAGAAAAGGCAGATCGTAACCGCCATCATTGCGGATGTTCCAGGCAATGGTGGCGTGCGAGTCGCCGTCTGCCAGGGTGATTGTTTTTGTCAACGAGACACCACTGATCGGAGCCCTCAGCGTCAGAACAATGGTCGCGACATCCGGCCCCGTGGCTGTGAGCTGCCACTGCCACCGCGACGCCCACAGTTCGCCATGGTCGGGAAAGGGTTCATCAGCGAGGGTTTCGGGTAGATCATTCGGGAAAAGCTCATCCCATCCGCCAAAAAACACGTCGTCATACGACGAACCGAACGGCACCTCCCGAGCGGTGAGTCGAGGGTTGTGCCAGAGCAGGTCACGCCTCGAGCGTCGATCGGTTAGTTGGAAAATTTTCCCCCCCAGGCCGGGCAGGATGACCAGTCGCAGTTCCTCGTTTTCGAGCACAACCGCGTTGCAGCCGTTGTAGGCCCAGTTCGTATCAGCCCGGACACTCACGATGCACCCGGCACACTGCAACTCGTGGGCGTAGCAGAACCCTGCCGGTATCCGGTTGGATGATGCACCCGGCACGCTGCGGTCCGTGGGCGTAGCAGAACCTTCAGCGCCGGGTCCCCCTCGAGCAGCCGACGGTACCACTGCGCACCGTCAACCAGGTCGACCTCCACGACACCCTCGGCAAGGCCAATCCGCCCCGCCTCCAACCACGCAAGCGCAGTGCGAAAAGCGGTGGGCGTATACGCAAAAACACCGTGTAACGACACCTCACTGCGAATGACGGTGTTCAGAGGCAGGGATGTCTCGTCTTCGTGCAGCCCGACGAGCATAACCGACCCCCCGGGCGCGACGGCGGCGAGGCAGTTACGACGAGTGGTTCTCGTACCAGCCGCATCAAACGCAATCGACACCCCGCGACCATCGGTCCGTTCCCGGACAGCGCTGAGAAAGCCTTCGCCGTCGGGTATAACCAGTGCCCCGAGCGCTGCCGCCATCCGACACCGCTCGGAGTTTCGGTCTGTGACGAACACCGTCGTGACGCCGTGTGCGAGGAGCACCTGGATGAGAAACATCCCGATCGGACCCACACCGATGACGAGCGCGGTGTCAGCCGGGCCGATTCCGCTGCGGGTCACCGCGTGCACTGCGCACGCTGCGGGTTCGGCCATGGATGCTGCGCTCAGCGCAAGCGACTCGGGCACCGTGCTCAGCGACACCGCAGCAACAACGAGGTACTCGGCATTACTTCCCGGGAGCATTGCCCCGAGCAGTTTCCGGCTCGGGCACAATTCCTGGTGTGCCGCGAGACAAAACTCACACGTACCGCAGGAGGAGAGGGGGTTTGCCGTCACTCGGTCACCGACGGCGTAGCCGACGACATCCTCGCCGCACTCGGCCACTGTGCCCGCAAACTCGTGACCAAAGATGAGCGGGGCGGTGCGAAGCGAACTGTGTCCCAAAAACCCGCTGAGCTCAGACCCGCAGATACCGGAGTATTCGACGCGTACGAGCACCTCACCGCGGCCGGGCACCGGTCGGGGCACTGAGCGAAGCAGCATCAGTTCTGGCGCCTCGTAGACGAGGGCGTTCATGGTTGTGCCGGCGCTCATGATCGCCCTGTCGATGCGACCGTCACAGCCCGAACAGGCACCACCGTCGGCGTGATCCGGTGGGGGTATTGCCCCGCCCCGAGTCGAACCGATAGCGCCCCGGCGGCGGCACGAACCCGCTGTGCGATCTCCGGTTCGTTTGTCTCGGGAAATCGTCCGACCGGGATCGCAAGGCTCACGGCCGCGACCATCCCCGTCGCGTCGTAGACGGGGGCGGCAACACAGGCAACTCCCTCGGTTGACTCTTCTCGTTCGGTTGCAAACCCCCGCGCACGAACAGTTGTCAGGTGAGCAAGCAGAGTGGGAATGTCCGTGACAGTCCTGGCGGTCAGGGTTGGCATTGCGTTGGGGGACCCGAATCGGTGGGTGACCTCCTCGTCGCTCAGGCCCGCGAGCAAGACTTTCCCCACCCCGGAACCGTGCGCGGAAAGTCGGCGGCCCACCGCCGAAACCATCCGAACGGCGTGTGCGCTCTCGTGCTTTGCCAGGTACACCACCTCGTTGCCGTCAAGCACAGCAAGGTGAGCGGTTTCACCGGAGGATACCGATAGCTCTTGCACCGCGAGGAGGCCGTCGCCCAGCAAATCGGTGGTCTGGGCGTAAGCCTGTCCAATCTCAAAAATTCGGTGATCAAGCTGATAGACCGATCGGCCGTCCCGCGGGGTGAGTCGAACTACCTTACGATCCAGGAGAGTGGCCATGAGTCCGAAGACGCTGCTCTTGGCGAGTCCCAGTTCGGCCCCGATCTCAAGGAGCGTGAGCCCCTCAACCCGCCCCGCCAGAAGACTGAGTATGTCAATGGCCCGCTCTGCGGACTTAACACGGGGCACCGGCGCCTCGTTCATATATGTGAACTCCAGTTCATGAAATAGACTACTGTTCATTCTCTGGGGTAGTACCGCACGGTGTCAAGCGAGTGGGGCACCCGTGTTTGAGGTGAAAGCCCAACACTTCTGGTACAGCGCCGGTTCCAGGCTGGGGGGCGCCCGTGTTTGAGGTGGAAGCCCAACACTTGGCTCAGTGAATGGAGGATCACCACGGTGTTGTCTTTCTTACCTTGAGGAGGGGATTTCAGTTGGATACAGTGGTGAAGTATTGATTGCACGTACCGGCTGTGCTCGGGCGCGGGATGGTCGCTTGTATTTTCGGAAGGTAGTTCAGCGTGTTCGCTCGCCGTTCGCTTGAAGAACTCACAGCCGAGCTTGACGCGGTCCCAGCCAAGATCGCAGCGCATCCGAGCGTGTCAAATGGTGTGTGTAAGGGGTGGGTCTCCTTACGGAAGGAAACACACTGTTGGTTATCGACAAGGCGTCGCGTGATGAGCGGCGCAAGATTCAGACGGAGGGCGCTCAGCGTCTGATCGAGTCCGGGATGCTGGATGATCTGTTCGCGA
>Ga0081606_1000863_pt1 | contig 10778 bp, 6 predicted proteins | sample EareggfetidaYelm_FD_71127 | JGI IMG/M metagenome (GOLD analysis project Ga0081606, IMG submission 71127) | Earthworm egg capsule microbial community from the University of Washington, USA - E. fetida Yelm (SPADES assembly) (version 2) | ecosystem: Host-associated > Annelida > Reproductive system...
CACACGGCTCGATGCGCCGCTGCCGCAACCGGGCGCGGAGGATATCTCGGCCATCGTCTACACCTCCGGCACGACCGGGCGTCCGAAAGGCGCGATTCACACCCACGGCAATGATGTGGCGATTGCGACCAACTGCGTGATGGAGTACAGCCTGACCTGCACCGACGTGGCGCTGCATATCGCGCCGCTCTATCACGTCGGCGGCATGCAAGCCTATTTCCTGCCGCACATGGTGGTGGGCGCTGCCAACGTGATCTTGCCGCGTTACACAGCGCTGACCACGCTGGAGGCGATTGCGCGCCATCGCGTCACCACCTTGTTCGCAGTGCCCACGCAAATTCAGGACATGCTGTTCCACCCCGACTTCGCCGCCATGGATGTCAGCAGCCTGCGCATGATCACCACAGGCGGCGCCGCCATTGCTGCGGCCACGATGCAGCGCGTCATCCATGAATTTTGCCCCCGCGTCTTCAACGGCTATGGCATGACCGAAGCCAGTCTGACCCTGCTGCTGCATCCGCGCGATGCCTTGGCGCATCTCGGCTCCTGCGGCAAGCCGACCCTGATCAGCACCTGCCGCGTCATCAGGAACGACCCTGAACGCATGGTCGCCGCCAGCGAGACCCTGGCTGCCGGCGAGGTCGGACAACTCATCGTGAGAGGCCCGCAACTGGTCGCCCGCTACTGGAACGACCCCGCTGAAACGGAAAAAAAATTCAGGGATGGCTGGCTCTACACAGGCGACCTTTTCAGCGTCGATGAAGCCGGGTATTTTCACTTTCATGGACGCACCGACGACATGATCGTGTCCGGCGGCGAAAACATCTATCCGCGCGAAATCGAGGAAGTCCTGTACCACTGCCCCGGCGTGCAAGAGGCCGCCGTGATTGGCCTGCCCGACCCGAAATGGGGGCAGGCCGTCACGGCCTTCGTGGTCAAGAGCGATATCGATCTCCTTGCCGCCGAGGTCATCGCCTTCTGCAAGGCCAGCCTCACGTCGTACAAATGCCCGAAACAAGTGTTCTTCCTCGACCAGTTGCCGCGCAACCCCAGTGGCAAGATATTGCGCAGGGAACTGGCACAGCAACCGGGAGTCTCGGCATGAGCCAAGCTGTGCTGTACGAGCAGGATGCAGCCATCGTCACGCTGACCCTCCACCGGCCAGCCACGCGCAATGCTTTGACCGACATGGAGATGATCGATGCGCTGGCGGCGCGCCTGTCCTGCGCGCAGGCCGACGCCCGCGTGCGAGTGCGAGTGCGAGTGCGCGTGATCGTGCGGACCGGCGCCGGGCCAGCCTTCTCGTCGGGCGGCAACATCGAGCACATGCGCGACGCGCTGGGCCTGTTGCAAGCGATTGCCGAGAATCCCCCGGCGTCTTGCGCATGTCCAAACGGCCCATGCGGGAAGGGCAGCGGATGGACCTGCCCGGCCTGCTGGAATCGTCAGCCGCATTTCAAGGCATTGCGCACCGCACGGCAGACCACCGTGCGGCGCTCGCCGCGACGTTTCAAAAACGCCCGTCGATGCTTGCCGGAGACTTAGCGCATGGACACGCCCGCGTTCATCCATCGCCTGACATTCGAGGACCTGCCCGCAGCGGTCGTCGAGCAAGGCAGGCTGTGCCTGCTCGATCTCCTGGGCGTGGCGCTGGCGGGCCGGCAGACCGCCTTGTCGCGCATCGCCAGCGACCATGCGGTCGAATTCTTTGGCGCTGGCAAGCTGCGCTCGCGCATTCTCTTCGACGGGCGCAGCGCCAGTCCTGTCGGCGCAGGCATGGCGGGCGCAATGACCATCGATAGCTGCGACGGCCACGATGGCCATGCGCAAACCAAGGGGCATGTCGGCGTGACCGTGCTGCCGGCATTGCTGGCGCTGGCCGATCGGCGCCATGACATGCCTGCCATGCCAGCCATGGGCAGCAGGGAATTTCTCACCGCGCTGGTGCTGGGCTACGAGATCGGCACGCGCGCCGGCATTGCCCTGCATGCCAGCGCCTGCGACTACCACACGTCCGGCGCCTGGAACGCGCTGGCAGCCGCCGCGCTCGCTGCCCGCCTGTTGCCGCTGGACATCCAACAGACCCGCGAGGCGCTCGGCATTGCCGAATACCACGGGCCGCGCAGCCAGATGATGCGCTGCATCGACCACCCGACCATGGTCAAGGATGGCTCAGGCTGGGGCTGCATGGCGGGACTCAGCGCAGGCTTTCTGGCGCAGCGAGGCTTCACCGGCGCACCCGCGCTCACCCTCGAGCAGCCCGCAGCCCAGGTGTATTGGGACGATCTCGGCACCCGCTGGCGCATCCTGGAGCAATACTTCAAGCCGCAGCCGGTCTGTCGCTGGGCGCATCCCGCCATCGATGCGGCACAGGCGCTGCGGCGCCGGCACGGCCTTGCGAGCGAGCAGATCCGCTCGGTGCGCATCGCCACCTTTCACCATGCAACGCGACTGTCCCACCCGCAGCCGGCAACGACCGAAGAGGCGCAATACAGCCTGCCCTTCCCGGTGGCAGTGGCGCTGAAATACGGCGCGGTCAGATTCGACGCGCTGACAGGCGAGGCCCTCGAGGATGCCGAAGTCTTGCGCTTGAGCCACGCCATTCGCGCAGAGGAACGCGCCGAATTCAGTGCGCGCTTTCCCGAGCAACGCGTAGCCGACGTGAGGATCGAACTATTCGATGGCCGCCACTTCGACTCCGGGCCGACCCAGGCATCAGGCGACCCGGACTTGCCGCTTGCTGCCAGCGCGATTCGGCAAAAATTCTGGCGCTTTGCCGAAGGCGTGCACAGCAAACCGCAGGAATTGGCAAACCGGGTTGAACGGCTAGGCGCGGATGACACCCCGATCGCGCCCCTGCTCGACCTGGTGCTTGGCGAACTTCAGCGCCATCGATCTTCGCATCCAGGGATGACATAAAAATTCAGCGCAGCCCGTTTCCAAATCTGTGTGAACCTGCGTCATCTGCGGATTGGAAAATCGATTCATCCGCAGATTGATGCAGATGACATGGCGTTGACAGTGGTTCATCTGGTCAGTGCCGACGGCGAGCCGGTATCCTCGAGCTCCGGCTTTGCCCTGCTGCCCGAATTTGCCATGACCCTGGCGCCGGAATTTAGCCACTTCTTTGTCGTGGCAAGCATCGGCGTGGCGGATTATCGCAACCAGCAAGTGTTCCAGTTCTTGAGGCGCTATGCCGCCAGCGGGCGGCCACTCGGCGGCATCAGCCTTGGCTCCATGATCCTGGCGCGGGCCGGGCTGCTCGACCGGCGGCGTTGCACGATACACTGGGAAGCCTTGAGAGCGCTGGCCGACGAGTTCCCGGCCATCGAGGTCTGCCGCGACCTTTACTGCGTCGACGGCAACCGCCTGACCTGCGCCGGCGGCACGGCGGCCATGGACCTGATGCTGGAACTCATCGCCCGCCAGCATAGCCGCCAACTCGCCGTCGAAGTGGCCGACCAGTTCTTGCACACGCGCATACGCAGCGCCGCAGAAAGCCAGAAGATGGCCATCGAATGGCGCTACGGCGTCGCAGACCGGCGCATCGTCAACGCCATCACGCTGATGGAACAAAACATCGAGCGGCCCATTCCGATGAAAACCATCGCCTCTCTGGTCGGCATCTCGCCGCGCCAGTTTGAGCGGATGTGGTGGAAGCACTTCGATATGCGCCCATCGCAGTTCTACATCGAGCTGCGCTTGAAGGCGGCGCAAAAACTGCTGCACGAATCGACCTGGTCGCTGCTCGACATCGCCATGCGCTGCGGCTTCACCGGAGCATCCCATTTTGGCCGCTGCTACCGGAAATTATTTGACCGCACACCGGGCGAAGAACGCAACGCTACGCCCCGTTGAGGGGGCAGGCACCGCCTTCGGCGCGCCGATGACGGCACACTCGGCGCACTCGGGCGCGTTCGACTGCCGTTTCCAGGATAACCGCCTTCCAGTGCCCACGGCCATGTGGCGTGAATTTCTTGCCTTGCACGAATGCACTGAAATGCATCGCATCTCCAGACAAAACGAATGGGCCCGTGAATGGGCCTGTATTTGTGTGGGTAAACCTCGGCTCAGGAGGGCGCCTTGGCCACCGTATCCGGGGCGCCGCCGCCCAGCGCCTTGTACAGCGTCACCTGGTTTTGCAACTGCGCCAGCCGTGTCTGCACCACGGCCTGCTGGGTGCTGAACAGGGAGCGCTGGGCGTCGAGCAGGTCCAGGTGGCTGGCCACGCCATTGAGGTAGCGCAGTTCGGCCAGTCGCAGGCTCGCCGCCTCCGCCTGTGCCTGGTTTTGCCGGGCCTGGACCTGCTCGCCCAGCGTCGCCTGGCCGGCCAGCGCGTCGGACACTTCACGGAAAGCGGTCTGTATGGCTTTCTCGTACTGCGCGACGGCGATACTGCGGACGGCCTCGGAGACTTCGAGTTGGGCCTGGTTGCGGCCGGCGTCGAACAGTGCCAGCAGCAGCGACGGCGCGATCGAGAGTCCCCACGACCCGCCCTGGAACAAGCCCGATAGCGCGTCGCTGGCCGTGCCGGCCTGGGCGGTGAGCGTGATGTGCGGGAAGAATGCTGCCCGCGCTGCATCCATGCTGGCCTTGGCCGCGATCAACTGCTGCTCGGCCTGGCGGATGTCCGGGCGGCGCGTGAGCAGTTCCGACGGCAGGCCCGCTGGCAGTGGCACCAGCGCCGGCGCATCGGCCAGCCGGCTGCGCGCCAGGCTGGCGCGGATGTCGTCCGGCAAGGCCTGGCCCAGCAGCAGGGCGAGGGCGTTTTCGTCGACGGCCCGCTGCCGCTGCTGTTGGGCCAATGTGGCCCGGGCGTCCTGCGTCAGCGACTCGGCCTGGTGCCAGTCGAGTTCCGAGACCACGCCGGCATCCAGACGCATCCGGGTCAGGCGCGCCGAGGCCTCGCGCGAGGCCAGCGTCTGGCGCGACAGGCCGAGCAGTTCTTCATCCGCCAACAGGTTCAGCCAGCCGTTGGCCACGGACGCTACCAGGCTGAGTTGCGCGGCGTTGCGCCCCTCCTGGCTGGCCAGATACTGGGCCAGGGCCTGATCCTTCAGGCGCGCGATGCGGCCAAAGAAGTCGATCTCCCAGGCCGTCACGGCCAGGCCCAGGCCAAACGACTGGTTCGGCTTGCCGTCCGTGGCGCGCGCGCGGCTGGCCTTGGCGTTCAGGTCGACGCCGGGGTACAGGTCTGCGCGGCGCAGTTGGAACTGGGCGCGCGTCTGTTCGACGTTCAGCATCGCCACGCGCAAATCGCGGTTGTTGGTCAGCGCAATGTCCAGCAGTTGGCGCAGCCGCGGGTCGGCAAAGTAGTCCTGCCAAGGCAGCAGGCTGGCAGCGCCTTGCGGGGCGTCTGCCGCAGCCAATGCGTAGCTCGCCGGCACCGGTGCCGCAGGGCGCTCGTAGGCGGTGCTCATGACCGAGCAGCCGGCCTGGGTCATCAGCAGCGCGACGGCGCAGAGGCGCAGCGGCAATGTGCGCGTTGCCGCAGTGGCGGCAATGGCGGCAATGGATTGGCGGCGTTCAATCATGGGTTTCGACTCCTGCGGCTTGCGCGTGGCGGCGGTTCATTTGCTGCTGGCGCGCGCTGCCTTTGAACAGGCCGCGGACCATGACGAAGAACCAGGGTACGAAGAACAGGGCCAGCGCCGTGCCGGTGATCATGCCGCCCAGCACGCCGGTGCCGATGGCGCGCTGGCTGGCCGAGCCGGCACCCGAGGCGATGACCAGCGGCATGACGCCCAAGCCAAAGGCCATCGAGGTCATCACGATGGGGCGAAAGCGCAACCGGGCAGCGGCCCGCGCCGATTCGATCAAGCCCTGACCCTGGGCCTGCAGGTCCTTGGCAAATTCGATGATCAAAATGGCGTTCTTGGCCGACAGGCCGATGATGGTGATCAGCCCCACCTGGAAGTAGATGTCGTTCGCGTAGCCGCGCAGCAAGGTGGCCAGCAGCACGCCCAGCACGCCCAGCGGCACCACCAGGATCACGGCCAGCGGAATCGACCAGCTCTCGTACAGCGCGGCCAGGCACAGGAACACCGCCAGGATCGAAAAGCTGTACAGGATCAGCGCTTGCGCGCCGGCCAGCTTTTCTTCACGCGACTGTCCGGTCCACTCGAAGCCGAATCCTGCGGGCAACTGGGCGGCGAGTCTTTCCATCTCGGCCATCGCCGCGCCGGTGCTGTAGCCCGGGGCTGCGGACCCGGAGATGCGCATCGCCGCGTAGCCGTTGTAGCGCACGGTCTGCTGCGCGCCGGTCACCCAGCGGGTGCTGGCAAAAGCGGACAGCGGCACCGGTTGGCCCTGGCGGTTGTTGGCGTTGATCTGCAGCAGATCCTCCGGCTGCATGCGGGCCGGGGCGTCGGCTTGCACCACCACGCGCTGCAACCGGCCCTGGTTCGGGAAGTCGTTCACATAGTTCGCGCCCAAGGTCGTGGACAGTGCCGAGTTGATGGCATCGAACGACACGCCCAGGGCGTTGGCCCGGTCGCGGTCGATGTCGATCTGCAACTGCGGGGCGTCTTCCAGACCGTCCGGCCGCACCTGGGCCAGCAGCTTGCTTTGCGCGGCCAGGCCCAGCAATTGGTTGCGCGCACGCACCAATGCCTGGTGGCCCGCAGCGCCGCGGTCTTGCAGCCGGAAGGTGAAGCCGCTGGCATTGCCCAGTTCGGGAATCGGTGGCGGGCTCAGCGGGAAGATGAATGCGTCCCGCACCCCCATCAGCGCGCCAAACGCGCGGTCTGCCAGGGCCTGGGCCGATTGCTCGGGCTTCGGGCGTTCAGACCAGTCCTTGAGCGTCACGAAGGCCAGCGCCGCGTTTTGCCCCTGGCCGGAAAAGCTGAAACCCAGAACGCCGACCATGCTTTTCACTTCGGGCTGCTGCAGGATGAAGCCCTCGACCTGCTGCACCACGGCCAGCGTGCGCTCCTGGGTGGCCCCCGGGGGCAGTTGCACGTTGACGATGATGCTGCCCTGGTCTTCTGCCGGCAGGAACGCGCCGGGCAGGCGCAGGTACAAGAGGGCCACGGCGCCGATGATGGCGGCGTACAGGACCAGGTAACGGACGGCCCGCGTGAGCATGCGTGCCACCAGGCTTTCATACCCTTTGGCGGTGCGCGCGAAGCCGCGGTTCCAGCCCCCGAAAAAACCGCCTTTTGCATGCTCCGGCCCGGCCGGCACGGGGCGAAGCAAGGTGGCGCACAACGCCGGGGTCAGCGACAGGGCCATGAACGCGGACAAACTGATGGCCGCGACCATCACGGTGGCGAACTGGCGGTAGATGTTGCCGGTGGAGCCGGCAAAGAACGCCAGCGGCACGAACACCGAGATCAGCACCACGGTCACCCCGATGATGGCGCCCGAGATCTGGCGCATGGCTTTGCGGGCGGCATCCAGCGGCGACAGCCCCTCGGTGCGCATGATGCGCTCGACGTTTTCCACCACCACGATGGCGTCGTCCACCACGATACCGATCACCAGCACCATGCCGAACATGGTGAGCACGTTGATCGAAAAACCCAGTGCCAGCAGCGTGGCGAAGGTGCCCAGCAGGGCCACCGGGACCACGATGGTCGGGATGATCGTGTAGCGCCAGTTTTGCAGGAACAAAAACATCACCAGAAACACCAGGGCCACGGCCTCCAGCAGGGTCTCGGCGACTTGCCGGATGGACAGGCTGACAAAGCGCGAGCTGTCGTATGGAATGCTCCAGACCATGCCCTGGGGGAAATGGCGCGCGAGTTCATCCATGCGGGCGCGCACGGCCCGGGCCGCTTGCAGCGCGTTGCCGCCGGGGGCGAGTTGGACACCGACGCCCACGGCGGGCTGGCCGTTCAGGCGGGCGGCGGTGGCGTAGGCCTGGCCGCCCAGTTCCACGCGCGCCACATCCTTGATGCGCACGGTCGAGCCATCAGGGTTGGCGCGCAGCACCACATTGCCAAACTGCTCGGTGCTGGTGAGCTGGCCGTTGACGACGACGGTGGCCGTCACCTGCTGGTCTGCCTGGCCGGCAATGTGGGGCAGGTCGCCGATCGCGCCGCTGGTCACCTGCGCGTTCTGCGCGCGGATGGCGGCCGTGATCTCGGCGGCCGAGAGCGAAAAGCCGGCCATCTTGGCGGGGTCGATCCAGATGCGCATCGCGCGCTCGGTGCCGAACAGTTGTGCCTGGCCAATGCCGGGCAGGCGTTGCAGTTCGGGCAGCACATTGCGCGAGGCATAGTCACCCAGCGCCACCTGGTCGGTGGCCGGGTTGGTGGACGCGAGCATGGTAAACAGCAGGAAGTTCGAGCGCGCTTTGTCCACGCGCACGCCCTGCTGCGCCACCGCCGCCGGCAAGCGCGGCGTGGCGCGCGAGAGCCGGTTTTGCACATCCACCTGCGCCAGATCGGGATTGGTGCCGGTCTCGAAACTCAGCGTGATGCTGCCCGAGCCATCGGCCTGCGCCACAGACTCCATGTAAATCAGCCCGGGCGCGCCGTTCATTTCGCGCTCGATCACGGACAGCACCGAGTCTTCCAGCGTCGGTGCCGATGCGCCGGGATAGATGGCGTTGACGACGATGGTCGGTGGCGCCACCGGCGGGTACTGGGAGATCGGTAGCTGCGTCAGCGCCACGCCGCCCAGCACCATGATGAACAGCGCAATCACCCAGGCAAAGATGGGTCGGTCGATGAAGAACTTGGCCATGCCGGAGTACCCCTTACGGCTTGGCCGCGCTCAACACGGGCGCTATCGCTGTCGCTGCAGCGGCAGGGGGCTGCCATGGCACCGGCTTGACCGCTGTGCCGGGCGGCAGCATCTGCAATTTCTGAAAACCATCGACGATGACCTGCTCGCCAGCCTTCAGGCCATCGAGCACCACCCAGCGGTTGTTGCGCGCCGCACTGATCTTGATCGGGCGCACCGAGACCTTGCCATCCGCGTCCACCACACTGACGCTGTCCCCCTGCTGCGTGCGCGTGACGGCCTGCTGCGGCAGCATGATGGCGTTGCTGGCCTGGGCCTGTTCGATGCGCACGCGCAGGTACAGGCCGGGCAACAGCTCGCCCTTGGGGTTGGGCACTTGGGCGCGCAAACTGACCCAGCCCGTGCCCGGGTCCACCGACAAATCGGTGAACAGCAACCGGCCAGTCTGCGCGTATTGCGAACCATCGCTCAGAACCAGCTTGACGCTGGCCGCCTCGCTGCTGCCGGCGCGCTTGAACTGCCCGCTGTCCAGCGCGCGGCGCAACTGGAACAGGTCGCTGGCGGACTGGGTGAAGTTCACGTACACCGGATCGATCTGCTGGATCAGCGCCAGGGCCGTGGCCTCCCCCTGGCCGACCAAGGCGCCTTCGGTGACCAGAGCGCGGCCGATGCGGCCGGAGATCGGCGCTGTCACGCTGGCGTAGCCCAACTGGATCTCGGCGCTGCGCACTGCGGCCTCGGCGACTGCCACATCGGCCTGCGCCAACTGCTCGGCGGCTTCGGCGTTGGTGAAGTCCTGCATGCTGATCGCCTGGGCGCCGATCAGAGGGCGGTAGCGCGCCAGTTGGGCGCTGGCCTGCGCCAGTTGGGCGCGCGCCTTGGCCAGGCTGGCGCGGGCACTTTGCGCGGCAGCGGCGTAAGGGGCGGGATCGATGCGAAACAGTTCCTGCCCCGCTTTGACATCGCTGCCTTCGTTGAACAGACGCTGCTGCAAAATGCCCGCAGCCCGGGCACGCACCTGCGCGACACGGGAAGCCTCGACGCGGCCCGGCAATTCGGTGACCAGGCCCGCATCGCCCGGGGTGGCGGTGACCACCCCCACCTCGACGGGCGGCATCTTCGGGCCGCCCGCCGGGGCCTGTGCTTCACTCTTTACGCAGGCGCCAACCACGATGGCGGCAAGCAATGAGAGCAGCCTGTGGGCCGGAACGGCGCGCAATGTGGGCATGGGAGTCCTTTGGGGATGTTTCGGGATTGAAGACCGCAACGAGGGCCGCAATGAGGGCGATTGTGATCTGATTTTTCTTTCGGGATCGGCGCGGACTTTGCCGTATGCGACAATCACGGGTTTTCGAACGGGTGCCATGCGCGGCTGTAGCTCAGTGGATAGAGTATTGGCCTCCGAAGCCAAGGGTCGTGGGTTCGATCCCCGCCAGCCGCACCACTCACCACTGATGATGAGAGTTGGGCAATCGACCGGTTCCCGAAGAACTGCCCGGAATTTGCTGCTATACTCGCCGATTCCTTGGAGGGGTGCCCGAGTGGCTAAAGGGGGCAGACTGTAAATCTGTTGGCTTGCGCCTACACTGGTTCGAATCCAGTCCCCTCCACCAGTGATGAATGCGGTGACGAGTGCGCAAGGGTCGTTGGTCGATGCGGGAGTAGTTCAGTGGCAGAACCCTAGCCTTCCAAGCTAATGACGCGGGTTCGATTCCCGCCTCCCGCTCCAACGCCGTTTGCCGGTTCGTCGCCGGGGCATCGTTGGTCGTCGTCGGTTGCTGCTGGTTGCTTGTCACGTTGGTACGGGTTTGTCGATGGCCCATGTGGCTCAGTGGTAGAGCACTCCCTTGGTAAGGGAGAGGTCGCGGGTCCGATTCCCGCCATGGGCACCACTTTCAGGCGCATCCGGTTCCGGGTGCGCCGAGAACCCTTTCGGGTTGGTATGGATTTTTTTCGGAGTTCGAGAAATGGCAAAAGGAAAGTTCGAGCGCACCAAGCCCCACGTCAACGTGGGCACCATCGGTCACGTCGACCATGGCAAGACAACGCTGACGGCGGCCATCGCCACCGTGCTGTCTACCAAGTTC
>Ga0081606_1000864_pt1 | contig 10754 bp, 10 predicted proteins | sample EareggfetidaYelm_FD_71127 | JGI IMG/M metagenome (GOLD analysis project Ga0081606, IMG submission 71127) | Earthworm egg capsule microbial community from the University of Washington, USA - E. fetida Yelm (SPADES assembly) (version 2) | ecosystem: Host-associated > Annelida > Reproductive system...
TATCAACTCACCGCACCGATGCGCGGAGGGTGGCTCTCGGTGGTTGTGTGTATCACACCCGCGGATCTGCCAGCCGAGTTGGTGGGTATCGTGGTGCCCGGCTGTGACAACTACGGTGTGCCCGCCGAGACGGTGCACATCATTGCCCCGCACATCACAACACAGGCCACCCGGCTCGCCACAACCCACGACCCGCTCAACGACACCGCGACCATCAACGGCCGCATCCCGACTAATACCGTACTCGAGTTTGAGCTGTTCAAGAGAGTGGAGGCCGGAGACGCCAAACTCGATGAAAACGGCAGGCCAAGAAATCAGCTGTGGACCCAGAGTGAGATCGATGCGCTCGGCGACCAGGCATACTGCGCCATCGACAACCGCGTTACCAAGACCGAACGAGTCGCCGTCAAGCCCGGAATAAATGACAGGGCCACGTACGACTCACCCCGGGTGTTCGTCACGAGGAACAGTGTCTACTGGTGGGTGGAAAGCCTCATACACCTCAACCCGGACACCGGTGAGGAAAGGGCGATCCACCGTGGTACGTGCGGGCTGCCGAACGAAACGACCACGGTCAACGATCCGAAGGTCACGACGAGGGCCGTTCCCGACATCGAACTGGGCAACCTTGCTCATGACACCGCGATCGTCGTCGGCCCCATTCCGGGGGAATCCTCAGGAATCCGCACCCAGCTCACCTTCGAGGCGTTCGAAAAGAAGAGCGAACAACCCGTCTGCACCCCGGACAACCGAGTTGCCAATCTCACCGACCCGATCATCGTGACGAAGGAGGGAAAGTACGCCTCCGCTGATGTTGCCTTCACACGACCCGGCGGCTACTGGTGGGTCGAGACACTGGCCAGCGTTCACATTGAGACGGGCGAAACCACAATCATCCACACGGGCACATGCGGCCTGCTCGCCGAAACCACCAGGGTCTCAACCACACCGACCGCACCACCGGCACCGCAACACCTTGCCACAGCGGGAATCCCCGTGATCGTGTCCCTCGCGAGTGCCATGGGACTGCTGGGCCTGGGCGGGGCACTCCTGGTGACTCCTCGCATGTTGCGCAGCAACCGTACCCGCCGCGGCCGAGGTCGCCTCCGGTCGTGAGGGGATGGTCAAGATCGGCGTGGCCATTACACAACCGGCAGTGGATGCCCCGCCGCCACCCGATCTGCATCGGGCACGCGCGCGACATCCATCGGCACCTCACCGGACAACCACCGATGCAGCACCCCGCCCGGGACCTCCTCCGCGCACAGCGCAAAAGCGAAGTGATCACACCAGGAACCAGCAATATGGATGTACCGCCGACGCAATCCTTCGTATCGAAATCCCAGTTTCTCGACGATCCGCAGCGAGGGTTTATTCTCCGGCCGGATACAAATCTCAACCCGATGCAACCCCGCCGTCCCAAAGCAGTAGTCCGTCGCCAAGGCCACCGCCACCGGTGTAATCCCACGCCCCGCATACTCTTGCGCAATCCAATAGCCGATGTTCGCCGACGACATCGATCCGTGCACGATCGAACTCACGTTCAGCTGGCCCACCAGCAGTCCGCGATATTCCACGATAAACGGCACACCGTACCCTTCACGCGCGTACCGCAGCAGATTTCGGATACTCACGCGAGCATTGATCGAAAAGGTTCCCTGCGGATGACTGGCTTCCCATTTGCGCAACCACCCGCGATTATCAAGCAACACTCGCTCAAGCTGTCGTGAGTCACGTAACCGAATAGGTCGAAGGGTTACTTCACCCTCTCGGATAGCGGATATAACCGGGGGTAGCACGGTCAACGTGATTCGAGTCGTGCGGCAAACCCAACCAACCAAGACTGAAGGTCTGGGCCGAGGTCTGGACGATCAACCGCCAGCTGAATGACCGCCTTAATGTAGTCGAGCTTGTCGCCGGTGTCATACCGACGCCCACGGAAGATAACACCGTAGACACCACCGGTACCGGCGACATCCTCGGCCATGGTCTTTAACGCGTCGGTGAGCTGAATTTCACCGCCCTTGCCGGGTGATGTGACACGCAACACATCAAACACGTCAGGCTTGAGCACGTAGCGACCAATTACGGCATAGTTTGAGGGAGCGGAATCCGCCGACGGCTTCTCAACCATGCCGGTAATGCGCACCACATCGGGCTCACCGGTTTGCTCGATGGATGCCGCACCATAGAGGTGAATCTGCTCGGGTGGCACCTCCATCAGGGCCACGATGGAGGCATCACGCCGCCCCTGCTCGATCAGCATCCGTGAAAGCAACTCGTCACGCTCATCAATGAGGTCATCCCCGAGAAGCACCGCAAACGGTTCCATACCAACGTGCATGTTGGCGCGCAAAACCGCGTGTCCTAGGCCAAGCGGATCGCCCTGCCGGACGTAGTGCATATCAGCCAGGCTCGTCGACTCCAGCACCTTCTTGAGCCGAACCGTGTCGCCCTTTTTTGCCAGCGCGTCCTCGAGTTCGGTCGCCCGATCAAAGTGGTTCTCAAGAGCGTTCTTGTTACGACCGGTGACCATAAGCACATCGGTCAGCCCGGCGGCAACAGCCTCCTCCACGACGTATTGAATGGCCGGTTTGTCGACGACTGGAAGCATTTCTTTCGGCATCGCCTTCGTTGCCGGAAGAAACCTCGTGCCCATACCCGCAGCGGGAATCACGGCCTTCGTGATGCGTTCAGTCATGGCTCTAGCGTAACGGGGCCTTCTTCGAAGCTGAGTGGGCACGTCAGTCAGCCACCAATGGTCGCCTAAGATGCTGCACATGGCCGATGACCTAGCTGCAGTCAAGCGGACCCTTCGCACAGAGATCCGCGAACGTCGGCGAACCATGAGCTCAACGGAGCGGGCAGAGGCTGCCAATGGGCACACCATCCGACTGCAAGAGCTCACCAAGCTTCTCCAGGCCACGTCTCTCGCGTGCTATCTCTCTACGCCAGACGAGCCCAACACTCGACCGTTTCTCGCGTGGGCGCGGAGCGTGGATATTCGGGTGCTGTTACCGATTAGCCGTGGGGACGGTCTGCTCGATTGGTCGGTCGGCACCGGTGAAACCGAGGGACCCTGTGGGGTACCCGAACCGATCAGAGACATCCTCGAACCGCTCGCGGTCAATGATGTCGATCTCATACTTGTCCCCGCTGCTGCCGTTGACGAGCAGGGGGTTCGCCTGGGCTGGGGTCGCGGATATTTTGACAAGACCCTCGGTTCCATGGAAAAACGTCCACCGGTGTATGCCGTTGTCTTCGAGAGCGAAGTACTTGAGAGGGTGCCGCGCGAAGTGCACGACCAATCCGTGGATGGCGCGGTCACACCTACCCGTATAGTGACGTTTTAGCGTCACCACTGTTTATCGACCTGCGGCTCACGCCGTGAAACCTGCGGCTCACACCGCCCGAATGGAGAATCTGTGCCCACCTACTCGTACCGCTGCCTGTCATGCGACCACGCTTTTGATACTCAGCAGGCGTTTTCTGACTCGACACTGACGGAGTGCCCCGAATGTCATGGAAAACTCCGAAAGCTGTTCAGCCCGGTTGGCATTACCTTCAGCGGGTCTGGGTTTTACCGCACCGACTCTCGCGCGAACACGGACAAAAGCAACGAAGGGGCGGGAGTCGCGTCTGCAACTTCGGCGGCAACCGGATCGGAGTCGAGTTCAGCCGGATCGGGTCCAACCGGTGCCGACTCCGGCGGATCGGGATCGAGCGGGTCAGGTTCGAACGGGTCAGGTTCGAGCGGAACGGGTTCGTCCAGTGCCTCTGCCTCCAACGGTTCTGCGGGATCGGGTTCTCGCTCATCTGGCTCCGGCACATCCAGTTCTGGCACATCCGGGTCAACCGCAAGCAAACCCGGCACTTCGACCTGACCAAAATCTGCCCGCGAACGTGGCACCGCGCCACAACACTGCCCACAACCACAACACCACCTCACAACACCCGCCCGCGACATCCACTAATGTATCCCTGTGGCCCAGACCGGGCAGGGCGCTGAGCGCATAAAACAGGGGGAACTGCAATGATCAAAGGTTTCAAGGATTTCATCACTCGAGGCAATGTTATTGACCTCGCCGTCGCGGTCGTTATTGGTGCTGCGTTCGGTGCCGTCGTCACCGCTATTGTCACCAGGGTGTTCAATCCGCTCATCGGCTTGCTCTTCCAGGCTGACAGTCTCGACAGTTCGCTCGTCCTCACGATCGGCGACGCCAAACTCCAGTTCGGCGCTGTCATCGGCGCAATTATCTCTTTCCTTCTCATCGCGCTCGTTGTGTACCTGGTTTTTATCTACCCCATGAATAAGATCATGATGCTGCGCAAGAAAACCGTCGCCGATGCAGAGCTGAACGAGGTCGAGCTGCTCACCCAAATCCGCGACCTGTTGAGCGAGCGTAACGGCACCAGCCGGTAATCGTCGGACGTGGCGAGCCGGTAACCACCGCCGGATGCCGCGAACGAAGCCGCCCTCTCACACACCGATGGCAAGACGTGTCCCTGCGCGCGGCACCGGCAAGGGGCGGTGCGCGCAGTGGCGTTTTGGTCCGTGGACGTGTCCCTGCGCGCGGCACCGGCAAGCGCCGTGATCACCACTCAACGCGGGTAAACCCGCAACGCCGCTTACACACCACCGATCGTGCAAACAGAACCCAAGCGGTAACGCTCTAAGTCCAGTGGCCCTGTCTATCTACAGCCGTGTCCATGCCTCCGTCAACACCGAACGTAGGATGCCCTCAATCTCGTCAAATTCGGTCTGTCCGATGGTAAGCGGTGGCGCGAGCTGGATGACGGGATCGCCCCGATCATCGGCTCGGCAATACAGACCCGCCTCAAATAACGCCTTAGACAAAAATCCACGCAGCAGACGCTCTGACTCATCGGCATCAAATGTCTCTTTGGTGACCTTGTCTTTGACAAGCTCTATCCCGTAGAAATAGCCGTCTCCGCGCACATCACCAACGATCGGCAGATCGTAGAGTTTCTCCAGCGTGGAACGGAATGCTGACGCGTGCGTCCGCACTCGTTCGTTCAGCTTTTCTTCCTCAAAAATATTCAGATTCTCGAGTGCAACCGCTGCGGATACCGGATGTCCACCGAAGGTATATCCGTGGTAGAACGACGTATTGCCGTGCTTGAACGGCTCGTACACTCTGTCACTCACGATGGTCGCAGCAATGGGTGAATAGCCGCTGGTCATGCCCTTCGCACAGGTGATCATGTCAGGCACGTAGCCATACTCGTCGCAGGCGAACATGTGACCAATCCGTCCGAACGCGCAGATGACCTCGTCGCTAACCAGCAACACATCGTACTTGTCACAGATCTCGCGCACGCGCTGAAAGTATCCGGGCGGCGGCGGGAAGCACCCGCCTGAGTTCTGCACCGGCTCAAGGAACACCGCGGCGACCGTCTCCGGGCCTTCAAACTCAATCATTTCCTCAATACGGTTCGCCGCCCATATTCCGAACTGTTCGAGGTCATCACCGTGCTCGGGAGCGCGGTAAAAGTTTGTGTTCGGCACCCGGAAGCCGCCAGGCGTGATCGGTTCGAACATCTCCTTCATCGCCGGGATACCCGTAATTGCCAGTGCACCCTGTGGCGTGCCGTGATACGCAATGGCGCGCGAAATCACCTTGTGTTTGGTGGGACGACCCTGCAATTTCCAGTAGTACTTCGCCAGCTTGAACGCGGTCTCGATCGCCTCACCACCACCGGTCGAAAAGAAGACCCGATTCAGATCGCCGGGCGCGTAGTCAGCAAGTCGATCGGCGAGTTCGATCCCCGTCGGATGCGCATACGACCAGAGCGGAAAGAACGAGAGTTCAGCAGCCTGTTTCGCCGCCACCTCGGCGAGACGCTGTCGCCCGTGACCGGCGTTCACAACGAACAGACCCGACAAACCGTCGAAGTACTTCTTGCCCCGGCTGTCCCAAATGTGGTGACCTTCACCCTTGACGATAATGGGCACACCGGCACCGTGTTCCATCGTTGACTGGCGCGCAAAGTGCATCCACAGGTGGTCTTTGGCCTTCTTCTGAAGGTCTGCGTCGTCGAACGTGTTCACGTGAGAGTTGTTGTTGGACATGAGTTACCTCGTTCCCCAGTTATAAAACTGTTTATGGAGTTTCAAATAGACGAATGTTTCAGTGGAAAGCACACCCTCGAGGGGGCGAATGTGGGAGTTCAACAGATCAATGAGGTCGTCATCGTTCTCACAGACCACCTCGGCCATGATGTCAAACGAACCCGCGGTGAGCACAACGTAGTCGACTGTCGGCAGAGCGGCCAGCGAATCGGCAATCACCCGGGTGTCACCGGCAACTTTCAGCCCGATCATGGCCTGACGGCAGAACCCTAGCTGTAGCGGGTCGGTCACAGCGACGATCTGCATGACGCCCGTGTCCGTGAGCCTCTGTACGCGTTGCCTTACAGCCGCCTCACTGAGGCCAACAGCCTTGCCAATCTCGGCGTAAGAGCGGCGCCCATCGACCTGCAGTTGCTCAATAATTGCCTTCGCAGTGTCATCGACATTCGCGGAGCGCGATTTCACCTGCATACGACGATGTTAGCAGTTATGGTGGTAATACGCAAGCGAATCCGAAGCAAATGTTAGAATCCACTGCGGAAAACGATATAGAACGCGAGCTAGCCACCCCCGCCCTCGAGCGAGCATACGATCCGAGAGCCTGCCAGAAACGAGGGGATACAATTACCGGGAGAACCACACCCTCCCGACCCTTCTCATCACCCTCGCCAGATGAAGCACACTCTCAGAAGGAAGACCATGAGTCACTACTCGGTTGTGAACCCCGCGAACGGACAGACACTCGCCACCTACCCAACCATCTCGGATACAGACCTGGCTGCCGCTGTCACCTCGGCGCAGGATGCCTATGAGAATTGGTCGCGCAGGGTTTCAGTCAGCAGCCGCACCGCGCTGATCAAGAGGGTCGCCGAGGTGCACCGAGAACGCCGCGTACAGCTTGCCGAAATCATCGTGCGGGAGATGGGCAAACCACTCGACCAGGCACTCGGCGAAGTCGATTTCGCCGCCGCGATCTACGAGTACTATGTCGAAAATGGGGCTCATTTTCTTGCAGACGAGCCGATCCCACTGGCCGATGGCAGCGGCGAGGCGTTCATCCGTCGGGCTGGGCTGGGAGTGCTACTGGGGATCATGCCATGGAATTTCCCCTACTACCAGGTGGCTCGATTCGCGGGGCCCAACATCATTGCTGGAAATACGATTCTCCTGAAGCATGCCCCCCAGTGTCCCGAGTCCGCCGCCGCAATTGAGCAGATTTTCGCGGACGCAATTGCAGGTCTCGGGGGTGATGCGGGGGTGTACGTGAATATCTACGCAACAAACGATCAGATCGCCTCGGTTATTGCGGACCCTCGGGTGCAGGGCATCTCGGTAACAGGATCAGAGCGTGCCGGTTCCGCGGTCGCGGAACTCGCCGGCAAGCACATGAAAAAGGTTGTCCTTGAACTCGGCGGCTCGGATCCTTTCATCCTCTTGTCGACAGATGACCTGGATGCCACGGTCAAGGATGCGGTCGCTGCCCGATTGGACAATAGCGGCCAGTCGTGCAACGCAGCCAAGCGATTCATTGTCATAGATGAGCTGTACAACGAGTTCGCGAAGCGATTCGTCGCAGAGATCGCCACGGCTCAGCCGGGTGACCCACTTGCAGAGGGCACACTTCTTGGACCGCTGTCTTCCGACGCTGCGACAGAACGGTTGGAACAACAGCTTGACCGCGCCATCCAGCAGGGAGCCACAGTGCTACTGCGCGGCGAACGAAAAGGGAATTTCTTTCCCCCGGCGGTACTCACTGACGTCACCCCCGCCATGAACGCGTACCGAGAAGAATTCTTCGGACCCGTCGCTGTCCTGTACCGAGTAGAAACCGAAGAAGAAGCTATCAGAATCGCGAATGACACTCCCTATGGCCTGGGCTCATACGTCTACACAACGGACAAAACCCAAGCGTTGCGTGTTGCTGACGCAATGGATGCCGGAATGGTGTGGATCAATATTGTGCTCGGGGATGCGGCGGAACTTCCGTTCGGCGGAGTGAAGCGCTCGGGTTCAGGCCGTGAAATGGGTAAGTATGCTGTCGAGGAATTCATCAACAAAAAGCTGGTGCGCATAGCGTGAGGCACTCAACCCGGTCTTCGCGCAGGCCGGTGCGTCCGCAATCACTGCATCTTGTTCGCTCGCTTCGAGACCGGTCTCCGCGCGGGCCGGTGCGTCCCCTCGCGCCGCACCGCGCGAGCTACACCGTCCGACCGGTCTCCGCGCGGGCTGGTGCGTCCCGGGGTGCAGCGATTAGGAATCAAAGCCCACGCCAAATAATTCCATCGACCTCAAGAGGAGACCGTCACGACCACCGTTCGCGTCCGACTTGTCAATGGCTCGCCTGGTCAGCTGGATCGCAGGGTAAGCAAAGGGCTCTGGCGGAATCGGAACGGGTTTGCACCTCACCATCTTGAGTTGTGTGAGTTCGGTTGAGTGACCGGACAACAGGTCGAGCATGACCTGCGCACCAAAACGTGTTGCACCCACACCCAAGCCGGTGTAGCCAGCACTGTAGGCAACTCGCCCGCCAAGCGCCAGCCCGTGGAACGCAACAAACTGTGTTGACATATCGATCATCCCACCCCAGGCGTGCGTGAAGGAGATCCCACGAAGCTGAGGGAAGGTTATGAAGAAGTGATCCGCGAGGGTTTCAAACGTTGCGGGACGCTGATCGTATGCGGGCCGCACCTTTCCACCTCGATGATAAATTGCATCGTACCCGCCCCAAATTATTCGATTGTCGGAAGTTAGCCGATAGTAGTGAAATTGACGGGATGAATCGGTAATACCGAAACGCGACGCCCAACCAATATCGTCGAGTTGTGCTCTGGTCAACGGACGTGTCGCAAGAACGTAATCGTACACAGGAATGGTGAGAAACCGTGCACGCTTCAACAGCGAGGGGAACCCGTTTGTGGCCAGGGCAACCTTCCGTGAGCGAATCAGTGCGGTGGATGTCTCCACAGTGACACACTGGCTCTCACCCCTCAGTTTTACCGCCGGTGTTGACTCAAATATTCTCACCCCGAGCTGCTGACAAGCCCGTTTTAGACCCCACACAAGCTTGGCAGGGTGAACAAGCGCAATCCCGTCGCTCTCAAACATCCCGGCTCGAAACACTGGCGATGTCATCATCGTCTGAATAGATCTGCTGTCGTAGAACGTGCGCGTTGAGCTTCCCCCCTCCTGACTTGCCCTCTTGAGGGCGGCCACCTGATACTCTTCTGTGGCCACTGTCAGCAGTCCAGTATTCTCATATTCGGCATCAATGTCATACCGAACAAGGGTGTCTTGGAAGTCTTGGAAGTTTTGTGCCGCCAACCGGCTCAGAGTGGGCAGGTCTTCTGTGAAGTGTCGCCGTCCGTTCTCCTCCCCATGAGTCAGACTGCTTTCACAAAAGCCGCCGTTGCGCCCACTCGCAGCCCAGCCAATCTCGTTACCCTCAATCAGCACGACATCGAGCTGCGGGTTTCTCTCTTTGGCAATAAGGGCCGTCCAGAGACCACAGTATCCGCCACCCACCACGAGAAGATCCGCCGTGGTATCTTCCAACAGCGCTGGTGTGACGGGCGGGCGCTGAGGTTGGTCGAGCCAGAACGGAGTGCTCACGGCCGTGTTCAGTGACGCTCTTATCTCCTGAATGGGCGTCTTCTTGGTGCGGCTGTATGTTGGTGCACGGTCATCCATTGTCAACACAACCATTCACCGGGCCAACCTGGTCGATCACCACAAAAACCTTGCGCAGTGTTTCCTGAACGGTCCACGTACCACGCCAACCAGCGGGTGTGACGAAGAGATCTCCCGCAGAAACCTGGATGGGCGGCTGGCCGTCTTCAGTTAGAACGGCACTGCCCGAGAGGACAAGACATATTTCGTGATAGTCCGCGCGATGTGCGGAGAATGTTCCTGGTTCAGCCTCCCAGACGCCTGCTTCAGCACCGAGTTGCTGATCCGCCCACACTGTGAGCAACGCCTCCATCTGGTTCCTATCGAGTGCCGTGGGTTTGGGGCTGCGCGAACCAAGCGTCACACTCTGAACATTACGGATAACCGGAGTTGTCATACGGTTCTCTCATTTCTTTTTCCACCCTGATGGGTTTAGTGCCGACCGGCTACGACATCTGCTATTTTTGCTAGAATTGACGTTTCTGCACGTCCACCCTGTTCCCTTTTATCGGCCTGGTTGTATGCCCTATAAATTCCCTGAACAGCTAGCCAGCGGAGAGGCTCACATTCCCATTTCCGGGACATATGACCCACCCAGGGCAGTCGGGTGTGTTCTGTCTCTCGCTGTAGTACGAGGTCTGCGAGGGTACGGCCTGCCATGTTGGTCGTTGTCACACCCGTACCAACATAGCCACCGGCCCAGCCGAGCCCGGTAGCTCGGTTGAGCCCCATCGTAGCTGCCCAGTCACGGGGAACGCCGAGCACACCAGACCAAGCGTGCGCGATCGGGACCTCTTCTGCGGCGGGGAAAAAAGTGACAAGTGCCTCACGCAGACTCGCGATAGTTTTTACCTGGGTTGCACCGTCCTTGTCGGTTCGTGACCCAAATCGGTAGGGATTTCCCCGCCCTCCAAATGCGATGCGATTATCGAATGTGCGCTGCGCATACATGTACACGTGCGCAAAGTTTCCGAGAGTCTCGCGGCCTTCCCAT
>Ga0081606_1000865_pt1 | contig 10736 bp, 4 predicted proteins | sample EareggfetidaYelm_FD_71127 | JGI IMG/M metagenome (GOLD analysis project Ga0081606, IMG submission 71127) | Earthworm egg capsule microbial community from the University of Washington, USA - E. fetida Yelm (SPADES assembly) (version 2) | ecosystem: Host-associated > Annelida > Reproductive system...
TAACAGTAGAAAAAACGTCTAGCACAGAGATACCTGTTCGTCATTAAGATCTAGAGTTGCAAAAGTGCCATGGAATGCTAATGCATTGAACCAGCAGATCAAACTACAAATTTATATAACGCCTCATACAGAGGAACAATTCAGAAGCCCTTTCTGAGGGGAGAAACGAGGAAAAGGAGTTTGATGAGGAAAACCAGTCACTCGTTTATTAGCTCTTAGCGAGGGATAGAGGTCAGCAGTACTTAGAAGGTCACAAAGGGTACCGAAGTTTTCACTACAGTCATTTTGACAACAGTTGCACAAAGGCAACAAGTGTGTTGCCTTCCACTGCACAACAGTTCTTAAGAAACTTAAACAACAAAGGAGGACAAACCAACGAGACAACAATTGCAGAGAAACAGGATGTATATTCATTGGAAAACATGGACATTGCCGTACAACAACCCTATTACAACAGCCATTAAATCGTCAAGACCACCTGTAAACAGTCCCGTTCAAACCGTAATGGGTTTAGAGGACAGGTTGCTAGAGGATCATATTTCAAGCAGGAAGGAAGTTCAACAAAAGGACAAAAGCGTTGGTGAGAAGAATTAATGAGCTGCACACGGGGGGGGGCGTAGGGCAGTCAAGCGTGACGCCCGAATAACTTGTTTACAGGACCTTTGACATACAAAAGAAGGACTGAGGAGACTATGGAGGACCTAACTACCTACTTCCTCCCTCTCACATTGTCCTTTCAGGCTGTAGAGTCATTCTGCTGATCAAGCATCCCAGCTGCCATCATCATCATCATCATCATCGTCGTCGTCGTCGTCATCATCATCATCATCATCATCATCAAATCTTCTTTTAATTTTCGTTGTACATGTACTTTTAACATATTATGTCAGAGGTCAAGGCAACGGTAGAAGGGTCTCAGAAACAAGCAAACTGTAGGTCTGCAAGGAACGCTTCTCAAACGACAGGATATTACGATTTTCAATGCATAAACATCCGCAACCAATGAACTGATACCTTTGATTCCGACAAGGGTTGTCGATGGTTCACCCTCGCCCAACTTATAGCTAATCATATTACACTGAGTACAGCCAGAAAACAAATGACGTTATCAGTGGTTAGAGGGTAATAACACCATGGACAATATTCCCCAGGCCAAAAACCCCGACCAAAATCCCTCGACCATAAACCCCCTAGGAGAAATACACCCTGTCAATAACTCCCATGGCCTATAACCCCGGAGGAAAATAATCCTCCAGTCAATAAAATCTGGCCCATAACCCACGCCCCACTCACACGTAGCAAGTAAACTTTCATTTCGCTACTTAGACAATAATTCTTTCATCAGTCCAGCTTCGAGTGAGCAGATAATTTTTTATCAATCCAGGTTCCATTTAAGTCACGGTATTGTCATTCGTCTATCCAGCTTATAGTTAACAAAGAATTGTTTTATCAACCCGGCTTCTACTTAATAGATTACTCTTCCATCAGTCCAGCTTTCATTTAATTAGCAGTATTTTCGTCCGTCTATCCAGCTTATAGTTAATAGAAATTCTTTTAGTCAGTCCATTTTCCATTTACTTAACTCTTTTTCATCCATTTGTCCAGCTTCTAGTTATTAAAGAATTATTTCATCAATCCAGTTTCCATTCAACTAACGCTATTTTCATCCGTCTATCCGGTTTCTAGTTAATAGATAGTTTTCTGCTCAGCTTACATTTAATTAAATGTACATTCATCCGTCTATCCAGCTTCTAGTTAATGAAGAATTCTTTCGACAATCCAGATTCTTAATCGTTTGTATATTTTTAGCTGGAAGGCTATTCTCCTCGGGGGTTATTGGCCATGGGGGGTAATTGGCCGAAGGTATTTTTCCTAGGGGTTTAATTGCCGGTGGTTATTGGCCGAGGGTTATTAGCCAGGTGGTTATTGGCCGGGGGTTATTAGCCAGGTGGTTATTGGCGTGATACTGTTATCTGTAGTCCTTATTGCAAGGATCTCGTGATGACAATGAATTTATCATCTGCACTGCGCATTAATCAGGTCAAAGAGTCGTCAGGTTTTAGTCATGTATGAATTACGTGTTATCATCGTTTTAATAGAGTAGGCCCACATTCAAAACAATTGCGTGACGACAAAATGCATCGATGCTAGATGCCTTGAGTTAATGACAAGTAAAGTAAAATAAAGGGAGTATATTTTTACAAGCAACAGTTTTATCGTGTTAGCCTAGTTCTCTTGACAATGGTTAACCCTCGAGCTACAATGGTGGTATCCACCTCCTACGTTTTTCTGCATAACGCACTCGTTTCATATGGAATAAAATTTAGACATTTTTGGTAGCTGTAGGGGGTCCATTTACACACACTTAAACTGTTATGGTGGACTATGCCGTTCAAAAGCTATACCTAAGATATCCTAGGTACCAAGGGGTGGATACCACTCCCTAGTTTATCGACTTTGGCATATTTATTTGTGCAATTCTCATAGAAAGTAACTATGCCATCCCTTAGAGGGAATGTGAGGCTACAATTTCATAATTATGTACTGATAATTTGTTGTGCCTCAGCTTACTACATCACCAGGAAGTAACGCGCGAAAGTGTGATATTTGCAATGAGATTCTGCGTACAATCGAGGTCTGGGAAGCAAAAGGCGAAGAAGTATGCTAACGAAGTAAAGCAGTGCTGTGAAGTGTGCAAGAAGCCGGTTTGTATGAAGCATTCGCCCAAAACACCAGTAGTAACTTGCAGCAGCCACTGGCTTCTTGGATTATCGCTATAGATCCATGTTACATTTTACTAGCAAGTCAACGGATTTGTAGGCCTATGTTCTTCATAGCGTGTCGCAACTACAAGTATGCAAATTAAACAGCAGTCAATGATTAAGTTTTAAATATAACTGGATACATGTAGCCTACTTCTTTCATTTAAAAGCACACACAACCGTAGGCCCTATATTTATTTATCCGACACGCGTAGTCGTTTCTGTGGAATAACACAAAAGTTCGTGAATTACGGACCGGTGCTGGTATTAAAAAATTAATGGCCTTGAGCTGCAAGAACATATTTTACATTTAAATAAACCATTGTAGGCCTACTCATAAAACAATGATGAATCAATGGCTGTATTACACGATACAATACTTTGCACCATGCACTATATCTACAGGGTGGAAACCATCCCCTTTGTGGCAAAAAGATGCTTCGTAGCCAGAGGGTTAATGCCATCAAAAAATACAAATAGAACAAATACAAAAATTGTAGTCACCATCTGAATGATGAATATAAGCGTTACAATATCCGTCTGTTTACACTTACATGTAGGTTTCTAAACTAAGCTTTTGTTTCGGATACGGACGAGTTTACGGCGGCTCTAGGGCTTCTTTAAGTTACCAAATAACGTAATACAAATCATCATACGGCAATCGCTGTTCAGTAGCTGCACACTATATTTTGTGACAGGAACAATGGCACTGGAGCAAATAACTCTTCAATCCGTTAAATTGCCAAGCTTCTGGGAGGATTTATAAATTGCATCTTGAGCACTGTGACATTTAAGATACCTATTTACTATGGATATTTTCCTGTCAAATAATAAACTTGCATATGTATCTAAGAGAACTGCATTATTTGTTAAATGGAAGCTGGATTGATGAAATATTTATCGGCTAAGTAGAAGTTGGTTAGGTGATCAGAACAATGCTTAACCGGAAGCTGGCTTGACGAAATAATTAGTCTATTTGTTAAGTGAAAACTAGATTTTTGAAATAACTCTTGACTAAGTAGAAGTAATGTTTGCCTAAGTAGAAGCTGGATAGATAAAAAAGAACGTTGCTTAAATAAATTACTAGACAAATAAAATATCTGCTATTGCAACCGTAGCAATAGTCTCTGTATCGATAACTTGGCTCAAATGTGACAAGTAAGATTAGGATTTTCACTTCTCAGTCTTCACATTAAATCTTTGAAATCATTCGATACTAAATTGTATTCTTTCTTTAGAATCGTATATCACGAAAAGTAACTTTAACATGAAAATATACTTCAGAGACTGGTGCGAAGGAATTCTCAGTTGTCCTAAATGACACGTAATTTGTGTAGAAGGAACCCGCGAATGATTCGCTCAAATGGACGATGAACCTTGTGAGCAGCAAATTCTGTCAATGCATCTGTATGCGGAAGATTACAGTCGATACAACATCTGACTTTCAAATATCTTGCAAGAAAATGTCCTCCAAGAACATTAACGTATTCAATGGCGCAGTTGCATTGAAGATTACACGAAATGTCATTTTTAGGAGGAGTGTTCATACAGTGTATATTCCTAATAAAGTTCATACAGTAGCTACAATGCCAGTGTGCGAGCTTTGAATTTTTAATACATTCCGATATCCGCTCACCTTCACGCAAATGCGACAAATAACAGAAGAGTGTGTGAAATCCAAGCAAAGACTGTACATCTTCATCGAAAAACGAGTCAAGGGGCGGCAACAACAAAACATTCGCTAAAGCAAGTCTCTTCATGTCGCTTTGTAGATCGGACTCGTCAAGAATAATTTGCTTACACAAATGTAGCACTTCATCGTATTTGCGACGCTTGTAAAGGTACAACGCACTATAGCAGTCATCTGTGTTGCACTGCATGCCAAGGTCTCTGCGTATCACATTGTAGAGTGATGTCATATTTTCTAAGGCATATTTCATTAGAAGTTCGATAATTACCGTTTCTTTAGTCGGATTATCAGTTCTTGACAGTTCTGCCATTGTACATGTATATCTTCTTCGATAAACCGTTTGTTTTGTCGCATTGCATAGAATAGACCTACAATTCGGTTTTAATACAGCTTTCAAATAGTCGTCCATAGGAAATGCTGTGTCAGGTAATTCATGATTGAAAACTATATCTGTCGATGTTCCATCTGCATATAAGACGGCTAAATAATAAGCAAACATTTCTGGTGAAATGCGCAGATCAATGTAAAGTATCTTGTTGATGTAACGAAGGCCAACTTCAGTCATCTTTTGGTGAAGCACATAGAGTCCAACAATTCTTGCGACATCGTCAATAAAGAACAAACAACCTGCATTCAGTGTATAATAATTATCCTTGTAGAAAATTTTACTTGAGAGGACTGCTAAACATAAGCGAATTGCTTCTTGATATTCTGTTGAGGCAAAATGAAGAGCAGCCAAATAAACTAAAGCTGCAGGAGCAATGCCTTCCAGTTCTGAATCGTCATATTCTAAAGCCTTTCTCAGATATGCTTTAGACATGAAAGACACTAGCTCAAATAATAATGGACCATTGTTTGATCCAGCCAAGTTTTCCATGAGACCCTGAGCGCATAAAAACTGAAACCGACAATCAGAACTTTGATACAGACTAGCATGACTTTCCGAAGATTGTGTCCCACACAGCTCAGTGTGTGCTTTGTACGTTTTTGGAAAGTTATGATACTGCGACTTTATGAACTTAGGTTTAATCGAAATTCCTTTGATAAGTTCAACAATAAGACTGTTATCCCATGAAATCTCTCCACACCCTAAACCAAACGCACAATGCAAAATACATAGTAGACTGTCGTAGTAGCTGAAAAATGACATTTTCTGCTTAGTTGGAATAATCGGCAGTTTCCCGGTTGTGCTCAACCTCATGCACCTTTCTTCATGTAGATTTTGTAAACTATTTCGCATCCCAGAACTACAGCCAGCCTTAATTAAATGACGAATATTCTGAAGAGAATCCATCAAAGTATAATGAAATAATGTATCAGTTGAATACGATTCATTCGCATTCCAAATGTCAAAGAGTGGCAGCATGAAATTTGCAAAATGTGGCATTACCTGAGATGTGGTCATATGGCTGAAAGCTATTCGAATGATTGACATTATGTAATTGTTGACGAACCAATCACAAAGTACTCGTGAGTTTCTGAATTCATTTAGTCGTCTTTCAGTCTTGTCAAGCATTGTGATGCTCAAATGCTCGGGAAATAAATTTGCTTCAGGAATGAAATAGTTCGGAAAGCTTCTCTTTCTCAGCCACTCTGAAAGCTTTAGTAGCATCTCATGGCAGATCGTTATAACAGAAGCACTATTCCACCATTTCTGGGGCATCTCCTCACATGTCCATAGCATAAGCGTCTTTAAATGATACGTGCATAGGACCTCAGCCTCCTTTGGACAATTCTTCTGTATCAAAACCCTCTTTGAAAAGAATCTGAACAAATGATAAACGATCTGTTGGACTTTGGTCCAACTCTGAAGTAAAGTAACTTCTGCTAATGAAAATGAAAATCTACACTGTTGTTTATTTCCTATAAAAGCACGATGCTGGACATAGACAATATGACAACCATTCTGTACCACCTCGGAGATTGTATCAATCATAGGCCATCCGAATTTTCTTCGTCGAGTAATCCACTTTTGAGCTTCGTTAGGCCACTGAGGGCACCACATACTGTTGACAAAATCAAATCCTGCATCAAGTCCTTCTCTTGGTGGACATTTAATTGCTGGACCACTTATAATGTATGACAACAGGCACCTATCTCCGAATCGAAAGTGAGACACATATTCGCTATGAGCTGAATTTATTGTCAGGTATCTATTTGCGTGCGGTGTGTGGTTAAATTCGTAATACTTATGTTTCCAATTATATTTCATTTCTCCCAATAATAGCAGTCGAATAAAACCTGGATACCCAGGACATGGTTCAATCTTGTTGCATATGATCGTTTCGGATAAACCACACACATCCTCTGGTAACACTGGAATAATGCCATTGAAGGCCATTTCATCAGCTCTGACGTGTAGAAAATCAATGTCGTCAATGCATGTATTCAACGGTCGGATATAGAACTCCGCAGAGCTCCCACACCTAATTTCATAAACTTTATTTACAGGGCACGGTGACGCCTTTACGTTCCGCAGGTGATCCGAGATAACTGAAGACGACTTTGGAAGCAATTGACATGCGCTAACAATTAACGCAGATGCCGATTCCTTATTAAAATCACCTTCATAGTTTTCAATTTCAAACGAAAATATATCCATGCTAAAAAATAGTATCATCGTCATTATCATCATCAACAGGCAAAGGCAGAATTCTAGTTATCGCCCGTATCCATTGCCAACAATCGTATTTTCATCCAAAGGATGTTTAGCCTACTAGACAAAGTCAGGTAGAAGTCCCTGATGCGAGCCAAAGTACTGTCACCAAGTATTGGCGCCATTGCAAACTGATTCAGTTTACATAATTATACGAAGAATTTGACATAAAAGGCATACTTGCTATTTGGTCAAGTGTATATTAATGCAAGTTCATTATCTGCATGCGTCTGGATACATTATGAGCTCAACATGGTATCGACTTTACCACAGATGTTGGGATTAAAATGTTGTAGAAAGTTTTAGTGAAGAAATAAGAATATGAGGTATAGAAATGAAAGGTGATTTTCCATTTCTTTACGTTCGAGTCATAATGACAATTAATGACCGCCATCAGTTAAGCATTCCACTTTGAAATAGCTTCACGATAAATTGGTTTCTTTTGATTGTTCTTGATTCTTAAGTTTTGTGATCGAATTGCTTACGCGTTTAAAATGCATATAAAACTGTAACGGCATCATTATTGTCTTGTTGACATTTTCACTCAAGATGTTATTTAAAATAGAAATTGGGACGATGCTTGGCGAGATATTTTCCCCGGGCATTTTCTCCCGGAGAAACATGCAAACAGCGTTGTTGAAACAGAAGCTGGAATGATAAAACAATATTTTTTCAGTAGAAGCTGGATTGATGAAACAATTCGTTGTTAACTAAAAACTGGGCTGGTGAAAGAAATTTTTGCTGTGAAGCGTAAACGTAACAAACTGACGAAGTTAGCCCAAAAATTGATCTAGACGATCCGTATACGATGAAACACGTTTTTTTGTTCAAATGAAAGCTGAATTGATGGGGATAGTTCGGTCCCTAAATAGAAGTTGGATTTATGACACTTATTTCAGCGTATATAGAGCTATTCATCCGGGGAGAAAAGTCCGGGGAGAAATGTCCGGAAGGAAGTGTCCGGATACCAAAAACAATATACCTCTATTTGTATAAACCTTAATTAACTAAGTCTTAATTATACATGACATCTGAATAACGGTCAAAAAGTCAAGTGACATAAGTAGTACTGCATACAAAAAGCGAATGAAACAGAAACAGTATAAGCCTTTTCGCGTGTTCTTTCAACTTCAGTCAAATTAAAATTTTCTTAGTATCACCCAATTTGGAAAATGTAAACTAAGGTCCATGGTCACCTCTTCTTTTTGGCTCGTTTCACAGGTGCATTCTATTTGGCAGCATCGAACTGATAACAGAGCTGTAGACCTAATGAGCTATAATTATTATTCGTGACGCTAGACAGATCGAAAACTCAATCAAGAATGAGACAATTATTGTCCATATAAGGATCGATAGTTGGCTTTAGAAGTTGGCCAATTGTGTCGAAATAATAGTGGGATTTAATTTCTACCTGACACGCAATCTTACTTCGACACTTTTTATTTGAATTCACAATATAAGACCACGACAAAATGATCGTCTAGACTGCAAACAAACCGAAAATCCAGGACGAAATACTACATAACTCGTAAAAAATCATGTTAATCCAACTTGTATTTTAAAAAAGCGAGCATCATTTTCATCAGCAGAACAACCACGTAATCAGAATTTAATGATTGCGCTTCATTTTCTACTGTTCGCACGTTCTTTCAACTTCAGTCATATTAAAGTTTTCTTAGTATCACCGAATTCGGAAAATATAAACTAAGGTCCAAGGTAAACTTTCCTTTTTCCATCGGTTCACATAGGAAGTGGTGCACTCTATTTGGCAACACCGAACTGATAACAGAGCTACAATGAGCCATATTATTCGTGACGTTAGACAGATTGAAAACTCAATGAAGCAGGAGATAGGTTTTGTCACTACAAGGATCACTAGTAGGCTTTGGAATTTGGCCAATTGTGTTGAAATACAAATGGGATTTAATTTCTACCTGACACGCATTGTTACTGTTGTCGTCGCGCAAGGTGCAATTGAAACTTTGACACTTTCTATTTGAATTTACAACACAAGATCACGACAAAATAATCGTCTAGACTGCAAACAGACCGAGAGTCCAGGACGAAATACTACATAGCTCGTAAAAAATCAAGTTATAGGTGCCATCCCCAACGGCCATGATAATAAGAAATCCTAAAGGACTTGAATTGGCCTTAACGTTATCTTTTATACTGGTCTCAATCTGTGGCTAAGTCAACAGCTAATCCACCCTTAGACAGGACCAAGCAGAACATACATGTAACTTTCTAGAAACGGCTGATTGCAAATGAATCCGCGTCATCGGTAGCAATGCTATGTCTTGATAACTATCTTTAGCAATAACATTATCAGCCATTTTATTCTAGTTGCTGCAACTTTGTTACCGTTGTCGTCGCATTCCGCTAATAATAATTATTGTCATCAGAAATGAGATTACTAAAAATTGCAACGAAGTAGAACAAATCTTGAATTTGGTCCATTTTGCGCTGTGCGACATTTAACATCCGGAAATTCATAATTGCAATTTTACTTTAAAAATATTTCCATAATCAGATGGAGTTGAGCGATAGCGGGTTTCTGAAACTTTTTAAAATGAGGACCCACCTAGCCAAAGAGAAAAATTGAAACCTAAAATCAGGTTGAAATTCACACAGTTTTACGGATGCAACTTGAAACAATTCTTATTGTTTAACCTATTTACCAACTTAATTATAATCATTAAACTAACGTTGGTAGTCTTAATTCTAAAAACAACAGTTTCAACTACCTGTAGTAAAGTAGTGATTTGAGACAAAATGATAACTTCAATAAATGTAGAGTCGTAAATGACCCCGTTTCAGTTGCGGACAGAACAACACTGCTCATGATCGTTATAATGTTTTTGCAGATAGAAGAATCGCGACCCACGCGGGAGGGAGACCGGAACCCACTTATGGGTAGCAAAACACAGTTTAAGACAGCCTGGAGTAGAGGGAACCTCGCAGGAGCCCTAACTCAGGCGTGTGTTCATTTATTTGTGGATAATAAATATCTCGACAATTACCTGATTTTATTTATATAATAGCATTTTGTCAATCAAAAATAAGTTCATCGTATTTTGACTTACCTCGGAATAACTGAAAACTGTTTGAAAATGTTGAGCAGTTTGAGAACTTAGATTAAGGTCTACGCAACATAGGCTTCTCGTGTTCAACTGACAATATTCAACATCAGTTTTCACTATTATATCCACGGCCTTCATATGTGAAAGTGGAGAAATCTATTCGAGTAGATGAGATCGAAGATAATTTTATCTTGATGATCGGTTGTGTTAGTACACTTGATAATGCGCAGCTGGTGTGAAGGCCTACAATTAATCGATGATAAGAATAGACAATTAATCCAGATAGGTAAAAGTAGATTACTTGTAGGCATAAGTGCCTTATTGTCGAAGCTTTTTGTCATCATACATGTAGATAATAAAAACAATTACAAATAATTGCCTTAAAAACAATTACAATTAGCCTAATCGCCTTTTGTCGATACGAACTACACAGTGCATAAGGCCTGAGAGAATTCGAGCCCAGAGTATAGTGCGATGGAAAGGAAAGGTTCCTTCGAGAGACATACCACTGTTAATGGGGATTATGGCGGCGGCGGTTGTGTTTG
>Ga0081606_1000866_pt1 | contig 10725 bp, 7 predicted proteins | sample EareggfetidaYelm_FD_71127 | JGI IMG/M metagenome (GOLD analysis project Ga0081606, IMG submission 71127) | Earthworm egg capsule microbial community from the University of Washington, USA - E. fetida Yelm (SPADES assembly) (version 2) | ecosystem: Host-associated > Annelida > Reproductive system...
AACAATCGGCTGCGGCGGCAGCTGCGCGGCGTTGGCGGCCAAAAATGTTTTTCAACGATTCCCGGAAAAATTTCGTCCTATCCTCAAAATTTTCTGATGACCTTTTTTAGTCATCGAAAATTGCAACAAAATAAGTACACAGCACCAATGGCATCAGCGGCGCGCCGACAAATTATCGGCGCGGCGGCGCGCCGATCAACAAAAGTCGGCGGCGGCGCGCACAAATTGTCGGCGGCGCGGCGCGGCCCGGCCGGCGCACGGCTCTACTCCACAGCCCCATTATATGCTGGCGCAGATGCGTTTCCACACCCGCCATGTAGTCTAAATTTCCCAAATTTCAGTGATAATTTTGTTAAAAATTAGTCTTTTAAATAAGAAACTGTCGTCAGTTTCATGGAGACTTCGTCCCTCTGACCCTCTGACCAGGGAGTTTGCCCCTGGACCCGGCGGACTGGCCATACTTGCAATTGGGCAATGCCCGGTGGGCCGGTAGGGTGGAATTAAAAATCGGTCATTTTTACGTGGAAAAAGGTGATTTCGGAATTTTTGATTTTGCCTGGGCTGGGCCGGTAGGGTGGTAGGTCATTTGCCCGGGCTGGGCCGGTAGGATGGAAGGTCATCTGGAAATTGCCCCAGCCTGTTTTCAAACCCAGTCCGCCACTGGATCCGCCCCATACCCCATTAAATTTTGCCCCCTATAGCTGAAGGTCGGGATCCGCCTCTGCGGAACTTGGTTTAGCCGATTTGTCAGTTAGCGTTAAATAAGAGGAAATAACTGTAGCTTGACTAACAATAACTAGCAACTTAACTAATTATGTCAAAGCAAGGAGCTACCATACTTAGTTAACGCAGTGGCTATAGCCTAATCGAAGATGAAGGCTCTGTCATGTTTTTATGCAGGACAAGTTTCGGCAGTGACTATAGGTCTATAGATAATGAAAGTACTTCTGACATGGTATAAGATGTTGAGTGCTATAGTTTCGCCAAACGTTTGGAGAGATCTTGTGCGGTGAGAATGGGCATCAGTCATATTAAAGATTATAAGCTTATAATTAGTTTTTAGAGCCTATACTGTGATTTCTTAAGTGTTTATTGATGTTCGCATGTTGGAAAGGAAGCAACTGCTACTAATTTCAGTTAGGGGGAAATTTTTTCCCTCCTGGAAAGATTGGAAAATATATGAATCTAGAAATTAACAATAATTTGATTAATTTTTATTTAAATTCATTTTCATAATGTATGATATTCAGTTTAATCTGAGTTTTTCTATTAGTAAAAGAATGCCCCTGTAACCGGAGAGATAGCCTAGTAGGCATCATTATAGAATCCAATAGAAATAGGCATATTCGGTTAAAAATCTACGGCAATGAACTCCAAAAGGTCGGTTGCGGTGAACTAATCAATCATTCAATCAATCAGTCAATCAATAATCACTTAAATATCGTTATAATCGAAGATGGAGACAATTTTAAATGACTTTCCAACCATTCGTGAAAATTGCATGAAGATCGTTTTAAATGGATCCATTATCAATTTTGTCGTGTCTTTCGTAAACAGCATTCTTGTTCGATTGTTTTGATCCGCGCCAGAGTATAGCAAGGATCCTGGGGCGGTATGCACATAACTCCTTAAACCCCGATTATCTCCTAGTCTCTGGTTAAAAGTGGCCTATACCCGAGGAGTAGTTTAAATCGGTATGCACGACGGAGTTTACATCCCTAACCTGGGTTTAAATTTAATCCTACCTAGAGGCAGGTTTAGTTCCTTAGTCCAAGGTTTAGCGTCCATTAAAGAAAGATGGCTGCCCGGATTTTTGTGATTCGTCGCATTCGACGCAATTTACCACCCGAAAGAGTGTTTCGGGATCGCCGTAACCCACTAGATTGGATGAACGAGGACGAATTGTACGAAGCATATCGTTTCCGACGACCGGAATTGTTGAAAATTGTGGACGAGTTGGCGAACGATGTGGCATTTGATGCACGGCGTCAGGGTACACTGTCTCCCGTCATGCAGGTAACAGTGTATTCATTAATTTTCACGAAGTGTAACGTATTTTTGTTGTTATGAATGGTAGTTTTAAAGACGCATTATTTTCATTAATGTGTAGGCCTATGTGTGAGGTAATCGTTTTATTAATCTAGCTTCTGTTTAAGTTAAGGCTGTGAGTATGGGTCCGAATGTGGGACTCCCCAATGACGTGAACACTAAGGGTTCGAATGTAGGACTCCCAATCTCAAAACTTGGGGTCCCAATGTCATATCAATATCAATATATAAGCTGAAATTTGTGTGTAATGACTAGACTAGCCCTAATACTAACCCTAATACTAACCCTAAACGACCGTCACGACTCTTAACCTGACTCTAAGGGACCATCAAGACGCAAAGAAATAACTGTATATGTGATTAGAAGCTTCAACGACAGCCATCACGGCCAGTAGTGAATTTGTGTGTAATGACTAAGCTAGCCCTAATACTAACCCTAAGGCCTTCAAGCTGCTTAACGTGACCCTAATCGACCATCACAATGCGTAAAGAATAAAATTATGAAAGTTGTGTGCAGGTGATATTTTAGCCTGGAAGGTGCCACGTGGAAGGCAAACCTGTTAACGGCTGAGCCACCACTGCAATGCGGTATGCATATAGGAATAACTAAGCCTATTTGAGACGAAACTTCACAGGAGACATTAGGACTCATAGTTTTTCTGATAATGGGAGTGACTACACTAGCCCTAATACTAACCCTGAACAATCTTCACAACGCTTAACTTGACCCTTAACGACCCTCACGACGCGAACGAGAAATTCTACTTTCATTACACCAAAACTCATATTCATCAATCCAGTTGCAATTTAAGGTTTCAGGTTTTTTAGTTCATCAAGCTCCTATTTTGCAAAGAATTCTGAATTGTGCTTCTATTTTAGCAATGTTTCCAGTTAGCCAATAATTGTTAATATATATTTTTTATTCATCTTTGTTTCACAAAAAGGTTGTAGCATTTTATGAAACAAATCCTGTTCCCCACTCCCGACCTGAGAGTCGCCACCGTTAAGTCATATATAATCCAAGTTGCAGCCAATTTTTTTCCTTCGAAACTCCTGCCATAATATTCCTTCCCAGTCGACTCGATTACTCAAAAGTTCATGACCTACTTACTTATTTAACTTAATAGACACGCCACAGCCGATGTCAATAAACAAGAACTTGTGAGTTATATGTACTTTAACTAAGTCTCACATTCTAACTGCAGCATGAGTAGGTCTGGTGTTGGCATGTATAGACCTACAAATGGCAATAATTATGTTAATTATGTTAAATGTTACTACAAACTGCAGCTAATGAATTATTATAAGGAACAGGAACAATGTGTGCAGGATTTATTTTATGTTACTGAATTTGGCTCCATTGTTGGAGCTGGAAAGGCTGTGGATAATGTGTTTTGTGGAAGTCTATTGTACAGGCCAGCGGTTCTCAACCTTTTGAGACTCACGGACAACTTGGTAAATTCTGTGTCGGTTCACGGACGACCAAGGCCGTCGGGTCCCGGTCCATACAAATTCCAATGTATACAGCAAAATTTTTGAACGACCTATTTTAAGTCAAGTAGGCCTACACAAAAGAAAGGCTATGTATTCATCCAACTGTCCCAATGACCTTTTTTATGCAATTTAAGAAAATGGTTTCTTAGTGATTATAATCAAAACATTCTATAAATTTCTTTCTTCATATTTCTAATTGCAGGTTATGGTGGCATTGCGTTTTTACGCAACGGGTGCATTTCAGAGTGTCGTTGGGGAGCTTTTGGGCATTGACCAATCCACAGCAAGTCGGACTATTAGCCGTGTGACGAAGGCACTCGTGCGTCAAATGCCAAAATGGGTAAAGCTCCCCACGCAGCGAGAAGCTGATGCCACAAAGGCAGCCTTCTATCACATGGCCGGCTTTCCAAATGTGATTGGGTGCATAGATGGGACACACGTTCGGATACTGGCACCGATTGACAACGAGCATGAATTTGTTAACAGGAAGAATTATCATTCTATCAATGTGCAGGTAATGCCAAATGCGTGTCTATAGGTACACAGATTCATATTATAGTGTTCCTAGTCATAACTGAAAGTAAACAAGATTCTTTAACAGCTAAGGCATTGACTGCTCACATCACCAGTGCATACAAATATAGTGTACTTTAAGAGTGTACTGGGTGTGCTCTAGTCTAGTGGTCGGCGTACTGAGCCCTCAATCTAGAGGTTCCGTTGCAGATTTCTCCTACACCTGTGTGCCCCAAAACAACTCGGCTATGATGAGCACACTGACTAGTGACCATACACTGTAAGTAATAAGATGAGAAGGCAGGTAGACTGGTCACCCACCCTCGTATGCCAAGGTTAAGATAAGAAGTAGCTAAGCTAGCTAACACTTATACCCATGGCTGTCCTTTGGGCTAGCTTCAAGGAATTACCTTCCTCTTCTTATTTAAGTGGGACATGATTGAAAGTGGCACGACAATGTACCATCTCTTATGTTGAGTTGAATGCGGCTTACAACACTATGAATATTATATTTGTATAGTTAATTAAGGCAGTGCTTCTGAAATTGTTTTGTAATGTGAAGAAGTCATTTCTGCTTAAATCTTTTATGCTATGTTACATTTATGCTGTGGACTTGTGCCACTCATAATACAATGCAACTTAATCACAGGCACTGACAGTGCCAATTACTCCTCAACAGGTTGAAAGAAATAAACATCCATTTCAAAATATTTTTAATGCAAGGGTCAGGAAGACCACTCACATTCAGCATGCCATCTTTCGTACAACAGACTTATTGGATAATTGAGTTTCTGTAGCCTAAGGAAAGTGATATTTCTTATGTTCAACAGCTCATCTGTGATGCGGATGCAAAGATCATCAACTGTGTCGCCAAGTGGCCAGGCTCTGTACACGATGCTCGCGTGCTTCGGGAATCGTCAATTTTCAGTGCCTTTGAGAGTAACCAGCCGCCGTTGAATGGCTTTATACTCGGCGACAGTGGGTACATGTTACGCGACTGGCTTATGACGCCTGTCTTGAACATCCGGTCGCCTAGGGACGAGGCCTACAACGCGGCTCACTGTGGCACCAGATGCACTGTTGAAAGGTGCATAGCCATTTTAAAACGTCGGTGGCACTGCCTCCACACAGAACTAAGACTTGCACCAAACAAAGTATGCGAGATAATATGCGCCTGTGTTGTGTTGCATAACCGTGCGTTAGACTTCAATTATGTCCTTGAGGAAGACGACACGGATGATGAGAATGACGAAAATGACAATAGTACTGCATCAGCACAAACTGGCACCCTGTCAGAGCAGGCAAGATTAGTTGCAGGGAAGGCAGCTAGGGACAGGCTAATAAACAATGTATTTTAATACTTTCTTTCTCATTTAAGTTGCCCCAAAGAATTGTTACGAACTTCTGAAGACACTGTAATTCAACGAATAACGAACTAGTTCAAAGTGATATGGTGTTTAAACAAAGACATTATAAAAACGAGAGATAGTAGAGACTAATTGTTTCACATTCAATGTTTTTGACAGTTATGAATCCGGTTCGACATTTTTAATTTTTGCCATTAGTTCTTTTTCCTGAAGCTTCAGCACTTTCATTTTTTGCCTTGCCAGCTCTTTCTGTTCCTTAGCCAGCTCTTTCTGTTCCTTCGCCAGCTCTGTCTGTTCCTTAACCAACTCTATTTGGGCCTTACTCAGCTCTGCTCGAAGAGAGTTTGCACCTATTTCCGCTGACAGCCACGCATTCATCAATTCATCGTCCTTAGTTTGGCTGGGTTGCCTCCTCCTCCTGCGTAGAAACCGTCTGCTGGTACCAGCATATGTACCAGGAAGAGGAGAAGGTGCAATGTCGGCATTGGGTTGTGTAGCTGGCGAATCCAATTGGGTTTCGGATTGTTCAGCGACTGGAGGTAGAGTGATCGAAGCAAAGTCAATTTCGCTGGTGGTTGTCATCCGGTGTGATGGACTGCTTACTATTTCTGAAAATTATAACAAACAAAGCCAAAAAGAATTAAGTGACAGTATGATATACAGTGAACTTCCTACTAAACCGTAATAATATGATAGCATGTTGCCAGTCAGGAAGGGGCGTCCCTCCCCTATGACAAAATGAAGCATTCCCTTCATTTCAGACCCTTTTTGAGACTGTCAAGAAAAATGTCGCCAGTTACACTTTTTCATGTGACTTTTTCCCTAAAAAAGTATTCTCATCCCCCAAAATTTCTGATGACCGTTTTAGTCATCGACTTAAAATTTGTAAATTCCTCATCTCATTTTCCATTTCTCCCCCTTCTTCTTCTCTAAATATATAAATTTCACCCTAAAAGGTCACACAATCTTTCATGTCCAAAAATTTCTGTCACCCCTAAAACGCAAAAAATTTCCTTCTCCTAACATCGCAAAAGATGTTGTTTCCCCACTAAAATGGCTATCATTGAGGATTTGTGCTTCGATTTCTCCCAAAGCATCTGCTCTATTTTCCCCCTAAAAAGATGTTTCATTATGTCTGATCGTGTGCGCATGCGCACTTGATGAGGTCACTGATACGTGCAAGTTGTCCCGCTGACAGAATTGTAAACTCGCAACACACTATTGAAGGCTTTGGAAGTTTCATCAGTATGGACCGTTACTACTACACTGTGCCCCATTAAAAAACACACCAACAAACTTTTCCAAAAATCTTCTATGAAACTAAGCCAACTGTAATAAACGTTTGTACGTTGTTTCTCAAATAATTTTTCCACAAACTGATGTAATCAGTTATTTTAATTTATCGTCTCTACGTATCCACGCCAACACTGAAGCGCAACGTTGACGCCAATCGCCTACTTCTGAACAGCACGTTTGGTATTCTGAAACTCGTGGACGAGTTGCAGTATCTTGACAGTTCTTGCTTTAAATTAAACGAATAAAATATAATAACACACACATAAAAGCGTGGGGCTGTCTGTATAAGGCGTTTTTCATTGAATTGACTGAAGCCAGTGTAGGCTACATAAATTTAGCAAAACTTGTACTGACCTAAACTGCCATGTTCAGTGTCTGGTAGGGCTGTCAGTACCAAGAAACTGTCAGTACCTGAAACTGCAAAAAAGAACCAGTATCAATAATTGTTACTATGTACATAACTCTTTAACATTTACACAGATCTACCCTTTCTTAACGCACAATAGAATTTTATGTTAAGAGTCTTTCTTATGTATTTCTAAAAACTTAAGTTATTAGTCTCTTATTTAAGTGTAAGGCTGTTAATTATCTAGCAAAAACCCCACGTCGACATCAGCGTTGCAAATTATCTGTCAAGAAGTACCACGTTCATTATGGCATTTGAAATGTAAAGAGTTTCAACGCTAAAAACGTCCCCTGTGCAAGTTGGATGTAAACGGTTTTGGATGGATGTGGGAGCAATGAAATTATTTCATGGAGGAAGTTGAAGGTGGATGGATAAAAGAAATGAGTTTGTCAGAAGAAGCTGGAATGATGTCAAGTTTTATACTGCAAGTACATCTTTAACATTAAAGAGTAATTGAACAAAAAAAATGAACTTTGAATGATTGGAAGTTAAGTTACATTGGTTAAATGGAGTTGTGAATGTAAATGTTGTGAATGTGAATGTTGAAAGATCATTTTGAACGCTAAAGTGAGTTGTTATATGCCTGAAAGTAGAATATTACTTTTAACATAGCAGTTATAAAATAACGATAGCGTAAAATAAGAGAATAATGCTTTATAAGAAAAGCAGAAACCAATAATAAACGTCAAAAGTATTTTGGTAATGCTGTATGTACCTTTGCATTAAATATATAAATTATGTGAAATTGTTAAATTTCTACCAACGACTATGTTGTCTTTTTACGACTGTTTAGACAACCGTAAACCGTTTATGTTGCACGTTCATTGCCTTCATAAAGTAACTAATTATAACGAAATCGGGTGTAAGATTGACACTTCGCTAGTAACTTCATACGCATTCAGCACTTGTATATGAATAAAAAAAAGAAATTTTCAAGTGATTCTGTCCCAAAAATGGCTAAATCTTTGTGCACGGAAATTTGCGGGAAAGTTATCCACCAAAAATTGCAAAAGTTGCGGGAAAGACTTATTGGCAAGGACCCTTTAGTACTAGGATTACTGTCGGTATTCCGCCTCAAAAGCATATTTTTTCGTGTTTTAAGCTGCAGAACTTTGCGCGGTAAAAGCTGCACGGTAAGAAATATACTATAAATTGTTGATAACACATTATACATAACACTCGTACATACCGTTTATTCCATGCACGACCTCGCTTCTGTCGCCTAGGATGGTCAGAATGACGTCTTTGAAAGGCGTTTCCTTCATGGGTCCGCCGCCACCTGTCTTTCCTTGATAGGTTTGTTCCTTCAGAACGTTTGTCTTCAATTGCTTCCATTTTGTCTTTAATTCGTCAACGCTCCGTACAGCACCTGCGCTTACAGCATTTACTTGCACTTGTATTCGCTCCCATGCTTCCTTTTTACGTCTTGCAGTCAGTGCACCCTGCAATTGGCAGTTTATTATTTCTTTTTCCACGCAAATTCCCTCCAACAGACATCTCAATTCAACATCACTAAAATTTGCTTTTCTATCGCGTTTCTTCGAACCCTCCATCCTTGAAAAGAAATTTTCTCTGGCTGTTTATTTGACTCTTTAAATCGCCGCCTATATTTAGGGTCGCGCATGCGCTCTAGTCAAAAACCACTTGGTCCGGGAAAAACCCACCGTTACTCGCGATCTCGCGAGATTTAAACCCAGGATTAACTATTCTGCCTGTTAAGCGGAGGTCGTGCATTCCGACATAGACTAAACCTTAAACGGAGATTACTTAAAACGGGATTAGCCGCTAATCGAAGACTAGTCTATACCTCCTATGTGCATCCCGCCCCCGGGTACTAACCTGCTTTAATTTTAACTCAAGCTCTGTCGCTGCCAACCATTTATCTGTGTTTTGCAATGCTTTCATAAAGGGTGATGGTGAAAATGGCTCACAAGGAGAAGAAGAGATCCTTGGTATCTTGTCGAATGTATTATCAAATCTCTTGAACGCCTCAGCACAGATTTGTGATGTTCTCTGTTCGAGACACGATCAGTGGCAGAAGAAAGAGCTGAGATCAAGGCAAAGAAACACTTATGCCAGGATGCTAGATGGGTGAGAGGAACTCTGCTCTGAAAATGATTATTGCCCTAGGTATTGAATCTGTAACTATGCATAGTCACTACTAACATATGCCCCTCTGTTAATGGGTTGCAAAACATGCTTGAATAAGTGAATAAGAAGAAATAGAAGAGGTAAAAGAAGCTAGGTCAATGAGCCAATCGTTAGAGGCATTGATGAACGGGTATGATGAGAGGAGCGCCGACAATGGCTGCACACTCTGTAGATATTAGAGTCTGATCTTTTATCGCCTTTACTAAAGTTATACTGCGTGCTTATCGGAACGATTAAGGACTTATGTCAGCTATGGTGTCAGGTTACAGTTTCGGCAACTTTGGACGTGAATCTAACTTTCCATCATCGTGAAAAAGGATATTCTTCTCGACATTTTCCGGCTATTCTAGCACGAGGGTGTGCCTGTCGCCAGGGGTTTCACAGCTGAGTATGTACGCGGGGATTACGTCACTGGGGAATACCTGAAGTGTACTTCTACAATCGTCTACGATGGGCGTCCATGCACACGACGCCTTGACGAGGGAGGAGATAGTGCTCACCGCACATCGGATTGGTCTTAGCTGCGTCATTAAAGCCTTCGGCGTCAGCCTGCACTGTCATCGTCATATGGAAGCCAACCGCGAACCTTCCCCAACCTGGGGCTTCCCTCGTTGGCGCACACTGCGCCGGGGGTCCCGTGGAGGCATACAGAAAATACGTCACATCTCCTCTATTGTCTCCAATCGGATGCCCAAGGGTCTTCCCAACAGAGCCGAATATCGTGCGTCATTTAATGTCAGGGTGCAGCTGCAGCCAGAGTTTAATCAGAGGCAGGTCTTCTCTTCTACGTCACCTAGTGTCTACGTACTAAACATCAACTCGCTGGCAAAACCCCATGCTCTGGAACAGGTTTCGGCCGACCTCCCGGCGTACGGTGTTGGAATCGCAATCATCACAGAGACGAAACTGAAGCACAAAAGCCAATTATTTGGAATCTCTGGATACCAGTTTTTCAGGAAGGATAGATTGGGTAGAGTCACCATTTATGTCGCCGATGGGCTCCATGCGTCCCTCTGCCCGGTTGCAATGTCTAGGGCCGATCTGGAGCTATTGTGGGTTAGGGTTGATACACCATCTCAAACGTCCTTTGTGGGGGCATTATACAACCCTCCAAATCACAGCTATCCTGACATTCAGCTGCTCGATCTTCTTGAGTCAACGACTAAGGGGCACCTTGCTTCTCACCCGACTGCGGACGTCATCTTAGGAAGTGACTTCAATAGCCTCAAAGTCTCTGGGGTTACGGAGCATACGGGGCTTATACCGCTTGTCAACGTGCCCACCAGGGGTAAGAATATCTTGGACATGCTTATGGCCCCTGCCGACACCGAATACAACGTAAAGGTCATAAGCTCCGCAGCACGATCAGATCATAAGGCCATCCTGGCTACATCCGGTACCCCTCCTAGGGACCGTACGAAGACTCACACCCGCCGTACATTTCGGCGTC
>Ga0081606_1000347_pt3 | contig 10720 bp, 6 predicted proteins | sample EareggfetidaYelm_FD_71127 | JGI IMG/M metagenome (GOLD analysis project Ga0081606, IMG submission 71127) | Earthworm egg capsule microbial community from the University of Washington, USA - E. fetida Yelm (SPADES assembly) (version 2) | ecosystem: Host-associated > Annelida > Reproductive system...
CCGCCGGTAGAAACATAACTCACTTTGTCTTCCACGCCAAACTTGGCTACCGCTGCCGCCGAGTCTCCCCCGCCAATCAGCGAAAAAGCGCCCGCGGCGGTGGCTCTCACAATGGCGTCGGCTACGGCTTTTGTGCCGGCTTGAAATTTGTCCATTTCAAAAACGCCCATCGGACCGTTCCACAAAATGGTTTTTGAATTTTCAATAACGGCGGCAAAAGCCGTGCAGGCTTGAGGCCCGATGTCGAGTCCCATCCACCCCGTCGGAATGGATTTGTTGTCGGACGCGGCGGTATTGGCGGCAGCGTCAAACTTGTCGGCAACGATGGAATCCGGAGGCAAATGCAACTGCACATTTTTCTCCTTAGCCTTTGCCATAATGTCAAGGGCAAGTTGCAATTTGTCTTCTTCCACCAGCGAATTTCCCACGGAGCCGCCCATGGCTTTAAAAAAAGTATAAGCCATGCCGCCTCCTATAATAAGGTGATCGATTCTGTCCAGTAATTTTTCAATAATTAAAATCTTATCCGAAATTTTAGCGCCGCCCATGATGGCCGTGAAGGGTTTTTTGGCGCTCTCCATTACTTTCTTCGCATTGGCTACTTCGGCATTTAATACCAATCCTGCGTATTTCTCTTTCATAAACTGCGCGACAATGGCCGTGGAGGCGTGCGCGCGGTGGGCGGTTCCAAAAGCATCGTTCACATACACCTCCCCGTGCTTTGAAAGTTTTTCCGAGAACGCCAAATCCCCGGCTTCCTCTTCTTTATAGAAGCGCAGATTTTCCAGCATCAGCGTTTCGCCGGGCTTTAATTCCGAGGACATTTGAAAGGCTTCGGGGCTGATGCAGTCGGGGGCGAATTTCACTTTCATGCCCAATAATTTTTCGACCGCGGCGACCGTATGCCTCATCGAATATTTGTCTTCCGCCCCGTTTTTTGGCCTTCCCAAGTGCGACATTAAAACACAACTTCCTCCGTCGTTTAAAATTTTCTTGAGAGTGGGAATGGTGGCTCTAATGCGGTTGTCGTTGGTTACTTCCAGCGTTTTTTTATCCAGCGGCACATTGAAGTCTGCGCGAATGAGTACGCGTTTCCCTTTAAAATTTACGTCATTGATTGTCTTCATAACAGGTTTAATAAAATGAAAGATAAAAATTTAATCGCCGAAAGAAATTCCTATTCCCTTGGCCGCCCGCACCATTTGAGAATTGACCTTCACGAGATTCATTTCTCTTGTGGCTTCCTCAAGAGGGACAGAAATGACTTGATTGTTTCGGAACGAGACCATTCGTCCAAACTGTTTTTCTTTGGCCAGTTCGAAGGCATGAACTCCAAACATAGTGGCCAGTACGCGGTCGAAGGCGGTGGGGGTTCCGCCGCGTTGAATATGTCCCAACACCGTTTCTCTGATTTCGGATTGGCATCCCGCTTTTTTCAATTCGTGCGAAAGCCGGAAAGCCACGCCGCCTAAGCGCAGATGCTCTGAACCTTTGTCGTTCTCGCTGCCCGTCACCGTTCCCTCTTTGGGTTTAGCCCCTTCGGCAATGACGATATTGACAAAGCCGCGCCCGCTGTGATAGCGTTGATTGATGCGTTCTGCAATTTTATCGACGTCATAAGGAATTTCAGGAATGATGCAAACTTCCGCGCCGCCCGAAATGGCTGCATGTAAGGCAATCCAACCGGCGTCGCGCCCCATCACTTCCATGATCATCGTGCGGCAGTGACTCTCTGCGGTGGTTACCAGTCTGTCGAAACAATCGCTTGCCACCTGCACCGCCGTTTGAAAACCAAACGTGAAATCGGTAGCGCTTAAATCATTGTCAATAGTTTTCGGCACGCCAATCATCGGCATGCCTTTGTCGAAAAAGGCTTTTGAAATTCGTTGCGAACCGTCGCCTCCGATGTTGATGATGGCATCAAATTCAAGTGTATTCAACAAATCGACTAAATGCTGAGAGCGGTCTTCATACGTCACGCTTCCGTCCGCGTGAACCGTGGGATAATGTATTGGGTTTCCTTTATTGGTAGTTCCCAAAATAGTTCCGCCTTTCACGTGAATGCCGCCGGTCACTTCGGGGGTAAGTTCAATAATTTCTTGAGGTTCTTTGAGTACGCCGACGAAAGCCTCGATGCTTCCAAATACTTTCCAATCTTTTTCGCTCTGCGCTCTTTTGCAAAATCCGCGAATGACCGCATTGAGACCGGGACAATCGCCGCCGCCGGTGAGGAGAAGGGCTTTTTTCATTGCTGCTGGTTTAATTTTTTATCCGTTGCTTTTAAATTTCAAGCTGCGAAAGGTAATTATTTGTTTTCAATAGTTCTATGACACGGGTTAAAAAATTTCAACGAAAAAAAAATTTGTTTCTTAGAATTTTAATGCAGAAAATTTTAATCCGCCAATAACCTTCCCCTCAAAAAACGCAGGGCATGCCTGTTCAAATATTTGAACGCTTTGGCAGGGAAGGAATTGGGAATTGCTTTTCCAATCAGGTCAAGCGTCAATTCATGTTCAAATCGGTCACGGTCAGGCGTTCCGATTTTGCCAAGTATCTTGTCTTGGACTTCATCAAATGAGATGGCATAGGCATAGGGCTTAAGCGAAGGGGCGGCCACATTAACCATTAACTTAGTTTCCGACCATTTTTTCGGGACACACCCATTCATCAAATTGCGCGGAGGTGAGGAGTTTCAATTCCACGGCGGCTTCGCGCAAGGTTTTATTTTCTTTGTGCGCCTTTTTGGCAATCTTCGCCGCGTTCTCATAGCCGATGTGCGTGTTGAGCGCCGTGACCAGCATCAGCGAATTTTCCATCTGACGTTTTATAATCGGCAAATTAGGTTCAATGCCCACGGCGCAGTTGTCGTGGAACGAAACGCAGGCGTCGCCAATCAGCCGCGCCGATTGCAAAACATTGGCCGCGATGAGAGGTTTGAAAACGTTCAATTCAAAATGTCCCATGGAGCCGCCCACGGTCACCGCCATGTCGTTGCCCATCACTTGAGCGCAGACCATAGTAAGAGCTTCCGGTTGGGTGGGGTTCACTTTTCCCGGCATGATGGAGGAACCGGGTTCGTTGTCGGGAATAATAATTTCGCCGATGCCGCTGCGGGGGCCGGAACTCAACATGCGAATGTCGTTGGCAATTTTCATCAAGGCTACTGCCGTGCGTTTCAGCGCGCCCGACAATTCCACCATGGCGTCGTGAGCGGCCAATGCCTCAAATTTATTAGGCGCCGTGATGAAAGGAAAGCCTGTGAGTTCGGCGATTTTTTGAGCGGCTAACACATCGTAGCCTTTGGGCGCATTGAGTCCGGTGCCTACCGCGGTTCCGCCCAAGGCAAGTTCGCGCACCGCATCGAGCGCATGACGGATGGCACGCATGCTATTTTTAATTTGCTGGGCATAGCCCGAAAACTCCTGCCCCAAGGTGAGCGGCGTGGCGTCCATGAAATGGGTGCGTCCTGTTTTCACAATTTTATTAAATGCCTCTGCTTTTTTTGCCAATGCGGCGTGCAGTTTTTCCATTCCCGCCAGGGTGACGGAGGACACTTGTTTGTAAGCCGCAATGTGCATGGCGGTGGGGTACGTGTCGTTCGACGACTGCGATTTGTTCACGTCGTCATTGGGATGCAGTATTTTTTTTTCGTCCGACAATTTGCCCCCGCTCAATACATGGGCGCGATAGGCAATTACCTCATTCGCATTCATATTGCTTTGCGTGCCTGACCCCGTTTGCCAAATCACGAGCGGAAATTGGTCGTCCAGCTTGCCTTCAATTATTTCATCGCACACGGCGCTGATGAGCTGCTTTTTTTCTTGGGACAAAACGCCTAATTCAAAATTGGCTTCGGCGGCGGCCTTTTTCAAAAAACCAAAGGCATGAATGATTTCAATGGGCATGCTGGCTTCGGGGCCAATCTTGAAGTTGTTGCGAGAGCGTTCTGTCTGTGCGCCCCAATATTTATCGGCGGGCACTTTCACTTCTCCCATGGTGTCTTTCTCGATGCGGTATTCCATAATGGTAAAAATTAGTTGTCCGCAAAGTAACAAGCATTTGTCAAGATAAAAAATGAGAACGTCCGACAATTTCTTTTTTGTAAAAATAAAATTTTAACCCGCATTGCCTAAATATCTTAGGTCGAATTTTTTTTTTGCGAGGCGCAGAAAAATTATGAACCTATATTAATTTCTAAAAACAGCGATTCGGCTAAGGCGGATTCAAGTCAAAAAGGCGTGGTCTTATCAATAGGAAGAAGCGTCCGAATAATCTGTCCGAAAACCGAGAGGCCTAGGACTTCCGCGAAACCAGAGGCAAGCATAAAACTTTTATGAGTTTTTATAAGCGCGGCGTAACGGATAAAATCAGGCGCGGCGGGGTGTAAGGAATTGCCCCATTTGCCCCACTATTGCCCAGTCGCTGCCCCATTTGCCCAATTATTGCCCAATCATTGCCCAATTTGCCCAATTATTGCCCAATTATTGCCCAATTACTTTATAGAGCGTTCCCGCGCCAACTACCCCCCCCGTTGTTTCTTTCTTCAGCTCTTTTGCCGAAACATGGGGTATCGGCGCCGCGTCCCAACGTTTTCCTTTTTTCTGCAAGCGGATTTTCGTTTGGCAATGAGTTCTAAAAGGAACGGAATCTAAACCCATGGGCGCAAATTTCACTGATGCTTGAGTTGAGTCCGCCTTTTCAGAAGGGGAGATTTTTTTAATTCAATTTTCAGGGCAGGTCAGACACGCTCTTTGCCAAGTTTTGGCTTGCGGTCGGCTTGTGCGGTTTGCCGATGTGCTTACGCCTATGCGGCATCTCTTAATAGTATTCTTTGATATAGTCATAAGCTCTGTTAAATAAATCTTCATCTTTGATTTGATACTTTGTCCAAAGAACTTTTCTTAATCCCCGTTTTACTTCTCTTTCTCCAACTGTCGAGTTTTGCCAACCGTCAAAGCGAACCACTCTTACAATTTCGTCAATGTCGTTTACAATGCGTTCTACAATGGCAGGGGTTGTATCGGTTTTGATTTCAAGAAACAATTCTGTCAATGCAGCTTTTGCGTTTTTCTGCTTTTCAATTGGTTCTGTTCCTTTCCTGGCTTGCAAAGTTTCTTTGGCTATCTGACAAAGTTCTTTGATGAATTCAATAGAGCTTATCAATCCCTTCTCTGCTTTGTCACGAATGGCTTCAAGTCTTTCGCTTAGTCGTTTGAATGTTGGATTGTTGCCGTGTTTGTTTAAGCGGCTTACAAGAGTTTTCAAAACCTTCTCTGCTTGCTTAGGGTCTTTCTTATTCGTTAAATCATCAACTACTTCGGCATCCAAAGTCATTTCTTCCACGCCATGATTGATGCCCGAAACATGAATATGATCATGTATGAGTGCAGTGGTCTGTGCGCCTAAAGCATGCCACAACAATCTGCCATTGTCGTCTGATGTCGGTTTTACAGAAGTGTAAACCTGTGCCAACCATTTGTAATCTTTTTCAAATTGATTTAAAATAGGATCAGGAGATAAGGCCTCCCATAGTTTAGTTAGGCTGCTGAAATCTTTTGCAAAACCATCTCTTTTTTCATTGGTGTTAATACAGTCTTGTGCTTTTGACAGCCCTTCAAAACCTGCAATGTCTCTATCAATGCCTGCAAAATGATTTAAACATTTTTCCATCCGTTCAGGAAGTTTGTCTTTCAATTCCTGCAAGTTGGTAATTACCAGTTTTACGCTTTCTTCATCAAATGCCAGAGCTTTTGCGGTATCGTCAAATACGCCAAAGTAATCTACAATTCTGCCGAAAGTTTTATTGGGGAATAAACGATTGGTTCTGCAAATGGCTTGTAAAAGGGTATGGTCTTTCAACGACTTGTCTAAATACATAGTTTGCAAAATCGGTGCGTCAAAACCTGTCAATAGTTTTGCGGTTACAATCAGAAACTTCAATGGAGAATCTGCATCATTGTATTTCTCGACAATTTTTTCTTGCTTGTCTTTGTCCATTGCATACTTCTGTTTGAAATCAAAATTATCATTAGCTGATGAGCTGATAACAATCTCGCTTGCTTCGCGACTTATCAGCAGGTCTAATGCTTCTTTGTATTGAATGCAAGCCTCGCGATCTGGAGTTACAATCATGGCTTTTAAACCTTCGGGTTCAACATGCGCTTTGAAATGTTCTATAATGTCGGCAACAATAGTTTTTACCCTTTCAGGTGATTTTAAAAACGCGGACATTCTAGCGGCTTTCTGGCTTAACTTGTTTCTGTCTTCTTCACTCAGGTCGTTTGCCATTTCTTTAAAGGCGACATCCAGGCCTTCTTTGTCAATGTGACAATTCGGCAAACGAGGTTCAAAGTGCAAAGGCAATGTTGCATTGTCTCTGATACTCTCCTGAAAAGTGTAGCGGCTCATGTAGCCGCCATGGTCTTGCTCTGCGCCAAAAGCCCAAAATGTATTTTTGTCAGCTTTATTTATTGGTGTTCCTGTTAAACCAAACAGAAAGGCATTGGGTAAAGCCTTTCGCATTTTTCTTCCCAAATCTCCTTCCTGCGTTCTATGAGCTTCATCCACCATCACAATTATGTTGCCCCGCTTGTTCATGTCGGGATAAGCATCTTTGAATTTATGCACCATCGTGATGATGATCTTACGCGTGTCTTGTTCCAATAGCTTGTGTAATTCTTTGATGCTATCGACTGAAATCATATTTGGCACTTCGGCTGTGTTGAAAGTGGCTGTGATTTGCGTATCCAAATCCACTCTGTCCACTACAATCATAACTGTTGGATTATTCAGGTCTTGTTGCTTTCTCAATTTTTGAGCAGCAAACAACATCAACAACGATTTACCTGAACCTTGAAAATGCCAAATTAATCCTTTCCTAATTTCTCCTTCTCTTACCCGTTGCACAATGGCGTTGGCTCCCTCATATTGCTGATAGCGGCAAATTACTTTTATTTTCTTCTTCTTGCTGTTCGTTGCGTAAACAGTGTAATACTGCAAAATATCTAACAAAGTTGAAGGCTTTAGCAAATGCGTTAATTGTTTGGCCGTATCTTGCAAACCGATGAAATGACCTAATTCGTCTTTTTCATCCTCCAAACGCCAGGGTGCCCAAGATTCCAAAGGCGTTCTTACGCTGCCGATAAATATTTCTTTGCCTTCGGTAGCAAATGAAAATACATTGGGAACAAATAATTGCGGAATAGCATGTTCATACACCTTATTAATATCGTGTGCTCCATCAAACCAAGTAACGCCTGAGCGCACAGGTGTTTTGGCTTCACCTACCACCAAAGGAATTCCATTGACAAACATTACTATGTCAGGAATTTTGGTTTCTCCGGTTCTTAGTTTAAATTGATTGCAAAGCAAAAAACTGTTATTTTTCAATACCTCAAAATCTATCAGACGAATGGCAATATGCTCATTATTGTTGCCAAACGGCAACGTTACTTCATTACGTAACCATTTGGCAAACTCCTTATTTGTTTTTACCAACCCAGCACTTTTTACAGTAATTAGAATGGCTCTGAGTTTATGAATAACTTCGTCGGCTTTGTCTGGATTGGCGGCAATATCAGGATTGAGGCGGCAAAGGGCTTCTTTCAATTCCTTTTCTAAAAGCACTTCGGTAATGTCCCGTTGCAGTAAACTAGCTTGCACATATTTCCATTTTGCCGAATCATATTCTACGGTATCTTCTTTTACCATATTACTTTGCACGGCATTTAGGCTCACTCCTGTGAGTTGGTAAATGATAAAATGCTCTACCGTATTTTGTTCGTTGAATGTCATTTAGTTCTTTTTGTTGTTTTTACCTTTCATGGGGCTGTGTGCTAAAGGTTATCCTAAAATTTCGTTTAGTAGTTTCTGCTTCAAATGCTTCAAAATTGTTTTTTGTTGTTTGAGTTGATTCACGGTTCTATCCAACTGCTGCAATATTTCCAAAATCTTTTCCTGTGTTTTTATGTCAGGAATACAAACTTCCAATTCAGCTAAATCTTTCCACTTGGTTCTTGGTGAAAGTGAGCCTGCTGAAGTGCTGACAGCATATTGAATAAAAGAATCTGCCAAAATGTAGTAAGGCAATAACCCTTGTAGCATCTTTTTGGCTTTGGCTCTTATTACCAAAATATCGCCTGAACAAATTCCGTCAAAATCTGCAACAGCAACTTTCTTTAAATAAGCTCTGCGTTTACCGAACAACACATCGCCTTTTGCAAATCGTTTGGTAAAGGTTGTGCCGCTGGATAGCAAACCAAAACTTTGCAATTGAAAGTTTTCTGATTCTATACATTCAAGGCCAACAAAGCGTTCTACCTCTTTTTCGTGTTCGGGGTACTTTTTATCACATTCTGCTATTTCTCCAAAAACTGTTGGTGTGCAATTCTTGCCGTTCAATAAATTCCCAAATACAGGTTCTTTGCCCAATAAACCATTGCCTAAAGATTTGTGCAACGCCTTCAAATTCTTCTCCTGCCCCTCCACCTGTTCCATAGCCGTTTCTATGGATTGAAAAAGGGCAACTATTTGTTTTTGCTCTTCGAGCGGGGGAAGGGGGATTTGGAAAGTTTCAACGTATTGTTTCATCAACCTTCTTCTTCCAGTTGTTCCGACCAAACTATGTTTCCCTTCCTCTAAAAATTTTTCACTTGAAATAATGCAGTAAATCCAATCAGCAACAATTTTCCCTTTACTTCTTAATACATAAAATTCAGTAGAGCCAAACCCAATTCCGTTTTGTAAGTTTTCCGCAATTCCGCTTTTTCCGTTTTCAAAGCAAGGCGTCATTTTTGCTAAAAGCACATCTTCTTCTTTAAAATAACTATAACCGCCTTTTGCTAACTTGTTTATTGTTTTTGTTTCAGTTGGTCGGAAGCTTCTTTTATGCTCGCCCAAGTCTGCCATCATCCCGAAAGAAACTGTAGTGCTTTTCTTAACTCCATTCAGTTCTCGCTTTGAAGGGTTTATTTCGCAAACATCACTCAGTTGGACAATTTCCCAAGTTGGCTTTCGTTTCAATATATTTTCTGTTTTTGCCTTAATCATTTTCAATACCTAATTCTTGAAGTTGATTAAAAAGAGTTTTCATTAATTGATTAATGGAATTATGTGATTGCCTTAAATCTTTCATGATAGAATTAACCGACTCCGTCCGATATTCATTTGTAATCTTAACATAAAGAGGGATACTCAAATTGCCTCCGTTTTCCAATACTTCTTTTATCGAAGCCACTTTAGAAAAACCAAATTCATCTTTAAACGATTTGCATGATGTTGCAATCCTTGAAATATGGCTATCATTCAGATATGCCATACTTCTATCAATTCTTATTTCATTTACGGCATTTATAAAAATAATTTTTCCTTTTCTTCCCTTCGGCTTTTTCATGCGACACACCAGCAAACAACTTTCCATGCTGCTGTTGTAAAACAGGTTTTTGCCCAAGCCAATTACGGCATCTACATAATCTTCTTCAATCATGCGTTTGCGTATTTCGGCTTCGCTATCTCTAAACAAAACGCCATGCGGCCATAGCACTACACAGCGGCCTGTTTCGGGGTTCAGGCTTTTCATTATATGCTGCTGGAAAGCATAGTCGGCACAACCTTGCGGCGGTGTGCCCCAAATATTTCGTCCAAAAGGGTCGTTCATCCATTTGGTTTGGCGCCACTTTTTTACGCTGTAGGGAGGGTTGGCCATTATTACATCAAACTTTTTCAGCTCGTCATTCTCCAATATCTGCGGATTGTCTAAGGTGTCGCCCTGCACAATCAAAAACTCATCTACGTTGTGCATAAACATATTAATGCGGGCAATGGCCGAGGTAATGAGGTTGAGCTCCTGTCCGTATAGTTTCAGCGCTCGGTATTCTTCGCCTTGCTCTTTCAGGTGTAAAGCGGCGCTCAGCAAAATACCGCCGCTGCCGCAGGTAGGGTCGTAAATGCTTTCGTTGCTTTTTGGGTCGGTAATTTGGGTCATCAGTTTTACAACGGTGCGGTTGGTGTAAAACTCGGCTGCTGTATGTCCGCTGTCGTCCGCAAATTTCTTAATCAGGTATTCGTAACCTTCGCCCATTATGTCGTGGGGCACTTCGGCAATAGTGAGTTTCATTTTGCTAAAATGCTCAATCAGGTCAAGCATTTTTTCGTCGCTCATCCTGCGTTTGTTAGTCCATTGGGCATCGCCAAACACATCGTGCAACATTTCAAAGTTGGCTCTCTCAATGCCGTTCAATGCTTTTTGCAGATAATCGCCCACATCAACGGTTTTCTTCCGCACATCCTCCCAATGGCAATTTTCAGGAATTTGAAAACGGTGGTTTTCGGCAAACTCGGCAAATGTCAGGTCGCCATCGCTTTCTTTTAAAGCAGTTTGGTATTCTTCGTCCCACAAGTCACTAACCCTTTTGAAGAACAGCAAAGGGAAAATATATTGTTTAAAGTCAGCCGCATCAATCATTCCTCTCAAAATGTTAGCGGCTTCCCAAAGATAATCTTCTAATTGTTTTTGTGTCATTTTCTATTCTTAGAAGTTTGTTTTGCATAGTTTGTTTTGCATAGTTAAAAAATGGTCATTTGCGGACTTAAACCCGCCTTTTTAAAACTATCGGCTAAGATAGAAATTGCGCTCGTTGTAGATTTTCATGAAATAATCGTCCAGCAGGTCTTCAATGAAATAAATGGACTCGCCGGTGGATTTCATTTCGGGTCCCAATTC
>Ga0081606_1000451_pt3 | contig 10713 bp, 9 predicted proteins | sample EareggfetidaYelm_FD_71127 | JGI IMG/M metagenome (GOLD analysis project Ga0081606, IMG submission 71127) | Earthworm egg capsule microbial community from the University of Washington, USA - E. fetida Yelm (SPADES assembly) (version 2) | ecosystem: Host-associated > Annelida > Reproductive system...
CGACTGAAAAAGGCCAGAAACTCACCGTCGGCCTTGATCATCGAGGTGACGAAATGCTCTTCCAGCATGCCGCCCAGCACCACGCCGAGTATCGTCGGCGCAACCGGGAAGCCATTTACCTCCATCAGATAGGCCAGCAAGCCGAATATCAGCATGGTGCCGACATCGGACACGCTGTTGTTGGTGGCATAGGAACCGACGATACAAAACAGCAAAATCAGCGGCATCAGCACATTGCGCGGAACACGCAAAATCCGCTTGGCCAATTTGATGCAGCCAAAACCCAGCGGCAGCATCAGCAGGTTGGCCAATATGAAGACCATGAAGATGGCGTATATCGAAACCGGATTCTGAACGAAGATCATCGGCCCCGGATTGAGGTTCTTCATGTACAGCACGCCGATCACGATGGCGGTGATCGAGTCTCCCGGTATGCCAAACACCAGCGCCGGAATCCAGGCACCGGCGAGCGCCGAGTTGTTGGCGGCCCCCGCCTCCACGATACCTTCGGGATGGCCGGTGCCGAACTTCTCCGGCTCTCTGGACATTTTCTTGCTCATCGCATACGACATCCAGGCCGCAATATCGGCACCCGCGCCTGGCAAAGCGCCCACCAGGGTCCCCAGCACACTGCCGCGCAGGATCGACTTCGGGTACTTCAGCGCCAGGTTCCACATTCCCTTGAATACATTACCCACGGGTCGGCCATCGATGGGCATCGGTTCGTCTTTGGAGACCGCATAGCGCAACACCTCGGACATGGCAAACATGCCGACCATCAGCGGCACCAGCGATACCCCTCCCAGCAGGTTGGCGTTATTGAATGTGAAACGCGGAAAACCCGCTGGATTGCCCATGCCGATGGAAGCGATGAACATGCCCAGGAGCAGGGAGACAAAGCCTTTGAGTGGATTGTTCGAAGCAATGAAAATCGCGCAGGTCAACCCCAGCAAGACCAGCCAGAAGTATTCGAATGAAGAGAATTTCAACGCCAGTTCCGCCAGCGCGGGCGCAGCCAGGATCAGCACGAAAGTGCCAAACAGGCCGCCCACTGCCGAAAACACCAAACTGGCACCCAGCGCGATTTCACCCTGCCCCTTGCGGGTCATCGCATAGGCTTCATCGGTATAGGCTGCCGAAGAAGGCGTCCCGGGAATGCGCAGCAGGCAGCCTGGAATATCGCCCGAAAAAATCGCCATCGCCGTGGCGGACACCATCGCCACCACCGCTGGCACGGCCGGCATGAAAAAGGTCACCGGCACCAGCAACGCCACTGCCATGGTCGCGCTCAGGCCGGGAATGGCGCCCATGAACAAACCAAACATGGATGAACCGAAAATGACCGCCAATACATAGGGGTCGAACACCTGCGCGAAGGCCGCATACAGATTTGCAAGCATCGTCGGCTCCATTACCAGGCAATGGATTCCAGCATGCCCCAAGGGAGCGGCACTTTCAGGAGTTTATAAAAGATGCAGTGAATACCCAGGGCACTGGCAATGGCCATTGGCATGGCGACCGCAAGGCGGGCGCCAAAGGTCATGGACAGCGACAGCAGCAAGATCGTGGCAGTCGGCAGAAAACCCAGCGCTTCGCAAGCGCAGATGTAGAACACCAGGGACAGCAGCACCAGCAGATAGGCAAAAACGGCGCGGCGCTCGCCGAACCACGGCGGCAGGCTGAACCAGGCTTCGGTGCGCGTCTGCCGCAATCCTTTGCAGATCAGCAGGAATGCGCAGATCATGAATCCGCCCGCCAGCAATTGCGGAAACAGGGCGGGGCCTATTTGTTGCCTCATGGAAGGGAATGTGCCTGCGTAAATGAAGATGGCAGCAGCAAAAAGGGCAAGCAGCAAGCCTGAAAGAGTGTCATTGATTTTCATGGGCGGGCATTCGGCAGATTCATCGATGGCGTTGCGTCAACCAATGTCGGCCGCCATCTGCAATGGCAAATCCGTACGAAGCAAGGCAAGGTCGGACAGGAAAACCGCGCCGGGCAGCATTGGCATCAGCGCAGCGGCCCGTCAGCGCGCTGATTGGGCCATCCCCAGTGTTTTCAGGATTTGTCCCATGTCGGTGTCGCTCTTTTCCATGAATTTGCCGAACTCGGCCGAGTCGGCATACATCATGCCGAAGCCGCGACCGCCCATGAAGTCCTTGTACTCCTTGCTGTTGCAAATCTTTTGTATATGCCGCGCCAGCTTGGTCTGAATGTCGGCGGGCAATCCCTTGGGCGCAGCGATGCCGCGCCAGCCGCCCATGGTCCAGTTGCTGCCGGTCAGGCTCTTCAATGTCGGCACATTGGGATACAGCGCAGCCGGCGCATTGGCCATGATCACCATTGGGCGTGCCTTGCCGGCATCGATCAGTGGGCGCGCTTCGGGCAGCGATGCTGCGACGATGTCGACGCCACCGGCAGCAAGATCAACCAGTGCAGGCGCGGCACCGTTGGACGGCACCCAGCGCACGGCCACCGTGTCCAGTTTCAGATCGCTCAGCATGCCTGCCAGACTCAGATGCCAGATGCCGCCATGGCCGGTGCCGGAAGCCTTGAGCTTGCCGGGCGCGGCCTTTACCGCCTTGAGCAGATCATCGAAGGTTTTATAGGGAGATTCGGCGCTCACTGTCAATGCCGCCGGGTCGAAATTCAGCAGGGCGATCGGTGTGTAATCCCTGTAGCTCAATTGGGTCAGCCCCTGATGATGCATCATCGCAATTTCGACCGTGGCCATGCCGATGGTGTAGCCGTCGGGCGTGGCGCCCGCGATGGCCTGATGCCCCACCACGCCGTTGCCGCCGGTGCGATTGACGACATTGACCGGTTGACCGAGTTCCTTTTCGAGCAGGGCGCCGATGATGCGGGCTGTCGCGTCGGTGCCGCCGCCGGCGGCCCACGGCACCACCAGCGTTACCGGGCGATCCGGCCATGCCGCATGCGCAGCACCAAAGGATAATGCGGATAATGCCGCTGCCGCCGTGACAACGGCCTGGAAGATTTTTCTGCGCATTTCAATCATTGTGTTTCCCGGTGAAGGTGGGTGAATATCGCCTTGCTTTGCCTGCTGCATCCGGCTGCGTTGCAAGCCCGTCGATGAACCATGTATTCCGGTACCGGTCATCACGCATCACGATATTGAGCAACCGCCCTGTCGACGCTGGCCACAGACGCCACAGACAAGTGATTTGCATGTGGCGCCAGTGCCATCGTTTGATTCATCAGAAAAGGCCCCTGCCACATCGCATGCCCGGTGCCGGAGGCATACCAGTCCAGGCAGGGGTGCTGCCGGTGATCAACCCAGCATCTGCGCCACCGCCCGCTGCGTTTGCACACTGATCAAATGGGCGCGATAGGCGGCGCTGGCGTGGATGTCGGCGTTCAGTTCGCCGGCATCGATGCGCACTGCGGCGGCCGCTGCGGGGGTGAAGCTCTGGCTGAGCGCGGCCTCCAGGCCCCGGTGGCGGAACACGCTGCTGGCCGCTCCCGTGACGGCTACGCGCACGCCGCTGCCGGTTTGCGCTACGAACACGCCCACCAGCGAGAAGCGCGAGGCGGCCTGTTTGAATTTCAGGTAGGCCGCACGTTGGGGCACCGGAAAGCGGATGGCCGTGATCAGTTCGCCCTCGGCCAGCGCCGTGGTGTACATGCCGACGAAGAAGTCTTCGGCGCTGATTTCGCGCCGGTTCGTGATGACCGTAGCGCCCAGGCCCAGCACGGCGCAGGGGTAGCAGGCCGCCGGGTCGTTGTGGGCGACCGAGCCGCCCAGCGTGCCACGCGCGCGCACCTGGCGGTCGCCGATATGCGCGGCCAGATCGGCCAGCGCCGGGATGGCCGCTTGCACATCGGCGCTGCGGGCCACATCGACATGGCGCGTCATCGCGCCAATGACCAGGGCGTTGCCTGCGCGGCGGATGCCGGCCAGTTCCTCGATGCCATCGAGGGCTATGACCTGCCCGGGGTTGGTCAGGCGCAGCCGCATCGAGGGCAGCAGGCTTTGCCCGCCGGCCAGTGGCCTGCCGCCGGCGGCGCTCAGCCGGGCTGCGTCGGCCAGGCTGGCGGGGGCTTCGTAGCTGAATGCGTACATGCGGGTGCTCCTCAGGTTTTGGCGCTTGGATTGGCTTGCTGGATGGCTTGCCATACGCGGTGGGGCGTTGCCGGCATATCGAAGTCGCGCACGCCCAGCGGGCGCAGCGCGTCGAGTACGGCGTTGATCACCGCCGGCGGCGAGCCTATGGCCCCGGCCTCGCCGCAACCCTTGGTGCCCAGCGAGTTGTGCGTGCAGGGCGTGCATACATGGCCCAGTTTGAAATCGGGGAAGTCGTCCGCGCGCGGCATCGCGTAGTCCATGAAGCTGCCGGTGAGCAACTGGCCGGTCTCGCGGTCGTAGACGCAGTTTTCCATCAGCGCCTGCCCTATGCCTTGCGCCACCCCGCCATGCACCTGGCCTTCGACGATCATCGGGTTGATGATGGTGCCGAAGTCGTCGACCGCAGTGAACCGGTCCACCCGCGTGGCGCCGGTGGCGGGGTCGATTTCGACCTCGCAGATGTAGGTGCCGGCCGGGAAGGTGAAGTTGGTCGGGTCGTAGAACGCGGTTTCGTTCAGGCCCGGTTCGAGCTTGTCGAGCGGGTAGTTGTGCGGCACGTAGGCGGTCAGCGCCACCTGGGCGAACGGGATTTTCTTGTCCGTGCCGCGCACGCTGAACTCACCATTGGCGAAGTCGATGTCGGCGTCGCTGGCTTCCATCAGGTGCGCGGCGATTTTTTTCGCCTTGGTTTCGATCTTGTCCAGCGCTTTCATGATGGCAGCGCCGCCCACGCTGATCGAGCGCGAGCCGTAGGTGCCCATGCCGAAGGGCACGCGGCCGGTGTCGCCGTGCACGATGTCCACGCTCTCGACCGCGATGCCCAGGCGCGCCGCCACCACCTGCGCAAAAGTGGTCTCATGCCCCTGGCCGTGGCTGTGCGAGCCGGTGAACACGGTCACGCTGCCGGTGGGGTGCACGCGCACTTCGCCGCATTCAAACAGGCCGGCGCGCGCACCCAACGCGCCGGCGATGTTCGACGGCGCAATGCCGCAGGCTTCGATGTACGACGAATAGCCGATGCCGCGCAGCAAGCCCTTGGCCGTGCTGGCCGCCCGGCGCGCCGCAAAGCCCGCCACATCGGCCAGTTGCTGCGCCTGCGCCATGCAGGCGGGGTAGTCGCCGATGTCGTACTGCAACGCCACCGGCGTTTGGTAGGGAAAACTGGTGATGAAGTTGCGCTTGCGGAGCTCGTCCTGCTCCAGCCCCATCTCCCAGGCGCAGCGGCTGACCAGACGTTCGAGCAAATAGGTGGCCTCGGGCCGGCCCGCGCCACGGTAGGCATCGACCGGAGCGGTGTTGGTGAACCAGGCATCGACCTCGACATGGACCAGCGGCGTGCGGTACGGGCCGGCCAGCAGCGTGGCGTACAAGATGGTGGGCACGGCGCTGGCAAAGGTGCTCAGGTAGGCGCCCAGGTTGGCATCGGTGTGCACGCGCAGGGCCAGGAAGCGGCCCTCCTCGTCCAGCGCCATCTCGGCGTGGCTGCTGTGATCGCGGCCATGCGCATCGCACAGAAAGGATTCGCTGCGGTCGGCCACCCATTTGATGTTGCGCTGGAGCTTCTTGGCGGCCCAGGTCAGGCACACGTCTTCGGCGTACAAAAAGATCTTCGAGCCGAAGCCGCCACCCACATCGGGGGCGATCACGCGCACCTTGTGCTCGGGCAGGCCGAGCACAAAGGCCGTCATCAGCAGGCGCTCGACATGCGGGTTCTGGTTGCTCACATACAGCGTGTATTCGTCATTCGCGCGCTGGTAGCTGGCGATGACCGCACGCGGCTCGATGGCGTTGGGGATCAGGCGGTTGTTCAGCAGGTCGAGCCTGGTGACATGCGCTGCATCGGCAAAGGCCGCATCGACCGCAGTCCGGTCGCCGATGGCCCACTTGAAGCAATGATTGTCGGGGGCGATGTCATGCAGCGCTGCGCCAGCCACGGCGCCGGTCGTGCCTGCGGCGGCGTCGGCCACATGGACCACGGCGGGCAGCGCCTCGTAATCGACCTCGACCAGTTCCGCTGCATCGCGCGCCTGCTGCTGCGTTTGCGCCACCACCAGGGCCACATGGTCGCCCACATAGCGCACCTTGCCCTGGGCCAGGATGGGGTGCGGTGGCTCCTTCATCGGCGCGCCGTTGGTGCTGGTGATGAGCCAGCCGCAGGGCAGGCCGTTGACTTTGTCGGCCGCCACATCGGCGCCGGTGAACACCCCCAGCACGCCGGGCGCGGCCCTGGCCGCGTCGGTGCGGATGCGCTCGATCCTGGCATGCGCATGCGGCGAGCGCACGAACACGGCATGGCTTTGTGCGGCCAGCACCACGTCATCGGTGTACTGGCCGGCGCCGGTCAGAAAGCGGTAGTCCTCTTTGCGCAGCAGCGACTCGCCGATATGCGGCAGCCTGGAAAAATCGGATGCACCCATGGTCTTTGCCTCCTTGGGAATGGATGGATGGTTCGGGGGTCCGGTCAGGCGGATGAAGCCATGGCCTTTTGCCCGGCCTGCACCGCCCGCACGATGTTCTGGTAGCCGGTGCAGCGGCAGATATTGCCTTCGAGCAATTCGCGGATCTGGCCGGCATCGGCGTCGGGGTGGCTGCGGCACAGGTCGACCGCGCTCAGCACCATGCCGGGCGTGCAAAAGCCGCATTGCAGGCCGTGGCATTCCTTGAAAGCCGCCTGCATCGGGTGCAACGTGCCGTCGGCTGCGGCCAAGCCCTCGATGGTGGTCACCTCGGCCCCTTGCGCCTGCACCGCCAGCATGGCGCAGGACTTCACCGCACGGCCATCGAGCAGCACCGTGCAGGCGCCGCATTGGCTGGTGTCGCAACCCACATGGGTGCCGGTCAGCCCCAGTTGCTCGCGCAGCGCATGCACCAGCAGGGTCTCGGGAGGAACGTCAACGCTGGCAGCGCGCCCGTTGACCGTGAACTGGACTTGCATCTGGCTATCTCCTGCAGAGGGTGTGGCTGGATTGGGGTTGAACGTATCTTCGGCCCTGCCCATGTTCCAATCCCTAGGGGTAACCCTGTGATTCCCGGGTCGGCGCCGGATATTCTCCAAGTGAAACTTCTTGCACCGCACACGGCGCATCATGCGGCTCCCACTCCATTCCTGAACCATCCGTGCGCTTTGCCGGCGTCGCTTGCCACACATTCGTACTGTCTGCGCTGCGCCTTCGCGTTCACGAACGATTTGGAAATCGGATCCGGAAACTTGGGGCTTTGCACCATGCCCATCCCCATCCCCATCCCCGCCGACAGCCCACAGTGGCCCACCGCACACCGGCCCCGGGGCCAGGGCCTCAGCCGTGCGCCAATGCCAGCACCACGGCGTTTTCCTCCAGCACCAGCACCACGCGGTGACCCGCCCGCAGGCCACTGCCCGGCATCGCAAAGCCCACCAACTGCAAGCCCGCAGCCAGTTCGGCCGACACCTCGTCGCCCGAGCTGCCGCGCACCACGCGCACGGCCTTGGCCGGCAGCCGCAAGATGCCGGGCTCTGCCGCCAGCGCTGCACCAGCGCGTTCCACCCGCACCGCCGTGGCCTTGCACAGCGCCTGCACCGCCAGCCCCGGCTGCAACCCCAAAAGCTCCGCACTCTCGCGCGTGATGCGCGCGGCCAGGTCGAGCGCACCATCCGCACCACCCGCGCCATCCGTGCGCGCCAGTCGCAGAGGCACACGCACGATCTGCCCCTGCAACGCCAACGGCCCAACGGTGCACGGCAACTGGTTGCGCATGCTGGTGCGCAGCGCCAGCCGCGCCAGCGCAGGCCCTGCATCCGGCGCGGCCTGCCAGCGCGCCAGCACCGCACCGCGCGCCAGCGCCAGCGCATCGGCCGCCGCCAGCAACTCGCGCCCGGCCGCAGTCAGCCGCGCCCCACCCCCGCCCGCACCGCCCACGGCACGCGCCACCAGCGGCGCGCCCGCCAGATTGGTCAACGTGTCCAGCGCCTGCCAAGCCGCCTTGTAACTCACGCCCACGGCCCGGGCGGCCTGTGAAATCGAGCCGCAGACGCCGATATGCCGCAGGATGTCGATGCGCTTGTCGGCATGGGCATGGCCCAGGGCGCCGGAGAGGGACAGGGTGGCAGGCATGGGGGGGATGATGCTTCAAGGAAGGCGCCGGGTGTAACCCCTCCTCCGAGTCGCCTGCGGCCTGGCACAGCCCGCTGCGCGGCGCCCCTGGTCCGGGCTGCGCCTGTTGCATCGGGCGTGGGTGGTGCGCAGCGTCATGAAAACCGGTTCGGGGTCTGCCCGTGCTTCATGCCGCTTACGGCTTGCAGCTTGGCGCGCCCGAAAACCATGCTTTGATCTGGTCGCTGCCCCTCGTCCGGCCACCCTGACCCACCCTGGGCCATTCTGGCAAAAGTGGCAGGCCGGGCCGGACAAAGGCACATCCCACACCTGACGCCCATCGTCTTTGCCGCTCGTCGAGATCGCGCCCAGACGCTGCTGCAACGCCTCATTCATCGCGACGAAGCTGCGTTCCGTATCGGCACGGATGCTGCCAAAGACGGGCCCCGGCAACCAGTCCGGGAACCAGCCCGGCAACCGTTCGCTGTGAATCAGTTCTCTGTCGCATCGGCCGGGATCGTGCGCAGACAGGATGCGAAATCAGTGAGCACGCCCCACACCTGAGCGGCAGCGGCGTTTGCATCGAGTCGAATGAGGGTCATGATTTCCTTGTTCATCGAAATTCTGTGGATTGCGGTTTGACAGACCGCCGCAAGACGGGCCATCTGACGTGAATCTCGCGTAGACCGTCCCGAACAGCGGCTTCATTGTTGGCCCGGGCGCGCGGCCATCCCGGCTCCCGCCCACAGGCACGGGCTTCCCCGAATCTCATTTTCCGTATCTTACGTAACAGTATTGTCCGATTCATGGTCGCTCACTTTGTCATTTTCTCCTTTGTGGTGACGATAAAACCGGACAGATTGCGCGTTACAAAACAGGACAGATTGAAAACTCTCGACATTGACGGTGCTCGTGTACCTACTTAGCATCAATCGAGTCCAATAAATGGATAAAACACAGCAATCGAGCACGGACTCCTGGTCCGTCCAACGCCATCCAACATCGAGGAGACTGCTTTGACATCACGCCGCCGCATAATGACCGCCACGGTCCTTGCCCTCACCACCGCACTGGGCCTCTCTGCCTGTTCACAGGGTGGCGCAGGCTCGCTCACCTTCATGGTCTTCGAGACTCCCGCACTGGACGCCAAATTTTGGGATACCTCCATCGCCACCGCCGCAAAAGAGGTGTCCGGTGCCGCCATCAAAAAGATCGTGTCTCCCGATGCCGACCGCACCAAGTATGCAAAACAGTTGCAGGCCAGCAGCCAATTTCCAGACATTCTGGCCTCCATCAGTCCGAAAGATTTCGCCGGTGCAAAGCTGCTGAAGCCGTTCGATCAGAAGTGGCTCGATGACAACTTCCTTCAACCCACGGCCAATGCGATCGGTGGCGAAACGTACATTCCGCCGACCAACTCGCAAATCATTCCGCTCGTCTTCTACAACAAGAAGATCTTTGCGGACAACGGCATCAGCGTCCCCACCACCTGGGCGGCCTTTACGGCGGCGATCACCAAACTTCGCGCCGCGGGTATCACCCCACTGGAACTTGCGGGATCGGAAACATGGGCAGCGAGCATGCCACTGGTCGGCCTGGCCAGTGCCGACGTGCTCGGCAAAGACCCCGCCTGGATCCAAAAGCTTTACAAGGGGGAGGCAAAACTCTCGGATCCAATCTTCGCCAACGCAATGCAGAAGGCGGTGGACCTCGTCAAGATGGGCGCCTACAACCCGGCCGCGCTGAGCGTTGACTTCAAGACCGCAAACAGCAACTTTCTCGCTGGCAAGAGTGCGATGTATCCGATGGGAAGCTGGTTCACCGGATCGAGCTATGTCAGCGCCGCGCAAGCAGACAATATCGGAGTCTTCCCCTGGCCGACGGACGACGGCTCGGTCGTCATTCCGTTCAACGTGGGTGGCACCACCTCGGTCAGCGCGGCCTCCAAGAACGTGGACGCAGCGCAGAAATTTGCCCAGGCATGGTCGCTCGCACCCGCCAATCTCAAGGTGCTCATCGAGACCGACGGAGCCTTCCCGATGATGAAAAAGCTCGGCATCAAAGACTTCGGCGCCACGGTAAACGGCCTGTACAACAGCTCGTACTCCTACGTGACCGACAGCAATACCAAGGTGTCCTCCTTCGGGTGGGTCAACAACGACGACGCACTCGCACCGGGGATCAACGACTCCTTCTACGCGCTGGCACAGTCGGTGTTCTCTGACTCCGACGTCAAAAAACAGCTGACGAAACTGGACGCGGACTGGGCCGCTGCGACAAAGAAATAAGCACGCAGCGCGCCGTGAGGGTGTGGGGAATCCTGCTGATTCCCCGCGCCCTCACGCAGTTACTTGCAAAACCGCAGAAGGTACCGACAAGTGTCTACCCATGTTCAAACTCGCGCCCGACACAGAATCGGGCTCGCACCGCTTGCGCTGCTTGCACTCCTGCTGTACGCCGCATTCCTGATCTACCCGCTCGTGCAGAGCTTCATCACCAGCCTCACCAATCGCAACGTGCTCAACGCCACGAACGCATTTATTGGTTTCGCGAACTTCG